>ERZ791919.830-NODE-830-length-30458-cov-14.447587_pt1 | contig 30458 bp, 27 predicted proteins | sample MGYA00510137_ERZ791919 | MGnify/ENA primary metagenome ERZ791919 (study PRJEB30046, sample SAMN00792059) | human gut metagenome | study: EMG produced TPA metagenomics assembly of the A metagenome-wide association study of gut microbiota in type 2...
ACGAGATCGCGGCGGGCATCCAGATGGCGGTGGCGAAGCGGTGCTTCGTCATGAGTAAGAAGGCGGGCGCCACGGATGCCATCACTCTGACGGGCGGCTGCGCCAAGAACGCCGGTTTGAAGCAGGCCATCGAGCATGTGCTGAAGCTAAAGGTCATCGACCTGAAGACCGACCCGCAGCTGATGGGCGCGCTGGGCGCTGCTGAGTACGCCCGCCAGAAGGGCATGGCCCGCGCCTGACACCAACGCAGACGGCCCTGCCATCTCCGGAGGGCGGGGCCTGTTCAAAAAGGAGCAGCACAATGAGTGAAAACCATATCCATACCCGTGTGGACGAAAATACCCATACCCATAGCCACCAGCATCCCCACGAGCAGACAAAGGCGGTGCTGAACCGCATCTCCCGGGCGCAGGGGCATCTGGAGGCAGTGCGGAAGATGATTGAGCGGGGTGAGGACTGCGCGCAGGTGCTGGTGCAGCTCAGCGCCGTGATCTCCGCCCTGAACAGCGCGGGCCGTGTGATTCTGAAGGATCATATCGCCCACTGCATCGTGGACGCGGTGGAGGCCGACGACATGGAGCCCATCGAGGCACTGAATCAGGCCATCGACCGTTTCATGCGGTAGGGGAGAGAGCTGACAAGGATTTTTCCTTGTCAATCACTGATAAATGCCTAAAACACGGGCAGCGGTGCGTTGACAGACGGCTGCCGCAGGGCTATAATAACAGCGATAGGAGGGATGTCTATGATCTCAGCCATCGTATACACATCCAACAGCGGGTACACTGCGGAATATGCCCGGATGCTGGGGGAGCTTACCGGCCTGCCGGTGAATGATCTGCGTCAGGTACACAATCCCCAGCCCCAGCGGGAGGTCATCTTCCTGGGCTGGATCATGGCGGACAATGTTATGGGCTACGCCAAGGCCAGCCGGTTCTACAAGGTGCGCGCCGTGTGTCAGGTGGGCATGGGGCCGGCCACGCAGGCCGCGTCGGACAAGCTGCGGCAGAAGCTGAAGCTGGGGCCGGAGGTGCAGGTGTTCACCCTGCAGGGCGGCTTTGACATCCGCAGGCTTCACGGGCCCTACAAGTGGATCATGCAGGTGAAATGCAGGGAGATCCGCAAGACGCTGGAGAGCAGGGAGAGCATGAGCCCCGCCCAGCGGCTGACCTACGACATGGTGGTGAAGGGCGCCAGCGCTGTAAAGCAAGATAGCTTGACAGACATTGTAAATTGGTATAAAACGACACGGTAAGGAGGCTGCACATGAAGAAGATTTTGAACGTGATCGCCGGCGTGGCAAAGAAGGCGGCGGGCGTGGCAAAGAAGGCGGCGGGCGTGGCCCTGTCGCTGGTAGGGAAGGGAGTATCGCTGGGCCTGTCCGCCGCTAAGAGCGGCGCGGCGGCTGTGGGACGGCTGGTCGGGAAGCTGTCCGGCAGGATGGTTCGCTGCATGGGCACCAAGATGAAAAAGCTGATGGCACCGATGCTGAAGGGCGTCATGATCGTGTCCGCCTCCGTGGCGGTGCTGTCCTGCGTGGGCTGGCTGGTCAGCCGGAGAGACTGACAGACCGCAAACCGTATACAACGGGGAGGTGCGCTGCGCATCTCCCCGAAACGCTGTGAAGCAAAATCAACGCAAAAGGAGTGTCCTGTATGGAAAGAAAAGAATTCAAGGCGGAGTCTAAGCGGTTGTTGGATCTGATGATCAACTCCATCTACACCCACAAGGAGATATTTCTGCGTGAGATCATCTCCAACGCTTCTGACGCCATCGACAAGCTGTGCTATCTCAGTCTCACCGACGACAAGGTGGGCATCAGCCGGGATGAGTTCGCCATCAAGCTGGTGCTGGACAAGGAAAAGCGGCTGCTGACCGTCAGCGACAACGGCATCGGTATGGATCGGGACGAGCTGGAGAACAATCTGGGCGTCATCGCCTCCTCCGGCAGTCTCCGGTTCCGGCAGGAGATGGACGGCGAGGCCGCAGCGGACACCGATATCATCGGTCAGTTCGGCGTGGGCTTCTATTCCGCGTTCATGGTGTCCGACGAGATCACCGTGATCACCCGAAAGTACGGGCAGGAGCAGGCGTGGAGGTGGCAGTCCGCCGGTGTGGACGGCTACACCATCGAGCCCTGCGAAAAGGAGACGGTGGGTACCGATATCATCATGCACATCAAGGAGGACGGCGAGGAGAAGGACGAATACAGCCAGTACCTGCGGGAGTACCCGCTATATAAGCTGGTGAAGAAGTATTCGGACTATATCCGCTTTCCCATCCGCATGGAGATGCCCCACCCCGTGCTGAAGGAGGGCAGCACCGAGGAGAACCCGGAGTACGAGGAGAAGTTCGAGTGGGAGACGTTGAACAGTATGGTGCCCCTGTGGCAGCGGAAGAAGGGCGACGTCACCAAGGAGGAGTACGATGAGTTCTATCAGCAGCGGTTCTCCGATCCCAACCCGCCGTTGAGCGTCATCACCGTGTCCGCCGAGGGCGCCGTGACCTACAAGGCCATGCTGTTCATCCCGTCCAAGGCCAACGGCCGCTACTACACCGAGGACTACGAGAGCGGTTTGCAGCTGTACTCCGCCGGCGTGATGATCATGGACAAGTGCGCCGATCTGGTGCCGGAGTGCTTCAACTTCGTTCGGGGCGTGGTGGACTCACCGGATCTGAACCTGAATATTTCCCGGGAATTGCTGCAGCATGACCGGCAGCTGAAGATCATCTGCACCAATCTGGAGAAGAAGATCAGGGCGGAGCTGGAGCGGCTGCTGCGGGACGAGAGGGAGAAGTACGAGCAGTTCTGGCAGAGCTTCGGCCGCCAGCTGAAAATGTGCGCGCTGGACAACTATGGCGCCAAGAAGGAGACGCTGCAGGATCTGCTGCTGTTCTACTCCTCCACGGAGAAGAAGCTGGTGACGCTGACGGAGTATGTCGGCCGCATGCAGGAGGGGCAGAAGTTTATCTACTTCGCCTCCGGCGACACGGTGGAGGCCATCGACCACATGCCGCAGACGGAACTGCTGAAGGAGCACAGCATGGAGATCCTGTACTTCACCGACAAGGCGGATGAGTTCCTATCCGACGTGCTGCGTACATATCAGGACAAGCCCTTCCGCTCCGCCATCGACGGCGATCTGGAGCTGGGGGATGAGCAGAAGCCGGACGAGACGGAGCACTACAAGGACGCTTTTGGCTTCATCAAGGAGACGCTGGGCGACCGTGTGGACACGGTGAAGGCATCCACCAAGCTGAAGACCCACCCGGTGTGCCTGACCAGCGGCGAGGGCGTGACCTTCGAGATGGAGAAATACTTCACAGCGGTGCAGCCGGAGCTGGGCCTGAAGGCCAAGCGCATCCTGGAGATCAACGTGGATCATCCGGCGTTCCTGGCCTTTGAGACGGCACGGGTGGTCGACCCGGAGAAGGCGAAGAAGTACGCGGAGATCCTGTACAATCAGGCGCTGCTCATCGCGGGGCTTCCTATTGACAACCCATCCGCCTATACCGACCTGCTGTGTTCTCTCTGGAAATAACTGCAAAAAAAGATGACCGCTGCCGCGGTCATCTTTTTTGCAAAAATCAACAAAATTACCCGTTCTGTTCTTGCGGTATTTGAGAAAAAATGATAAAATATGAGTATAAGCGTGCCTGCGGCGCGCCGCGCAAAGACAGACCCCAAAATTCAGGGAGCGTCCCTGTAAAAAGGAGTTTTGCCCATGAAAGACCTGAAGCACATGATCTTTTTCGAGGATCTGCTGCAGCAGTCCCACAACGCACTGGTACAGCAGGCCACCGACGAGGGGCAGCTGGCGCTGGGATACAACTGCTACTACATCCCGGAGGTGCTGCTGAACCTGAAGGGCTGCTTTTCCACGCGGCTGCGGGCACCCAACAGCGGCACGGCGGAGATCGCATCGTACTACATGACCAACCGCAACTGTCCCTATGTGCGGTGTATTCTGGAGCGGGCCATCGAGGGCGGCTTCAACTACCTGAACGCGCTGTTCGGCGCGGAGGGCTGCGCCGCCATGGAACGGATGGAGGAGCATTTCGCCCTGCTGCATCCGGTGCAGAACGACCGGTTCTTCACCACCATCATCGACCCGCCCATGAAGGGTGACAAGACCAGTCTGGACTACTACAAGGCCCAGCTGCAGCTGAAGGTGCTGGACGCGCTTCACGAGCACTACGGCGTAGACGTGTCCGACGAGGCGCTGCGGGAGGCAGTGGCGCGGCACAACCGCCTGTGCCGGGTCGTCACCGCCATCGGTGACTTCCGCAAGCTGGAGAATCCGCCCATCACCGGCTACGAGTACCATGTGATGATGCTGGTGAGTCAGGTCTGTCCCCATGACCTGATCCTGCCGTATCTGGAGGATACGCTGGCGGAGCTGCAGACGCGGCATCCGGAGCCGGTGTTCCCGTTCCGCGCCCGGGTGGCGCTGGCGGGCAGCGAGATCGACGATCCGGAGTTCACCAAGCTGATCGAGACGTGCGGCGCTATGGTAGTGGCGGATCGCTACTGCTTCGGCGGCTTCCCCGGCCGGGAGGAGATCGTCATACGGGAGGGGGAGACGGCCTTCGACGCCATCTGCCGGCACTACCTCCACTGGAACCAATGCGTCCGGTTCATGGACGGCGGCAAGATCGACCAGCGCCATCAGGAGCTGCGGCGGCTGGTGCGGGAATACCGCGCAGACGGCGTGATCTACGAGAGCATGAAGTTCTGCGAGTTCTGGAGCTATGAGAAGGTGCTGGCCAGCCACGTTCTCCAGCAGGAAATGGGCATCCCGTGCTGTACCATTGAAAAAGAGTACAATCTCGGCTCTGTGGGCCAGCTGCGCACCCGCTTTCAGGCCTTTGTGGAGAGTCTGGAGATCAAGAAGATCGGCGCGGAGAAGGAGGGTAAGCTGTGAAGCTGAAAGACTTTACAAACGCTGTTGTTGCAAGGATAGACAAAAAGCTGGAGCGGTTTGACCCCAAGTGGCAGGCGGCCCACGGCAAAGGCGGCCTCCGCAGCCGCTACGAGGATAAGACCGGCATCGCCCGCTATCGTGAGTGGCGCGGCGTCCGGGACACGCTGGTGGACTACGCCGCGTGGCTCAACAATCTGCTGGCCATGGGGAAGATGGTGGCCTCCGCGCCCGTCCCCATTCTGAAGGGCTTTTGGGAGTACCGCTGGATGGGCTCCTATCTGGGCACGTTCGCGTTCATCGACCGGCTGTTTGAGGGCTACCGGGACGAGGAACTGAAGATCGCCCACATGAACATGCACTGCATCGTCAACAGCCTGACCAAGAAGATCGCGCTGGTGCTGGCAAACGACCGGCGGCTGGGAGGCGGTAAGCTGTCGGACAACATCGTACCCATGGACGAGGTGATGCCGCCGCTGTTCATGAGCGGCTTCAAAAACCTGATTCCCATTCCCATCCAGACGCTGCCGGAGTTCATTATCTGCGACATCGACCAGCATCTGGAGCCCCACTACATCGACGTGGCGGAGTCCTTCGGGCTAGCGGCGGACGTCTGCTCCCGCTGCTCGGCGGAGACGGGCGTGGCCATCGACGATGATTTCCCCATCGTGGGCCGGGCGGTGTTGACCACCAACATGCCCTGCAACGCCAGTGAGGCCACGTCTATGTTCCAGCGGCGGCGGTTCGGCCTGCCGGATTTCCCTGTCACCATGGCCATGATCCACAACGAGCCGGGAGCACATCCCTACTCCACCCAGATACTGAAGGACGCCATCGCCTTTATCGAGGAGCAGTACGGGGAGAAGTACGACTGGAACGCGCTGTTCGACCGGGCGGAACACATGAACGAGCAGAACCGCATCGAGCTGGAGAAGTGGGAGCTGTTCAAGACGCCGTACTCCGCGCTGTGCGGCATCGCCGAGAGCCTGTATCGCCTGTACGCATGGGCATCGGTGAACGGGCAGGAGGATCAGTTCACCTACAACGACCGCAAGGTGCTGAAGCTCATGCTGGACGCCTACGAGCGGCGGCATAAGCCCTTCGGCGGCGCTACCCGCCACCGGGCGTTCCTGTGGGGCCCATCGGCTGTGTACTACACCGATTTCCCCACATGGGTGCAGAACTGCTGGGGCATCAGCATCGTGCTGAACATGGACTCTACCATGGGCCACAACATGATCTCCACCACCGATCCGGAGCAGGCCATTCAGGATCTGGCGCTGTTTTCCGAGAAGGGCGTCATGCGCCACCACGCCGTGGGCGGATGGGACAACGTGAACGCCGTGTGGGAGTGGGCCAGCAAATTCAACTGCGACATGGTCATCTTCAACGACAACGTGGCCTGCAAGGGCATGAACGGCGTCCACGCGCTAATGGAGGAGCAGGCCCGCGATCTTGGCTTCCACTTCATCTTTCTGGAGCACGATCTGGAGGACTGCCGCACCATCTCCCGCCGGGACATGCGCAACATTGTGAATAAGTACATGATGGTGGTGCTGAACGAAAAGCCGCTGGACGAGACGCTGGTGGACTTCGACGACAGTCTGGCATGGTAAGAAGGGGAGGAGACACATATGAAATTTATCGGAAAACTCCTGAAAATACTGGTGCTGACGGCGCTGGGCCTGTTCGCCGGTACGTTTGTCATCTACATGTTCAATCTGGAGAATAAGCTGATTTACAAGGTGATTTATCCGTTCCTGCAGGATCACTACAACAGCCAGAAGCGGGATCGCCGCATCTGAATTATGCAAAAAAAGATACCCGCCGGACGGCGGGTATCTTTTTTCTGGGATAGGGGAAGGCGTCACTCGGTGGTGTGGTGCTCCTTGCCGAAGTGCAGCTCGCGCATGCCCTCCACCTCGTCGCAGATGGCTTTCAGGTTGCAGGAGCCGCAGTCAGTGGGCATGCCCTCCAGAATTTTTGTCAGGCTCATGGTGATGTCCCTGACGGTCTTGGCGTCCTTGGTCAGGGCGGCGTAGTTCGCGTCGGGCGCGGTGATAAACAGCATTTTCACCGCCAGAATGGAGGGATTCTTCTTATACTGGCGGATGAAGTCACAGCCAATGCGCTGGAAGCTGACGCCCTTCTGCAGCGCCTCCCGGCTGATGCGTACCTGTTCGCGGCTGCTCTCGGAGCTGGTGCGGATCATGTAGCCCTTGGGGAACACACGGTACTTGACGAAGTCCATGTCCTGAATGGCGCGAAACGCCTGCTCCGTGTCCTCCTCATCGTCGGACTCGATGTCGCCTACCCGCAGCAGGGCGATGCGGGCGTAGGCACAGTCGCCTTTCAGCTCGCCCAGATCGGGGCCGCAGACAAGGATCTCATCCTGCGGAACCAAAGCGGGGGAAGTGGTGACGCAGGTGAAGTTGACGGCGGGTTTGCTGCCGCCGCCCAGCTCGAAGGCGGCGTCACGCAGCATAACCAGCTCAAAGGAGCCGGTATCCTCCCACGCGTCGGCCGGATCGTAGGCAAAGCGCCGGGGCGCGGAGGAGCCGGCCAGCCCCTCCACGCCGCGGATGATGGTGTTGTAAAGCTCCATTAGAATTTGATATCCACTTTCTTGCGGTCAAAGATCTTGTTGACCTGCACATAGGCCCAGCCCAGCAGCTTCTGATCCAGGTTCCAGAAATAGACCACGAACAGTGCGCCGATGACAGCGGTGAGAATGCTCAGGATCTTCAAGACGGCTTTGCAGAATTTACACATAATCGTGCCTCCTTGTTGTGTTCAGAGGTGTCAGGCGCGGGCCATGCCCTTCTGGCGGGCGTACTCGGCAGCGCCCAGCGCGCCCATCAGCTGCGGGTCGGTCTTCAGGTCGATGACCTTCAGCTTCAGCACATGCTCGATGGCCTGCTTCAGACCGGCGTTCTTGGCGCAGCCGCCCGTCAGGGTGATGGCATCCGTGGCGCCCGCCTTCTTGCTCATGACGAAGCACCGCTTCGCCACCGCCATCTGGATGCCCGCCGCGATCTCGTCCATGGGCTTGCCCTCGCCCACCAGCGTGATGACCTCGCTCTCGGCAAACACGGTACACTGCGCCGTGATGGGGATGACGTTCTTCGCCGTCAGGCTCAGGTTGGAGAACTCCGGCAGGCTCATCTCAAAGCTGCGGGCCATGGCCTCGTAGAACCGGCCCGTGCCCGCCGCGCACTTGTCGTTCATGGCGAAGTTCTTCACCGTTCCGTCGGTGTCGATGGAAATGCCCTTCACGTCCTGCCCGCCGATGTCGATGATGGCCTTGACCGTGGGATCGGTGACATGGACGCCCATGGCGTGACAGGAGATCTCGGAGATGTTCTCATCGGCAAAGGGCACCTTGTTCCGGCCGTAGCCGGTGCCGATGAGGTAGCCCAGCTCCTCGGAGGACTTCAGGCCCACCTTGTTCAGCACCTCCTCCATGGCCAGCTTGGCGCTGACCTCGGAGTTGATCTTGCTGCGGATGGTGGTGTCGGCGCAGATCTTGCCGTTCTCGTCCAGAATAACTGCCTTCGTGTAGGTGGAGCCCACATCGCAGCCGCCGTAATATTTCATGGTCATATACTCCTTTTATGTAAGATGATAAAGAGGGGATCACATGCAGTTCTCGTCGTCGAAATTGCACAGCGTGGGGTCAATGGGCTCGGCACGCATGACGGTGCGCATGTACTCGTTGACCTTGTCGCGCATGGTCTTGCGGGATACGGTACGCGGGTCCATCAGATCGTGCTCGATCCAGATCAGGTGGTAGCCGCGTTCACGGCCCTGCTCATCCAGAATACCCTGCACGGTGGCCATATTCTTGCAGGCCACGTTCTGATACATGATGATGATATTGGTGTTCCACGCCTCGCACTGACGCCACAGCTCGTCTACCACGTTCTGGTAGCCGCCGTTGGTGTGGCGGCGCATGACCATGCGCTCGTACAGACGGGCCAGATCCCGCAGGGCCTCCTCCTTGTCCTCCGTCTCCAGAGGCTTGGTGAAGTTCAGGGACTCCATCTCCACAAGGATGTTGATGCCCCAGCAGTTGGCCAGCCAGTTGGAGAAGTTGGCGTAGTAGTGGGCGGGGCAAGACCAGACGATGCCGCGGTAGCGCATCTTGCCGACCCACGCCTCGTCTCTGCGCTCGTAGGACTGCATCAGCAGCTGATTGACCTTCTTGCAGGTCTTTATGACGCGGGGATCGATGCCGCCGTCCATCTCGTAGTTCCACTTGCGGAACAGCTCGTAGCTGGGCCCGATGATCTGGGGATAGGCGGTCTTGTTGACCTCCCACTTCTCCAGCTCGTACTTCGTCTCCTCGTTGAAGCGCTTCATGGCGGAGAAGTAGGCATCCCAGCTCCACTTGGCGCCGGTCTGCTCCTCAATGAACCTGATGCAGGCCCGGATGTCCTCCGCGCCCATCTGCACCGTCTCCTCATCCTCGTAGCGGACGGGGAAGCACAGGTGGAACACCGGCAGGTTGGGGAACCGGCGGGACATATAGCTGGAGGCCATGGTGGAGCCGTCGCAGGGCATGGAGGAGGAGATGAAGCACTTGCCCATGTGGGGCAGGGCATCGATGACCAGCGCGCCGCACTCAGAGGACGGCACGGGGCAGCAGTCGGCGGGCAGGCCGAAGGACTCCACCGCGTCGATGTAGGGCACACAGGTCAGCTGGTCGATCTCCGATACCAGGAAAACGGGCATCAGCTGGTAGGGGATACCCAGCAGGTCGGGGAAGCCGGCCATGATCTGGCCCATGGTCATTTCGTCGAAGAGCACGACCTTCTTGTTCAGCTCCTGACTGTTGCCGTTCTTCTCGTCACACTTGGCCAGAAACACCAGATTCTCCGCCACATAGCGGAAGATGTCGTGGGTCATCAGATGGCTCATCTTTAGAGCGTTGCCCCGCTGGCCCATGGTGTTCTTGTCCATGAAGCCCACGCAGCACATATAGGAGATCATCCAGCGGTACCAGAACGTGGTGTTCAGGGCGGGGATGAGATCCTTGGAGAACGTGCCCAGCAGCATACCCCAGATCTTCAGCCAGCCGGTGAAGTCGATAAGGGTGCTCTCCACGCCCTTCCACTCGCGGCGGACAGTGGCCATGTCGCCCTTGCGGTACAGGGTGCCCAGATGCTTTTCGCCGTTTTTCAGCAGATCCATGCGCTCCGCGCCGGACATGGCGGCGATGGTCTTGGCCTCGCGGGCCACGCGGGCCACATTATCCAGCAGGTGATCCTTCTGCTTGGCGGCAAAGGCCTTCCAGTCCGTCTCCTTGATGAGGTCAAGGGCGATGGCGCCGACCTCCTTCAGGTTCTCGGCCTGCTTTTTCAGATCCATGTTGTTCCGGGCGCGGAAGAACTGGGGGTTAGGGAACTTTTTCTTCTCAGCCATCAGTGGGCACCTCCGTTCTTGTGGAGCTTTTTGATCTCCAGCGATTCCACAAAGGCCTGCACGCGGGTGCGCAGCTGGCCGGAATTGCCGTTGTTGTACAGGCGGTCGATACTCAGCACGGGCCAGTCATACTCCTCGTGCATAATGTGGCTCACCAGTGCGCGCTCGAAGCCCCAGTAATCGCAGTACTTCATCTGCTCGTAGATGATGCCGTCGGCGTGGAACTCACGAGCCAGACGGTCTGCGGTGGTCCGGCGCTGCTGCACCTTCTCGTCGGCAATGTAGCGGGCACACTCGGAGTGCTGCATGATGTGCAGACAGATCTGGCGCAGGGCATCCTCACCGTCGCTGAGCTCAATGACCTCCCGGCCGGGAGTGGAGCCGAAGCAGTAGCGGTCGGATACCACCAGCGCGCCGCAGCTTTCGATGAGCTTCGTCAGATTGGGGTCATCGATCTCGCTGCCCACGATGGCGACTCTGGCCCGGAAGGTGGGCTTGGCGTCGGGCTGGCGCTTCTTCAGCTCCTCCAGCGTTTCCCGCAGGTAAGGGAGGATCAGGTACTTGGGACAGGTGAAGCTCACCAGATTCAGCACATGGAACTCGTAGCCGGTGATAACGGGATTTTCGGCCTTGCGCATCTCGCCGATCTCGCTGATGATGGAACAGACCTCGTTGTGCTCCGCCACGGCCTTGCGGATGGCGGCGTCGGAGGTATCCACACCGTATTTCTCCGCCAGCGGCTCCAGTACGCGGCGGCGCATCTGTTTGACATAGGAATCCAGCGTGTAGTCCGTCACTTTGTAAGGGATGTCGCAGTGGGTGACAAAGAAGTTGGGCTTGTCATTCATTTGCAGGATCTCGAAGTGCTCCATGGCGCGGTTCATCATGGAGCAGGCATCCACGCCGGCCAGCGCGTCCAGGAACTGGTAGCCGCCCTCCATGCCGCGCTCCACCAGCGCGCGGGCATACTCGCAGGTGTAGTTGGACATGTAATAGGTGGCGATGTCCAGGGAGCCTGTCCGGGGCGCACGCAGGCGCACGGAAAAGCAGTTGCCGACGTTGAGCAGCGGCTCGGGCATGTGGTAGCAGGTATAGCCGATGGCCAGCTTGCCATCCGCCTGCGCCTGCTTCACCAGCTCATTGTCGGCGTTTTCCAGCAGATTTTCGAAGTAGATCAAATGCTTCAGATCTCTCAAGAATTACACCTCTCTCCAAATGTGATTTTTACAGGATCTCAAGTTTCGTCAGGGCTTCGCGTGCGCCTGCCAGCACAGGGGCGTCGGCAGGCAGATCAAAAACACTCAGGCCGCGGATGTCATTGGCAGCGTGTTGGCTGTCGCTGCCGATGCAGGCGAGGATCTCAGTGCCTTCAATATGAATGTAGGGGATCATGGCGGGATCTGTCACCCGGTTGATGATGGCGCCGCAGCGGTCGTACATCACCAGCTCATCTGCCACGCGCTTGATGGTCTCGATGACCTGTGTGCCCTTGCGGCTGGGGTCGGTGATGAGCACCAGATGGGTGACCTTTTCCATGACGCGGCGGTTGATCTGCTCGATACCGGCCTCGCCGTCGATGACCACATAGTCAAAGTCGTTGGCCAGCAGGTTGATGACCTCCTTCAGATAGGCGTTGACCTTACAGTAGCACCCCGCCGTCTCCGGCCGGCCGATGGCCAGAAAGGAGAAGGCGCGCTGCTCCACCATGGTGTCGAAAATGCGGTAGCGGGCCTCGCTCAACAGCTCGATGGCCTCCCGGGGCGCACCGTCCTCCACAGAGGCGACGATGCTCTTGCGGATGTCGTCCAGCGTCTCTCGTACTTCCACACCCAGCGCGGTGGACAGGCCCACGGCGGGGTCTGCGTCGATGGCCAGGATGCGCTTGTCTGGGCAGGCCTCCGTCAGCAGCCGCACAAAGGCGGCGGAGATGGAGGTCTTGCCCACGCCGCCCTTACCGGCAACGGCAATGATCTTGGTGTCTCTGTTCAAAGGGGTCGTCACGTCCTTTCGGAGGAATAGAGGGGGGGCGGGCCGCCCCGGGCGTCCAGACAATTTTCCGGTTCTGCCCGACAGGGGATGGGGCCATTCCAAGGTGAACTGCCCGTTACTCCACAGTACGGGTGATTTGTGTCTGGTATTGTTAAATCACTAACATCATTCTACCATAAAATGTGGCAGGTTGCAACGAATGATTGGATTTTTCGCCATCTTTTTTGTTGATTCTGCAAGATGAATATGCTATGCTGGAGTCGGAATACAAGGCGTGCAAATCAAACAGGAAAGTGAGGACGATCTCTTGAAAAAGGATATTCTGGTACAGCAGCTGGTGAACAGCTTCGGTAACTGGGTGCGCACGGACTGCGAGAATCGAGAGGGGGGCACCGCCCGCATGACGAAGGCGCTGTATCCCTACACGTCGCTGTTTTCTCCCATCCGGATCAATAAGCTGACGGTGAAGAACCGCCTTGTCATGGCACCCATGGGCAACTGCCAGATGGCGGAGGAGACGGGGCGGCCCAACGACAAGATGCTGCAGTACTTCTTCGCCCGCGCCGAGGGCGGCGTGGGGCTGCTGACCACCGGCCTTGTGCCCATCAGCCACCACATCGATTCCTCCGTAACGGAGAAGGGAAACTACTCCTATTTCCCCCGTATCGACGGCACCCGCACCAACTTCATGGGCTGGCGCGATCTGGCGCAGGGCGTCCACGCCCGGGGCAGCCGCATCTTCATCCAGCTGACGCCGGGTCTGGGCCGCGTGGGCAATCCCCAGTGCCTGCTGACCAAATACCAGCTGCCGGTGTCCGCCTCATGGAACCCCAACTTCTATCTGCCCGATGTGCCCTGCCGCCCCCTGACGGATCTGGAGTGTGACCTCATCATCCGCAACGCGGCGCAGGCGTCCATGGACGCCAAGGTTATGGGCATCGATGGCGTGTACCTCCACGGCCACGAAGGCTATCTGCTGGATCAGCTGACCAGCCCCGCCTTCAACCGCCGCAAGCTGGGCAAGTACACCGACTGGCAGCGCTTCGGCGTGGAGCTTATCAAGGCCATCCGCAAAAAGGTAGGGCCGGATTACCCCATCATGTACCGCATCGACCTGAGCCTTGCGCTGGCGGAGACGTACGGCGAGCGCATGAACACCGTCAAGAGCCTGAAACACTTCCGGAACGTCCGTTCCATCGCCGATACCCTGAACTACATGGAGAATCTGGTGAGGGCCGGCGTGGACATCTTCGACGTGGATCTGGGCTGCTATGATAACTGGTGGCTGCCCCATCCGCCGGCTGGCATGCCCTCCGGCTGCTTCCTGGATGTGTCCAAGGTGGCCAAGGAGTATTTCGCCGCCCGCGGCATCAAGTCCAATGCCGGGGCGGAGGTGCCCATCGTGGCCGTGGGCAAGCTGGGCTATCCCGATATCGCGGAAAAGGCGCTGCGGGACGGCAAGTGCGACATGGTCATGTTGGGACGGCCCGTGCTGGCCGATCCCGACTGGTGTAAGAAAGCCTATGCCGGCAAGGTGGAGGACATCCGTCCCTGCATCGGCTGTCAGGAGGCCTGCGTCAACGAGTTCGTGGAGGGCGGACATCCCCAGTGCGCCGTCAACCCCCGCACCGGCTTCGAGGAGCTGCTGCCCGCCGTGCCCGCCAAGGCGGAGAAGGCTAAGAAGATTGCCGTCATCGGCGCGGGCTGCGCCGGTCTGAACTTCGCCGTCACCGCCGCCCAGCGGGGCCACAAGGTGGAGGTCTTTGAGAAGTCCGACAAAATGGGCGGCAAGATGCACGCCGCCGGCGCGCCCCTGAGCAAGTACGAGCTGCACAACTACATGGACTGGCTCATCGCACAGGTGAAGAAGGCCAAGGGCGTCACGGTGAAGCTGAACACCACCGTGACCAACGCGGACTTGAAGGCCGGAAAGTACGACGCCGTGGTGTTCGCCAACGGCAGCAGGGAGGGGATGCCCCCCATCCCGGGCCTCACCGAGACGCGGCATATCGACGCTACATGGCTGCTGACCCATCCGGAGGAGTTGGCTGATACCGACAAGACCATCGTGGTGGTGGGCGGCGGCGCCGTGGGTCTGGAGACGGCCTACTGGCTGGCCACCGAAAAGCAGCGCAGCGTCACCTGTGTGGAGATGATGGAGAACTTCGAGGAGGGCGCCTGCACCGCCAATCGCGGCCACCTTATCCACTACTTCGAGGCGGACGGCGGCAAGCTCATCAACTGCGCCCGGGTAGTGCGGTTCGAGAACGGCCATGTGGTGCTGGCCCGGAACTGCAGCAAGGCCGTGCCTGACCCCTACTGCACATGGACGCCCATCATCCCCAAGAACGTGGAGAATCCTCTGGCGCCCAAGATGACGAAGGAGGAGTACATCGAGCAGCTGCCGGCGGATCTGGTGGTCATGGCCATCGGCAACCGCGGCGATGACGGGCCGTTCCTCTCCGCCCAGCAGGAGATGGTGGCGCCGGAGGTACACAACATCGGCGACAGCTACAATACCCAGAAGCCGGGCAACATGTGGCAGGCCACCAAGGCCGCCTATAATCTGGCTATCAAGATCTGATGCACACCCGACAGACAGAGAGGTCCGCAGGTGCGGCCCTCTCTGTCTATCGAATCAGCCCGCAGTTTTCCCATGGCACAAATGCGGGAATGACAGGCGGAGAAATTTCTTTGGAAATTTGTAAATTAGGGGTTGACATTTTTCGTGTTTATGCTATACTAAGCAAGTCGACGGCGAGAAAGCAACAACATATGGGGGTATAGCTCAGCTGGGAGAGCGCTTGAATGGCATTCAAGAGGTCAGCGGTTCGATCCCGCTTATCTCCACCAAAGAAAACCTTGAAACCACAACGGTTTCGAGGTTTTTCTTTTTTCCGCAGGAGGGAAGCGGCAGCTTCTTTCTAACACATTTCTAACAGGGTGGTGGTCTCCGCATGCCGTCCCTTGACAAACGCCCGCTTGGCGCATATAGTAGAAAATGGATCGTGTGTGTGCGATACCTGTATTTTCAAAGGAGAATTTTTTGAAACGTAACAAATCTCGACTGGAGAGTGTGGCCTGACCGGGAGGTTGGCAAATCACTTTCCGCCATTCCTCCCGAACCGGATCACCGATTCTTCAGGAGGAACAGAACATGAACCGCGAAAACAAGCGCAAGCAATACGAAAGAGGCTACTACAAGACCCATCCCTGTCAGGACAGCTTTACCTGTAAGGTCTGCGGCCGGCTGATGACGCCGGAGAACGCAGGCTCAGACCACCGGAATCACTGCAGCAACTGCCTGTGCAGCCTGCATGTGGACATTGAACCCGGCGACCGCGCCGCAGTCTGCGGCGGGATCATGGAGCCGGTGGCGGTGTGGGTGCGCAGGGGAGGCGAGTGGGCCATCATCCACCGCTGCCGCCGCTGCGGAGTCCTCAGCTCCAACCGATCGGCGGCGGACGACAACCCCATGAAGCTGATGAGCATCGCCCTGCGGCCCCTCTGCGAGCCGCCGTTCCCGCTGGAACGGATCCGGGAGATGACCGAGCTGATGGGCGGCGACGGCAAGCTGCCGCCTGACATCTCGGATCGTATGTAAAAGCGCAGCACAGGAGCCCTCTGCACATCTTGCGGAGGGCTCCTGCGTTTATCTCATATGGGGAGGATCAGACCTTCAGCTCGCCATTTTTGACCTCCTTCAGGCTGGCCACCACCATGCCCGTCAGGGCGAACAGCGCGATGACGTTGGGCAGGACGATGAGGTTGTTAAACATGTCGGTCAGTTCCCAGACGAAGTCGCTGCCGGAGACGGTGCCGAGGAAAATGAACACCAGCGCGATGACGGTGTAGATGACGCTGCACAGCTTGCCGTTCTTGCGGCCGAACAGGTAGTTGGCGTTGATCTTGCCGAACAGGTTCCAGCTGAGGATGGTGGAAAAGGCGAAAAACAGCAGGCAGATGGCCACGAACTTGGCGCCCAGGCTGGCACCGAACACGGAGCCGAAGGCGGTCTGGGCCAGATTGGTCTTGCCCAGCGTCTCGGTGATGGCACCGGTGTAGCCGCCGGCCAGCGGGCCGCCCTTGGTGTACAGTGTGCAGATGATGACCAGGGCATTGAGGGTCAGCACCACAAAGGTGTCGATGAACACGCCGATCATGGCCACCACCCCCTGATCGTGGGCGTGGGCCACGTTGGCCTGCGCGTGGGCGTGGGGCGTGGAACCCATACCGGCCTCATTGGAGAACAGGCCGCGCTTGGCGCCCTGGCTGATAGCGGTCTTGATGGCGTAGCCGAAGCCACCGCCGATGATGGCCTGCGGTTGGAACGCATACTTGAAGATCATGCCGAAGGTGGCGGGGACGTACTGGATGCGGGCGATGAGGATCGCCAGACCGCCCAGCAGGAAGATACCGGCCATGATGGGAACGAGCTTCTCCGTCACGGCGGCCAGGCGCTGCACGCCGCCCAGGAAGATAACGGCGCAAATGATCACCAGCACGACGCCCATGATCCAGGAGGGAATGCCGAAGGCCGTCTCCATGGTGGAGCCGATGGAGTTGGACTGCACCATGCAGCCCATGAAGCCCAGCGCCAGAATGATAGACACGGCGAAGAAGCCTGCAAGGAACTTGCCAAAGCCGCCCTTGAACGCCGTGGTGATGTAGTACACGGGGCCGCCCTTGATGTTGCCGTCCGGCTCCACGATGCGGGTCTTCTGGGCCAGCGTGGCCTCCGCGTAGATGGTGGCCATGCCGAAGAAAGCGATGATCCACATCCAAAAGATGGCGCCGGGGCCGCCGGTGAGGATCGCGCCGGAGGCACCCACGATGTTGCCGGTACCCACCTGCGCGGCGATGGCGGTGGCCAGCGCCTGGAAGGAGGTCATGCCGCTTTTCTGCGCGCCGCCCCGGAGGTTCATCTCACCGAAAAACTTCTTCATGCCCTCGCCGAAGCAGCGTACCTGCACGAAGCGGGTGCGGATGGAGTACCACAGGCCGACGCCCACCAGCAGGAAGATGAGGACGTAGTTACTGAGATACTCGTTGATCTTGGAAACGATAGGGAACAGGGTAGATTCGATCATGGTTTCTTTCTCCTTACATAAAAATGAGAGCCGCTGCATGGCAGCGACTCTGGAGAAGTCAGGGGGCAAGCAAAACTACTTGTCAGCTCCGTCCTTTTGCCTGAGAGATTCGGCGTGTGCGCGCCTTGCACCTTCGGCACCCAACTGAATGGGATTCTCCAGAGTACCCTCCGCATCCGGTCTGAACATTCCGGACGTTTCATCGAGTGTATCAAATTGATGGACGTATGTTACCACAGAACGGACAGCTTGGCAACCCCCAATTTCGATTTTTTTACAAAAAATACAAGGCGGTTCGAAAGGCGTCCGTCGGCGCGGCTTTTTCGAGCGCATCGCTTGTCAAGCGGCGGCGCTTGTGGTATGATGGACAAAAATCGAGAGAGAGGAACGCGGCTATGGAAACCAGCTTCAAAACGTGTATGTTCGGAGGATTCGACCGGGAGGATGTCATCGCCTTCATTCAGAAAACGGCGGAGGAGAACCAGACCCGGCTGGATGCGCTGATGGCAGAGAACGAACAACTGCTGACGGACAAGCAGGCCGCGGAGCAGCAGAACCGGGAACTGACCGACCGTCTGGCAGAGCTGGAAAAGCGGCTGGACAATGAGTCCGCGCTGCGCTACCGGGTGCGAGAGCTGTCGGAGAAGCTGGAAACCGTGCGGCGGGAGAACGACGCCCTGCGGGAGCCGGCGGCCCAGTACCAGTCCCTGAAGGAGCATATCGCGGACATCGAGATCAGTGCGCACCGCCGCACGGAGGAGTTCCGGGGCAAGGCCATTGCGGAGCTGACGCAGCTTATCGGGCGGCAGCGCCAGTGGTGCGCCGAGCAGCGCGGCGAGTACCAGCGCATGGCGGAGGATGTCCTGCAGGAGCTGCGGCGAGCGGAGCGCCATGTGGAGGAGTGCGATTTAGAGAACTTCGACCGGATGGAGGAGTCCCTGCGCCAACTGGAGGATGCCCTCAACAGCGCGGAATAAGAGCCATACGAAAACCGGCCCTGCAGCATGCGCCGCAGGGCCGGTTCTTTGTATGGGAGGATTTACAGCAGCATGACGCCGGCCTGTGCGCAGCCATCCACGGTGGCTTTATCCCACAGGCTGGCCTGCACCTCGCCGATGTGGCAGGTGCCGATCATCAGCATGCACAGACGGCTCTGACCGATGCCGCCGCCGATGGTCAGGGGCAGCTGGCCGCTGAGCAGCATCTTGTGGAAGGGCAGCTTCCGGCGGTCGTCGCAGCCGCGCTTACGCAGCTGGTAGTCCATGGCGGCCTCGTCCACACGGATGCCCATGGAGGAGATCTCAAAGGCGCTGTCCAGCACGGGATCATACATCAGGATATCGCCGTTCAGCGACCAGTCGTCGTAGTCGGGGGCGCGGCCGTCGTGGGGCTTGCCGCTGCGCTTCAGATCATCGCCGATCTGCATGAGGAACACGGTGTGATGCTCGCGGCAGATGGCGTTCTCCCGCTCCTTGGGGGTGAAGTCGGGCCAGCGATCCTCCAGCTCCTGCGTGGTGACGAAGTACACCTCCCGCTCCAGCACGGTGTGCAGGCTGGGGAAAGCGATCTGCAGGGCGTCGTTGGTCTCCACCACCGCGCCCACGATGGCGCGGACGGTCTGGCGCAGGTACTGCTCATTGCGGTCTTGCCGCTCGATGACCTTTTCCCAGTCCCACTGATCCACATAGACGGAGTGGAGGTTGTCCACCTCCTCATCGCGGCGGATGGCGTTCATATCGGTGAACAGGCCCTTGCCGGGCTTGAAGTCGTAGCGCTTCAGCGCCAGACGCTTCCACTTGGCCAGCGAGTGTACCACCTGGCCGATGGCACCCACGTCGGGAATGTCGAAGGAAACGGGGCGCTCCACGCCGTTGAGGTTATCGTTCAGACCGGAACTCTCCTCCACGAACAGGGGAGCGGAGACCCGGCGCAGATTCAGCGCCTGCCCCAGATTCACCTGAAAATTGCTCTTGATGAACTCGATGGCCCGCTGCATCTCGTAGGTGGACAGCGGCGTCTTGTAACCGGCAGGGATCGTCAATTTGCTCATGCGTGAAACACCTCTCTTGATAAAAAATATGCTGCCATTATAGGCGCGGAGTCAGCGGATTGCAAGTGAAATTTACGCAAAAATATACGGCGGCTGCCAGGATTATTTTGTATAAAAATGTCTCCCGGCACAGCCGAGAGACATTTTTATACGATTTGTCCGCGAAACGCTTACTTGAAGGATTCGATCATGGCCTTGAAGGCGGGCAGGCTGCGGCGGATCATGTCGTTGGACACGCAGTAGCTCAGACGGAAGTAGCCGGGGCAGCCGAAGCCGTCGGCGGGGACGACCAGCAGGTTGTGGCCCAGCTTGGCCCTCTCGGAGAACTCATTGGCGTCGCCGTTGGGCGCCTTGACGAACAGGTAGAACGCGCCGTCAGGCTTGGCGCACTCGTAGCCCATCTCACGCAGGCTGTTGTACAGCAGGTTGCGGTTCTCGTCATAGGCCGCCAGATCGGGGCGCTCCTCGGCGCACAGCTCGATGACCTTCTGCATCAGCGTGGGGGGGCAGACATGGCCCATGATGCGGGCGGCGCCGGCGATGGCGGCATACACCGCGTGGCTGTCGTCTGCGAAGCCGGGGACGTACACATAGCCGATACGCTCGCCGGGCAGGGACAGGGACTTGGAGTAGGAATAGCAGACGATGGTGTTCTTGTACAGGCAGGGGATGAAGGGCACCTTCACGCCGCCGTACACCAGCTCACGGTAGGGCTCGTCAGCGATGATGTAGATGGGATGGCCGTACTCCGCGCTTTTGCGCTCCAGCAGGGCGGCCAGACCGCGCAGCGTCTCCTCGGTGTACACCACGCCGGAGGGGTTATTGGGGGAGTTGATGATGATGGCCTGGGTGTGGGCGGTGATGCGCTCCTCCACGGCGTCCAGATGGATCTGGAAAGCCTTGGTGTCAGCGGGAACGACCACCAGCTTGCCGCCGTTGGCGTTGACGAAGGGGCGATACTCGGGGAAGAAAGGAGCCACGGCCATGATCTCGGCATCGCTGTCCACGATGAGGGCCTTGATGATGGAGATCAGCGCGGGCGCGGCGCCGCAGGTGAAGAACAGCTCGCTGGCCTTGACATCCAGACCAAAGCGTGCGGTCAGATCCTTGGCGACAGCGGCGCGGGCCTCCTCAAAGCCGGGAGCCATGGAGTAGCCGTGCAGCTTGATGGAATCCGTCTCGTCCACGATCTTGTGGATGGACTCGTTCACCTTCTTGGGGGCGGGGATGCTGGGATTGCCCAGGGAATAGTCGTAGACCTTGTCCGCGCCCACCTTGGCGGCCTGCTCCAGACCGTAGGCGAACAGCTGACGGATGACGGAGGGAGCGGTGCCCAGATTGTAGAATTCCTGATTGACCATGATGTAATCTCCTCTTTTTTGTTGTTGGTGCGCAGAAGCGCAGATACAAAAAACCTGCTTTTATGATACCACGCCTATGATAATTGTCAAGCAATTATCAATGTAGCGCTGTATTTTTAGCAAAAATGTAATCTGACGAAACTGATCCTTGTGCAAACCGCCCTCAGGACAGGTTCATGCGGGAGGCGAGGACACTGCCCAGCGCGATGGAGGCCAGTTTGGAGTAGGCGCTGTCGGCGCGGCTGACCAGCACGATGGGCACCTTGGCGCCCAGAATGATACCGGCGTTCTTGGCGTTGCCAAACAGGTTGGCGGCCTTGCCGATGCCGTTGCCCACTTCGTAATTGGGCACCAGCAGGATATCGGCCTTACCGGCGCCGGGGGCGGTGTAGTGCTTGTGATGGCAGGCCTCCTCGCTGACGGCCAGATCCAGCGCCACGGGGCCGCAGACGTCCATGTTGTACTTGGCCCAGCGGTCGGTCATGTGGGCCAGCGCGTCGGCATCCACGGTGGACTGCACCTTGGGATTCACCTGCTCCGCGCCGCAGACGCAGGAGGCGTTGATGTGCTCATAGCCCAGCGCCTGAAGCACCATGGCGGCATTCTCCAGGATCTCGGCCTTCTTGTCCAGATCGGGGAAGGTGTTGACGCCGCCGTCGGTGAGCACCAGCATCCGGCCCAGCGCGGGGATTTCGTACAGCATGCAATGGGTGGTCAGGTGGGAGGTGCGCAGGCCGTGCTCCTTATTGAAAACGGCGCGCATCAGGTCGGCGGTGCCCAGAATCCCCTTCATCAGGAAGTTGGCCTTTCCCTCGGCGCACAGTGCCACGGCCTTGGCGGCGCAGTCCTGATCGGTGTCACCGGCGATGATCTCATAGGTGGCGGGATCCTCGCCCAGACCGGCCAGCATGGACTTGATCTCGTCCGCATGACCCACCAGAATGGGGGTAGCGATGCCCTCCTTGCGGGCCTCGACCACGGCCTCGATCACCGGCTGGTCGTGGGCGGCGGCTACGGCGATAACGCCGGTTTTGCCGCCGCGGGCGGCGGAAATGATGCCATCAATGGTGTTTATCATGTGTTTTCCTCCTATAAGTGATAGTTTCTTTTGCCATTTAAAGCAATTCAGCACAAATCCGGGACGTTTTCTGGGGTAATTATACAACACATTGCCCATAGCGTCAACGAAAACCGAATGATTCAACAAAAGAAATTCCAGCGGGGGTTGACGAAATCCGCCGCAGCGCATACACTAAGGCGGTGCGTATTTTCGATAAGGAGTCAGAGATATGAAAGAGATCAAAACGTGGTCGCTGGCGTTTACCTATGTGGGGTGCTTTCTGGGCGCGGGCTTCATCTCCGGGCAGGAGCTGTGGCAGTTTTTCGGCAGCTTCGGCAACTGGGGCTATGTGGGCTTCGCGGCGGCGGCGTTGCTGTTCACCGTCATCGGTATCCTGTTTGTGCGGCTGACACAGATGACCGGCTGCGCCGACATGGATCGCCTGCTGGTGCCGTGGGACATCAAATGGCTGCGGGGGGCCTCCGGCGCCATCGGCGCGGTGTTCCTGTTCTTCGTGGTGGTGTCCATGTCCGCCGGCGTAGGCGCTATGCTGACCCAGCTGTTCCATGTGCCCACATGGCTGGGCAGCATCGTGTTCATGGCGGCGGTGTTTCTGGTGACGCTGCTGGGCGTGACCGGCATGGTGAATGCCTTCTCCGCCCTGATTCCCGTGCTCATCGCCGCCACCGTGGCCTTTGCGGCGGGAGCCTACATCACCTTCGGCACAGAGGGCATCCTCCAGCTGGAGAACGTGAACACCAACCCCCTGATGCCCAACTGGGTCATCGCGGCGCTGACCTTCGTCTCCTATAATATTCTGGGAGGCATCGGCATCATGTCTCCCGTGGGGCAGTATGTTCGGAAAAGAAAGCACATTTACGCGGGCATCGCCCTGTCCGGCGTGATGCTGTTGGCGGTGGCGGGCAGCATCCTCACCAGTCTGGCCGCCTATCCGGAGGCGGTGGCGGCGGAGCTGCCCATGGTGGCGCTGGCCAGTCGTCTCAACGGCACGCTGGGCACGGTGTATGGACTGATGCTGCTGGTGGCCATGTTCTGCAACGCGCTGGCCAGTCTGGTAGGGCTGATCTCCTATCTGGAGCAGAAGGCCCGGTTTGTGCGGGAAAAGAAGAAGCCGGTGCTGGCGGGTCTGTGCCTGCTGGCATGGGCGGCCAGCCTGCTGGGCTTCGGCGAGATCATTGCCGTGGTGTACCCGGTGTTCGGCTATCTGAGCATCGTGTTCGTGGTGTGCGTGGTCATCCACTTCCTGCAGGCGCGGAAAAAGGAAAGAGCGGAGACAGTATGACAAAAGGCAAAAGGGGAGCCCGGAGCGATTGCTCCGGGCTGCCCTTTTGCAGTCTATGTAATGCAGAAGCGCTTTACACGCTGAACAGGATATCGGCGTAGGTGGGATAGGGCCATGCCTTGGCGTCCACCAGCGATTCCAGCTGACTGATGAGCTCGCCGGCCTTCTGGGTGCGGGTGCCCACCTCGTCGCGGTAGTACCGGGCGGCGTCGATGCCGCTGTCGGCGGCGGGGGCATCCTCCAGCGCCTTGGTAAGGCTCTGGCAGACGTCCAGCAGCTGGCCGCCCTGGAAGCTCAGCTGGCGGATGAGATAGTCCTCAATGCGGCAGAAGCCGGCCAAATCGGCCTCCTGCTTGTGGGCCATGCCCTTGGCAAGGTCACCGGTGTAACGGGCCACGGCGGGCAGGACGCCCCGCATGGCCATCTCCAGCAGGGTGTTGGCCTCGATGGCGGACACCTTGCAGTAGTTCTCCAGATGGATCTCGTATCGGGCGCGCATCTCCGTCTCCGTCAGGACGGCGTGCTTCGTGAACAGGTCGACGTTCTTTCTGTCGATGTAGGCGGGCATGCAGTCCACGGTGTCCCGCAGATTAGCAAGCCCCCGGCGGGCAGCCTCCGCCACCCAGGCGTCGTCGTAGCCGTTGCCGTTGAAGATGATGCGCTGGTGGGCGGTAAACGTCTCCTGCAGCAGCTCCTGCAGGGCGGATTGGAAGTCCTCCGCCTTCTCCAGCCGGTCGGCGAACTGGCCCAGCTCCTCAGCCATGATGGTATTGAGCACCACGTTGGGGCTGGCGATGGACTGGGAGGAGCCCAGCATACGGAACTCGAACTTGTTGCCGGTGAAGGCCAGCGGGGAGGTACGGTTGCGGTCGGTGGTGTCCTGCGGGATCTCCGGCATGGCGTCCACGCCCACCTTCAGCTTCTTCTTGGTGATGTCCACATACTCTGTGCCCTGCACGATGGAGTCCAGAATGGCGGTCAGCTCGTCGCCGAGGAAGATGGAGATGATGGCGGGAGGGGCCTCGTTGCCGCCCAGACGGTGATCGTTGCCAGGGTAGGACACGCAGCAGCGCAGCATCTCCTGATACTCGTCCACGCCCTTGACAAACGCCGCCAGAAACAGCAGGAACTGGGCATTCTGGCTGGGGGTGCCGCCGGGCTTCAGCAGGTTCTCACCGGTGTCGGTCTGCAGCGACCAGTTGTCGTGCTTGCCGGAGCCGTTGATACCGGCGAAGGGCTTCTCGTGGAGCAGACACACCAGCCCGTGGCGGGCGGCCACCTTCTTCAGCAGCTCCATGGTCAGCTGGTTCTTGTCGCAGGCGGTGTTGGCATCGGAGAAGATGGGCGCGATCTCGTGCTGGGCGGGCGCGACCTCGTTGTGCTCCGTCTTGGCCAGCACCCCAAGCTTCCACAGCTCCTCGTCCAGCTCCCGCATGAACGCGGCCACCCGGGGCTTGATGGCGCCGTAGTAGTGGTCGTCCAGCTCCTGCCCCTTGGGGGGCTTTGCACCGAACAGCGTCCGGCCGCAGAGCTTCAGATCCTCCCGCAGGTCGTATATCTTCCGGTCGATGAGGAAATACTCCTGCTCCGGACCCACCTGCGGGGTGACGTGCTGTGCCTTCGTGTTGCCGAACAGACGGAGGATGCGGATGCACTCCCGGTCAAGCTCCCGTATGGAGCGCAGCAGCGGTGTTTTCTTGTCCAGCGTCTGCCCACTGTAGGAGCAGAAGATGGTGGGGATATACAGGGTGCCGTCCTTGATGAAGGCGTAGGACGTGGGATCCCACGCTGTGTAGCCCCGGGCCTCGAACGTGGCCCGCAGGCCGCCGGAGGGAAAGCTGGATGCGTCGGCCTCGCCCTTGTTCAGCTCCTTGGCGCTCAGCTCCATGCGGACGGCGTCCGCTCCGTCCCGGGTGATGAAGCTGTCGTGCTTTTCGGCGGTGAAGCCGGTCATGGGCTGGAACCAGTGGGTGTAGTGGGTCGCGCCGTTTTCGATGGCCCAATCCTTCATGGCCGCGGCGATCTCCCCGGCGGTGGAACGATCCAGCGCCGTGCCCTGCGTCCGGGACTGCTGCCATGCGCGGTAGGCCTCGGCGGGGAGACGCTGCTGCATCTGCTGCTCTCCGAACACCATTTTCCCGAACATTGCGGGGACGTCGATCTTTTTCTCACACATCTGGATCATTCCTTTCAAATTGAGGTATAGCGAAACGGCACAGGGCCGATCCTTACATAAAAAGCTGCATCAGAGCGGGGGTCACATACGTCTCCGCCACGGCGGCCAGCACAAGCAGCGGCACGACCAGCAGCACCGCCACACGCAGGATGTTCAGCAGCAGCGGCTTCATGATGCCCTTTTCGTTTTTGCGGATATACACGTTGATATTTCTGCACAGGCACAGACCGGCGGCCAGACTGAGGAACAGCGCCGGCAGCTCGAAGATACCGTGGGGCAGGATGCCCGCTGCCAGCAGCAGCCACTGCCCGTCGATCATGGCGGCCAGCATGCCGATGATCGCGGCGTTGACGCCCATGGATAGGGCGGGCAGATACAGGAAAGGGATAAAGCCGTACAGAATGGACAGCACCATGGCCTGCAGGTTGTTGCCGAACAGTGCCAGCACGTCAAAGCTGCCGTCCTCCTGCACGATGCCGGAATCTGCAACGACCTCGTTAAAGGCGCCGATGACGGTGACTGGGATGTCGGGAAAGAGCCGTCCGGCGATGTAGGCCAGCACCACCAGCACCAGAAAAGCGATGGCGGTCATGCCCACATAGCGGCCATATTCCTCGCGCCAGAAGTCGCCCAGCGCACGAAGCTGCTTTTTCATGACAGCTTCTCCAGACCGGCGCGGAGACGGCGCAGCGTCTCATCGCGGCCCAGAATGCGGCAGATCTCCACGGCGCCGCCGGGCGTCACCAGCTTGCCGGCAGCGGCGATACGCACCGGCCACATCAGCGTGGCGTTCTTCACGCCCAGCGTTTCCGCCAGAGATACCAGCGCGTTGTGGATGCTCTCATCCGTCCACAGGGGCAGCGTCTCCAGCACGGGGATGGCGGCCTCCAGCATGGCCTTGCAGACCTCGGGGTTCGTCTTGGACTTCTTGTTGGTGAAGAACTCCACATCGTAGCTGGGGCAGGCATCGAAGAAATCCACCTTTTCGGGGATATCCGTCAGCCGCTCGCAGCGGGCCTGCAGCAGCCCCGCGATAGCGGCTATGTCGAGATCGCCCTTCACCGTCTGCCGGATGTACGGCTCCGCTGCCTTGACAAAGGCCTCCGGTGTCATGCTTCGCAGATAGACGGCGTTGAAATGATCCAGCTTGGCCCGGTCGAAGATGGCGGGGGACTTGGAGATACCCGTCATGTCAAAGGCCTTCACCAGCTCCGGCAGAGTGAAGATCTCCTGCTCCGCCAGCTCGCCCCTGGGCGACCAGCCCAGCAGCGCCACATAGTTGAGGATGGCCTCGGTGAGATAGCCCTCCGCCTTCAGATCCTCATAGGACGGATCACCGTGGCGCTTGGACATCTTGTTCTGGGCGTCCCGCATCACGGGGGAGCAGTGGACATAGGTAGGCACGTCCCAGCCGAAGGCGTGGTACAGAAGATCGTACTTGGGCGCGGAGGACAGATACTCGCTGCCCCGCACCACATGGGTGATGCCCATGAGATGATCGTCGATGACGTTGGCGAAGTTGTAGGTGGGCAGACCGTCCCGCTTCAGCAGCACCTGATCGTCCAGTGTGCTGTTCTCCACGGTGATGTCACCGAAGATGGCGTCGTGGAAGGTGGTGGTCCCCTCGGCGGGGATCTTCTGCCGGATCACATACGGCTCACCGGCCTCCACGCGCTTGAGGGCGTCCTCCAGCGGCAGCTCACGGCAGGGATCGGCGGCGCGGTCGAACTCGCCGCTGTCCTCCTCAGAGGCGCATTTTTCGCAGAAGCAGTAGTACGCGCCGCCTTTTTCCACCAGAAGCCGGGCATACTTACCGTAGGTATCCCGGCGCTGAGACTGGATATAAGGAGCCACAGGGCCGCCTACATCGGGACCCTCATCGTGGGTAAGGCCGCACTCGGCCATGGTTCGGTAAATCACATCGGTGGCGCCCTCCACCAGACGGCCCTGATCGGTGTCCTCAATGCGGAGGATGAACGTGCCGCCGTGGCTGCGGGCAATGAGCCAGGTGTACAGCGCCGTGCGCAGGTTGCCCACATGCATATAGCCGGTGGGGGAGGGGGCGAACCGGGTGCGGACGCTGCCCTGGGGGATGCGGGCTTCCATCTCATCAAAATACGTCATATCCATGCTCATCGGGGCGACCTCCTGTGATGTCAATAAAAATACCTGTTTATTATATTTCAAATAGGGGAAAAGTCAAGGAGGACGGGGACTGTTCCGCCGCGATTTGTAAGATTTTGCGGTAAAACCGGCATGTCCGGCCCGGATCGCCCCCGTATCTGGTAATTACACCAAATGTTTGGGATGTTTCTTGCTTTTTCCGACACGACGTGTTACAATACAGATGGTCATTCCCATTGTTGGTAACTATATATGAGAAAGGAAGATCGCTGCTATGATTTATACGACTGAAGTTCAGCATATGTGTCCCGTGGCCAAGGGCGCTTATCACGGCCCGGCGCCAATCCCCGAGGAGGGCAAGTGGGTGCAGGCCAAGGGGATCTCCGACATCTCCGGCTTTACCCACGGCGTGGGCTGGTGCGCGCCTCAGCAGGGCGCCTGCAAGCTGACGCTGAACGTGAAGAACGGCGTCATCGAGGAAGCGCTGGTGGAGACCATCGGCTGCTCCGGCATGACCCACTCCGCCGCCATGGCCTCCGAGATCCTCATCGGCAAGACCATTCTGGAGGCGCTGAACACCGACCTCGTGTGCGACGCCATCAACACCGCCATGCGCGAGCTGTTCCTGCAGATCGTGTACGGCCGCACCCAGTCCGCCTTCTCCGAGGACGGTCTGGCCGTGGGCGCTTCTCTGGAGGATCTGGGCAAGGGTCTGCGCTCTCAGGTGGGCACCATGTTCGCCACCAAGGACAAGGGCCCCCGCTATCTGGAGATGGCCGAGGGCTACTGCAGCCGTCTGGCTCTGAACAAGGACGATGAGATCGTGGGCTACGAGTTCATCAGCCTTGGCAAGATGATGGACTTCATCAAGAAGGGCGACGACGCCAACGAGGCCATGAAGAAGGCCACCGGCCACTATGGCCAGTGGGATAACGCGGCGAAGTATATCGACCCGCGGCAGGAGTAAGAAGGGAGGACGACTATAATGGCTCTGTTTGAAAGTTACGAGAGAAGGATCGACAAGATCAACGGCGTCCTCGCCCAGTACGGCATCGGTTCCGTGGAGGAGTGCCGCGATATCTGCAAGGCGAAGGGCTTCGACCCCTATGAGATCGTCAAGGGCATCCAGCCCATCTGCTTCGAGAACGCCTGCTGGGCTTACACCGTAGGCGCCGCCATCGCCGTCAAGTCCGGCGTCAAGACCGCCGCCGAGGCCGCCAAGATGATCGGCGTAGGGCTTCAGTCCTTCTGCATCGACGGCTCCGTGGCCGAGGATCGCAAGGTGGGGCTGGGCCACGGCAATCTGGGCGCCATGCTGCTGAGCGACGAGTCCAAGTGCTTCGCGTTCCTGGCCGGTCACGAGTCCTTCGCTGCCGCCGAGGGTGCGATCGGTATCGTGAAGAACGCCAACAAGGCCCGCAAGCAGCCGCTGCGCGTGATCCTGAACGGTCTCGGTAAGGACGCTGCCCAGATCATCAGCCGCATCAACGGCTTCACCTATGTGCAGACCCAGTTCGACTACTATACCGGTAAGCTCAACATCGTCCGGGAGATCCGCTACTCCGAGACGGAGCGCGCCGATGTCCGCTGCTACGGCGCGGATGATGTCCGCGAGGGTGTTGCCATCATGCATCACGAGGGCGTGGACGTGTCCATCACCGGCAACTCCACCAACCCCACCCGCTTCCAGCATCCTGTGGCGGGTACCTATAAGAAAGAGTGCATCGAGCAGGGTAAGAAGTACTTCTCCGTGGCCTCCGGCGGCGGTACGGGCCGCACGCTGCATCCCGACAACATGGCAGCCGGCCCCGCCAGCTACGGCATGACCGACACCATGGGCCGCATGCATTCCGATGCGCAGTTCGCCGGCTCCAGCTCCGTCCCCGCCCATGTGGAGATGATGGGCTTCCTGGGCATGGGCAACAACCCCATGGTGGGTGCTACCGTCGCCGTGGCCGTCGCGGTGGAGGAAGCTGTCAAAGCCTGATATGCCAACGGTTACGGGATTTTCTAAGGCTGGCAAGTAAAACGCTGACACAGTGAAAATTCGGCTTAAAAAGTGGTTTTGTCCGCGTTTTGTCCACATTTTTTCAAAATGTGGACAAGGAGAGCACAAGAAAAGAGAGCATCGCCCTTGCGGCGGTGCTCTCTTTTTGTGTATCAGGATGTGTGGTGCACGGCCTCCGGCTTAGCGGCGGCGGAGGCCGCCTGCAAAGTCAACGATCCAGACGCTCCGACTGGTCGGAATGGGATGAGCCGTCCACAAAGTGCATCTCCGGGTAGATGGAGAAAAGGCGGCCCGTCAGGTGGTCGATCTTCCGGAGAAGAAAGCGGTCTCTTTTGAGCAGTCTGCTCTTGCGCTGGATCTGGTGGCGCAGACAGTCGATCAGATAATAAGCCTCAAAAGCATCGTGCGACGTGAAGTGACGCGGCGAGTCAGACATGATTTCACCCCCTTCCGATGGGTATGTTAGCACATTTCCGAAAAAGTGGCAAGTACCATCCACAGATGCGCAGCCCGCACACAAAGCACCCCCGGCCACCGGCCGGGGGTGCTTTTATGTGCGTATGTACGTCAGCACTTGCCGAAGAAACCGCACAGCAGCTTCAGCAGGGAAGCGCAGTCGAAATTGCAGAACATTGCTGTACCTCCTATGTGTATTTCCCTTGCAAGGACAATATCATTGTAACCAATTTGTAACTCTTTTGCAAATGCAATATCTGCCAGCTATAAGATCAGCAGCAGCCCGATGGCGATAAGCAGCTCCTCATCGGCCTCCTGCCGGAACAGAAAGAACAGTAAAAGCAGCAAAAGGATGTCCCCGGCGTCCAGATCGGACAGATGCAGCTTCTCCAGCAGCCCGTTGAGGATGCCTCGTTCCGGAGACGGGTGCGGAGGTGGAGGCGGGCCGTGGGGTGGCCGCCCGTCAGCCGGTGCGCCCGGCGGTGGGTCTGGCGG
>ERZ791919.831-NODE-831-length-30406-cov-17.008468_pt1 | contig 30406 bp, 31 predicted proteins | sample MGYA00510137_ERZ791919 | MGnify/ENA primary metagenome ERZ791919 (study PRJEB30046, sample SAMN00792059) | human gut metagenome | study: EMG produced TPA metagenomics assembly of the A metagenome-wide association study of gut microbiota in type 2...
TGTTTTTTGTTTTCTGTAACTTCTACAATTCTCATCAATCACACCTGCAAATTCCGATTTGGTAAACGTAGCACATCCATTATAGCTTATACCGGCAGATTCACATACCGCTTCACGCCCGCCATCCGATATGCTCATTCTATCAAAAAACGCAGAATAATCAAGTGAAAGGGTTAGAGTCTCGACTGCAGCGAGGTCTCTGCCCTTACCTTTTTATCTGGAGGTTTTTTTATGTCTCAAATCAAACGACTGCAAACCATTGACGCGGACACGCTGCAAAGCACCGCTTACGAACCGGTCTCCTTCGTGGTCGACGATCTGCTGTCCCAGGGACTGCACCTGCTGGCAGGCGCACCGTCCAGCGTGGGCGAGCTGTGGCAGTATTTCTCATTCCGCAGGATGCTTTTGATGTGAGGCAGCGTCCATTGCGGTGACTTTTCGGAGTGTAACACGATGCTGTCACCGGCAGAGGAGATGGCCTGAGCTGTGAACGGATTTTGATGTTTAGAAATCATTATCCTTGAAGAGCTTTATGATGGTTATTACGACCACCCACAGCAGAAAAGACAGCACAGCCCTTATCTGGACAGCAGGGAACGGTAGTCGGCGGTCAGCGTCAGATAGCCGCGCTCATTGTGAGCAATACCCGCCCAATCCAGCACCGCCGCCAGCACAAACACAGGGTCAAACACATATTTTCCAGCAGGGGCTTTGAAATAGTATTTGCCAATGGCACCGACAACAGTATCCTCCGTGCAGCCACCCTCGCCAAGGGGAGAATTGCGCCCCATGCCCTTGCGGGCAGAGCCGCCCTCACGAAGCAGCAGATCCACGATAACATCAAAAACATCGTAGGTAAGAGGCGGCTTCATGGGCAGCTCGCTGCAGAGGAAGGAACAGCCATCCTTAGCGGCCCGGATAATGTACGGCTTGCCGGTAACAGAATACACCGTTGCCCTGCCGCCATTTTCGTAGAGCTTGCTCCGCACAATGTCAGAAGCCTTTGTACTGCTGCTCACTTTTGGGGTAAAAAGACTCCTGTCAAACGCCTCACTTTCTTCCTCGCTGCGCAGGTTTAATTGCAGCAGCAGCTCATCGAGTTTTTTCTTGGCTGTGGGGTAAGAGATGCCCAACTTGTTTTGCACATCTTTCATGCTGCCGCGGCAGGCGAGAAAGGTCTGCAAAAACCGGGCGTATTCCGGGGCAAGGCACTCATAAGGGGAAAGTGGTTCATCGGTGGGGAACTCTGCCTTGCAGCCGGGGCAGCTCAGCCGCGCTAAATGAAGTGCCGCCCCGCACACAGGACACTGACCAGAGAATTTCATATCGATCTACCTCCTTCGCCCTCAAGATACCATAATATTTCATCTACGTCAATAATAGAATTAAAAATATTAAGCCCACTTCCGGAAAAGATGTAAAAAATGGTGCTGTCCTGTACGGGCGGCTACAACGGTGTCTCATTGTCCGCAGGGGAACAACGCATCAGCCCTGTACGCTTATCTGCGACAAATCTTGTCGTTCGTATATCATGTTATCTTTTTGAAAATAAAAAAGGGCCGGAGTCTTATTGCTAAAACTCCGGCCCATGCCATGATGCTATTACATTGTCTGCTCCTGCGAGACTCGTTCCAATGCTTCCACCTGCTGACGGACACGCTTGTCCAGATCCGGTACGCACACCCTGATCTACTGCTGGATTCCGCGGATCATTTCTTCCTGCGTATCCGTAAGCTCAAAGAAGTCCTCATCCACGGAATCGGCACAGCAGAGGTCGATCTCAATCGACTGCTCTGGGCTGAAAAGCTGCTCCTTTTGGATGAGTCCGGAACGTGTGGCGATGTCCTCGACGCGATACAGGACGTCCTCTGCCTGGGACGTGTCCGCGTCCTCTCGCCGATAAAAATCTATGCTTCAAAAGAAGAAATCCGGACTCAAAAAAGCCCGGAAACGGTTGGCTTAACAGTGATAAGGAACTAAATCACTTATCAACTGTTAGCTGACGGTTTTCGGGTGCATACGAAACTCCCGTCTGATTCCTAACAGGAATTAGGCGGGAGTTTTTCTTGTTAACAGAGCCAATATTGGAGGATAGCATTATGAAAACATTACTTTCCTGTGAATTTAACATGGATACCGGCTGCGTTGAACTAAGATATTCTGACGGCAGCATGATTTCTATTAACTGTACCGCTGTTGAGGATGAGGTGGCAGATAGCTGTTTCCAGCGGTCTGAACTGGACTGGCTCATCTACAACGATCCGCTGTCCTATGCGGAATTGATTTTGAATGGCGATCCGGAAGAATATCTGCGAACCGTAACGAAAACTCCACAGTTAGATTTCGATTGATAAGCAAAGCCGCCAGAGTCGCATCCAAGTGATGCTGCTTCTGGCGGCTTTTTTACATAGAGAATTCGTGGATTTTTATGGATGTGGTAGTTGGTTACTTGCCATCAGGTGGAATAAAATGCGTTATACTAAGCCGAAATATTTTTCAAAAAAGTCTTTAAGCTTATTAATGACAGTCTGTTTTTTCAAAGCCCTATTTGAACCACCTGAAAACCTTGAAATTGGCGGCAATATTTTATCAAGATCTGTTCCTGTGGTTTTTATCTCACCATCTCTGAATGAGTTTTCTATAAATTTTTGAGCTTCATCGTGTTTTAGTTTTTCATCTTTGATGATTGTTTCTAAGTCCTGCTCTTTTTGCTTTTTAACAAAGTCTTTCCAGTCCTTTTCAACATCTGTTTTTACTGTCATTTGGGCAACAAACCCCTCAATTAAAGCTTTTTTGCTGCGCAGCTCAACACTTGCATCTATTGATTTATTAATATTAGCAAGAATCGTTTTATCCTCACAATTTGATTGGTGATATTTGGCAACAAGCATCAAAATATAATCTATATTGACCTCAACCTGCTTAATAAGTTCAATTTCAAAAACAATATCATCATTGATTCGTTCTTTTTCAACGTCACTTTTTTTAGCATAATCTTGATATAGGTCAATGTAGATACTTTGATAATCCTGTAAATCTCTAACGGATACAGAATTGTCGCTTTCAAAATCATCAAAACACCTTAAAATATTTCTCAATTTCAAAATGCGACCGAACAGTTTGATAAATTCTTTTTCGTTATCTTCACCGATGATTTGACTGCTTATTGGAAATTCATTCACAAGTCTGGCAACAAGTTCGTTATAACCTTCAATATGTTTTCCACTATCATCTTCATAGCCATTCATATATTCATTGTAAGTTTTTAGGATAACCATGCCTCTTGCGTTTTCGTCTCCAAAAAGTGCTAAGGCATTGTTGGTAGCAGTCTCAAGATTTCTAAAGCAAACAATGTTTCCAAATGTTTTAACTGAGTTTAAAATACGATTGGTGCGAGAAAACGCTTGTATCAAACCATGATCCTTTAAATTCTTGTCTACCCACAAGGTATTAAGGGTAGTTGCGTCAAATCCCGTTAAAAACATATTGACTACGATCAGTAAATCAATCTCACGATTTTTCATTCGCAATGAAACATCTTTATAATAGTTGGGAAACTTATCAGCAGATGTATCATAACTAACATGAAACTGCTCTTTATAATCATTAGTAATTACATTTTCAAGAAAATCTCGTGAAGTCTGATCAAGACCGCTTGTGTCGAAATTCTCGTCTTGCAAGATATCATCCGGATCTTCTTCGTTTGGATTGAAACTGAATATTGCGGCAATATTCAACTTATGACCAGTTTCCTCCATTTGTTTTTTAAGTTCATTATAATATGCAATCGCTGCCGGAATAGATGCAACCGCAAAAATCGAATTGAAACCATTTACTTTTGCAGTTGTTTTTTGCTCTGATACCGTATTATTCTTGGACTTCGCCATTTTTTCTACATTCGTAATTACCTTATGATCATAAAAGGACCGGCTTTGATTACGATAAGTTTTTTGCTCAAAATGTTCAAGAATATATTCCGTAATCTCAGATACCCTTTTAGGATCAAGCAAAGCTTTTTCTCGGTCAATTGCCTTTACTTGCTTGTCATATAAAAGTTCAGGGTTTTTGATCGTATTGATATAATCGATTCTAAAAGGCAATACATTTCCATCACGAATAGCATTTACAATGGTGTATGCGTGGAGTGGTCTTACTTTATTCCCGTTTTCGTCCGGTTCACCCCCGAAAACCTGTGCTGTGGTACGCATATTCGGAGCATTGGAACTATTTGAGTTTATTGCAAAAATAGGAGTACCTGTAAAACCGAAAATATGATAATTCTTAAAGTGCTTTGTAATTGACTTGTGCATATCTCCGAACTGAGAACGGTGGCATTCATCGAAAATCATAACAATATGTTTTTTATAAACTTCATGTTCTTTGTTCTTGGATATGAATTTATCTAACTTTTGAATAGTTGTGATGATGATTCTTGCATTGTCATCTTCCATTTGTTTTTGCAGAATTTTAGTAGAGGTGTTGCTGTTGGCAGCACCTTTTTCAAATCTGTCGTATTCTTTCATTGTCTGATAGTCAAGATCTTTTCTATCTACAACAAACAATACTTTATCAATAAAATTTAATCCTTGAGCAAGCTGTGCGGTTTTAAAACTAGTTAAAGTCTTGCCGCTTCCGGTGGTATGCCAAATATAACCACCCGCCTCTTTTCTGCCAGTTCTTTTGAGATTGGTAGAACTGATAATGCGGTTTAGAATCTTTTCGGTTGCCGCAATTTGATAAGGACGCATTACCAATAATATATTCTCTGAAGTAAACACACAGTAACGAGTCAAAATATTAAGCAGCGTATGTTTTGCAAAAAAGGTTTTCGTAAAGTCCACAAGGTCTGGAATAATGCGGTTTTTCTCATCTGCCCAATAACTTGTGAATTCAAAGCTATTAGAAGTCTTTTTCTTTTTTGCGGCGTTTTTCTCTGCATTATCTTTGATATGCTGAAATCTTGTTGTATTAGAATAATACTTTGTATGCGTACCATTGGAAATTACAAACAGCTGCACATACTGATACAATCCGCTGCCTGCCCAAAAGCTGTCACGCTGGTATCGATTGATTTGATTAAACGCTTCTCGAATTGCGTTCCCTCGTTTTTTAAGCTCGATATGCACCAACGGCAATCCGTTTACCAAAATCGTCACATCATAACGAGTATCATGCTTTCCGCCGTGTTCTTCATACTGGTTTATTACCTGCAAATGATTGTTATGAATGTTGGTTTTATCTATCAGCTTGATGTTTTTTACATAACCGTTATCAAGGGTTAGGTTTTGCAGATAATCTTCCTGTATTTTGCGAGTTTTCTCTACAATACCATCATTTCCGTTTGAAATAACGCTGCTGTAAAAGTCGTTCCACTCTTTATCAAAAAAGGTGTAGTTATTCAGTCTCTCAAGCTGAGCACGGAGATTGTCAATTAAGTCCTGTTCGCTTTTTATAGAAATGTATTCATAGCCCTGACTGACAAGACGCTTGATAAAATCCTGTTCAAGCTCCGCCTCGCTTTGATAGTCAGTGCTTTTTCTTTTTTCGGGTGTGTACTCAGCCACAACCGTACTTTCATTAGAACTTGCCACAATTTCAAAGCTATTCATTTTCCGTCGCCTCCCTCTTTTTGAAGGTTAAGAGTTTATCTCGGTAATATTCGTATTGTTTTTGTCTTGCTTCAATTTCGGCAGGTAATCCCTCGCTTATATCGTTGCAAAGCTTATTAAATCGATCAAGAATATCAACTATGCGTTGTTGCTCTGCAAGTGATTTTGCAATATCTTTGGGGAATGGAATCGGTATTTTAATTTCCTTTATTGCCGGAATATTTGAATGAACAACTTTGCTTTTTATGCGCCCTTTGCTCTTTTGCTTTTGAGCCATAGTAGTTGAAAGTGCATAAGCTATATATTTGGGATTTTGCTCATGTTTCATAACCACAACATCTCCACCAGCAAAGCATTTTTCATTACCCACATAAGCGCAAGATTTAGCTATCTCTTCAACACTTTCGCCTGTTATTGCAAACAATACATCTCCATATTCAAAAGTTTTTGAACCTGCCATTGTTTTGGAAACACATTTATCAAACCAGACATTGTATGTTGTATAAATTTCTCCATATCGAACGCAAGGGGTTCCTTCGCTTGAAACTTCATCACGCTTGATTCCTACGCCTCTATACATATCTGTGGCAAGATTTCCCAATTCAACTAATGGCATATCATTTTCAAAGGAAATTAATTGATCTCTATAATACTCATACTGCTGTTTTCTCGCAGTGAGTTCCGCAGTGAGTTCCGCAGTGAGTTCCGTAAATTTATCCAGTATACGAACAATCTCTTCTTGTACCGGTAAAGGCGGAAGAGAAATTTTAAACCTTGAATATTTTTCAATCCACTGACGAGTATGGTCTACAGGAGTGTATTGTATGTTTTTCATCACATGATATATGTATCTAAAATCTGCATCGTGAGACCTATCCTTTTTTAATCTTAACATCTTCATTGCGGAAGATTTAACCTTAAAATTAAAGTCTACCCAATGAAAAGAAGTGGTAAAATCATCAAAAATTATAACTGGATTATCCGTTGACGCCTCAAATATACCTGTACTCTCATTAGTATAGCCCAAAATAAAAGATTGACCCGCCGTCAATACAGGTGTTTCAAATTCGTTATCGTATTTAGTATCTTTTACAATATATTTGGTAGGTTGCTCATAATCCATAACTGTGTATAAAAAATCGTATTCTACACCCTCTGGGCAAAGTTCATTGATAAGTTGTTCTAATTTACTCATTTTCCTCACCTCCGGTATGCCAACCTAAGGTACCTATCGCATCCATTAATTCTCTGTTAGTTTTTATTTTTTCCAGTACGCCGGTAACTAAGCGATAGAAAGCATCAAATTTTTGCAAAGCCTCATCTTCGTCATAATCTCCATGAACTACATCACTAAGTTCACCAAAGAGTTTGTATCCATCTTCAGCAAATTCCGAAGGGATGATATTACATTGATCTTTTACCGGTGTAAGAATCTGAATAAACGGTTTAAGATTGCCGTTTGCTTTCCTTGTTTCAATGGGCGGATCTGCAGCCTCTGCTGTTTGAGTAATAATTCTTTCAAAAACCTTTCTCAAATAAACAATAGACCCTGCTCCAAATCCTTCCCTTGCTGCCTTTTTGGCTTTTTCCAAAGCATCTGTGAAATCACCGTAAGTTTCAGTGTTCAGCGAAACTGATTCAGAAAATTTTTCGCTTCTTTTTGCAATACGCACATAAGGATATTGACTATGTATATTATCTTCCTCTCTGCACTCAAGCAAGAACCACATTTGCACAGAAGCACCGCAACGAGGGCATTCAAGAACACAGTCAATGCTGACAGTCTTTTCGTTTACACCAATACAGAACAAGTCTTCCCCAGAATAAAATGTGCGCTGATCGCCGCAATTATTACAATAATAATTTAATGCAACTTTGCCGACTGCAATTTTTTTTGAATTTCCGGTCTTAAGCTTTCTACTGCCCAAAAAGCCTTCTATTTGCACATAATCTGTTGTTATCGGTTTTGATAATACATCTGATAATCTCATACATTACGCCTCCTCAATTTCAGCTATAATCGCATCGATTTCGGCACGCAATGTATTTTCACGTTGAACGATTTGAGATATTTGCTCATTGAGGACAGCTATGTCGATAACTTCTCTTGTATCTTCGCTTTCTACATAAGTTGATACAGAAAGATTGTAATCTGCATTTTCAATATCTTCCTTTTTCACAAGAGCAGTAAAATGTTTTTCAGTCTTTCGGTTGATATAAGCGTTTAATATATTCTGAATATTATTAGGCTCGTTGCTTGATGTTCCATCCCCCAATTTATTGCTGTTGGTAGATTTGATAAATTCCTTTGAGGCATCAATAAACAGAGTTTGGTTGTCAACTTTTGATTTTTTAAGAACCATAATGCAAGTTGCAATACTTGTTCCATAAAAGAGATTATCAGGCAACTGAATAACACATTCGATATAGTTGTTATCGATCAGATATTTTCTGATTTTCTGTTCCGCACCACCACGATACATAATACCGGGAAAACAAACAATAGCCGCTGTTCCATCTGTAGCAAGCCAATGCAGACAATGCATAATAAAAGCAAAGTCCGCTTTTGATTTAGGAGCCAATACACCGGCAGGAGAAAACCGGGGATCGTTTATCAGTGTTCCGTTGTCAGACCCTTCCCATTTGATAGAGTAGGGTGGATTTGAAACGATGGCTTCAAACGGTTCTTCATCCCAATGTTTAGGATCAGTCAAAGTGTCACCGTGTTCAATGCTGAATTTATCGTAACCTATGTCGTGCAGGAACATATTGATACGACAAAGATTATAAGTTGTAATGTTGATTTCCTGACCGAAAAATCCATTGCGAACATTGTCTTTACCGAGAATTTTTGCAAACTTCAAAAGTAACGAGCCGCTTCCCACAGCCGGGTCGTATACTTTGTTTACTTCTGTTTTCATTTTACCGTTATTATCAAGAAGTGAGATTTTTGTCAGAAGCTCAGATACCTCTTGTGGGGTGAAAAATTCGCCGCCGCTTTTGCCAGCATTAGAAGCATACATTCCCATTAGATACTCATAGGTGTCCCCAAAAGCATCGATTGAATTATCTTGATAATTACCAAGATTCATATCCCCGATAACGGTAATTAATTTTTTAAGCCTCTTGTTTCTCTTAATAACTGTTGGCCCAAGCTTATTGCTATTTACATCTATATCGTCAAACAATCCTTTAAAGTTTTCTTCGCTCGCACTACCAATAGCAGAGGCTTCAATATTTTTAAAGGTTGTTTGCAATATTTCGTTTAAGTTCTCATCCAAATCGGCAACTTCTACTTCTTTACCATCTTTTTCTGCTTGATCCTTTGCATCTTTATCTGCTTTTTTGATTCTGTTTAATAAATTCTCGAACAATTCGCTGGGTAAAATAAAGAAGCCTTTTTCTTGTACCATATCATCTCTAATACTTAAAGCCTCTTCATCGCTGATTTTGGCATAATCAAAATCAGTATTTCCTGCATCCCATTCACCCTTGTTGAGATAAGTTGTAAGGTTTTCAGATATGTATCTATAAAATAGCATACCTAAAACATATTGCTTGAAATCCCAACCATCAACACTGCCTCTAAGTTCATTAGCAAGTGCCCAAATTGTATTGTGAAGTTCTGCTCTCTCTTGTTCTCTTTTATTACCACTCATCTTTGTTTTCTCCGTTCTTTAATAATTTTTCGTAGTCTATATCATTTCTCAATTGTTTGCACAAATCTTTATTTTTTAGCTTTTGTGCAATATCAACGGGTACTTCATTTCGCTCTTGTGCAGCTAAGTCAAAAAACAACACTATTTGTTCAGGCTTTGGCCTTAATAACTGAAGCATTGCAATTTGTCTTTCAGGAGGAGGCGGATTAACTTTGCCGCTTAAAATATCGTAAAAGTAAGGTTTCTTTATGCCAAGTGCGGTGTAAAACTTGACATTTGATAAATTTGCTTCTTTTATCATTTGTGCAAGCAAATTGCAGAATTTCATAGAATCATCAACAATCAAAGAATCACCACCATTCTCAAATTAGAATGTAAGTTTACATACTAACATACTATCATGCTTAAAAGAAAGTGTCAATTGAAAAGCCTTCGATTATGGCTGTGTATGATAGTGGTAAGGTGTAGAAAACTTTCCCCCAAAAAATTCTGCCAAACCAGCAAAAAGCAAAGCAGAAAAGACTTTATCAAACCACAAAGCAAACTCCCGATAATGGAAAAGAGCCTGTGCAAGGGCACAGGCTTCTATTCACATATCAAAGGAGTTTCTCTATATAATTTATCAGAATCACTGTTCAAAAAGTATCGAATCACTTTTCTTGCAAATTTCTTACTTACCGTCGTATCCCACTCTGCCAACCGGATGATCTCCGCTGTTCCTGCCTCAAAATCAAACGAAATCTCGCCCCATTCGCCGTCGTTGTCCACTTGGTAGAGGTAGACAGCGGCGGCGATTTTCTTTTTGCGTTTGGTCTGGGATTTTCGTTTCAGGCGAATCATGTGAAGGACTCCGGCCTCTGTCAGCAAACAGGTCAAATGATCCACGGCCTTACGATAGGCCCGTTCTGCACTGCTGGCTGTGCTGCCCTCAAAGAGGATTGCCAGTTCTTCAAAGGTCAACCGGGTGCTGATGGGGCTGACCCGCCCACAAGTCATACAGATGGCGTTTCTCTTTTCCAAAAGGGTCTGCTCTCGGTAATTCAGCTTTTCAAATGCCTCCCGGACAGCTTTAGCCTGGATGCCGTTCCATAGAATCTCCGCATAGTCCCAGTGATCATCCCGGCTGACATCCTCGCCGGTTTCTTCGTTGTCCTCGTCCTGTACGGTTTGGTAAAACGGAACACGGCTTCGGTTTTGCTTGGCCAACGCCAAAAACTTCGCTGCAGTTTCACTTGAGCAGTTATGTTTCTGGGCATATTTCTGGATCGCCGCCTGCGCAGACTGGCCGGATTGATTATAGAGCCAAGCAATCCCACGAACAGCCTTGTACTCATCCACATTTTCAAAGGAACCGACCTCCTCCTGCATCCGGCAGGTCAAAAGAGCGTTCCCAATAAAATGATGGGCATAGGTCAGAAAATCCACCCCTTGTGCTGGATTGTATCCCCTGAGACAATCCAGCATGGCAAGTACACAGCCCATTTTGTAGTCCAAAAAGCGTTCCGGGTCATAGCGCTCCAGCCCCTCCCGCAACAGGAAACGGCGAACACGACCATTAAGCCGGTTTTCATAGTGGTGCAGGAAAAAGGAAAACCAGCGCAAATTATGGCTCTGCACAGCCTTAATAATATAATTGTTTAGATTTTGATGGACAGGCGGTTCCGGGTCAAGCTGAAAGATGCGTTCCACTTCCCGCATGGTCAAGCCCTTTGGTTCCGTCAGAAAGTTGTATTTGGCACAGTATCCGGACAGCTCCCATGTCCACGCTGTATCCATTTTCCCTCACCACCTTTCGGATGTTTCGCTGCTTATTTCTTTTGTACGGCCTTCAAAAGTGCATCTTGGGTCATTTCCTGCTCATAGACAGTGCTGGCATAGCGCTGATCCGAAAGCGCACGGAGCATCTTATCTTTTGCCAGCTTTTTCATAGTTGCTGCCGTTTCTTCATCCAGCTTTCCACGGCGGGTGCTTTGCAAAATGGTGTTCATACGGCGGGTATAAATCACCTTAATGGGATGATCGTCTGCAAGCTCCCGCTGCTCCCGGCCTCTCAGATTGCCGATTTGTCGGCACGTCCGTCCACGCTGGTCACCAGGGGCCAGACCGCCGCAGTATTTGGTGTGCCGTGCGTCAATGGTGAGAAACCATCTACCGCAGATGGGGCACTTCTTGGGTGCATGACCCACACAAAGCCCCTCAAACAGATCGGAACGGAACATCCCCACAAAGGAAACATAGTGCATCCTCTTGACCAGCTGAGGCTCCGTCTTTCCGGGCCGAATGGCAGATACATACTGTACCGAAGCATTGGTTAGGGTCATCCAGGCCGGGTTATCCAGCGATAAAGTTGGCTCACCTTTGAAGAACTGCCCGAACATTGCTGCATAACCGTCCGGGGTACGGTCGTAGCCTGGTTCATTCAACCGCTCTGCAAATTTCGTCAAGGCTTCCTTGTACTGCCCCAGAGAATAACTCAAATGCCCCAGTACCTGCGCGATTCGAATGAGCATGGTTGCCTTGCCGTACTGCCCGGTCAAAGCACAGATCAGCTGCTTCTGTTGGGTGAGCTGCAAATAGGCTTTGGCGTCTTCCATGTATTCTTCGGAAAAGATGGCTGCAAGTTCTTGCTCAAAATAGCTTTGATTCAGGCGGGAGAACGGTGGTGTAGCCTGTAAAAAGGAGATGATCTTGCCAGCGGCCTGCTGCACCTGCGGCAGCAGCCCCATATCCACCGAGCCGGTGTTCATCCCCTGAAGCAGCTGGTTCAGCACATTGCAGGGAGTATCCAGCTTTTCAATGGTGCTGTCCGGGATGTTCAGCACCTCGCAGCCAATGGTTCCTGTGGGCATGGTACTCCCCTCATAGGTCACGGTGTCCTGCCAGAAATCCAGCGATAAAACCGCATGGTTGATGATCTGATCCATCTTCTCCCTCCCGTCATGTTTTTCTATTTTCATAATAGCACACAACAAAGACCTTGTCATGTTTTTTGAAAACGGCTTGTCATGCTATTAGCCTGTTTTTTTCGTTTTTCCCCATAACCTATACAGAGGGGTGAGAAAACTGCCCCATCAAAAAGGAAATGGAGGGAATTTGTATGAATCTGTTTGAAGTGGTGAAAGCCAGTATTAACACACAGGAAGCAGCGCAGGCGTATGGAATCGACGTCAACCACCATGGCATGGCACTGTGTCCGTTCCACAATGACCGTCATCCGAGCTTGTATGTATCGGATGACCACTACCACTGTTTCGCCTGCAGGGCGCATGGGGATGTGATCGATTTGACCGCCAAACTGTTTGATCTTCGGCTGTATGATGCGGCCCGAAAGCTGGCGTCCGACTTTCACCTTGCACCGGACAAGCCCTTGCCGGAAGCCATTCGCCGGAAAATGAAACACAAAACCCAAGTACAGCAGCTTTGTGAGAACGAGCGGCTGTGCTTTTCTGTTTTGAACGAGTATCGGCGGCTGCTCCTGGATTGGGAAAAACGGTATGCACCGCAAGCGCCGGAAGCGCCGGAAGATGTACTGGACGAGCGGTTTGTAGAAGCCTGCCACCGATTACCCTGGGCAGAGTATCAGCTGGACATCCTGCTGCAAGGCGATTCCTATGAGCGAGGCGAAGTCGTGAATGAACTAACGGCAGACGGATACATCCGCAAATTACAGGCCCGCCTGAGAGAGGAGCGATATCATGAACACCCCTGTTTGGATCGATGATAAAGGCAAAATCGTCGAGCCGGAATACTGCCGGGATTTTCTTTCCCGGCATCCGATGCGCTGCATCAACGACCGCTTTTATACCGTGGAGGGACCGCTGCCGGATGAGAGTAAATTGAAGCGCACAATTTATGAGGAACTCTCACCCTGGATTCATGCCAAGGTCGCACAGACGGTGGAGCAGGTGATTAAGGCGTTGAAGCTGGCGGCATACACAGATCCTCTGCCCCTGCAATGTGACCGCATCCATGTGGCGAACGGCACGTGTTTTCTGGATGGCACCTTTACGGAGGAAAAAGAGTATTGCAGCAACCGCCTTCTGGTGTCCTATCGGGCAGATGCCCCTGCGCCGGAATACTGGCTGCGCTTCCTTTCGGAACTGCTGGAACCAGAGGATATTCCCGCCTTGCAGGAGTATCTGGGTTACTGCTTGATTCCGTCCACCAAGGGCCAGAAAATGCTCATGCTGATCGGCAAGGGCGGTGAGGGCAAAAGCCGCATCGGTGTGGTGATGAGCGCCATTTTCGGGCTCAACATGAACACCACTTCCATCCAGAAGGTAGAAAACAGTCGTTTCGCCAGAGCCGACCTGGAGGGCAAGCTGCTCATGGTGGACGATGATCTGGACATGAACGCATTGACCAAAACCAACTATGTCAAATCTATCGTGACCGCAGAACTGCGGATGGATTTGGAGCGGAAGAAAGAACAGAGCTATCAGGGACTGCTTTATGTACGCTTTCTCTGCTTTGGCAATGGAGCATTGACTGCACTTCACGACCGCAGCGATGGTTTCTTTCGCCGCCAGATCATTCTGACCACCAAAGATAAGCCTGCGGATCGGTTCGATGACCCGTTTCTTGCTGAGAAATTGATTGCCGAAAAAGAGGGAATCTTCCTCTGGATGCTGGAGGGATTGCGGCGGCTGATCGCCAATCACTATCACTTTACCATCAGCCAGAGAGCCAGGGACAATATCACTTCCGCAGTTCGGGATGCCAACAACATTCTGGACTTTCTCGATTCTGAGGGTTATGTGGCATTCAAGGCCGATTATGAAGCCAGCACCAAAAATCTGTATGCAGCCTATAAACGATGGTGCGAAGACAACGCAGAAAACCCACTGTCCCCAAAGAGCTTCGCAAACCAGCTCAGCCAGAATGCAGAACGCTACCATTTGGAACCGGTTAGCAATCTGCACATCGGCGGTGGGAAGCGATGCCGAGGATATATGGGCATTTATGCTCTGCTCTCACCTGTGAAATTGTAATGAAACTTCAAAACCTTCTGTTCGTGCGTTCATGCGTTCCGAATCGGGTACAGCCTGTGGAACGAAGGAACGCACGAACGCAAAAAATCAAAGTTTATTTTTATATTTGATAGCTCGGCTGGGCGTTAAAATTGGCAATGCTCAATCAATGGTTGTGCAAACGGTGAAAAACACTACTATAAACAGAACACAAATCATCATTCCGTGATTTACAGAATGGTGATAGTGGTATGCGGAAAGGTAACTATTTTCACGGTTTCGCTTGCAAGCCCACCTAATCGCAAAGTCGATGGGGTGCTATTCTGGACAGTTCTTCATGGACTAAATCCTGAGTGATTTTTAAGAAGCAATCAAAATTTACTGTACCGTGCAGCGTGTGTACCCCACGGCAAACTAACTTTACGAAAGAATGAGGTATTTTCTATGAAATCCAATTTTAGAAATGAAATCAAGTCGTACATCGTGCGTTCCGGCTACACGATGCAGGAAGTCGTTGACCGGCTTTCTGAGGATTACGGCTGGAGCGACAGCGTTTCCAACCTGTCCAACAAGCTCCAGCGGGAGTCTCTGCGGTATGTAGAGGCAGTACAGCTTGCCGACGCCCTTGGCTATGACCTCGTATGGCAGAAGCGGAGGGACAAATGATGTCCGCCGTTCCTGTTATCCGTATCTCCCGTCCCCATGGCAATACCGCAGTATTGCTGTGGACAGGTGGCGAAAACATTCGATTTTTCGCTGCCGCCGGATGGCTGATGTTTTGCAAAACATCGGCTGTCCGGGCTGAACAACAGGAAGCGATGCAGACGGTTTCCGGGCAGTTCAGCAGCGGTCATCGCAATGACCGCAATTCCCCCTCGGAGAGCCCACGGCACTTTGCAGCCCTTCGGGATGAAAGTGTCATAGTGGGTTATTACACTTCCCGCAGGAAGTGCATCCCCGTCCCCCAGCCGTCTGCCGCACAACAGAAAGGAGCTGATTTTTATGGCCAGAAACGACGGAATCGACCGCACCTTTGCCCGTAACCAGGACTTGCCCACCCTTGATGATATGGCGAAGGTGCAGGAGCATAACGAACGGGAAAAGGACAGCTACTCCAACCAGGATATTGATACCACCCAAACCTACCGGAATATCCACTTCAAGGCTCCCACCGACAGCTATGCCGCTATGTTCGATCAGATGATTGCTGATGGTGTCATCTCCACTCGTGGTCTGAAAGCCGATGCGGTGAAATACGGGGAACTGATTTTTGATGTGAACTCCGCTTACTTTCACAATCACGGCGGATATGAATATGCCAAACAATTCTACACCGATGCATACAAAGCTGCCGTGGAAATCGTGGGTGGTGAGCAGTATATCCTCTCTGCTGTTATGCACGCAGATGAACGCAACCGGGCCATGTCGGAAGCTCTGGGGCAGGATATGTACCACTACCACCTTCATGTGGTGTATGTCCCGGTGGTGGAAAAACAAATTCTCTGGTCAAAGCGGTGCAAGGATAAGTCCCTTGTGGGTACAGTCAAGGAGACCATTATGCAGGTCAGCCGCAGTAAAAAGTGGGAATCCAAGGTAGCTCTGGATGAGCAGGGCAATCCGCTTCTGACCGCCAAGGGCAAGAAAGTTCTGCGGACATCGTACAGTGTCCTGCAAGACGATTTCTTCAACTATATGAAAGCTGCCGGATATACCGATGTGGAGCGTGGAGAGCGTGGCAGCACTGAAGAACATCTGACTGTGACCCAGTTCAAGGTGGCACAGGAGCAGCAGCGGCTGGAAGATGTGACCGCCCAAATCGCTCAGACAGAACAGGCGCTGGACACCGCACAGGCTGCCGTTGAGAAAAAGCACAAGGAGCTGCAATCCCTGCAAAAGCAGGCCAAAGAACAGCGTACTGCCGCCCTGACGGCACAGGAAATCCGCTCCATGGGGAAAAAGACGATCACCGGCAACATCACTCTGACCCCATCCGAGTGTAACACGCTCAAGGATTATGCGGTCAATGGGATCCTTGCCAAGGCGGAAAACAGCCGTTTAGAGGAAAAACTGCAACAAGCGCAAAAGAGCGTCGCTGTCTGGAAACAGCGATATGAATCACTGAAAGAACAGGCACGGCCTTATCTGGAAGCTGTCAAGCTCGCACCCGAAAAGGTGCGGGCTTTTCTTAATGCCATTTTGACCCGAACCCGACAAACAAGGCAGCACGATCAACCTTCTCGCCGCAAATCGCAAGATATGGAACTTTAACAGAAAGGAATTTTTGCTTATGACCAATCTGACAACAAAACTCAATAAGTTGGTGCTCGATGATTCTCCTTCGGAAAAGCTGATTAACGCTTGTGCTGAAATCGATATTGAATCCTGCTTTGACCCGATTTCTGAGCCGCCGATTGATTTTCTGGAAGAATGCCGGAAACGCTGGGAAAACCTAATGAATCCTTTTACAGGTACGGTAGAACGAAAAATCGGAAATACCTGGTATCTGCTGGAGACTGTATGTGACGGAAATGAGCCGCTTACCCACAAGGTAAAACGGCTCATTTTCTTGGATAAGGAGGCGCTTTGTTCATGACACAGACTCAAATTCATGCTACAATATCACCATGCACACCGATTCTGTCAGCTGACCCAACCGTAAAGGAGGACGCTATGTTGGATCAGCAGAAAATCACCATCTTGTACTGCCGCCTCAGCAATGAGGATGCGCTGGATGGAGAATCAAATTCGATACAGAATCAAAAAGAGTTTTTAACCCGATACGCAGCCGAGCATGGCTACACTAACCTGAAAATTCTGGTGGACGATGGATATACAGGAACTAACTTCGACCGCCCTGGCGTACAGGAGGGCTTTGCACTGGTTAAGCAGGGGCTTGTCGGTTGCTGGCTGGTCAAAGATCTTAGTAGGTTTGGCCGGGATTACCTGACCGTTGGACAGTACACGGACATTATTTTCCCCAGCTACGATGTGCGCTTTATCGCTGTCAATGATGGTGTGGACAGTGAACGAGGCGACAGCGACGGCTTTGCCGCTATCCGTAATTTGTTCAACGAATGGTATCCACGGGACACCAGCAAAAAAGTCCGGGTCGTATTCCGTCAGAAAGGCACCAGCGGAAAACATCTGGGAAAACCGCCCTATGGTTATCGTACAGACCCTGCCGATAAAGACCATTGGATCATTGACGAGGATGCCGTCCAAGTAGTCAAGCGCATCTTTGACCTGGCTATTGACGGCAAGGGGCCGGAACAGATTGCCCATATACTGGAGAAGGATAAGGTGCTGACTACCAAGGCGCTGTATGCTAAACAGTCGGAAAACCATCCTGACCCGAAAAAGCGGAAGAAGATGCCGGAGCGCCCTTACCATTGGATTGGTCAATCGGTTGTGGGTATTCTGGAACGGATGGAGTACACCGGCTGTACCTGCAATTTCAAGACCTATTCCAAGTCCTATAAGCTGAAGAAGCGGATTCCCAATGCCATCGAAGATATGTGTATCTTCCCTGATACGCAGGAAGCAATCGTTTCTCAGGCTCAGTGGGACAGGGTGCAGGAGTTGCGAAAAAACAAACGCCGTCCCACAAAAGCGGAACGGCAGGGATTGTTCTCCGGGCTTCTGTTCTGTCCCGATTGTGGGAATAAGCTGCACTTTGCTACCTGCAAAAGCTTTGACGGCAAGCAAGACCACTATGTATGCTCCAGCTACAAAAGCGGTCGAGGCACCTGTTCTGCCCACTATATCCGTGAAGATGTACTGCGGGAACTGGTGCTGGAGCGCATCCGTACGGTCAATGCCTATATCTGGCAGGATGTAGAAGGCTTTCAGGAAGAATGGCTGCAATGCCGCCGTTCCGATCAGGAACGCAATATCCGTGAGGATCGGAAGCGAGTGGAGCAGGCCAAGAAACGGCTGGCTGACTTGGATGTTCTTCTGCCCCGACTTTATGAGGATTTTGTCCTGGGCGATCTGAGTAAGGAGCGGTATAAGAAAATGACCGCCGATTACGAGGCAGAGCAGGAGCGGTTAAAACTCGAAATTGAAGTGACGGAAGAATGGCTGGAAACGCAGGAAACCATGAGTGCAGATGTGGATGCCTTTGTAGCCCTGACACAGAAGTATGTGGATGTGCCGGAATTGACACCTACGATAGTCAATGAGTATATCAAGAAAATTGAGGTGTTTCCACCGGACAAATCCAGCGGCAAGCGGGTACAGAAGGTAAAAATCTATTTCAACTTCGTGGATGATGTAGAGATTCCTGTGATTTCCGAGCCTGTTGTTGCGAAATCTACCCCTGGACGCAGAAAACCGGCGTGACCATTGCGGTCACACCGTTCTCTGTCCCTCGCAAAGCTAAATAGTACCTTATCACTATTAAGCCTTGATGCGCCTGGCTTTGCGCCAGACGCATCTATACCGGTAACTCTTTATGGTACGCCCGACTGGATTCGAACCAGCGGCCTACTACAGAGTCGGGGTTATCAGGCCATCAAACCGAAAAGCCCTGCGGCGCAAGGGTTTGGTTGGTGTTGCGCAAATTTCCGCCATTGTGAAGAAAAACCTCGGAAGCCTTACAGGGCAAGACTTCCGAGGTTTTTTGCGCTAGTAGTCAAATAGTAGTCTGCGCGCCAGATACAGCCACTCCCGTTTTCATCATACTAACCACCTCCTTGTCTGTGCCATTATTATACGGCGCAAAAAGGAAAGCTTCCACCATACAACCTTGTCAGAAAAGTGCTTTTTGTGTTCGTTTTGCCTGCGCGATTATGCCGCTCAGCACTGTCAGGCGATTTGCACCACCGTATTAGGATGCACCCAAGCCGGTCTACACGCCCACCGTTCAAATATCCAAAAGCTCAATATCGTGCGTCAGCACATCCGCGTATTGCAGCGCATGGCGCTTCGGCTTCCCGGACGAGTCTTCCTCCACCTGAAAAATGTGCCGATAGACGCCCGTGATCTTCACCGGAACATCGCGCAAATGCAGCCTCGGCTGCCGGAGGGACACATTGATGCGGATGTTGGGGTCGCTCCGGTAACGCTCTGAAATGCGCCGCCGGATCTGTTCAAGCCCATAGATTTCACTCATTATACCCACGCTTTCTATCACAAACCCGCCTGACTTCCATCAGGCGGGTTTGGCGTTAGTTGAAGTATTCGCTTACGTCAGCTTTGTCGTTATACTGCTTGCGGACGCGGACCAGCACAGAGCCGTCGGCCTGCTCGGTTTCCTCGGTGATCTGATACCGGGTGCGGCTTCTGTCCATCGTCGCCTTGTAGCGACTCACTTCATCGTGGTTGACCTTGAGCTGCTGCTCACGGGTCAGACCGCAATCGTCCTTCTGTGCAAACACCAGTGTTTGCAGGATGCACGCTGCCTTTACGCGCTTCATTGATTTCACCTCCCTCAGCCTCCGCCCGGTCAGAACGGATGCTCTTTTTCAGAGAGATGATCAGTGAACAAACAGCCTGTGTGCGCCAGTCTGCCGCCAACGCCCACTGCACCGGATGCACTCCCGTGATACCTTGGGTATACTTATATTTTAACGAGTTTCAAACGTTTTTTCTGGAAAGCTTTCAATACAGCTCCGCGATGATGTCCACGCACTTGTCGATGCCGATAACGCCGCTGTCCAGCGTCAGGTGGTAGTTCTGGGCATGACCCCACTTCATGTTGGTGTAGAAGCGGTGGTACGCCGCACGGCGTTTGTCCTTGTCACGCAAACGCTCCTCCGGGGACTGCTCCCGCTCGCCGTAGACCTCCACGATGCGCTTGGCGCGGAACGCCATGTCCGCATGGATAAAGACCTTCAGGCAGTCCGCCTTGTCCCGCAAAATGTAGTCCGCGCAGCGGCCCACGATGACGCAGGGGCCTTTTGCAGCAAGGTCCGTGATGACCTTGTACTGGTGCTCCCAGAGAATGTCCTCGTTGGCGGGGCCGAACATCCGGTTGGAAAAGGCCGAGGACAGGAAGCTGACGGGAGCGTACTCTCCCGCCTCCTTCACATAGTCCGGCGCGAAGCCGGTCTCCTTCGTCATTTCCTGAATGATCTCCGCGTCATAGCAGGGGATGCCCAGCTTTTCCGCTACCTTTTTGCCGATGGTGCGTCCGCCGCTGCTAAACTCGCGGCTGATGGTAATGACTCTGTTTTTCATGCGTTCTGTACTCCTTCCACATTCAATTCCTGATAGGTTTTCACGATGATGATCGCCGAGATGATAAAGGTCAGAATATCCGACACCGGCATGGAATACAGCACGCCGTCCAGGCCGAAGAACACCGGCAGCAGCAGAGCAAAGCCCACGCCGAACACCACCTCACGGAACATGGACAGCAGCGTGGAGGCCAGCGCCTTACCGACTGCCTGCAAAAAGATGAAACACGCCTTGTTGACGCAGGCGAGAATCATCATGCAGAGATACGTGCGGAACGCCTTAATAGCAAAGTCCGTATAGTAACCGCTCTCATTGGCTGCACCGAAAATGGCGATGAGCTGACGGGGAAAGCCCTCCGCCAGCACAAGCGCCACCGCGCCCACCAGCGCCTCGGCCACCAGCAGCTTGGTGAACAGCTCCCGCACGCGGCGCTTTTTCTCCGCGCCCATGTTATAGCCCACGATGGGGATGCAGCCTGCCGCCATGCCCACCACGATGGAAATGACGATCTGGAAGAACTTCATCACGATACCCACAACCGCCATGGGGATCTGCGCGTACTGCTCCTGCCCGAACACAGCGTCCAGCGCGCCGTATTTGCGGAGCATATTGTTGATGGCCGCCATGGCCGCCACGAGGCTGATCTGCGAAAGGAAACTGGTAATACCCAGCGACAGTGTGCGTCCACAGATACTCGCACTCAGGGCATAGTCGCCTGCCGCGGGCTTGATGATCTTCATGTGCAGCAGATACCACACAGCAAGAAACGCCGTTGCCACCTGACCGACGACCGTGGCAACGGCTGCGCCCATCATGCCCCATTTGCAGATAAAGATGAAGATAGGGTCAAGAATAATGTTGATGACAGCGCCCGCCAACGTGGAGATCATGGCAAACTTAGGATTTCCGTCCGCACGAATGATAGGGTTCATAGCCTGACCAAACATATAGAACGGGATGCCCAGCGTGATATAGAAGAAATACTCCTGCGAGTGATGGAAAGTTTCTTCGTTGACTGTGCCGCCGAACATAGCAATAATGTTGTCCGCAAAAATGAGATATACTGCCGTTAAAACAAGACTGCTGGCAACCGATAACACAACAGCGTTGCCCACGCTGCGCTTGGCCTTGTCCACCTCGTTTCTGCCCAGCGCCATGCTGACGAAGGCACAGCAGCCGTCGCCCACCATGACGGCGATGGCCAGCGCCACCACCGTCAGCGGGAACACCACCGTATTGGCGGCGTTGCCGTAGGAGCCGAGGTAGCTGGCGTTGGCGATGAAGATCTGGTCTACGATGTTGTAAAGTGCGCCCACCAGCAGCGAGATGATGCAGGGGATGGCGTACTGGCGCATAAGCTTACCGATACGCTCCGTCCCCAAAAACTGATTTCCGGTTTCCATATAATTCACCTTTCTTTCAAAAAATAAAAAACGCGTAAGTCCCAACACATCCGGACTTACGCATTTCTGCTACACGATTTGCCTATGGAGTTTTCTCCCATCTTGCCATTTCTCACCCGATTCCGCAAAAAAGCGTGTGGCTGCTCTGCAACTGGATTTACGCAGAAACGCCACACGCTGTACGTCTATTATAGCAGAGGCAAATCGGAATTTCAAATGATTTTTTTACATCCGATGCCGCTTTTTATTCCATATTATTTCGAGAAGACTGCTGCGATGTGATGCCGCACAACAATGCTTTCTCGATCATGTCCACCTTCTGAGGCCGTCCCTTCAGCCGATAGTATTTGCACCATAACTGCGGCGATTGCAGCGGGATGACTTCTGTCCCAAGCGGCATTTTCTCCACGATCTGTTCTTCACGCAGAGAACAATCATAGACCGTTCCCTCATGCACGATGGCAAAGCCTGCCATGACATCGACCTCGATCGATTCTATGAGGAATTCCATAAAGGTCTTCGTCCGGCACATGGGATTCGGCACGGGGTCAGATGGGCGGAGCTCGCCCATTTCCAATAAAATCGTGCGGACACATTCGGCGTCATGGTCAGCAACCATTAAATCAATATCGTGGAACGCAAAGGTGATGCCCTTGAAGTACAGCAGCATCGACGCGCCCAAGGCCCACTGCACATGGGCAGATTCGCATATCTGCTTCACGTCTGCCTTCCGATATGCTCATTCTATCAAAAAACACAGAATAATCAAGTTCCCCGGCGAGCGTGGACAGCTCATCCGCCCGGACACCTTCACCAAGCGGCTGCGGAAGCTCCATGCCGCCCTCCACCACGCTGGATATTTATACCCACGCTTTCGACAAGAACAAAAAGGCCGCCAGCGCGGGCTTGCAGGAAATGCAGGAGATATGAGCATTGGAAAAATAACAGTATAGTAAAACCGTCTCAAACGTATCGTTTGAGACGGTTTTTGTAATTGCTCCCAGATTTTGTTGTCACCGCTGCGCATCGGGCAGTTCGTTCTTCACATACTTCTCCCATACATGCAGGCGGTCGCGCTCGCCGATCTGCCGCAGCACTCTGGCGGGCACACCGGCAGCGATACTGTTGGGCGGGATGTCCCGCGTCACCACCGCGCCGGCGGCGATGATGCTTCCCGCTCCGATGGTCACGCCGCCGCACACCGTCGCACCGGCGCACAGCCAGCAGTGATCCCCGATGGTGATGGGTTCGGCATACTCCAACGCATGGCAGCCGTTGGGGTAGTCTGTATAGGCTCGTTCTTCGGCGATAAACGGATGGTTGGGCGTGGCCAGCGTCACATTGGGTCCAATGAGTACATTGTCCCCCAGCGTAATGGGCGCTACATCCAGAAATACGCTGTTGTAGTTGACGAAGCAGTTCCGCCCCACATAAATATTCACGCCGTACTCGCAGTAAAAGGGTGCAAACGCCTCGAAATTCTTCCCTTTTGCGGAGGGGATCAGGCGCTCCAGCGCACGCTGCTTGGTCTTGGTACGCCACAGCGGGAGACGGTTGAACCGGTCACAGCGGCGCATACCAACCCGGTGCCGCTTGGCAATCTCCGGATCGGTAGGCGTATAGAGGCGCCCCGACACCATCCGTTCCCATTCACCGATCGTCCTGCTCTTATCCATGATCAGTCACTCCTTTATGTGCGCCTGTACCAGTACAGATACAGGGCCGTTTCCAATGCCAATCGCTTCATCGGATCGACCGGATCGGCCTCCAGCAGCAACCATAGCTGCTGGAGCCGGTAACTCACGGTGTTGTAGTGCAGGTGCAGCTCCCGCGCCATCCGGCGCTGGTTGCCCATACAGCGCAGCCAGCTCGCCAGCGTGTCCAGCAGCTCTTGCCGCCGCGGCTCTGGCTGCCGCAGGAGCGTTCCCAGCTGCCGATGGATATAGGCGTCCGTTTCCGCCGGGGAGGATTCCTCCAGCAGCCGTACCACCCCCGCTGGGTCGTCTGTCACGCAGGGTGCTTCCGATCGCGCCGCCATGTGGAGCGCCGCGCGGGCGCTGCGGTCTGCTTTCTGAAAGCCCACCGTACCGCCGTAGGGGCGGCTGACGCCGCAGATAACGCCGTGGACGGCGGCAAAGTCCGCCATCACCTGCCACAGCGGCATCTCCAGCGCGAACAGGTCGTCCGCCTCCAGCACCAGCAGAAGGCCATCCTCCGACAGTGCGCCCCACATGTCCGCGCCCAACGCCCGGCAGCGCTCTTCTACCTCGTGCAGCCAAGAGCGCCGCTGCAACTCCGGCGCATCAGCCCGTATCCACAACAGGATATGCGGACATTTCAAATGGATACCGAACTCCGCCGCCTGACGCTCCATCGCTTCGCTCAGCGGCGCGCCAGAGATGAGATGGTGCAGTAGTACGGCCAGCTGCCGCTCCTGCTCCGCCGGTATTCGCCGCCGTGCGATCTCGCGGGACACCGCATCGGCCAACTCAGCAAAGCGCATATCGGTCGGCAGTTGGAGCAGCGGCAGTCCCAGTCGGTCAGCCTTCTCCGTCAGCACCGCCGGCAGGGGGCTGGGCAGGTAGCGCCCCGGCTTGATACCCACACCGGACAGGCCTTTTTCTGCCGCCGTGGGCAGCAGCGCATCCACGGCCTGCGGATCGTCTGCGATGGCAAAACCAGTGGTGATGAGCAGTTCTCCCTGCGCCAGCCAGCGCGCGTAGTCCGGTGTGTCCGTTAGATTGACACCGCTGACCCTACGGCCAAGTCCCGCCGCGCCGCCGCAGACCGTGCAGCCCGCGAACACAGGCAGGCGCAGCACCTCCTGCAGTGTGGGATAGTCCGCTGTGTGCTGTGATGTCATGGCTTCTGCCCCCTTGTGATACTATCACAATTTTCTTAGAAATGTTCATTTATTTTTGCCAATGGAACAGACCTTCCGTTGTTTTATGATAGCGGTAGTAAAACGAACGGAGGTATATTCCATGGCAAAGCAAATGAAACAGGATACTCCCTTAGTCCCCCGCAAGCGGAGACTGGCCGCGCTGATAGCAGCCACCCGGTGCGCCGGAGAGAAACGTGACACGCTCTCCTGCCATGCCCGCCGCTGCACCGCCTCATCCATGGCGCAGGGGCTGAAGCACTACGCCTGACGCGGCGCACCCCTTCGGCAGACTCCCCCGGCAATGTGCCGGGGGATCTGTCCGTTCAGGACCTTCTGAATTCCTTCTTCAGCAGGGACGCCGCCGTGATGATGGTCAGTACCAACTCTGTCACCATGCCGGAATACGACCGTACCACAATGACATACACCAGCCACGACAGGCCGCTGGCAATGCCCGCCATCTGTATCACCCGCCGCCTGGTCTGGAAGAACGGCAGTAACGCCGCCAACGACGCCACGATGGGCAGTACCGTCACTGGCGTCTCATAGGTCACCACGGCAATCAGCAGAAATACTGCCACGATGGGTATCGCGGTGACCAGTTTACTCCAGTTGAATTTCTCCTGCAATAGGAAAAGCAGCAGCACGACAATCTGGAAAAAGCTGCACAGTGCGCCGGAGCATGCGTGGAGCAGTGTGTAGTGGATGGCGAAGATCAGGTTGGCCACCACCTGCCACAGCAAGATGGTACGCTTGTCATTCTGCCAGTAGCTGAGACCCATGGCGATCAGTGCGCCGAACCCGATGAGTTGGTAAAATATGTTCATCCGTCGTTCCTCTTAATAAAAAACGCCGCACACCCTGTCGGATGCGTGGCGAAAAATGAAGGCAATGCTCCAGAAAAATCCACACTGATTTTGGATTTTCATTGTACCATGGGACAGCCGTATTTGTCAATTGCGGCAAAGGAAAACCTCCAAAAGCCATGGGCTTTTGGAGGCGAGTGGTACGCCCGACTGGATTCGAACCAGCGGCCTTTAGAGTCGGAGTTATCAAGCCGTCAAGCCGGAAACCCTGCGGCGCAAGGGCTTGGTTGAGATTGCACAAATTTCCGCCATTTTGAAGAAAAGCCACAGAATCCTTGTGGGGCAGGGCTTCCGAGGTTTTTTGCGGTAGTAGTCAGATAGCAGTCTGAGCACTTCACAGGTCATGCGGCTCAGATACAGCGGCTCCCGTTTTCAGCACACACGAACCGCATACTTCACACGATTCCCGTACTGTGTCGATTTGAGCAGTCCCAGTTTTTCAAACTTCAACACAAAGCTGCGGATCGTCGCGTAAGCGGCGTTCCCGAAGTCCTTTTCCAACTGCTTGGTGGAAAACTCCGCGTCGCCGTAAGCGGACAGAACAAACTCCCACAGTGCTTTCTCCTTCTCAGTGACCTGTCCGTGGGACAGGGCGGTCTGAAACGCCTCGGTCGTCTGTGCGGTCGGAAGCACCCCGTTCAGCTTATGATATACATTTTCGATAAAATACGCCAAAAACGGCGTTGCGTCCAGCATACCGCTGATGGTTGCGTTCTCCTCCACCAGCGTATAGGCGTCATAATACCCCTTGCGGCTTTTGTTGATATACTCGGAGAGCGGCACGAACAGCGCCGAGGAATATCCCTGCTGCACCAGATACCATAAATGCATCAGTCGCGCCATTCGGCCGTTGCCGTCAAAGTATGGGTGCAGATACGCCATGTAGAAGTGGATCAGCGCCGCTTTCAGCAGATCGTCGATCTCGGATTCTTCATGGATGAACGCGACCAGTTCTCCCATGCGCTCCGGCAGCGCCTGCCAGAGAAGACCCGTGTGCTCTACCTTCGCGCCGACCACATACACGCTGTCATGCCGGTAGAAATGTCCGGGCAGCAGCCGGTCTTCCTCAGGAAGATAGGCCCCGATGGCCATTTCATAGAGCTGATGAATGGTCTCCTCGGTGATTTGGTTTGCCGGGTCACTGATGAACTCCAGCCCCTTTTTCATGCCAAAAATGCGGCTTTCGCTTTCGTCTGCGGGAGCAAGACCGGAGAGGATCTTGCGGACGCTGTCGCGAGTAAAATCCACCTGCTCGATGGTGAAGGTGGAAACGATCTCCTCCTCCATCGCCTTGACTCCGTAAAGCTGTGTGCTGTTCTGCGGCGTCAAAAGCACCTTGGCGGCAGAAAGGCGCACCTGTGCAATGTTGCTCAAATAGACGATGCTCTGTCCGGAGAAGTCCTTGAGCGGCAGCGAATGATAGAAGCCGTTTTTTAGCAGCTCTGTGAACTCTTTGATGTCGGCCTGTGGGAATTTATAGCCGAGCTTTCTCAAATCCAGAATGTTTTTGTCGGACAGCATCTTGGTAAACAATGCGGCATCCATGAAAGCGCCTCCGTCCCTGATTGCAATTAGTATCAACAAGTACCAGTATAATGGAGTATGCCCAAAATTGCAAGAGGGAAAATAGGTTTGTGATAATTTTCAAGTGTCGCCTTACTCCGAAGTTATTGGTATAACAAGTAATACGCTGTTGCGAAATGCCCAATGATAAAATTCTTATTCCTATTCCTCATTGAAGAAGCCGTCCGCCTCCCTGCTGATATCGCCGTCCGCAAGCGGCATCCCGCAGCATTGGCAGATAAGCTGTCTCGGTGAGCCGAGCAGCGTATTGATGGAAACATCGAAGAGTTTTGAGAGCAGTTTCAGGGTTTCGATATTCGGCGTCGTCTCGCCCGTTTCCCTAAATTAAAGATATTGGTTATGTATGAGTGCCTAATTTTCCTTATCTGCTACACTAAATTCAATCTCATAAATACATATCCATCTTCAACGGAATCTGAATAGGCAAATCCCAACTTTGTCCAAAACTTCTGCGCAGCTGTATGGCACTGATTTACAGGAGCTGAAACTCGTCTTGCTTTGTATTCTTTATAAAGGAAATCAATACAGAGTTTGGCAGCAGCAGTTCCATACCCTTTTTTTTGATAGGCATCATCAATAAGAAAATTGATTATTTGATAGTTTTCTTCACCAACATACATTGAAACAAAGCCAATCATTGTTTCATCAGCATAAATTGCAAATGGCTTGGTGTCTTTATAATGAACCCATGCTTCTGCCAGAGAATACGCCACAGAATCCACAAAATTTTCATTTGCAACGCTGGCTTTAAGATTAAGACAGTCTGTGTAGTTATTCTCGTTGATTGTTCGTAGCTCTATCATTTTATCTTTCCCCCAATTATCATATCCTGTCGCCACTTGGGAGCTTCGCCATCGTCTGCCCAATACTCATCCATAGCGGCAATCTTAACTCCTTTTCATCCAGCCAAGTCCTCTGCGGCATTGTGTACTGCCCCGCGTCCTGCTCTGCCTCCGCTTTGGCAGTGCGGATAGCCTTCTGAACGGAGAGCCACCGGCCGTAAGCCCCGCCGTACAAGCCCTTTTTCAGCTTCCGCAGCGCGGCCTTGTACGCCTTCTCCGCGCCGCTGGGACCATTGTAGTTGAGCCGAATGGCCAGCTCCTGAAAAGTCACACTTTCCTCGTCCGGCTGACCGATGCCAAGGTAGCTTCGCACCAGATTCAGCTCTCTGGGCGTCAGCACCTCCTCCATCCGCCGCGTCCAGCAGTGCCAGCGCCGCCTCCTGCTTCAAATCCTCCATCTCACACCACGGCGTGTACGCCCGCGCCAGGTCGGTGAGGTAACCCTCGTTCTATGAGACGAGCCGCTCTGCGGCGTTTTTGTCTCCGGCTTGTATTCGTAAAGCCAGCTCTTCATTACAGGGGCCGTCCCCGGCAACGGTGTACATATTTTTCGTCACAGGAACGCCCCCTTCCTCATTTCAGCCGCTTTTTTGCCTCCGCGTAAATGTGCTCCAATTCCATGTCCCGCGCATATCCGTCAGCGGCGTAGTCATTGTCCATCAGCGCCTTGTCCCGGTAACTCTCCGCCAGATACAGCGCCTCCCGCCGCAGGTCATCGGAGATCTTCCCTCTCTGGTGATGCTTGCGGATCGTCCCGGTTCGGGTATTGAACAGGCGGTAGACGGGGTGCTGTTTGTTCTGCTCCTTCTGGTGCATCATCGCGCCGTACTGCCGACAGGTATAGCGGCTGTCCTGCGGGGCAATGCCGTCGCAGTATTTGGGGATGTGACCGTTGGTGGTCAGAAAATATTTCCCGCAGCCTTGGCACTGGCTGGGCGCGTGGCCGTGGTGCAACCCGTTCATCAGGTCATAGGTGTAGAAATCGGTCAGGCGCGGAAAAATCACCCGTTCCACAAACACCATTTCTTTTTCGTTTTTAGGACTGCGGGCAAACACATAGGTGGAGGACAGCTCCGGATAAACCGTGAATGGCTCCATATCCAAGCTCTGTAAGCCCCGCATCTCATCCCAAAACTGCTCACTGTTGAAGCAGTCATGCGCGGCCACGGCAAAATGCGTTTCGTTCCGCTTTTTCAGACGGCGCAGATAATCCAACTCAAAGAACCGTCCCGCCGCATAGAAGTGATACATGGCAATAGGAATGCGTATGATCCCGACGCAGAATCTCAGGAACTCCGTCTGGAACTCCGAATCGGGCGTCCGTATTTGCAGGAGGTTTCTCTCGTCAAACAGGATATTGATCCGGCGCATTTCCTTCTCATAGTCATTATAACAAAAGGGCGGATACTTCCAAAGCAGTTCGGTCAGATACAATATCCGTTCCCGCAGCTGCGGGAATAGCGCCGCAGCCTCCTCATCGCTGCCCTGTACCACCACAGAAAACAGGAAGGTCGGTGCGCCGCCGGCCTGTATCAGCTCCGGCAGTTTTTCTTCGGGAATGTTCAGAATGGACATCGCCATGAAACCCGCCGGAAACTCCTGCTCCTGATAAAAGATCTTGCCATTCCAGACATCCATTGTGAACTGCGTGAAATCGTTGTTCTGTTGTATTCCCAGCGGCATAGCATCGCCCTCCTGTCCCATATCCGTTTTACAGCTGTCCTGCGATATTCTCATTCTATCAAAAAATACAGAATAATCAAGTGAAAGGGTTAGAGCCTCGACTGCAGCGAGGTCTCTGCCCTTATCCTTTTATCCGGAGGTTTTTTTTATGTCTCAAATCAAACGACTGCAAACCATTGACGCGGACACGCTACAAAGCACCGCTTACGAACCGGTCTCCTTCGTGGTCGACGATCTGCTCCCGCAAGGACTGCACCTGCTGGCAGGCGCGCCGAAGATCGGCAAATCGTGGCTGGCGCTGTGGCTGTGTCTCTGCGCCGCGCAGGGCAAACCGCTCTGGACGTTCGCCACACGGCCATGCGAGGTGCTGTACCTCTGTCTGGAGGACAGCTTCCAGCGTATCCAAAGCCGCCTCTTCGATCTCACGGAGGACGCGCCGCCCACGCTGCACTTCGCCGTCATGTCCCAGCAGCTCCACAACGGGCTGGTGGAACAGATCGAGCAATTTTTGAAGGAGCATCCGCAGACCAAACTCATCGTCATCGACACGCTCCAGCGCATCCGCACCGCGGGCAATGACGCGAATCCATACGCCAGCGACTACCGGGACATCGGCGTTCTGAAAGCGCTGGCGGACAAGCACCGCATCGCCATTCTGCTGGTGCATCATCTGCGGAAGATGAATGACGATGATCCCATGAACATGATCTCCGGCACCACCGGACT
>ERZ791919.856-NODE-856-length-29711-cov-4.268175_pt1 | contig 29711 bp, 26 predicted proteins | sample MGYA00510137_ERZ791919 | MGnify/ENA primary metagenome ERZ791919 (study PRJEB30046, sample SAMN00792059) | human gut metagenome | study: EMG produced TPA metagenomics assembly of the A metagenome-wide association study of gut microbiota in type 2...
AAAGTGCGAACATAAAAATAGTTTCATCAATATTCTCCTTTATAAATTCCGATTTATTGTATTGAAAATACAGCAAGTGGAAGCCAAAATCCAAAAACATCAGGAAAATTGCCGGAATATGTGTAAAACGGGAAAATTACACTGTCTGTCAGCGCTTCTTACCGGAAGATGCGGGACGGGCGCTCCTGCTTGCCTTTGCGGAATGGGCGGCAGGGGCTTTCCCGGTGTTCCTTCCGGCCTTTTGGAAAGATCCGCCTTTGACATTCCCCTTGCCAGGGGCAGCAGACTTGGCAGGCTTTCCCGGGGCCTTGGAGGCGGAGGTGTAGCCGCCGCTTCTGGGGGGGACAGCCCGAATCAGGCACTTGGGGCCGGAACCGATCAGATCCTCCCGGTGAGCTGCGATCAGCGCCTCTTTCACCAGATAATAGTTTTTGGGATTCCGGTACTGGATCAGCGCCCGCTGCATGGCCTTCTCGTGGGGGTCCGTGGGGACATAGACCTTCTCCATGGTCCGGGGGTCAAGGCCGGTGTAGTACATGACGGTGGACAGGGTAGAGGGGGTGGGGTAGAAGTCCTGCACCTGCTCCGGATTGTAGCCCATATCCCGGATGTACTCCGCCAGCTCCACGGCCTCCTTCATGGTAGAGCCGGGATGGCTGGACATGAGATAGGGCACCAGGAACTGATTCATATTGTACTGCTTGTTCAAAGCAAAATATTTGTCCACAAACCGATTGTATACCGCGTTCCTGGGCTTGCCCATGCGGCAGAGCACCGCATCGGACACGTGCTCCGGGGCGACCTTCAGCTGCCCGGAGATGTGGTACTGCACCAGCTCCCGGAAGAAGGTGTCCTTGGAGTCGGCCAAAAGATAGTCAAAGCGAATGCCGCTGCGAACGAAGACCTTCTTGACCTCGGGAATTTTCCGGAGCTTGCGCAGCAGCGCCACATAATCGCTGTGGTCGGCGTTCATATTCTTGCAGGGGGTGGGGTAGAGGCACTGCCGTCCGCCGCAGGCACCCTTGGTCATCTGCTTTTCGCAGGCGGGGTGCCGGAAGTTGGCGGTGGGGCCGCCCACATCGTGGATGTAGCCCTTGAAGTCCGGGTCTTTGACCATTTTTTCTGCCTCGGCCAGAATGGATTCGTGGCTTCTCACCTGGACGATGCGGCCCTGGTGGAAGGTCAGGGCGCAGAAGGAGCAGGCGCCGAAGCACCCCCGGTTGCTGACCAGGCTGAACTTGACCTCCTCAATGGCGGGCACGCCTCCCAGTTTTTCATAGCTGGGGTGATAGGCCCGGCAGTAGGGCAGGTCATAGACCGCGTCCATTTCCTCCATGGTCAGGGGCTTCTGGGGCGGGTTCTGCACCACATATTCCTTCCCGTAGGGCTCGGCCAGCCGCTTGGCGGTGAAAGGATCACAGTTGCCGTACTGGATTTTGAAGGACTCGGCGTAGGTGCGCTTGTTTTTTTGCAGCTCTTCGTAGCCGGGCAGAATAATCGTGGGCAGACTTTCGTCCAGCTCCCTGCACTTAAAGACCGTGCCGTCGATATAGGTGATGTCCTTCACATCCATACCGGCGTTCAGGGCGTCCGCAATCTCTACAATGCTTCGCTCACCCATGCCGTACATCAGCAGGTCCGCCTGGGAATCCAGGAGGATGGAACGCTTCATGGCATCGGACCAGTAGTCGTAGTGGGCCAGGCGGCGCAGGCTGGCCTCAATGCCGCCAATGAGAATGGGCACATCCTTGTAGGTCTGCCGGATGAGATTGCAGTAGACGACGGTGGCGTAGTCCGGGCGCTTGCCCATGACGCCGCCGGGAGTGAAGGAGTCCGTCTTCCGGCGGTGCCGGGTGACGGAATAGTGGTTGACCATGGAGTCCATGTTGCCGCCGCTGACCAGAAAGCCCAGCCTGGGGCGACCGAAGATGTCGATGGACTTGGGATTCTTCCAGTCCGGCTGAGAGATGATGACTACGCTGTAGCCGTGGTTTTCCAGAATGCGGCTGATGATGGCGTGGCCAAAGGAGGGGTGGTCTACGTAGGCGTCGCCAATGACGTAGACAAAGTCCGGCTGCGCAATGCCGCGCTCCAGCATTTCCTGCTTGGTGATGGGTAAAAATTCCATGTATTTCTCCATATTACGCGCCCAATGCGCGCACTCTTTCCATTAGCTTTTGATAGACCCAGCGGTTCATCCAGGGCTCCGTGACCCTTTCGGCTACCTGGGATACGGGAAACCAGGCAACGCCGCTGTTTTCGTCTGGCTTCATGCGAAGCGGTTCCCTGGGATCTGCCTCCAGAAGATAGGTCACATTCAGGTGCAGATGGCTGGAAACATAGCTTTCCCGTTTGATATGGCCGTCTACCGTCAGGGTTTCCAGAGAAAAGATGCCGTCTTTCAGCACCCGCAGGGTTTCAAGCCCGCTTTCCTCCCGGGCTTCCCGCAGGGCCACGGCCAGAAGGTCCCTTTCCCCGTCGGCGTGGCCGCCTGTCCAGGCCCAGGAACGGTAGATGTTGTGATAAATCAAAAGCACCTGCTGCCGGTCCGGGCTGACGATCCAGGAGGAGGCCGAAAAGTGGCCGACGGTATTCGCCCTGGTAAAGGGGTCTGGTGTGGAATCCAGCCAGGAAAGCATCTGGGCCTTGTCCCGCTGCTCCTGTTCGCAGCCCGGAGTGAATAATTCAATTTCGGAACGAATATCCATTATTTCTTCGTGACCTTCTTTTTGGTGCCGTCGGGCTGCAAAATGTAGGTGTTTTCCAACTGCCCCACCAGATTGGCCTTGACGGAGTCAATATAGATGCGGCGCAGCTTGTCTCGTTCGGCCTGCTCCTCCTCCGTCAGAGGGCCTTCCTTTGCTTTTTTTGCCAGAGCGTTGATCCTGGCAATGACTTCATTCATATTCATAACGGATTCCTCACACATATTTCTGAATGGTGACCGCGATGCGGTCCTTCTTTGTCCTTCCTCCGATTTGGGAGAGCTTGATTTTTCCCAGCCCCCGGACGGAGATTTTGGCCCCTTCGGAAACGGTCTTGTCCGGCTTTTCGCAGGGCAGACCGTCAATGCTCACCTTCCCGGCGTTTACATAGTCCGCAGCCAGAGACCGGCCAATGCGGAAGCCGGAGGCAATCACGCTGTCCAGCCGAATGGATGCCATGGTGTCCCGAATCTCCTGAAATTCCGGCTCCGGCATGGAAAGCCCCAGCAGGGGCAGCTGCTTGAGGTGCAGCTTTGTCCGGCCCGCCTCCCGGAGATTGTCCAGCACATAGGGCGTGATCTCGGCGGTCACAAAAAACAGACACCGGCCCGGCTCCACGCAGATATCCCCCACGGTTTCCCGGGCAATGCCCGCGCCCATCAGCGCACCAAGAAAATCCCGGTGGCTCAGCTTGTCCGCTTCAAAGAAGCTTGCCTCCAGGCAGCACAGAGGGCTGTCGTCTTCATATAGGGCACTTTCCTCCAGGTAGTCGGGAAGGTACACAAGCATTTTCCGCTCCGCATCCTCATAGCCTCCGAAACGGTACAGCCCCGGCAGATTCCCAAAGAGAAAGCCTGCCAGTTCCAGCTCCCTGGGAGCCAGGAAACAGGTATTGGTCGGGATGTTTTTGCGGACTCCGGCATTTATTTTGTCCCAGAGCTTGGCAAGCAAAAGCCGGTCCTCTGGATTTTTTGCGATTCTTTCAATTCCGCTGCGTTCCATAGCATCACCTTTTTCCATTATAGCATAGATTCGCCCCACTGGGAAGAAGTTTTTCTTGTACCCTGGGGCAAAATCGTGTATAATAACCGGAAACGAAGGAAAATGAGGAACGAAATATGATCGTTGGTATTATTGGCGGCGGTGCTTCCGGTATGGCGGCGGCGCTGCGGGCGGCGGAGAATCCGGCATGCCGGGTGATCCTGGTGGAGCGGCAGGCCCGGGTGGGCAGAAAGCTCCAGGCAACCGGCAACGGCAGGTGCAATCTGACCAATCTCCATGCCGCCCAGGGTGGCTACCATGGAGATGACGCGGCCTTTTCCCGCTATGCCCTGGAGCGGTTCTCCCCGGAGCGCACCCTTGCCTGGTTTCGGGAGCTGGGGCTGCTGACTGTGGCGGAAGCCTCCGGGCGGGTCTATCCTTTTTCGGATCAGGCCAATTCCGTGGTGGATGTGCTGCGGTTTGCATTGGAAAAGCCCAATATCACCCTGAAAACCGGTTGTGAGGTTCAAAAAGTCCGGCGGGAAGCCACAGGCTTCACCCTTGAGACCGGCGGCGAATCCCTGCACTGTGATAAGCTGATCATTGCCTGCGGCGGCCTGGCAGGCACGAAGCTTGGCGGCTCCATGTCCGGCTATAAGCTGCTGCGTTCCATGGGCCATGGCTGCACCCGTCTGCGCCCCACATTGGTCCAGCTGAAAACCGACTGGCCCGGGGTCAGCGCTCTGAAAGGCATCCGGGCGGAGTGTCGGGCGGAGATTTCCAGGGATGGAGAACCCTGGTCCGAAAGCAGCGGCGAAATCCAGTTCACGGAATACGGCCTGTCCGGCCCGGTGATTTTTGAGATTTCCCGGGATGTGTGCCAGAGAAAAGGGGACTGGTTCTGCTGCCTGGACCTGCTGCCCCAGCTGACCGAGCAGGCTCTGGCGGAGATGCTGTTTGCCCGGAGGAAAACGGGCCTGAATGCCGGGGAGCTGTTTACGGGTATCCTCCACAACCGGCTTGGCCGGGTGCTGGTGCAGGAGACAGGCATCGGCCTCAATACGCCCATTGCCCAGTTGCCGGAGAAGGCCCTGCACCAGGCGGCGGCAAATGCCAAGTGCTTCCGGGTGCATCTGACGGAGCCCCTGGGCATGGACAGCGCCCAGGTCACGGCGGGGGGCATTGTAACGGCGGAATTTGACGAAAAGACCATGGAGAGCAAGCTGGTGCCCGGGCTCTATGCCTGCGGTGAGGTTCTGGATGTGGACGGAGACTGCGGCGGCTACAATTTGCAATGGGCCTGGAGCTCCGGCAGCCTGGCGGGAATGCACGCAGGGGAGGCAGAATCATGCTGAGAATTCGAGACATTGCCATGGGGCCGGAACAGGACGTGACATCGCTGCTTTTTGAAGCGGCGAAAATTCTGCGTATTTCCGCCTCGGAAATCCAGAGCGTCAGCTTGGTCCGCCGGTCTGTGGACGCCCGGAAAAAGCCGGATGTGAAGTTTATCTATACCGTAGATGTGACACTGAAAAGCGGCGAAGGGAAAATTCTGAAAAAATGCGGCAGCAAAAAGGTGACTCCGGCTCCCACAGAGCTTTATAAGCCCCCGAAACGGCAGCCGGAACGGGAGAAGCGGCCGGTGGTCATTGGTTTCGGCCCTGCCGGAATGTTTGCCGCCCTGATCCTAGCTCAGGCAGGCCAGCGGCCCATCGTCCTGGAGCGGGGGGAGGATGCAATTTCCCGCCATGAAAAGGTGGCGGCCTTCTGGAAGAACGGAACCCTGGACGCCAAAAGCAACGTCCAGTTCGGCGAGGGCGGCGCGGGGACCTTTTCGGATGGCAAGCTGAACACCGGCGTCAGCAATCCCAGAATTCGCTGGATTTTGGAGCAATTTGTGGCTTTTGGAGCCCGGGAGAATATCCTCTATGATGCCAAACCCCATGTGGGCACGGATGTGCTGCTGGAGGTGGTGCAGAATCTCCGCAGAAAGATCATTGCTCTGGGGGGCGAGGTGCACTTCCAAAGCCGGGTGACGGATTTCCTGCTGGAGGGAGATCGGCTATCCGGCGTGAAGCTGGCAAGCGGGGAAGAGATTCCCTGCGACAGGGCCATTCTTGCCATTGGCCACAGCGCCCGGGATACCTTCGAGACCCTGCTTTCCCGGGGCATTCCCATGGAACCGAAGCCCTTTGCCATGGGTGTGCGCATCGAGCAGCGGCAGGAAAAAATCAACGAGGCCCAGTACGGCGGGCTGAATGCCCATCTGCCCCCGGCGGACTATAAGCTGGTGCAGCACCTGGAGGACGGAACGGTGTATACCTTCTGCATGTGCCCCGGCGGCTTCGTGGTGGCGGCGGCTTCGGAAGAGGGCCGCACCGTGACCAACGGCATGAGCTACGCGGACCGGGACGGGGAGAATGCCAATGCGGCCTTGCTGGTGACCGTAAACCCCGCTGTTTTTCCGGAAAAGGGCCCCTTGGGCGGGATGTACTGGCAGCGTCAGATAGAGCAGGCTGCCTATCAGCTCACAGGCAGCTATTGCGCCCCTGCCCAGCGGGTAGAGGACTTTCTGGCGGGAAGACCCAGCAGCGGCCCCGGCAGTGTGAAGCCCACCTACCGTCCAGGTGTTACCTGGTGTGATCTTCATGACTGCCTGCCGGAATGCATCACGGGCCCACTTGCCCAGGCCCTGCCGGAGCTAGACAGGAAGCTGCATGGCTTTGCCGACCCGGACGCGGTGCTCACCGCCCCGGAGACCCGCAGCTCCTCTCCGGTGCGCATTCTCCGGGACGAAACCCGGCAGTCCGCCATCCGGGGGCTCTACCCCACGGGAGAGGGCGCGGGCTATGCCGGGGGCATCATGTCCGCCGCCATTGACGGCATCCTGACGGCTGAGGCAGTTTTGGCATAGAATTTCCCCCTAAAGCAGACTTTGGTTCTCCCTGGGCTGCTTTAGGGGGATTTTATGTTAGGACGGTGCTTTCTTGAAAGAAATTGGTTTATTAAGCTGTTTCGGTTCACATCAGAACCCCATAATCACTCTGCGACACAGATAGATTCCAAGATATGCCAATGGGAGACAACAATATACTGTGTAATTTTTGTTGGAAACGTTTCCATTCCTAGTGCAGAGGAAAATCGGGATAAGAGACAGTGCGGAAAGAAATTGTGCGTCTATGTGCGAGCCGGATGGGAGCGAGATAACGCCGGGAGCTGTCATCCATATCACTTCGCTTCTCACGGCCACCTGTGCGTAAAGACATGAAAGAATCAGAAGTCCACAGATTTGCAGAACATATTTCCATTTTGCAGATCGTGTTGTGTAAAATAACAGGACTGTCAAAATTCCACACGGTCCGTATTCACAATGCAGCAGACAGCTGAGGGCGGCAATTGCAGCGACGGCTCCAATTTTCAGCGCAGCGTTCCACTTTTGACTTAGAACACCCAACATCAGAAGTCCGCAAAACAGCGTAAAGAACAGATTGTTCATCCGAAAGTCAAAGGGCTTCCATGTTTGATTCAAATCAAATGGAATTTCAAAGGCTATGGCAAGGATCAGTAATTTTTGAACAAGCCTTGAAAAATGCGCACCGTCCCCATATGCTTCAACCAGGAGGTAGGCAAAAATCGGGAATGCCATAGTTCGGATGACGTGAAGGCCGCTGACGCTGGGGAAAAAGACCAACAATGGATCGATGACCAGAATCAGGCAGCCAATCAAAGGCAGATAATCGATGTGAGGAGTACCTTTTTTCATAAGCTTTACCTCTCCGTAAGCAATTCTGGCAGATGGCATTTTCCGCCTGCCAGAATTGCAAGATTTTAAGTCCCAGTAAGGAGGCAATGTACCTCCGAAGTAATTTCTAGATAGTCTTCTAAGCTTACTGATTATTACAGCTGTATCGGAAACACCACCTATGTATTTATCTTGCAATGAGAAGTGAGCGCTTATGGACAAGTCCCGGTTGCAGATGTCGTGCCCAGTGCAGTTCCGTTGATTGTGACATCCGCTGTCAGCTTGTAGGTTTTGCCGCTTTGAACGGTTTTTGTTCTGCTGAAACGTAGCTTGCCGTTTCCAGAATCCGTCCATGTTGCGATGCACTTGTTTCCCTGATAGAGCTTAGCTGTTAAAGAGATGCTGTCATTTGCACTATCGCCGTTTACGGAAACGGTGCATGTCGCGGTTGTTCCACTAAAGGTAATATTAGGGATAGATGCTGTACTGCGTTGTGTAGCCTGGGCAGAGACGGGAATTGCGATTAAGAAAAGAAGCAACGCTGCAAACACTACCTTTTTCATTTGTTCACCCTCTTTATCTGTTCTACACATAGTAACGTTTTTTGGGAGCGATTTTGGACACAGAAAAAATTATTTTTTCTGAATTTTTTCGGCGGCATACAACAGTACAGTTTCTTCGCACTTCCCGCTGATTTCGAACAGCGTTCCGTCCGCATTCTGCCATACCAGTTCTGCGCCGTCTGCCGCATTGTGCGGAAGATACAGCGTGCCGAACATACCGTTAACAGAAACATCTTTTGTATCATATCCGTCGCGGGTGAGAAGATATAAATTTGAATTTGCGGATGCGTAAAGATATGTGAACCGGAAGTAGTCACCATTGTCATTGATATAGAAAACAGTCTGACCATCCGTTTCGTCAAGAATTTCCTCGAAACGATATCCTTCTGGCACCCATCCCAAAGAATACTCGGCCTGTACGGAATTGTGTGTTTTCCCGCTGGCGGAAAAGAATATATATGTGTCAAAGCGTTTCTCCATCCATCCGAGGAACGCTTTCCGGGCGTCCGCGTCTACGGCCAGAACGGACCCGAACAGCAGCAGAACGGCGGCGAAGCTGGCAGCGGCCCGGAGCATGGCGGTCCGCACAGGGTGCAGAGTCTTTGCAATCAGGAGTCGCATCCGCTTTTCAAAGCGCTTGCCAAAGCTATGCCGACAGTCTTCCGGCTGAGGGAGACTGTTGCTGAGGGCGTTCAGATATTCCTCTGCAGCCTGTTTGAAAAAATCATCCATTATGGCAGTACCCCCTCTTCTTCACAAATTTCCTGAAATTTTACCTTTGCGCGCTGACCCAGCTTGATGGCGTTTGCTTCCGTGACGCCCAGGAGCTTTGCCAGCTCCTTATTGGAGAATCCATAGCTGTATTTCAGCAAAAGCACCTGTCGGTACCGGACAGGCAGCCGCGCCATGCAGGCAGCCAGCATTGTCCCGCCATCAAGATCAACAGGGGCTTCGGGCAGCCCTTCCGGAAAATCAATGATGTTCAGCCGTTTTTTCTTCCGATAGAGATCGATTGCGGTATTCTCAACAATAGTAACGACGAAGACCTTCGTTTTTGGACACACTGCTTCCTGAATTTTTGAAATATTTTCCGCGATCTTAACAAAGGCAGTATGTACGGCATCCTCAGCATCCTGGGGGTTGTTCAGAATCCTGTTGGCGGTGTAGAACATGAGACCCTTGTAGCTCTGATAGACCCGCTCAAATTTCGACTTGTCATCCGCCGAATCCATAAGCGACATATAGGCAAGCATCTGTGCATTCCTCCTTTGCGCCCAATATAGCATATGGCTGCATGTTTTTCCAGAGGTAGTTTCGGATGAAAAGAAAGCCTGAGCCGGATCTGCGCAAAACGCCTGATTTTTTGCTTTTCCTATTGACAAACGCTGAGAAAGTGGTTAAAATAGCCACGATATGCAAAGACAATGTGGAAACCAAGCAGCGTTTGGCACCTTTAGAGAGAAGGGGACGGTGAAAGCCCTTCGGTGTTCGGCTGCACGCCACTTCCTGCGTCACCCGGGAGGACCGGGGCGGGAGCTCCCGTTACAGAGCGTCTAAGATGCCCATTTTTGGGTAAATTAGGGTGGTACCGCGGGTAAATGTTGCCTCGCCCCTAAATTTTAGGGGCGGGGTTTTTGTTTTGCAGAAAAAATGGAGGTTAGAAAACCATGAGTACAAAGCCTTACGGCGTAAACGAACTTCGGGAAATGTTCCTCTCCTTCTTCGAGAGCAAGGGCCATCTGCGTCTGCCCAGCTTTTCCCTGATCCCTCAGAATGACGCGTCTCTGCTGCTGATCAACTCCGGCATGGCGCCCATGAAGCCCTACTTCAAGGGGGGGGGGCCCCCCCCCGCCACAGAGTCTGCACCTGCCAGAAGTGCATCCGTACCGGCGATATCGAGAACATCGGCAAGACTGCCCGCCACGGCACTTACTTTGAGATGCTGGGCAACTTCTCCTTCGGCGACTACTTCAAGCGGGAAGCCATCCACTGGAGCTGGGAGTTCCTGACGGAGGTCGTGGGTCTGGACAAGGACCGGCTGTACCCCTCCATCTATGTGGACGATGACGAGGCCTTCGACATCTGGAACAAGGAAGTGGGCGTGCCTGCCGATCGCATCTTCCGCTTCGGCAAGGAGGATAATTTCTGGGAGCACGGCTCCGGCCCCTGCGGCCCCTGTAGCGAAATCTACTACGACCGCGGCGAGAAGTATGGCTGCGGCAAGCCCGGCTGCACCGTGGGCTGCGACTGCGACCGGTATATGGAAGTCTGGAACAACGTATTCTCCCAGTTCAATAACGACGGCCAGGGCAATTACACCGAGCTGGCCCATAAGAACATCGATACCGGCATGGGCCTGGAGCGACTGGCCGTTGTGTGCCAGGATGTAGACAGCCTCTTCGATGTGGATACCGTCATGAACATCACCAACAAGGTCACCGAGATCACCGGCGCTTCCTACGGCCAGAGCGTCAAGATGGACGTGTCTCTCCGGGTCATCACGGACCATATCCGTGCCTCTACCTTTATGATCGCCGACGGCGTTCTGCCCAGCAACGAGGGCCGGGGCTATGTGCTGCGCCGTCTGCTGCGGCGGGCTGCCCGTCACGGCAAGCTTCTGGGTGTGAACCACCCCTTCCTGCATGAGGTGGTGGAGACCGTTATCCACGAGAACGAGAGCCACTATACCTATCTGCGGGAGCGGGCTGCTTATATCACCAAGGTGGTCAAGGTGGAGGAAGAGAACTTTGCCCGGACCATCGACGGCGGCATGAAGATTTTTGCCGATATGCTTGCCGAGCACAAGGCCAAGGGCGAGACCGAGTTCTCCGGTGCCGATGCCTTCAAGCTGTACGATACCTATGGTTTCCCCATTGACCTGACCCTGGAGATGGTGGCCGACGAGGACATGACCCTGGACCAGGCGGGCTTCGAAAAGCTCATGCAGGAGCAGAAGGTCCGCGCCCGGGAGGCCCGGAAGGCCTTGGGCGATCTGGCCTGGGCCGGCATTGACCTGGGCCTGGATAACACCCCCACCAAGTTTGTGGGCTACGATGTGTTCAACTGCGAGAGCAAGGTCCTGGCCATCTGCGTGGGCGATGAGGTCTCCGGTGCCATTTCCGGCGGTGAAAGCGGCATTCTGGTGCTGGATAAGACCCCCTTCTATGCGGAAATGGGCGGCCAGGTGGCGGATACCGGCGTGATCATGCTGGGCGAGAGCCGCTTTGAGGTCACCAATGTTCAGAAGGACAAGGGCGGTAAGTACCTGCACTATGGCAAGCTGAACCGCGGCACCATCCATGTGGAGGACATTGTATGTGCCTCCATCGATGTGGACCGCCGGAAGGCCATTATGCGTGCCCACTCCGCCACCCATCTGCTGCAAAAGGCACTGAGCAGCGTTCTGGGCGACCACGTCCACCAGGCCGGTTCTCTGGTGGAGCCGGATTACCTGCGCTTTGACTTTACCCATTACGCACCCATGACCCGGGAGGAACTGAACAAGGTCAATTCCATTGTTCAGAACGCCATTCTGGAGGGTTACCCCATTGTGACCCGGGAGATGCCCATTGAGGAAGCCAAGAAACTGGGAGCCACCGCCCTGTTCAGCGAAAAGTACGGCGATGTGGTACGGGTGGTCAACATGAGCGGCTACTCCGTGGAGTTCTGCGGTGGTACCCATCTGGACAATACCGCCAAGGTGGGCCCCTTTGAAATCGAGTCCGAGGGCAGCGTTGCCTCCGGTGTTCGCCGGATCGAGGCCTATACCGGTAAGCTGTGCCTGAAAAAGCTGGAAACCAACCGGAACCTGCTGACCGAGGCTGCCGGACGGCTGAAGGTCAAGCCTATGGAGCTGGCCGGAAAGCTTCAGGGACATCTGGACGAGATCAAAGAACTGCGGAAGGTTATTGAGCAGTACAAGGCCAAGGAGGCCGCAGGCGATGCCGAGCGGTTCCTGTTCGGTGCCCATGAGATCGGCGGCCTGAAGGTCATGACCGTTGTCCTGCCCAAGGCGGATGCTGCAAAGCTGCGTCAGATGGGCGATATGCTGCGGGACCGTGAGCCCGGTGTTGTAGCTGTCCTGGCCTCTGTCAAGGACGAGAAGCCCACCTTCCTGGCAGTCTGCGGCAAGGAAGCTGTGAAGCGGGGCATCAAGGCCGGTGAGCTGGTGAAGCTGGTCTGCACCGAGTGCGGCGGCTGTGGCGGCGGCAAGCCCGACAGCGCCATGGGCGGCGGCAAAGACCCCGTGAAGGTGGACAACGCCCTGGCTCTGGTCGACGATTTCGTTTCTCAGAAAGTGTAATCATGGATTTTTAGGCGCAGCCCCAACCGGCTGCGCCTTTTGCGAAAGAGAGATGGCGAAATGCGCGCTCTGTTCTGGTTCTCCATAGGCGCTGCCTTGAGCTGCTGCGTTGGGCTCTGGCTGCTGTGGGACGCTGTGCCGCTGCTTCTGGCGGGAGCGCTTCTGTTGGCCGGGAGCCTTGCCGTCCTTTCCCGGCGTTTCCGCTGGCTGCGCCGGGCAGCGGCTGCGGCGCTGGGGCTTTTGTTGGGCAGCTGCCTGCTGCTTACCTTACAAAGGACCTATTATGAGCCGCTGCTTGCCCTGGATGAACAGACCCTGCCGATCGTATTGACGGCCAAGGCCGACAGCGTGCCGGGGCTGTATAGCCAGAGCGTCCGGGCAGAAATGAAGATCGGCGGCAAACGCTACTGCGTGCAGGCCTATCTGGGAGACGGACAGACGGCCCAGGCTGGCAACATACTCCGCGGAGACTTCCGCATTCGGGTGACCCTGCCCGGCGGCTCTAAGCAGAACGCCGTTTCTTTTGGCCGGGGCATTTTCGCCCAGCTCAGCACAAAAGGAGCTATCGCCATAGAGGCAGGGCAGGAGAACCGTCTGCGTTACCTTCCCCAGCGTTTGGGCGCCCGGGCCAAAGAAGCCGTGGAAGCCTGCTTCCCGGAGAATACGGCAGCCTTTGCAAAATCCCTGCTGTTGGGCGACACGTCGGAGCTCTCCTATGCAGAGGAGACGGCGCTGCGCATCAGCGGAATCCGACATATTGTGGCGGTTTCCGGGCTGCATGTGGCAATTCTCTTCGGATTTCTATGGGTGCTTTGCGCCAGGCGGCCGTGGCCGGCTTCCCTGCTGGGTGTGCCGCTGCTGGCGCTTTTTGGGGCTATGGTGGGCAATACGCCTTCCGTGGTTCGGGCCTGCCTGATGGCTGCGCTGCTGATTCTTGCGCGGCTTACCCGCCGGAGCTACGATTCCCTGACGGCCTGGGCTTTTGCGGTGCTGTGGCTGCTGCTTGGAAATCCGCTGGTGGTTGCAGCGGCAGGCTTTCAGCTGTCGGTGCTCTGCGTGCTGGGCATTCTGTTGTTCCAGCGGCCAATTGCGGAAGGCCTTTCCCGGCTGTTCGAAAAACTGCCCGGCGGAAAGGTGCTTTCCGATTCCCTGGCGGTGAGCCTCAGTGCTACGGTGCTGTCTCTGCCTGTATCCGTCTACTATTTCGGCACCGCCAGCCTGATCGGTCCCGTAGCCAATTTCTGCATTCTGTGGCTGCTGCCCTTTGTTTTTGGCGGAATTCTGGCGGTGTCCATTCTGGGACCTGTTTTTCCGGCGCTGGGAACCGCACTGGGGTGGCTGACGGCCTGGCCGATCCGGCTGGTGCTCCGGATTGCCGGGACGCTTTCAAGGCTTCCCATGGCAGCGGTGTATACCTGCAATCCCTATGTGGTCTACTGGCTGATGGGGGTCTATGCTTTGATTTTGGCTTGGTTTCTTTTGGGCAGAAAAAGAGGCTGGGTTTTCGTTTCCGTAGGTGCTGCTTCGCTTGCGCTCATTACGGCTCTTTGGAGCTATGGCCCCAGGGTGGACGACTGCCGCCTGACGGTGCTGGATGTGGGCGAGGGGCAGACACTGCTCCTGCAAAGCGGCGGGCAGAGCGCGCTGATCGACTGCGGCGGCTACTCTGATACGGTCTGCGCCGACAGAGCATGGCAGATGCTCCGCAGCCAGAATCTTTATGATCTAGACCTTCTGCTCTTTACCCACTTCGACCGGGATCATTTTGGCGGCACGGAGAATTTCCTGACCCAGATCCCGGCGGAGCGCGTGATCCTGCCGGGAATCTCTGAGCTGCTGCCCTTGGGGCAGGTGGTCACAGAGAACTGTGCGGTTCCTTTCGGAAAGGGCATTCTGCACATCTATCCCTATAGCGGCGGCAACAAGGAGCAGGAAAACAGTATGGCCATCTTGTTTGAAACGGAAGACTGTGGTATACTGATTACCGGTGACCTGGATGTGGCAGGGGAGCGCCGCCTGGTGAAAAACCATGCGCTGGGAGCGGATATTTTGGTGGTGGGCCACCACGGGTCAAAATATGCCACCTGCCCGGAATTATTGGACGCGGTGCAGCCGGAGCTGGCTGTCATCAGCGTTGGCGAAAACAACTATGGCCATCCCACCCAGGAGGTCCTGGACCGGCTGGAGGAGGCCGGGTGTACCGTCCGCCGCACAGATCAGGAGGGCACCATTATCATCAGGAGGTAACGCCGTGGTCAAAAAACAGGTGTCCGGCAGTGAATTGCAGCTGCTGAAAACCCATATCCGGGAGAAGAACCCGGAAAGACTTTATATTTTCTTCGGCGAGGAGACCTTCCTGCTGGAGCACTACTTAGGGAGCCTAAAAAAGCTGGTGCTGGATGCGCTGACGGAATCCTTCAATTACCATCGCTTCAATACGGAGACCTTCGATCTGACGGCTTTTTCCGAGGCGGTGGAGAACCTGCCCATGATGGCGGAGCGAACTCTTGTGCAGGTGGAGGACATCGACCTCTTCAAGATGAACGAGGCGGACCGGGACCGGATCGCTGCGGTGCTGTCGGACATTCCGGAGTATTGCGTGGTGGTGTTTGTCTATACGGCCTGCCCCTGGAAGCCGGACAAGCGGATGAAAAAGCTCTGGGAGAGCATCGACAAAAACGGCCTTGTGGTGGAATTTGCCAAGCAGGACCAGCGGGATCTGATCGCCTGGCTGACCCGGCACTTTTCCGCCCACCAGAAGCGCATCTCCACGGAGCTCTGCGCCTATCTCATCGACATTACAGACGGGACCATGACCTCCCTTTTGGGAGAAATTGAAAAAATCTGCGCCTATTCGGCAGCGGATACCATTTGCAAGGCGGATATTGACGCAGTGACGGAGCCTGTGCTGGATGCTGTTGTATTCCAGATGACGGACCTGCTCAGCGCCGGACGCTATGACGAGGCGCTGCTGAAATTGCAGCAGCTGCTGAAAATGCAGCAGGAGCCTCTGGCCATCCTGGGCGCGGTGGGCAGCCATTTCCGCCGCCTGGGCACGGCGCGGACGCTGTTGGACAATCGGAAGACCTCCGCAGACCTGCAAAAGCTCTGCGGTCTGCCGGATTATCCCGCCCGAAAGACCATGGAGGCTGCCCGCCGTGTTTCGGCGGCGTTCTGCCAAAAAGCGAATACGCTGGTGCTGGAGACGGATTATAAAATCAAAACCTCCTATGACGACCCTCAGCGCCTTTTGGAGCTCCTGCTTCTGAGCCTGGCCCGGGAGGCGCAGAATGGTTAAAGTGCAGCAGGCCATCCTGGTGGAGGGCCGATACGACAAAAATACACTGAGCCAGATCGTGGACGCCCCCATTTTTGAGACCTCTGGCTTCGGCATTTTCAAGAATAAAGAGCAGATGGCCCTTCTGCGCCGGGTGGCGGAACGGCAGGGATTGATCGTCTTTACGGATTCTGATGGCGCAGGCTTCGTCATCCGGAATCACATCAAAAGCGCCATTCCCGGGAAATACCTGCTCCATGCTTATATTCCGGATATTCCCGGCAAGGAGCGCCGGAAGGCTGCCCCCGGAAAAGAAGGAAAGCTGGGCGTAGAGGGCATGACCCCAGAGATCATCCTGAAAGCCCTAAGGGATTGCGGCGCGACAATGGACGGTGCTGCGCAGGAACCCCGCAAAGCCATTACCAAGCAGGATTTCATGGAGCTGGGGCTCTCCGGCGGACCTGGGAGCAGCGAAAGAAGAAAGGCGCTTCTGAAAAAGCTGAAGCTTCCTGAGCATATGAGCAGCAATGCCATGCTCCAGGCGGTGAATCTATTATACAGCCCGGAAGAATTTGAAGCGCTTGCGAAAACCATAATCCCATAATGGAGTAAAACCATGGTAGATATATCAGTCAAAGATTTGAATAAATTCTTCGTCATCGGAGAAAACCTGTTGCAGGGCCTTTCCTTTGAAATTCAGGAGGGAGAGTGTGTGGCCATCCTGGGCCGGAACGGCTGTGGAAAGACCACCCTTTTCAAGATCCTCACCGGGGAGATGGACTATGATGGGGGAGAGGTCTATGTCAATCCCAATAAGAAGCTGGGCCTCATTTCCCAGATTCCCAAGTTTCCCACCGGCTACACCGTAGAGGATGTGCTACGCACGGCCTTTTCCGTTCTGACGGCCACAAAGAAGAAGATGGAGGCCCTGGAAGCTGCTATGGCCCAGGGGGCCACCCAGGAGCAGCTGCGGGAATACGATACCCTGGTGAACCGCTTCCAGTCCGGCGGCGGCTATGACATGGATGTGGACGTGGATAAGATCTGCAACGGCCTGGGCATTACTGCTGAGCAGCGGCCACAGCTCTTCGACAGCCTGTCCGGCGGGGAAAAGACCCGCATCAATCTGGCAAGACTGCTGCTGGAAAAAACGGACATCCTGCTGCTGGATGAGCCCACCAACCACCTGGACCTGAACAGCGTGGAGTGGCTGGAAGCCTATATCAAGGCTTTTAAGGGTACGGTGCTGACCATTTCCCATGACCGTTATTTCATTGACCAGGTGGCAGACCGGGTGATCGAGATCGTGGACGGCCACGGGGAGTTCTATTCCGGCAACTATTCCTTCTATATGGAGGAGAAGCAGGCCAGGTTTGACCTGCAAATGAAGCAGTATGAGCAGGAGCAGGCCAAGCTCAAGCAGCTGGGCTATACCGTGGAGCGCATGAAGGGATGGGGCATCAACAACCGGACGCTGTACCGCCGGGCCATGTCCATCCAGCACCGCATGGAGCGCATTCAGAAGACCGAGCGGCCAAAGGCCGAGCGGACCATGAAGGCCTCCTTCGGGGAGAAGGATTTCTCCGGCGATGTGGTGTTCAAAATGAAGAATGTCTCCAAGTCCTTTGGAGACCGGGTGCTGTTTTCGGATGTGAATCTGAACGTGGAGGGCGGCGAACGCATTGCCCTGCTGGGAGACAACGGTACCGGCAAATCCACCTTTATCAAGTGCCTGCTGGGCGAGGAGGACTGCCAGGGCAAGATCCAGTTCGGTCCCACGGTAAAGTGGGGATATCTGCCCCAGATCATCCACTTTGACCACCCGGAGCGCAGCCTGTACGACACCATGCTCTATGAGAAAAACCTGACGCCCCAGATGGCCCGGGACCGGCTGGGCGCATTCCTGTTCCAGGGCGAGGATGTGTTCAAGACCGTGGGAACCCTGTCCGGCGGCGAACAGTCCCGGCTTAGGCTGTGTATGCTCATGGACGAAAAAATCAACCTGCTGATTCTGGACGAGCCCACAAACCACCTGGACATTGCCTCCCGGGAATGGGTGGAGGCCGCCATTGAGGAGTTTGAGGGCGTGCTGCTCTTTGTCTCCCACGACCGGTATTTCATCGAAAAATTCGCGGAGCGCATTTGGCTTTTGGAGGACGGCGCCATCCGGGATTTCCGCTGCGGCTACAAAAAGTACCGCTCCATTCTGGAGCACGAGGCCCAGGCCAGGCAGCTGCCTGCTGCGCCTGCGGCCCCGAAGCAGAGGAAGGAAAAGCCCAGGTCCGGCCCCAAGGATTCCGACAAGCTGGTGAAGAAGCTGGAGCGGGAGATCGAGAAGCAGGAAAAGGTTGTGGCCGATCTGGAGGAAAAGATTCAGGCTGCCGCTTCGGATTATCAGGAACTGAACCGCCTGATGGGGGAGAAGGAAGCGGCGGAAGAGAGCCTCATGGAGCTGATGGAGCAGTGGGAAGCTGCTCAGGAATAGCCGAACGCATGGGCCGGAAACCCACCATTGACAGAATGTGTATCCCGGCATATAATAATCATTGTGAATCATGCTGAGAAGGCAAAAAACAAGCATAACAAGGAGAATTGAAAAATGAGTTCCTGTAACGGAAATTGTTCCAGCTGCAGCTCTGATTGCGAAGACCGCAAGCAAGAAAGCCTGCTGGCGCAGTTGAACCCCAAGTCCACGGTGAAAAAGGTCATCGCCGTGGTGTCCGGCAAGGGCGGCGTGGGCAAGTCCACCGTCACCTCTATGCTGGCGGTTGCCATGGCCCGGAAGGGCAAGCGCGTGGGTGTGCTGGATGCGGATATCACCGGCCCCTCTGCGCCGACGGCCTTTGGTGTCAGCGAGTGCCAGGGGGCCAACGATGACGGCCTGTACCCTGCCTTGACCCGGGGCGGTATCCAGGTCATGTCCATCAATCTGCTGCTGGATAACCCCGGCGACCCCGTGGTCTGGAGAGGCCCGGTCATTGCCGGCGCTGTCAAGCAGTTCTGGACAGATGTCATCTGGGAAGACGTGGACTATCTGTTTGTGGATATGCCTCCCGGAACCGGTGACGTGCCTCTTACCGTCTTCCAGAGCCTGCCGGTGGACGGCGTTGTCATCGTCACCAGCCCTCAGGACCTGGTTTCTATGATCGTTACCAAGGCGGTCCGCATGGCCGAGATGATGCACATTCCCGTTCTGGGCTTCGTGGAGAACTATTCCTACCTGGAGTGCCCGGATTGCGGCAAGCGCATCAAGGTCTTCGGCGAGGGGCACCTGGACGAGGTCGCCCAGAACCTGGGCCTGCCTGTGCTGGCACGACTGCCCATTGACCCCAAGGTTGCCGAGGCCTATGACAATGGTCTGATGGAGACCATCGATACAGAACCTGTCAATCCCGTCATCGAAGCAATCGAAAAAGCGGAATAAGAGATGAGCCGACGGAATGTCCGTCGGCTCATTTTTTGCAAAACAAATAAAATTTATTGAAAAACGATAAATAATTATTGACAAGCGGAGCCTTCTGTGCTATCTTGATGCCATCAAGACACAGGAGGTTTTTTATGGAACCAAGAAATGATGCCGGGAGCATTTTGCTCAGCCGGATTTTGGTATGGGTATTCGGTGCACTGATCCTTGTGCTGGACTGGGCAGTGTGGCCCCTTTCCCAGGTGCTCATGCGCGTGCTGCCGGTGTTCGACGGCGGAGACGCGGTGCTTTTGAAGGTTTGCCTGTATGTTTGCAATGTGCCGGGGTTTATCCTGCTGTACTGCATGGATGTGCTCCTGCGGAATCTGCGCAGGGGGCAGGTGTTTGAGCGCCGGAATGTGCAGCTGCTGAAAATTATCAGCATTTGCTGCTTTACTGCCTGCGTTGTCTGCCTGGCGGCCTGTCCGCGGATCTATTCCCTGGGTTTTGTGGCCCTGGCCGCCGGATTTATGGGGCTGATCGTCCGGATCGTGAAAAACGTTTTCGCCAAGGCCATCCCCATGCGGGATGAGCTGGACCTGACGGTCTGAGGAGGCGGCTATGGCAATTGTTGTGAATCTGGATGTTATGCTGGCAAAGCGGAAAATGGCCGCGGGAGATTTGGCAGAGCAAATCGGCATTACCCCGGCGAATCTGTCTATTCTCAAAAACCAGAAGGCCAAGGCCATCCGTTTTTCTACGCTGAATGAGATCTGCCGGGTGCTGGACTGCCAGCCGGGGGATATTCTGGAATATCAGGAGGACGAACCGTGAAAAGACGTTTCTTTCTGCCGCTCATCGCCTATTTTATCGGCTGGTTCTATTGGAAGACCGTGTTGGGCCCCTGGCCTGTGCTGATCTTCGTTGCCGCGTTTTTTGCCTGGGGCATGGCCATTGGTCGGGGGAAGCGGAATCGAGGCCCTATGCACTATCTTTGGGCCGGGGTCACGGCGTTGATCGGCCTGGCCATCACCATGAATCGCTGCCGCGCCACGGCGGATTGGAGTACACTGGCCCTCCATGTCTCTGCCGGTCTCTGGGCGCTCAGCTATCTGGGGGCTGACCGGGGCGGGGAGGACGCATTAGGCTTTGCCTGGGACTGCGCGGATGCCTTCCTCCTGCTGCCCTTCGGCAATTTCTTTGGCCGGATAACGGATACCGTTTCCGGATTCGCAGGGCTCCTGAAACCCCAGGATGGAGAAACGGGCAAGAAAAGACGGCGGGATTTTTGGTTGGCAGCGCTGTGCCTGGTGCTGGCCCTTCCGCTGCTTGCGCTGGTTATGAACCTTTTGTGCGAGGCGGATGCAGGCTTTGAAAAACTGATTCGGGGGTTCCAACTGAATTTACGCCTATCGGAGAATTTCCTGAATGAATGCTTCTGCTTCCTTTTGGGCCTGCCGGTGGGGGCTTACCTCTATGGACTTCTCCGGGGCGCTGCCCGGCGGCAGGAGACCCGCCGCGTTTCCCAAGAGCGCCTGGAAAAAATCCGGGTTGTGCCTGCAAATGGTGCCAATCTGGTGCTGGGGCTGTTTGCGGCAGTGTATTTTCTCTTCTTCGGCGTTCAGGCAGGAAATCTCTTTGCGGTTTTCTCCGGCCACGTTCCGGGGACGCTGACGGCGGCAGGCTACGCAAGGTCCGGCTTCTTCCAGCTCTGCGCCGTGATGGCGATCAACTTCTTCCTCATCTGGCTTCTGTCCATTTTGGCAAAGCAAAACCGGGCAGGGAAGTGGCTCCAGGGATTGCTAATGGTCCAGAGTGCCTTTCTGGCGGTGACGGCCGGGGCGAAGCTGTGGCTCTATATTTCCCGTTTCGGCTTTACGCCTCTGCGGCTGCTGTCCGCCTGGGCTGTCATCGTCCTGACTGCCGGCTGCATTCTGATGCTGCGCAGTCTGATGACCGGGAAGAAGAGCTTCCGTCTTTGGCTTTCCTTCGCAGCCGGAAGCTTTACCGCACTGTGCTTCTACTAGAGCAACACACAAAACAAAAACCGTTCCTGTCCAAACACAATGGACGGGAACGGATGCGCTTTTATAGGCAAAAACAATCAGCCATAGCCCCAGGTCATCAGTTTCCAGGGGCCGCCTTCCGTCCTGGCCAGACACCATTGCCAGCCGGTGTATTCCTCATCGGGATTCCAGGCCCCGGCATCTTCACCTTTTTTTGGGGAATGAAAGCTGCTTTCAAAAAAGATACATTGGGTAAAGGTTGCGTCCTGACCTCTGGCCGCGGCCAGTTCATTCATCCATGAAAGATTCTTGTCATTGCAGCTGTCGTCTGAAAGATAGCGGATGCTGTGCAGTTCGCAGCCTTTCCAGGTATCAAACTCCTGACGAATCAGCTGCATTGCCTCATCCATATCCGCTTTTGTATAGAGCGTGGATGTTCCATAGTCGATGGTGACCTGACTTTTGCAGCCCATAAGCCCTAAAAGCAGGGCAGGGAGGAGAAGAAAGCAAAGAAAACGTTTCATAAATACACCTCACTATAAACAATGGTAGCCCCGGAGGTTTCTTCCGGGGCTGCCAAAATGTGTTGTGATCAGATGGCCTTAGCCGACTTCTACATAGTCCATGGAGACCCAGCCCTTATTGGTGCAGCCCCACACGGTTTTGTTGATGGTGAACTGGGCGTAGATCTCTACACTATCGCCCTGGCTGTAGGAGCCGACAACATCGTAGTTGGTGCCCGGGCCGCTGCGGATGTTCACGTTGCTGCCGGACACGGTGCCGGTGCCTGCGCCGTCACCGGTGGTGCCGTCGATGTAGACATAGTCCAGGCTGATCCAGCCGTCCTTGGTGCAGCCCCAGGTGGTGTTGCCAATCTTGATCTGCTCCAGAATGTTGACGCGGGTCAGGTTGCCATAGCTCTTCACGGAGTCGTATTTGGTGCCCGGGCCGCTGCGGACGTTCAGGGTGGTGCCGGTGACCAGGCCCTTGGCGGTCTTGGTGCCGGTGGTGCCGTCCTGGTAGACGTAGTTCAGGCTGACCCAGCCCTTATCGGTGCGGCCCCAGCCGTTGCTGGTTTCCAGGATGGTGATCCGGTCGCCATAGCTGTAGGAGCCCTTCTGGGCGGCGGTGGTTGCAGCGCTCTCGCGGATGTTCAGCTGCGTTGCGGTGACGACGCCCTTGGTGCCGCCGGTGGTGGTCGTGGTGCCGGTTGTGGTTCCGGTAGTGCCGGTATTGCCGGTATTGGTGGTGCCGGTGGTCGTGCCGAAGCTTACGTAGTTCAGACTGACCCAGCCCTTATCGGTGCGGCCCCAGCCGTTGCTGGTTTCCAGAATCGTAACCTTGTCGCCCTTCTTATAGCTGCCAACCACGGCGGCGGTGGAAGCGGCGCTCTGGCGGATACGCAGCTCGCTGGCGGTCACGGTGCCGCTCATGCCGGAGGCGGTGGATGTATTGCCGCCGGTCGTGGGAGTCGTTGCAGCGGGGGCCGTTGTTGCAGTGGTGCTGCCGCTGCCTGCGGGAGTGGTGGTGGAGCCGGTCAGAGTGACATTGGTCATGTCCAGATAATCCGTCTGCACCCAGCCCTTCAAGGGAATATAGGCCCAGGTGAGTCCCGTTACAGGCATGGTTTCCACGCGGTTGACGGTTACCTCATCGCCGGCATCCAGCGTATGGACGATATTGGATTCCAGGCTGGGAGAAGCATAGGTATTGACCTTCTCCTTGACGACGGCCACATTCTCCTTGGGAGCTTCCGTAGTAGCCACGGTGGTTGCCTCCGTAGGGGCGGAGGTGGCCTCGGTGGTTGCGGTGTCTACCAGATTGGGACCGGAAGAGGGATCTGTAGAAGGACCGGCATCCTTCTTAAAGCAGCCGGTGAACATGGTCGCGCACAGGAAAGCGGCGGCCGTGGCACTGACAAAGCGCATGACTTTCCGAGAATTGGTCTGACTGAAGGGGTAAATCATTGTGTTACCTCCCTTTCTTGTTTTTCTCAAGTGTATTATACCTTGCTTTGGTGCCCATTGTCAATAGGATAAGATTTATTTAATAATACATTCTCGCCCATTTTTGGGCAAACTATCCAGAGAAATCGCAAGAGGAAGATCAGAAGCTGAAGGAATCGACAAAGATTTCCCCCTGCTTTTTCGGCGGAAACCCTTGACAGAGTAACCCTTAAAATGGTAAAATAACCAAAACGCTGAGAACGGGAAGAGTACCCCGCAGCCCCTTTCAGAGAGCCCCGGCCATTGGCTGCAAGCCGGGATATTGGGCGCGGGCGAAGGTGCGTCCGGGAGCGTTAAGTTCATAAAAGCGATAAATGAGAGTGGAACCGCGGCAATGCCGCCTCTTGTACTGGAAAAGTATGAGAGGCGTTTTTTATTTGTCCGGAATAAGGAGGAAGAAACCATGTACCTTTACAATTCTCTTTCCCATAAGAAGGAGCTTTTTACCCCCAGAGACCCTGAGCATGTCAAAATGTATACCTGTGGCCCCACGGTCTATCACTATGCCCATATCGGCAATCTGCGCACCTATATTATGGAGGATGTGCTGGAGAAGAGCCTGCGCTATATGGGCTACGGTGTGAAGCGGGTCATGAATATCACAGACGTAGGCCACCTGTCTTCCGATGCCGATACCGGCGAGGACAAGATGCTCAAGGGCGCCGCCCGGGAGCATAAAACCGTTATGGAAGTGGCAAAATTCTATACGGATGCCTTCTTTGCCGACTGCGACAAGCTGAACATCAAGCGCCCGGATGTGGTAGAGCCTGCTACCAACTGCATTGCAGAGTATATCCATATGGTCCAGACCCTGCTTGACAAGGGCTATGCCTATCTTGCCGGAGGCAACGTGTACTTCGATACCTCCAAGCTGGAAAAATACTATGTCTTCAACGACCACGATGAGGAAGACCTGGCTGTAGGCGTCCGGGAGGGTGTGGAAGAGGATACCAACAAGCGCAATAAGAATGATTTCGTGCTGTGGTTCACCAAGAGTAAGTTTGAGGATCAGGCCCTCAAGTGGGAGTCTCCCTGGGGCGTTGGCTATCCCGGCTGGCACATCGAATGCTCCTGCATCTCCATGAAGCACCTGGGGGAGTATCTGGACATCCACTGCGGCGGCATTGACAATGCCTTCCCCCACCATACCAACGAAATCGCCCAGTCCGAGAGCTACCTGGGCCATCCCTGGTGCAATTACTGGTTCCATGTGCACCACCTGAATACGGACAGCGGCAAGATGAGCAAGTCCAAGGGGGAATTCCTGACGGTTTCCCTGCTCCAGGACAAGGGCTACGACCCCATGGCCTACCGCTATTTCTGCCTGCAGAGCCACTACCGCCGGAATCTGGTGTTCTCCTGGGAAAACCTGGACAATGCTGCTGGGGCCTATGAAAAGCTCATTGCCAGAATCGCAGCCCTGAAGCAGGACGGCGAAGTGGATATGGCCGTTTACGAAAAGCTGAAGGAAAAGTTCCTGGGTGCGCTGAACGGGGACCTGAATACCTCTCTGGCCATTACGGCCCTCTATGATGTGTTAAAGGAAAAGACCAACGATGCCACCAAGCTCTTTGCTCTGGCGGACTTTGACAAGGTGGTCTCCCTGAATTTGATTTCCGCTGCCGAGGCCCTGCGCAAGAAGCAGGAGGCCGAGGAGGCCGCCAATGCAGATCCGGAAATTGACGCCCTGGTGGCGGCAAGAACCGATGCCAAGAAGGCAAAGAATTTTGCCGAGGCAGACCGCATCCGGGATCAGCTGAAAGCCATGGGTGTGGAAATCATCGATACGCCCCAGGGCGCGAAATGGAGAAAAGTATGAAGCTCATGATTTTAGACGGCAATAGCGTCATTAACCGGGCCTATTTTGGGGTAAAGCCCCTGACCACCCGGGACGGACTCTATACCCACGCCGTCTATGGCTTCCTGAATATCTTAGAGCGCATGGAGAAGGAGGAGAGCCCGGACGCTGTCTGCGTGGCCTTCGATCTCCACGGCCCCACCTTCCGGCATGAACGCTACGAGGGCTATAAAGCCAACCGCCACGGAATGCCCGAGGAACTGGCCCAGCAGATGCCGGTTATGAAGCAGGTGCTCACCGCCATGAACATCCCCATCTACTCTGCCCAGGGCTGGGAGGCCGACGACGTCATCGGCACCGTGGGCAAAAAATGCGGCCAGGAAAATTGGGACTGCGTTGTCGTCACCGGTGACCGGGATTCCTTGCAGCTCATTGACGACCATGTGAAGATCAAGCTGGTCATCTCCAAGCCCGGCCAGACCACGGCAACCCTCTACGACGAAGCCAAATTCCGGGAGGAATACGGCTTCGCACCCAAGCGCATGGTGGATTTGAAAGCCCTCATGGGGGATTCTTCCGACAATATCCCCGGTGTGGCCGGGGTAGGTCCCAAGACGGCCACGGACCTGCTGCTGAAATTCGGCACCCTGGACGGGGTCTATGCCAATCTGGAGGATGCCTCCATCCGCCCCAAGCTTCGGGAGAAGCTGGAGGCGGGGAAGGACAGCGCTTACCTTTCCTATGAGCTGGCAACCATCATTCCAGAGGCACCCATCGAATTTGAGCCTGCGGACGCGGTCCTCAGGGAATACAACAAGCCGGAACTCTATGCCCTGTTCCAGAAGCTGGAATTCGTCCGACTGATCGACCGCTACGGTCTCCGGGGCGCAGCAGCGGAAGCGGCAATCCCTGCAAAGGCAGACGTGAAGACCCTGCCCAAGGCGGAGGTCCTGCCGGAGAGGCTATCCAAGTGCGCCCTCTATTTTGCGCCGGACGGCAGTCTGGGCATTGCCTGGGAAGATGGCGTGTGCGCTTTGACGCCTATGGAGCTGCACATGGCGGCGCTGCCACAAATGGAGGCGCTGGTGCTCCACGATGCCAGGGCCGCCATGCACCTGCTGGAAGAGGCGGGCATTGCCTATGGCAGCGTGTGCTTCGACACGGCGCTTGCCGCCTATGACCTGAACCCTTCCCAGTCGGACTACCCCGTTTCCAAGCTGGCAACCACATTCCTGGGCAAAACCGTGGAGGATGGGGATGCCGCAGCCTGTGCCGAAGCCGTCTGGCTTCTGGCAGAGCCGCTGAAGCAGGAGCTGGAAAAGCAGGGCGAGACAGCGCTTTACAATGAGATCGAGCTGCCCCTGTGCGCCGTGCTCTACCGAATGGAGCGGCTGGGCATTGCCATTGACCGGAACCAGCTGGCCCAGTTCGGCAAAATGCTGGAAGAGCGGATCGCGGACTGCGAGGCATTGATTTACGGCTATTCCGATGGTCCTTTCAATATCCAGTCTCCCAAGCAGCTGGGAACCCTGCTCTTCGAAAAGCTGGGGCTGCCCGCCGGGAAGAAGACCAAAACCGGCTATTCCACCAATGCCGATGTGCTGGAAAAGCTCAAGGACAAGCACCCTATTATTCCGGCCATTATGGACTACCGGATGCTGACCAAACTCAAGGGCACCTATGCCGACGGCCTGATGAAGGTTATTGGCCCCGATGGGCGTATTCACACCACCTTCCAGAATCTGGTGACGGCCACCGGGCGGCTATCCTCCACAGACCCCAATCTGCAGAATATCCCCGTCCGGACGGACCTGGGCGCGGAGATCCGGAAGATGTTCGTCCCGAAGCCGGGCTGCGTGCTGGTAGATGCGGACTACAGCCAGATCGAGCTGCGTGTGCTTGCCCACATTGCCGACGATAAAACCATGCAGCGGGCATTCTGTGACGGCCTGGACATTCACACGGCTACGGCCAGCCAGGTCTTTGGCGTGCCTGCGGACCAGGTGACGCCCCTGCAGCGCCGCCACGCCAAGGCAGTCAATTTCGGCATTGTCTACGGTATTTCCGAATTCTCCCTGGCGGAGGACATCGGTGTCAGCCGGTACGAGGCCAGAGACTATATTGACAGCTACCTTGCCAATTACCACGGCGTTCGGGACTATATGAAAAAAGTGGTGGAGGATGCCAAGGAGCGGGGCTATACCGAGACGCTTTATGGCCGACGCCGATATATCCCGGAGCTAAAGAGCAGCAATTTCAATGTCCGCCAGAGCGCGGAACGGATCGCCCTGAATACCCCCATCCAGGGCACCGCCGCAGATCTTATCAAACTCGCCATGATCCGGGTGGACAGGGCGCTGCGGGAGAGCTTCCCCGAGGCGAAGCTTCTGCTCCAGGTCCACGATGAGCTTATTGTGGAGTGCCCGGAGGACCAGGCTCCCCAGGTGGCGGCGCTGGTCAGCCGGGAGATGGAAAACGTGGCCCAGCTGAAAGTGCCTCTGACGGCAGAGGCCAAGTTTGGAAAAAGCTGGTACGATGCCAAATGATCGAAATCATAGAAATGCAGCCCTTCCATGTGCCCTGGATCGCCGAGCTGGAAAAAATCTGCTTTCATGACCCCTGGAGCGAACGAAGCATCGCTTCGGAACTGGAAAACCCATTGTCCCATTGGCTGGTTGCCATGGATGGGGAGAAACTGGTTGGTTATGTGGGTTCCCAGACGGTGCTGGGGGAGACGGACATGATGAATGTGGCCGTTTGCCCGGACTACCGGCGGCAGGGAATCGCGGAAGGCCTGATCCTTGCCCTGATTGCTGATTTGAAAGCCCGGGAAAGCCATTGCCTGACCCTGGAGGTCCGGGATTCCAACGCCTCCGCCCGGGCTCTGTATGAAAAGCTGGGCTTTTCGGAAATCGGGCGGCGAAAAAATTACTATCGCAACCCCAAAGAAGACGCGCTGATCCTTCGAAAGGAGTGGAGCTTATGAATATTTTGTCGGTGGAGTCCTCCTGTGATGAGACTGCCGTTGCCATTGTCAGAGACGGCCGGGAGGTGCTGACGGACTGCATTGCCTCCCAGGTGGACCTGCACAGGCTCTATGGCGGTGTGGTGCCGGAGATTGCCTCCCGGAAGCACATCGAGGCCATTTACGGCCTGGCAGACCAGGCGCTCATCAACACGGGCCTGACCCGGGACGACATTGATGCCGTGGCCGTGACCTATGCCCCTGGGCTGATTGGCGCCGTGCTGGTGGGCGTGAATTTTGCGAAAGCCGCTGCCTTCGCCATGGACAAGCCCCTGATCCCGGTGCACCACATCCGGGGCCACATTGCGGCCAACTACCTGGCCTATCCCGATTTGGAGCCGCCGTTTTTGTGCCTGGTGGTCTCCGGCGGACATACCATGATCGTGAATGTGCTGGACTATACGAAGATGGAGATTCTGGGTACCTCCCTGGACGATGCGGCAGGGGAGTGCTTCGATAAGGTGGCCCGGGTTCTGGGAATGCCCTATCCCGGCGGTGCGGCCCTGGACAAAATGGCCCAGACCGGCAATGAACACACCTACAGCCTGCCCCGCAGCAAGCCCGGCGAGAATCCCTACAATATGAGCTTCTCAGGTCTCAAGACTGCCGCCCTGAACCTGATCCACCACGCCGAGCAGCTGGGGGAGGAGATCCGTATTCCGGACCTGTGCGCCGCCTTCTCTGCGGCGGTATCCGACACTTTGGTGCCCCGGGTAGAGCTTGCCATCCGGGAGACCGGCTGCAAGAAAATCGCCGTTGCAGGCGGTGTGGCGGCCAATTCCCGGATTCGGCGGGACATTCTGGCCGCAGCGGAAAAGCTGGGGGCTCAGGTCTATATGCCCCCGCTGAAGCTCTGCGGGGACAATGGCGCCATGATCGGTGCCCAGGCCTATTATGAGTATTTGGCCGGAAACGTTGCGGATATGTCCCTGAATGCCTACGCCACGAAATCCATTCTGGGAGAGGCACTGTAATGCTGCTGATTGCAAAATCCCTGCGGGGGCTTTCTTTTCCAAAGCTCATGGAGGTCTACGTGGAGGGCAACCGGGAAAACGGGGGGGACCGCTACCCCGGGGAAACCCCGGACCGGCAGCTGGCCCTTGCAGAGGAGGACTTCCGGGAATACCTCAGCCAGGTGTTTTTTGCCGCAGAGGGCGCCGCGTATTTCATTCTTGAGGAGGCAGGGCGCTACGTCAGCGCCCTGCGTTTGGAGCCCTATGAGGACGGCCTCTTGCTGGAGGCCCTGGAAACCGCCCCGGAAGAGCGCCGAAAGGGCTATGCCGCCCATTTGATTTGCGAAACGGCGGCGCATTTGAAGCAAAGCGGCCCAGTCCGCCTGTACTCCCATGTACTGCGGGGGAACACCGCTTCGCTGCGTACCCACGAAAAATGCGGCTTCCGGCAGATTTCCGACTGCGCCCGGTATATTGACGGCTCCGTAAACCGTCGGGCGGTGACGCTGTTGTACACGGAAAATTGAAAAAACAGGAAAAAAAGCTTGACAAATGGCCGGGTCTGTAGTATCATATTAAAGCTGTCTGTGAGACGGCACGAAGCGAGCAAGCGCATGGAGAAGTCGCGTAGCTGGCCGAGCGCGCACGATTGGAAATCGTGTATACCCCAAAAGGGTATCGAGGGTTCAAATCCCTCCTTCTCCGCCAAAAAGAACCCCATCCTAGCGGATGGGGTTTTCTTTTTGGCGGAAATAAGAAGGAGAGATTTGAACAATCAAATGCAAGTGTCCGGTGGACACTTGCTGAATGCCGCCCAGTCGGCATTCACTCCATTGAAAAGAAGAATGCCTCCACCCATAGCTGGGTGTACGTAAGACAGTATTGCGCCGAGATCGACGAAGCGGCACGAAACCGCATGGAGCTGATCGTGCGGTCACTGGCAGAGCAA
>ERZ791919.867-NODE-867-length-29583-cov-5.155412_pt1 | contig 29583 bp, 29 predicted proteins | sample MGYA00510137_ERZ791919 | MGnify/ENA primary metagenome ERZ791919 (study PRJEB30046, sample SAMN00792059) | human gut metagenome | study: EMG produced TPA metagenomics assembly of the A metagenome-wide association study of gut microbiota in type 2...
ATCATCATTACAATCATACTAATTACTTCCAAGAACAATCTCAAAGTCAGCACATACTTCTACATTAATACAATTATCATCATTACAATCATACTAATTACTTCCAAGAACAATCTCAAAGTCAGCACATTTATTATATTCTTTTTGATTAATCGTATCATTATTTGTTTTATAGTTATTACTAGTGTAACAGAAATACCTCAGCTTTCACTACGTTCTAGCTTCGACTAAGCTTATATATATATATAATAACACGCGCACGCACGCACACGCACTCACGTACCTTAGAGCCTTTACTTTAGTAAAGGCGGTTACTTGCTATTGTCGCGCGCAAAGCACGTGCGCACGTACATTATTATAAAAGCATTAATGTTACACTTATATCTCACGTCTATTCACATGATTATAAGGATACTCATAATCATCTAGATTATCTAGAATATCCTCATAATCAATATCAATATCAATATCAATATCAATATCAATATTACTCATAATCATTAATTATAACTTGAGTACAATCATTTTTAAATTTAAGAGTTTCACCACAAGGAGTTTTATACTCATCACCAGCTTTATAATAAACTATATCAAAATCTATAGTTTTACCAATAATACTAGCATTAATTTTATATTTCCTAGCAACATACTCAGTAAGAGTAAATGTATTATCTATAATTATTCTACTATCACTAAGTTTATCTATAGGTTTATCAATTATAATTTTATAGACATAATACTTAGCATTACTATTAGTAACTTCTTTACTAATTATGTTTATTACTTTTGCTTTCATAATATAGTTCTCCTATACTTTTATTAATATTCGTATTACCCATTAGAATAAGTCTTATAAGTATTATAAAAAGTCTTATAAGTATTCTAATTTTGATACACAGAATTTGTTTCTTTTTTATTGTCAACTCTTGTAACTTTATTGTAGTCAACTTGAGTTGTTCTTGTAGTCAAAAGTGCAATGAGTAACAAGAGCAGGAGATTTCTCTCCCACTCTTGCATTCATCTACTCAGCAGCTTTCTCAGCTGGTTTCTCAGCAGCTTTCTCAGCTGGAGCAAACTTGTGAACTGTTGGTACTAAGCCCTCAAGTTCACTAATAGTTTCTTCTACTGCATCAAAATCATCTTCCTTGCGTAAAGCAAACTTACGACCACATGTTGCAAGCTTAATTTTAGTAAGTCGAGTGTGATAAGTCACACCATCTGACGATTCTTCCTCATTAGTAATTTCGTTAACGAAGACATCTCCGTCTTCATAACGTTCAACAACAACAGACAGAGTAGCACCAAGCATTAGAGAATACCATTCTCCATTAGTCATCACTGTGTAATACTTTCTATCAAAGTCTTTGAAAAAGACCTGTAGAAAGTTCGGTGTTACAAACACAACATGCATGAATTGCCTTAACGGCAAAATCAATTCGTTTGAGCTTGTTTCTATAATCTCACCAGTTTCCTGGTCTATAGCACGCTTTGGAAAGCTGTCTACAGTAATGAGATTAATAAATTGTCTACCCTCATTGTTTGAGAAACAACGAACATTCTGAACTCTGAGATTTACTTTAATTGACTTCATACTTTTAACTATTTAAGAATTAGTAAAACTAGCATAAGCTAGAGCATGAACCCGTTCCATGCCAAGACTTGTTTCTTTTCTTGTTGTTGAAAATTGATTCTTTCTTGTAGTTGAAATGTTGAATTTCCTGTTTGATAGGCGGGGGTATTGATATTGTCTTTATGATGGTGGGGGTTTAACTACATACCTCCTTGCTCATAGTTATTTATATAATTTTCTACCCTTACTTTACTTTTATTATTATCGTTTACTTTATAATTTTCTACCCCTACTTTTACTACTTCTATTATCATTTACTTTATAATTTACTTTACCTTAATCTTCCTTTACTTCATCATTATAATTATTCATATAATCATTTACTTTACTTCTATTATTATCATTTACTTTACTTCTATCATTATCTTTTACTTTTACTTTACTATTATTATCATTACTTGTTTCATAATTTTCTTTATTACTACTACTTGTTTCATTTTTATCATTATCATTACCATTACTTTTAATTAATCATCACATTAATTTTACTATTACTTTACTTACTAATCGTGCTGATAATTATCAAATTTAGTTAATTCCGTTTAACTAATTATAATTTACTACTAATACTATTATTACTTTCATTATTGTTATCTATATTTGTAGCAGTATTTCTAGCACCTACAGTATTACTATTTACTAAGTTAATTTCTGTAGGCTGAAATAACTTAATAGTACGGACACTATTCAAAGTATTAATTTAAAATATAAAATTATGGTTGATTTAAAAGTTAATTATCTTGGTCTTAATCAGACCCTTCGTATGCCTACTAGTATGAGTGAAATTGACATGAATGTAATTGCTGATTACGTTAAACATGTTAATGTTAGTAAGGATTATGCTCTTATTGCTGTTGTATTTAAAGAGCGTCCTATTACTATTGTAAGTGTTAGTAGACAGAATAAGAATGCAAGTGTTAGTGGTGTTGCTGTTATGATTAAGAGTAATACCGATGATGAGTTTATCAAAAATATTAAACTTGGTGAAACTATAGTTATTTCTCCTAGTGATATTGCTATAGGACATCATGTTAATTCTCCTGCTAATGCTCTTACTCCTGGTTTCTTACTTGAACTTCTTCGAACTAATGCTGATTTAAATAAGAAACTTATGGCAGTTAAAGTTCCTACTTATTTCGTAGATTTTAAGATTGTTCCAGTTTGTAATATTCATGGTTCTGTAGGAAAGTATATTCCTGTTAGTCAATATTATATTGTTCCTGATGCTGGAGAAACTGATATGGATAAGTAATTGTCTATTTCACATCTTCTACGGGGAGGCTTAAAAAGCTAAGGGAGCTTATGCTCCCAAAGCTTCATATTATAGTGTTAATAATATTACTAATATGAAATATAAAATAAATGATGAAGGTTTAGAAGAAGGTAAATTTCCTAGTTCTACTGGTAAACAAGTTCTTATTGAAAATAAAGCATCTATACTTAAAACTATAGATGATAATATTATAGATAAGGATGTTGCCATGATGATTCTAGTTCAACTTGAAAAAGATGCTCAACGTCATTTAGAAGCTGATGAAGTTACTGCTATTCCTTATCTTGGTAAGATTAAAAGAAAAGCCGGTTCAAAAGCTTATGCTAAAAATAAAGAAACTCTAGATGCTGCTAAAAAAATCATGACACCTGAAAACTTTGAAAATTTCAGAGCTGCAATGATGAGAGAAGCTGTTATTAGAGAGAATGAAGCAAAAGTATATAATTATCAAGTTGCACGTATGGCTAATAAGAATGGTAAAACTTATTGGAAATGTGTTGAACGTCGTGGTAAATATTATGCTAATATTAGGTTTTATTGTTTAGGTTGTTTAAATTATTCTGAACCATGCAACGAGATAGATTAATAATAGATAATCTTTTACTTATTGATGAAAATGGTATGCCTGAAGCTCCAACTATTCGTCAATTAATAGATAAAGACGTTAGAGAGCTTTATACTAGAGATAAGTCTAAAGATAAATCTGGTTATGTAAAAGACTGTATAGTTATTTATTATCTTGGAGACCCTAAGTCTCCTGCAAAACAAAGTGGTTTAAGTGATGCTGAAGCTCTTAAAATGGCTATAGAACAAGCTGGTCTTCCAGCTAACTATATACCTAGTGCTCTTGTTTTGAAAATAATTAAAAGATATTATGCTCAAAATATAGGAGAAGCTGGTAGAGTTGTTGAAAATCTTCTTAAAACTCTACATAATGTAAATATTGCAGTTGATTCTATTAACGCTTTACTTAACGAAAAGCTTAGAGATAGAGCTAATTTAACTATAGAGAATGTAAGTACTCTTTTAGATATAGTAGATAAAGTTACTGATAAAGCATCTGAGATTCCTAAGACTTTAAAATCTTTGAATGAAGCTAAGGAAAATCTTATGTATGAAAAAGAGTCTGAAAAAGCTAGAGGTGGTGGTGCTATTACTAGTAGTATGAATGCTGCTAATTATGTTTAACATTATATTGTTTAAGTTATGAATAGTATTTATGAAAATAACTTTCTTTATTTTGATGAAGGTCCTCATAAGTATACTGATTCTTTAGGTAATGAATATCTTAGTGTAACTACTAATATAGAAAATTACTGTCCTAAGTTTGATAAGAAATATTGGCTTAGGAAGAAAGCTAAAGAACGTGGTATTAGTGAACGTAAACTTGAAGCTGAATGGGAAAGAATAACTAAAGAAGCTTGTGAACGTGGTACAGCTACACATAATGGACTTGAAGATGGTATCAAAGGAAGTAGTATGTTTAAAGATGCTATTCAATATCTTAACCAAGTTAAAAGTGGTAGATGTATAACTGTAGCTGATATTCCTAATCTTAGAGCACATCCTCTAGATATAGAACAATTTAAAGAAGCTACTAATAATAAGTATCCTGAAATATATCAAGTATTTCAATATTATGTAAATAAAGGATATACTATTTATTCTGAAATTGGAGTATTTGTTCCAGAGTTACTTCTTAGTGGTACTATAGATGTTCTTTGTGTGAGACCTGATAGATTTGTTATTCTTGATTGGAAAACTAATAAAGATGGTCTTCATTTTACTAGTGGTTTTTATCGTAAAGATAAAACTACTAAACCTGTTCAACTTACTAGTGAATGGTGTAATACTCATGAGTTTATGTTACCTCCTTTTGCTCATCTAGAAAATTGTAATGGCAATCATTATACTATGCAATTATCTAGTTATGCTAGAATGACTGAAATGATATTAGGTATTCCTTGTGTTGGTCTAGGTCTTTGTCATATTCAAACTCCTTTTGAAAAGAATAAATATGGTATGCCTTATCGTGATGTTCATGGTATGTATAAGATTGACAAAGAAGGTAAGGAAGTTGTTACTTGGTTTAAGATTAATTATATTCGTAATGAAATAGATGCTATGTTTCAAGATAGAAGAATTAAACTTAATAAACAAGGTTTATTGAATCCACAAATAGAAATACAATGGTAACAGTTAAAGATATTGATAAACAACTAGATGATTATTTTAAAGACCATCGTAGTTTAACTGATGATGAAGCTGATGCTGTTGCAGAAGTTTGGTTAAGTAAATATTTAAATAAATAATATGACAAGACGAAGGCGAATTAATCCTAGAGTTCTTCATATTGAAGAAGTGGATAATATTAAATATGTTTGTAAAGGTATTCCAGAAACTGGAATGTTTTATGTATTTGGTGTATTAAAATAATAAGATATGAACGAAGAATTATTTAATAAAGTAAGTAAAGCTGATTTCAGCAAAATACTCATCAATAAAGGATATGCCTATTTTAATAAAGGTAAATATAATCTTAACATTATTGGTATCAGAAATGCTGGTAATAATGTTACTAATAAATTTGATGATGTTATTGTAGTAGAATACATTGATATGTATGGTATCAAATCTAGAAATATATTTGCTGCTACTACTGAGCCTGGTATTACTAGTATGACTAAACCTGTAAATTATAAAGGTTGTGCTATACTTGTTCCTGGTCAATATCGTTCTGCTTGGAAACTTGGTTATCATAAAGGTAAGTATGAAGCTATTGTTCAATATAAACCAGTAAAAGTTTATAGAGATAATAATAAAGATGCTGTTTATGATTTTAATCCAAAGACTATAGAAGAAGGTACATTTGGTATCAATATTCATAAAGCTGGAAAACATTCTACTCAAGTTGATAATTGGTCTGCTGGTTGTCAAGTTCTTGCTAATAAAGAAGATTTTGATACTCTTATGAAACTTGCTCATAGACAAATTAGTCAAGGATATGGTAAACTATTTACTTATACATTACTTAATGAAGAAGACTTGTAATGAGTGTAATCAAAGAAATTATTAAAGGTGCAGCAATGTTTTTTATTTTTGGCATTAGTGCTATTACAATTATTAGTCTTATAGATAATAAAAAGACTTATACTGTTGTTGAACAAAATGTTGAAATACAAAAACACAATGATAGTTTAAGAATTGAAGTTGATAATTTAGATAGTATTAAAAATGCAAAAGTTATTGAAGTTAAAACTCTTGATAATGATAGTACTGTTAAGTTATTCTATAAACTCATCAAGTAAATCATTAACATCTTCTACGGGGAGGATAGAACAAGATAGTGTAACTATAGCGATTAGTGATATTCGTAAAGCTAATGCTAAACTAATAGAATTAAGTTATGAAAAGGATATTAATAAGAATCTTCGACAAATTATTAGAAATGATAGTATTCTTGCAGAACAAGCTAGACAAAGATATATACTATTGGATAGGTCATGTAAGAAAGTAACAAAACAACGTAATGTTGCTTATTGTAGTGCTGCTGGTGCTATTATATTGCTAATTTTAAGTTTAATAAAATGAGTGATAATCATACTGTAGAAAAATATATAGAAAGCTACCCAATGCTTCAATATATAAACGATAATACTGGTCAGTATAAACACGCTAGAGAAGCAGGTTATAAAGACCCTAATGATTTGTTTATGATTGGAGAAAGCGGTGGCTTTCTTCTTGATATACGTAGAGGAGATAAGTTTGTTAATACTAATCTTCTTACTGAGATGGCTTCTCTATATCATATAAATGGTGAGAAATATACTTTATATAAAGAAGATAGTATTCCTCATCTTCAATTACGTAAAAGAGAAGAGTATAGACGTAAACATGGATTTGATGCTCCATGTTTTATGCGTAATGGTGAAGTTCGTAATCTTCATATTAGTGGAGATATGTATAATTATCTGAATTATACTATTATTGAACAGCTTGATGAAAAGACTATTATTCATACTGATAAAGGTTCTGTTGCTAAGAAGAAACAAGATTTTCCTAAGTTTATAGATGCACAATTTTGGACATTTGCTATTATAGAGTTTTGTGAACTTAATGGTTTTCATCTTCTTATTGATAAAACTCGTCGTGGTGGTTTCTCTTATATTATGGCTAGTCATAGTGCCAATAAGATAAATCTTCAGCCTAATAAAGTTTGTATTCATGTTGCTGCTGATAGTAAATATCTTACTAAGCGTGGTGGTCTTACTGATTTTACTATTCGTAATCTTTATTTTTATGAGAATAAGACTTTCTTTAAACGTGGTATTCTTTCTCGTGCTGCTGAAAACTTTACTCTAGGCTTTAAACTTCCTAATGGTGATATTAGTCCTAATAGTTGGAATAGTGCTCTATTTAGTGCTTCTGCTAATAACAATCCTGATTGTGCTATTGGTAAGGATGCTGTTAGCGTTAAGACTGAGGAGGTTTCCACTATGGAAAACTTCGATGAATATATGAATGTTACTGAACCTGCTATGCGTACTGGTAGTTATGTTACAGGTAACTTATTTGCCTGGGGTACTGCTACTAGTGGTAACATGCAAACATTTGAACGTAACTTCTATAATCCATCTGCTTTTCATTTTATAGCTTTTGAGAATGTTTGGGATAAAGATTCTCGTAATGAAGTTTGTGGTTATTTTAAACCTTATTGTTGGGGTCTTCAAGGTCAGATTGGTGATAGATATGCTATGGATGCTGATGGTAATTCTGACATTGAAATGGGTCTTAGAATTGCTTATAAAGAACGTACTGATAAAAAAGTTCATAGTAAAACTTTTAGTGATTATATTAATTACTTAGGTCAGTATGCTAATATGCCTAGTGAATCATTTAGTTCTACTAGTGAAAACTTATTTAGTTCTGAAGCTTTAATGCATTGGGAAGAAGTACTTAAAACTGACCCAGCTTATACTAATATATCTGATGATGGTATGTTCTTTGAAGATGCTGATGGTAAAGTAATATTTAAAACTAATGCTCGTATTAAAGCAGAAGGAGGTAAATTTAATAAAGATTTCTTTGATTGGATTCAAGGTGTACCTCGTAAACAACATGAAAATCCACATGGTTGTGTTCGTAAATGGTTTGAACCTATTAGAGTTAATCATGTTAATGAAAACGGTAAATATGAAGTTGGTATTCCAAAAGGTCAATATTCTATAAGTTATGACCCTGTAGGTGTAAATAAAGAAACTAGTGGTATCACTAATAAACATTCTCATAATAGTATTAAAGTTTGGGAGAACCCTACACAATACAATGGTTTTAAAGGTAAAGTAGTATGTGCATATTATGGTCGTCCTGAGAAACTTGAAGAAGCTGATAGAATATGTTACTTTATGGCTGTTTATTATAATTGTATTGGTACTACTGGTGTTGAGGTTAACCGTGGTGAAACTGTTAGTAATTTCACTAAATGGAAAGCTTTAAAGTATTTAATGAAAGACCCAGTAGAACTTTGGGATAGTTCTATTAAAGCTAAAGTTACTGCATCTTATGGTGTAAATATGGGTGGCGGTAGTGGTCAAGGTACTACTAAAGTTCTTGAAGGACTTCGATTACTTAAAGAAATGTTGTATAGTGAAATTGGTAAAAAACTTGATGGTACACCTCTTTATTTCTTTCAGACTATTTATGATTATCAAACTGTACTTGAACTTCTTAAATGGAACGATAAAGGTAACTTCGATAGAGTATCTGAAATGTTAATACATGCACTTCAATGGAAACTTGATGATGTAAAAGCTGCTAAAGAACTTGCTCATCGTAAGAAAGCTACTATTGAAAATTATAATGATAATATTTGGGATAGAGATTGGTTTGTTTAATAATTAACTAAATAAATATACGTATGTTTAATAATAATTTAACTTATCAATTTCCTAAACAAAAGGTTAGTGCTGAAGAGAAAGCAAAGCCTTATTGGTATACTAATAGTATTGATTATATTATTGGTTTAGGAATTAGTATGAATGATCGTAGTGATACTGAAACTAAAATTCGTATTCTACATGGTGAATTACCTCAAGAGTTTTATAGAAAAACTCTTAATCCTTACAATGCTAGTAAAGAACGTTTTAAGAATTTTCCTGCTACTCTACGTAACTATGATATTATGTCTGATATTATACGTAGATATATAGGAGAGTATTTTAAAAATCCTCATGACTTTGTTGTAGGAGCTAACAATCCTGATATAGTATTTAATAGAAATGCTGCTCTTAAACAAAAAGTTATGGAAGCTGCTCAACAAGCGTTTCAGAAAGAGTTTCAAAACCGTTATCAGGCTGCTGTTCAACAAGCTGAAGGTCAAGGACAATCTGTAGAAGCTATAAATCCTCAAGATGTTATGCCTGACCCAGAGGAATTTATGAATAAGTTTAACCAGGATTATATAGATAGAGAAAGTAAACAAGGTCAAGATATTCTTAATTATATTAGAGATATTACTAACGACCTTAATATTTATCTTACTGCATTCTTTAATTATTGTGCTTTTGGTGAATGTTATACATATACTGAACTTAGAGGAGATAAGATTATTAAAGAATGTGTTCCTTTGATGGAAGCTTATCCTATTCCTAATAGTGAATATATGATTGAAGACCATGATATGTTTGCTAGAAAGATGAAGATGAGTTATAATCAAATTCTTGATGCTTTTGATGATTATCTTGATGACAACGATAGAAGTTTCCTTGATAAGTATTATAACGATGCAGCTTATGCTACAAGGACTGTTCCTTTGAGATATGACCAATACTTTGAACATTATGCTAATGTTTGTGATAAGTTTACTGATGAAGAGCGTAAACTGTTTAAAAGTAAAGATGAACATCCTAGTGCTCGTAATGGTAATCTTTATGAAGTTTGGCATGTAGTTTGGAAAGGTTTTGCTCGTCAAGGTATTCTTACTTTTGTAAATCAACTTGGTTTTCAGGAACAAAGAGTTGTAGAAGAAGATTATGAGTTAAATAAAGAAGCTGGTGATATTAGTATTGAATGGGAATATAAACCTCAAGTTTATGAAGGTTATAGAATAGGAACTAGATTTACTGGTATTTATCCTATTAAAGCTAGACCTATACTTTATGAACGTAAAGGTAAACTTCCTTATAATGGTATTATGGAAGTACTTCCTTATTTTGGTAAGTTTAGTATCATTGAAACTATTACTCCTTTCCAAGTATTTCGTAATATAGTTTCTTATCATCAAGAAATGGTAATAGCAAAGAATAAAATGCTTATTATGCTTTTGCCTAAGTCTCTTGTATCTAATAATACAGAAGATGCTATATATAGAATGGCTGCTGATGGTGTACTTCCTATTGATGATGAAGAAGATGCAGCAGGAGTTAAGATGCAAAACATTAGATTACTTAATGTAAATATGGGTCAATATATTACAGAACTTAGTAATCTAAAAGAATCTATTAAACTTGAAGCTCGTGAACTTGTTGATATGAATGCTCAACGTTATGGACAAATTTCTCAATCTGCTGGAGCTTCTACTACTCAAACAGCTGTTGCTCAATCAAGTACTGGTTCTGTTATAATATTTCAGATGTTTGACCAAATGAGATGTGCTGATTATAATAGAGATTTAGACTTTGCTAAATGTGCTTATATTGAAGGTCTAGACACATCTTACATTGATAAGACAACCGGTAAGAAACATTATCTTAGTCTTGATGTAAATTCATTTGTTGGTTCTGACCTTAGTACTACTGTTAGAAACAATGCTAAGGAAATGGATAAGATTCAACAATTAAAGCAATGGGCATTTAGTGCTGCACAGAATGGTGATTTGGATTCTGCTCTTGTTGCTATTACTGGAGATAATGTTGCTGCTATTAGTGATGCTGTTAAGAAATTTAGTCAGTTAAAGCAACAACATGAAGAACAAATGAAACAAATGGACCAGGCTATTCAAGAACAAGCTAATCAACTTGAATTACAAAAGATTGCTGCTAAAGGTGAACAAGATAGAGAAACACTTGCTCTTAAAGCACAATATGATTTACAGCTTGAATATGCTAAAGGTGATATAGCTTTGCTAGGTGATACAAATCCTCAAAATGATGAATATGCTAAGAACCAATTAGCTCGTATTCAAGAGGAAAGTAAGAGAGCTAGTGAAGCTGCTAAACTTCAACTTGAAAGACAGAAGATAGCTATGGATGCTTACAATAAAGCTGCTGACCGTCAAGTAAAGAGAGAAGAAATGGCTAATCAATTAAAGATAGCAAAGACAAATAAGAATAAGTACGATAAGAAATAAATTGTTTGTTTTATTGATTATATTATGTGTAGGAGTAGTGCTCGTGAGAGTATTGCTCCTTTTATTTTACGTGATAAAATTTTATTTAATATTTTAAATTCAATTCTGAGACGTTATCTATAAATAGCTGATAACTTATAAGCCACTTAGATTGGATTGATTGTACGTTAAGGAAATTGTATGTATTTGAATGTTTGCAACAAACAAAGCCACTTGAGAATACATGCAAACAATAGGTTAAAGTACTGGAGATGTATAAGAAACTTATGCTCAAACTGATGGCATTAATAATCTTTATTCTACTAATAATCGGTTTGCTGAAACTTCTAATAATGATAGTTAAATAACTTATGCTTTTCTTCATAGTGTAACTAAAGGTATTACTTTTGCAGCAACTAACAAGTGTTAGTGTATTATTAATCATTTAAATTATAAAGCTATGTTTGTATTTCGTAATAGTATTGGGTTCGGTCAGCATCATCGTTTGATGATTGAACTTGATAATATTGATTTTGGAAACGGCGGTGGTAATGGTAGCGGTACTAACGCCAATAATAACCAAGGTAACGGAGGCGACACTGATAATAATAATGGAGGTGGTAATGGCTCTGGTGATAATAAAGATGGTGATGGTAAAGACGGTGATGGAAATGATAAAGATAATCCTGACCCCGATAATGCCAATGACAATCCTGATAATAAGGATAATAACAAAGACAATCCATCCAACTCTTCTACGGGGAGTCTTGAGGTAGGTACAAATGTCGAGTTTGAAGGTAAAAAGTATACTGTTGCTGAAAATGGAGACCTTGTAGACGCAGATGGTAAAGTTTTTAAAGAAGCTAAAGATGTTGATGAGTGGATTAAATCACTTGAAGTTGATGAACCTGGAGCTGAGGTAAATATTGAAAATATTCGTAAAGCTATGAATATTGATATTACTGATGAAAATGGTAATCCAGTTGAATTTACTGACGACATTGAAGGTGTTAAGAATTATATTAATTCTGCTATTGAACTTAAATCTAATGAAGTAGCTTCTGCTGCTGTTAATAAAGTATTTGTTGACAATCCTATTCTCAAACAGTTTGTTGATTATCTTACTGTAAATGGTGGCGACCCTCGTGGTTTTGGTGAACGTCCTGACCGTTCAGGTATTACTGTTGATGAGAAGTCTGAAGAGCAACAAATTGCTATTATTAAAGCTGCTGCTAGAGAATTTGGTAATGCTTCTCTTAATGATAATTACATTAAGTATCTTAAAGATTCTGGTGGTCTTTATGATGAAGCTAAAGCTCAACTTGCTAATCTTCAGAACGCTGATAAACAACGTGATGAAAATGAAGCTAAACAAGCTGAAGCTTATCGTCAGCAACAAGAAGCTGAAACTATTGCTTATTGGAAAGGTATTAAAGATACTATTGATAAACGCGAAATTGGAGGATACAAACTTCCTGAATCTCTTGTTAAAGAAGTTAATGGACAGAAAGTTACTGTTACTCCAAATGATTTCTATGATTATCTTTCTCGTGGTCTTAAAGATGAAGATGGTAATATTGCTACTGCTTATGAGCGTGCTCTTGCTAATCAATCTCCAGAGGAAGCTACTAATCAAGAATTACTTAGTGCTTGGTTAATGTTCACAGGTGGAACTTATAAAGACCTTGTTAAAATGGCTATTAATAATGAGCAGGTTAAAACCTTAAAGCTCGTTAACAAAGGAAATAAAGGTCATGGTGCTGTACGAATTACTAAGCCACAAACTAATAATAATAAAGCTATTGATAATATTCAATTTAGCTAAATGTTTAATTAATTAATTAATAACTATGTACGCAATTCGTGAAGTGCAACGTGGTAACTATGATGACCGTGGTTATTCTAATGAGGAAACTATTGCTCATCTTATGCTTACCAAACCTAGTGAGATTAATTCTATGCTCACCTATACTTTTGGTATGGATGATGATAGATTCCCACTTAATTTCCTTACAGAAGGACAAGGTACTGCTGGTGTAGTAGATATTGCTACTACTGATTGGACTTGGAAGACTATGGGTCGTATGAAGTTCAATGATTCTGTACTTTGGTTTAACACTGCTAATACTACTCCTGGTAAAGGTGGTGCTACTTTTGAAGTTGAGTTTAAGACACACTGGTTCATTGAGCAGTATGGTTTGATTGCTCCTGATGGTGTAACTCAAGTTCGTATTATGAAAGACCTCGGTCATGGTTCTCATGGTGGTTATTTGTATCGTCTTCGTATTACAAATCCTAATCCAAACGCTTACGTTAATGTAGCTCAGAATCTTGGTGTAGGTATGTTTTGGTCTTTGACTGCTCCTACTATTCCAGAGTCTTTCTCAAAGGGTAATCGTACTAATACTATGGGACCTGGTAAGATGACTTCTCAACTTGAGTTCCATCGTTATAGTAAAGAGATTGCTGGTAACATTAGTAATACTGTTGTTACTTATGAGTTTAAGACTAGTGGTGGTGGTACTACTAATCTTTGGATGAATGAGGAGATGCGTCAGTTTGAGCTTCAGCAACGTGTTATGAATGAAGAGCGTCTTTGGTTTGCAGAGTATAATAAGACTGTAAACGGTGAGATTACTCTTATTGATGAAGACAATGGTCAGCCTATTCCACATACTGCTGGTATGCAACAGATTTGTCGTGAAAGTAACTATGATACTTATGGAGAGGAACTTACTCTTAATAAGTTGAATCGTACTATTGGCGATATTCTTGACCGCAATACTGATACCGGTAATATGGATGTAGTTCTTGCTTGTGGTAAGGGTTTCGTTGAAGACTTTGACCGTGCTGTTAAGAATGATGCTCGTGATAATGGTTTTGTTACTCCTCTTGGTGACAAGATGATTAGTGAATCTAAGAGTGGTCTTTCTTATGGTAATTACTTCCGTCAGTATAAGACTGTTGATGGTCATATGATTACTCTCAAACATCTTGGTTTCCTTGACCGTGGTACTTTTGCAGACAATGCTCGTGACAATGGTTATATTCATCCTCGTACTGGTCTTCCAATGACTTCTCACCAAGCGTTTATGCTTGATATATCTTCTTATGATGGTCACAATAATATTCGTAAGGTACGTATGAAGGGTCAAGAGCATATTGCTGGAGTTGTTAAGGGTCTTACTCCAATTCCTGCATCATGGGGTGGTTTCCCTGCTAATACTCTGTCTACAGACATTGACGTATCTCGTTATGAGGTTAAGGATTCTTATGGTCTTCAAGTTGACCGTAATACTAAGTTCTTCCAACTCAAGTGTGTACTCTAATATTTTAAAATTTGATTGCTATGACTGATATTAAAATTGAAATTCCAATGGGAAGTCCTGCAAATAGTGGAAATGATAATACTCCTGCTGAAGGTTCAACTCCTTCAGCAGACCAGACACAAGCTGAATTAGAAGCTAAAGAAAAAGCTGCTCTTGAGGCAGAACTTGAAGCTCCATATTTTGAAAAGAAGACTGTAGTTATTTCTTCTGTTCGTAATTATTCTGCTTATCGTAGAATTAATATGCAAGCTCTTGGTAAGCCTAAAGCTACTATAGGTTCTTCTGTTAAGTCTGTACGTATTCTTATGAGTAATAAAGGTGAGCTAGCTGCTTATTATCCAGAGATTATTGGTGTTGCTGCTAATCATCCAGACTTCGTTACTAGAGTTAAAGGTTATCTTAATAACATTTTCTTTGATGTTAATGATGGAGATAAGGAACTTAATATTTCTTTCCATTATAATCATAAAAGAGATTATCTCACTGTTAAAGCTGAGAAAGATAAAATTCTTGCAGCTTATGAAAATGTAGACCGCTCTAATGAAGCAGAGCTTTATAAAGCTGCTGTTAAACGTGATGAAGCTATTACTCGTCTTGAACAAACTAAATACCAGTATGGTATGCCTGATAACGTAGAGGAATATATTATTTGGCGTCATTGTCTTAACTACCCTGATGTAGCTAAAGATGAAGCGTTTATTAATAGTAATGCTACTCTTCGTTTCTTTATTAAAGATGTTGCTAAAGAAGAGAATCGTAAGGTTAAGCTTATTGTTGAACGTAAGAAGGCTATTGAACGTCTTGTTGAACTTCAATCTTCACCTAGTAAAGTTAATGCTGCTTATATTCAGTATTGTAGAACTAATGGTCTTAATATTTCTGATGGTCTTAATAAGACTGCTCTTGAACAAGTTGATGACCTTATGAAGTTCGCTACTGAAGACCCTAAGAAGTTTAATTCTATAGTTACTGACAAGAATCTTCTCGATAAGGCATTTATCGAAATTCTTATTACTAGAGGTGAACTTGTTCGTTCAGAGTATAATCAACAAATCAATACTCCTGATGGTCTGTTTGTTGGTGCTAATATTAATGATGCTATTGCATTCTTTAAGAATCCTGACAATAACGGACTAAAGAATAAGTTGGAAAACAAATTGAAACTCTTTTAATTGATAAAGATATGACTACTGCTGAAATGCACCAAATGTTCAGAAACTATGCTCAACAAATGGGTATGCAGAATGTGAGAGCAATATTGCCTTCACAGATAGACTTGTTGCTGAACAACTCCATTTCGGACACAGTAAATCAAGTGATTGCTCAAAACATTGGTACTACCAGTGATAGAGTAATCACTGATAACTCAAAGCTTAATCAAGTTAATGCTCTTAAAAGTCTTTATAAAGTATGGAAAGCTAAAGTTCAACTTCCTACCGCAAAGACTAACTACATTGCAAGTTATATTCTTCCTCTTGATAATTTTGGTATAGCTAGCGAAGCTAAAGATACTACAATTAAAAAGGGCGATAATGTATATAGTGCTCCTGGTAGCACCGATGCAGGTAAACCTAAGAAGATTGAATATTTCTTCCTTGTAGATTTGAGTATTGATTATGTTAAGACTTTAAGTAGTGGAACTTTCAATACTAATATTTTCCCAATTCGTCTTATTGATGACCAATACCTTGCTGATGTAGTTAATGATTTTGTAATGGCTCCTAGTCTTAGAAGTCCTGTAGCTACAATTCATGATACTAACATAGAACTTTATATTGATAAACCTGATGCTTCTACTAAGAGTACTCCTGAAAGTTATACTTTTGGTAATGGTCTTAAAGTAAATGAAATTCGTTTGTCTTATATCGGTAAGCCTGGTATTGTTAAGTTTAATGAAGACCTTGGTGGTGAAGATGTTGATTGCGAACTTCCAGAAAGTATGCACGTTGATATTGTTAAACATGCTGTAGATTTATATCGTACTGCACTTAATGGTGGTCTTGTTGCTGCTCAAGGCGCTCAACAACAACAACAACGTGAAAATGTCCGTAATAATTCTAGGGATGAAGGTTATGAACCTGCTCCTCGTTAATATTGTATAACTTATAATTTAAATAATAATGAAACAACTCTTTATTTGTACTAGTACAGCAGTTCTTGCTGATACTGGTAAACCACATGACTTGACCAATGTAGCTGCTGGTACTATTGGTATGTGGGAGAATGATGATGATTCTAAGTGGCTTGCTGCTGTTCCTGCTGCTGATTTTAGTATTGCTTATGGTCGTCCTAATAGTCAAGCAGTTGTAATTCCTATTGATTTTGCTTCTGCACATGTTACAATTTCTACCCCTCAAGCAGGTAAAATGTTTAAGGCAGAGCTTGATATTCCAGAGCCTGTTGCAGGTAAAGATTATACACTTCAGCTTATTAAGCTTGGTACTGAAAATCATGAGCGTTATTCTTGGACTGTTACAGATAACGGTTCACATAAGACTACTGCTAATGATATGGCTAAGTCACTTGGTGACCAGTTCACTAATATGATCGAAGCTGGTAATGAACAACTTGATGGTCTTAAAGTGACTGTAGCTGAAGCTAAGATTACTATTGAAGCTAAGAAGAATTATCAAGGTTGGAATCTTATTGCTGGTGATGATTTGGTTGGTACTGAAGTTACTATTACTGCTGCTGTAGCTCCAACACTTGATGCAAATTATGTAAAGAACCTTGCTTCTTTCTGTTCTCAGAACCGTGGCTTCTCTAATGTATATCGTGATGGTGCTTCTATTTATCCAGGTTATCCTATGGAAGTAGAAGATAAGGACTACAAGATGTATTCAATTCAATTCAAGTACCCAAGAAAGTATGGTCGTACTCGTGACGAAGCTCCTATTCAAGAGTTAGCTATTGTTGTTCCTACAGACAATACTACACTTACTAGTCTACTTGATACTATTCTTGCATTTTAATAGGTATTAGTTATTCAAGGAGAACCTATCCATCTTCTACGGGGAGGTTCTCCTTTTTATTTTTGTTATGGAAGAATTTAATCAAATCAATGATATAATAGCTGAATCTATAAAAGATACTTCTTATGTTACAGTGCTTATTAGTAGTGGAGTTTATCTTGTTTATACTCTTATTATTAAGCTTGTTGATTTGTTTAAAGCTAAAGACCGAAATAGACCTATCGTTGAAATGGCTGCTGCTGTAAAGCAAGTAAGCGAAAACGTAGTTAAACTTAATGGTGTCCTAGACAAAGCTTTTCAAGATGCTGAGACTAAAGAACGAAATAAAGTAAAGAATGCTATTTGTACTGCTTTTGATAGTTTTAAATGGACTATTGCTAATACTTGTCATGAAATTATTATTCATAATAATATTGAACAGAATAAGGTATTGATAAAACAAAACTTATTCAAAGTAATTAGTACTGAGTATTATAAACTTTATAATGTTTTCTCTGCTTATGAATTGGATGGAATTTGTATAGCTACTAAACTAAAAGAAGAGTGGATTGATGCTGTAACTAATGAATGTCTTACTATCATTTATGATGGTCAAGATTCTATAAATAGAATTAGTCAAATAAGTAATAAATTACTTATTCTTACTAATGAATATTCTATATATATAAATAACAAAGTGTTTAATTCTTAATAAGATGTTCTTATGATAGACAATAATAACACTATAGATAATCTTGAGAAGTTAGAGGAAGGAGTTGTTAAAACTCTTGAGTATCTAGCTGCTCAAGGTTTTATAGTTAACAGAGATAAAGTACTTAAACTTACTACTATTAGTATGTATAAAGCAGTACTTAATAACTCTGACAAAATTGAAGGATTTGATATTGCTAAGTTTAATAATAAAGTTAGATTGTTATGAACGATGAAGAAATGATTGTTCTTTCTATTCCTAAAAAATGGAAAGATACATATATAAAATTACTTACTGTCATTAGTCAATCCGGTGAAGCAATTCTTAATGATTGTTCTTATGGTTGTAAAGGTGATGGTAGTATAATGTTTAACTGTTGGAATATATTCCAAGCTGCTTGTGCTGCTCATACTTTAGGTAATACTAAGAGAGCTAATCTTTATATTAACTATGTAAATAAACAAATAGCTAATAAATTTGGAGAAGTAACTTTTAAAACTAAAGAAGATGAAGAATAAGCAGTTAAATACTAAAGACTTGCTTATGAACAAGAAAGAAGAATTAATTTGGAGAGTAATAGACAATGTTATTAGTTGTTGTGCTGTTACTAGAATTGATGGAGCAAAGTCTATTACAAGAGAAGATGTAGTAGGAAAATCCAGAGAAGAATATGGGCATCGTGAGCGTGGTCGTTATGGACGTTATTAATATGAAATCCGCCCCGTAGAAGAGTGTATGGTAAGTCTTCTCTAACCACACCTTCTACGGGGCGTTTATAATAACTAAGCTTATGTATAAAGAAGGTTTTGATGTTTATGATGAACTTCCTGAAGATATGGTTGTTTATCTTCGTTATAATGGTAGACATTTTAATCGTAAACTAGTTGAATTTGCAACTAGTAAAATGACTACTAGAGATAGTAACGGAACAGAAGTAGCTCTTGAACCTATAACAAGAGAACAGTTAGATAACATGATGAAACAATCAAATGTTCATTTAACTAATAATGATAATCCTTATGATGCAGTATTTGTAGCTAATATGTGTAAAGCTGATTACTTAGGTAGTAGTGTTCCTGATGGATTACATTTGTGTCTATATGTAAAAGATGTAATAGATGATGTTGATGATTATGATGGAATAGCTTTTAATCGTTGGTATGCAGATATGTGTCGTAAAGGTATTCAAGTTGATTGTTATAATTGTCGATAACATTAATAATTTGAAGCAGCTAGTATTAATACTAATATTGGCTGCTTTAATTGTGTTAATTACTATATAGTTACTATTGATATTGTTGATAAAAAACTATATTTGCATCAATTAAAAATAATGATAATGGAGACGATAAATCAAATAATACAACAAGTAATAAATAGTTTTGATTTTACTTATTGTATAATAGTTAATGTTTTAACTTATTTACTAGTTACTATACTTATTTATCTTTGTCGTGGTAATGTAACTAGAACAATTAAGAAACTTACATTACTTTTTAGTATAGCAATTGTTAGTGTCATATATTATGCTATTGGTGTTGATGTAAAACTTATTGTAAATAGTTCTATACTTGCTCCTGTAAGTTGGACTTGGATTATTAAACCAATCTTATCTAAGTTTGGTTATGATTATAAGAATATTGATAATAAAATAAATTGATATGGATAAGGTAAAAATAAATAAAGCTATTGATGCTTTAGGTCTTTCTATTAATCATAAGAATACTCTTAAAGAAGCTCTTAATGAAGGAGCTGGAGATGGCATGATTGAATTGGAAACTAAAGTTGATGATATTGATAAAGAAGTTGGCACAATAAAAACAAAGATTGATAATTTTATTGCTGACAATGAAATTGTCGAACTTGCTATAGGCAATGATGCTGCTACAAAAGCTGCAAATATTAAGAAACTTGGTGACACTCAACATACATTTTTTACCAGTATTAATTATGGTTATGGTACAGCTAGTTGGCTTCCTACTGATGGAGGTAATGCTTTTATTATAACAGATGAAGGTCATGCAGTAACATATAAGATTAGTATAGATGGTGCTGTTACTAAACTTAGCGAATTTACATTAGCTAAACCTACAGAATATACTTTACCTGCTGCTACTAAGACAACTCTTGGTGGAGTTAAAGCTATTACAAACATAGTAAATGTTGATACTGAAACTGCAACTGTTGCAAGTCTTGCTGGTGTTGTCAACACTCTACTTAATCAACTTAGAGCTGCTGGTATTATTCAATTATAAAATACCCTTGCTTCTTACAATGCTAGATGTGTGTCCGTGACCCTCAAGGCTAGAGATTAGTCTTGGGGGTTTTACGTATAGTGCAGACGTTAAAATTTTATTTAAGATTTTTATTTCTTTGAAATTTACGTTCTAAGCGACTTTTAGTTAGTTTATGATCAACTAATAACGAACGTATATCAAGTATACTCAGAAGCTAAATAAAGTGGGTATATAACAATATTCATATCAAAGTTTGATAAGCTAAAATACAAATAAAGGAGGAGGCATATATAACTAAATTATTAATCTGATTGATGTTTAAGTTACTAAAGTATTTTGACATGAAAGTCCTCCTCCTTTTACTAATATAACTAATAATAATATGAGTAAAATTCCTGCTATTAATGAGATAGACGCAAATAGTCCTTCTCAAGAGTCTACAGAAGTTGTAGTTAAAGCTACTACAGTAACTCCTGATATTAATGAAATCCAGGAAACTATTAGTGCTTCTGCAACTATTCAAGAGATTGATGGTACTCGTAAACCTACAATTAGTGAGATTTATAAGATTATTAACGATGGACTATTTGAATCTACAACTAATTGGTGGGATTACGCATATAAACTTTCTCAAGCTCAACTTAATCAAGATATTATTTCTCGTCTTGATAATGGTGTTATTGGTGGTGGTTATAGTAAAGGTGTTGATATTATAACTACTACTAGTAATAAAATTCCTAGTAACACTAATGTTTATTCTGCATTAAAGAGCGATGCTCTTTATCCTAAGAAATTAAATGATGAAGTTATTAATGGAATATATGATTTTCTTAATGGGATAACTATCGGTAAACCTACTGCTTATACAGGAGGTACTTGGTCTGTAGACCAAATAGGTAGAACACATCTTACTACAGATTATCTTTATGTTCGTCTTAAAGCTATATTTGAAACGCTTCAAATACTTAATGTTGATACTATTGGCGGTAAACTTGTTATTTCTCCTGCTGGTAGTATCACTATTGTTTACGTAGATAACATTAAAGTTACTATTGATGATAATGAACAAAATGTTTATCGTTGTTATTTTCTTGGAGAACAAGAAGGTGAAGAAATAGAAAATAAATGGAAAGTTGGAGACCAAGCTCAAGCTAAAAGTTTTAATGTAAAGAAAGGAACTTATCATAAGACTGGTAATCATTATCTTTGGCGACTTGTAGTTGGAGCTAGTACTGATACTGTAACTATTGATGGTAAGAAATATCATTATGTAGATTTAAGTCAACTTGTGTTCGATACTGGTTCTGATGCTCCTGCTCCAGGCGATGTACTTAATCAGCTTGGTCATAGAGGTGATGATTTACAACGTCAAACAGCTATAGTTCTTAATGCTGTAGACAACTATGCTCCAAGTATCACTCTTTATGCTGGAATTAACGACTTTACGTTATTAAATAAAGAGTATGTTGAATATGGCGTTTATCAAGGTAAAGCGTTCTTCAATGTATATGGTGATATGTATATTGGAGATAAAGGTAGTAATCCTACTACTTATATTAAATATAAGAATGGTAAGATTGATATTAAAGCCAATCTTGCAATAGGTTCTAGTATTGATGGTAAAGACCTTGATAAATATATTAAAGAAAATGGTGGTGTTGATGAAAAGACTGTAATAAGTCTTATTAATAATTCTCAAGTTATTAAAGACCTTCAGAATCAAGCTGATGGTGCTATTGAAACTTGGTTTTATGAAGGAGAACCTACTCTTAAAAATCTTCCTGCTGTAGATTGGACTACTAATGAACTTAAAAAGATTCATACAGGTGATTTATATTATGACCAAAATACTGGTTTTGCTTATCGTTTTACTAGATACAATGATGATGTCAATCCTTATGCTTGGAATCGTATAAAGGATAACGATATTGTAAAAGCTCTTGAAGCTGCTAATAAAGCTCAAGTTACAGCTGATAGTAAAATGAAAATTTTCTATGGTGAAGCTAAACCTACAAATTATCAAGCTGGTGATATGTGGGTTAATGCTACTCTTGCTGGTAAGTTTAATAATGATATAGCTAGAAGTACTACTACTAGTAAAACATTTGATGCTAACCATTGGGTTCTTGCGTCTCGTTATTCTGAAGCTATTCAAAGTCTTCTTAATTGGAGTAATCAATATACTACAAAATTTGAAGACCTTACTAAGATAGTTAAAGAACAAAAGGACCAAAGTATTAGTAATTGGTTTTATGATTATGAACCTACTGATAGCAATGCTCCTGCTAATTTATGGAATACTGAAGAATTACGTAAAGAACATATAGGTGATATATTTTATGATACTAAGAATAATCATTCTTATCGCTGGACTGGTTCTGCTTGGTCTATGATTAAAGATGCAGACTTTGATGAAGCTATGAAAAAAGCTAAAGAAGCTGCTGACCTTGCTGGTGATGCTAATGACCTTGCAGATAAAAAAAGACAAATATTTTATTCTAATACTACTCCTACTGGTGGTGACCGTGGAGACCTTTGGATAAAACAGGTTGGAACTAAAACTGAGGTTTGGGTATTTGATGGTACTAATTGGGTTAAATCTAATGATAAAGCTTTAGCTGATTATAGTGAAGCTATTAATATAGAACTTCAAGGTATTAAAGGTCAACTTGATGGCAAGGCTGAAACTTGGTATCAAGCAGATGACCCTAGTACTAATTGGACAAATAAAACTTCTCACGAAGGTGACATTTGGTATAATACTACTAATGGTACTACACAATATTGGAATGGAAAAGCTTGGGAAAAGATGGACATTCCTAAAGATGTGTTTGATACTATTGATAGTAAATCTTCTATATTTGTAGATTCATATGATGACGCAAAAGCAGGTAAAGGTATCATATCTAATGGATACAATGAAAGAGATATTTGGATTCTTCCTGCTGACGCTATAGTGAATGGAGTACAATATTACAAAGGTGATATTCTTACAGCTATAGCTGATGATACTGTATTCAATGAAAAACATTGGACTAAGAAAGTTCGTTATGTTGGAGATAAAGAACTTACTACAGCTATAGATAAAGTTAACAAAAAGATTAACGACATTAGTGCTACAACACTTCCTGGTCTTGATGATAAGTTTAATGAGTTTGCTAAAGATGGAGTAATTGATTCTTCTGAGAAAGCTAGACTTACTGACTTACTTAATCAAGCTAATAATGATGTTTTAGCAGTTAATGACCAAATTACTAGTATTATAAAGTCTGATTATCTTACTAATGATAATGTAAATAAAGGTAAGCTTATAGAAGCTCAAAAAACTTTAAGTACTGCTTGGAATGAATATAAGACTTTAATTAATACTCTTATTGCTAGTGAAGATTCTATTACTAAAAATAATATAGCTGAAGCTAGTAGTAAATATACAAATCTTCAAAATTCTATTAAAGCAGTTAAACAATATCTTGCTGCTTGTCAAGCGGATATGCTTTCTAATATAGGAATTGATATTAATTCTTATAAATATCTTAAAGAGGCATTTAAAGGTAAGACTGAAGTAAATGGCGGTCTTGTAGTTACTAATGTACTTCAACTTAGACAAACATCTGATGCTTCTTCTCCTATTACTGCTGGTATTAGCGGACTTCAAGGAAAAGCTAATGCTAATGGCGTTGTAGATAAAGATACTTATGACATAACATCTATTGCTGCTTGGTTTGGTGGTCCAATGGTAGATAAAGATATATTTACTACTGAACAACTCGATAATAAAGTGGCTGGTACAGATTATGCTAGAAGTTTGTTTAGACATGATGGTAGCGGCTATTTAGCTAGTGGTGCTATTTATTGGGGAACTGATGGTATTCTTCACGGTAATCCAAATAGTTTTATTCTTCAAGGAACTAGTATTGCTACTATATTTTATTACACTAGATTGTTCTATTTACATTATGCTACTCAAGATAGTACAGATTTTAATAATATAGATTATATCACTCCTAAGAAAACTTTTAGTAGACTTAGTGTTCTACCTTTAGGTGGTATTGAAGCTAGTAACAATCTTCCTACTGGTTTATTTATTGGAGATAGTAAAACTGGTGGTTCTTTTCAAATTGGTAATATAATTCTTAGAACAAAGAGTGGAGACCCTAATATACTTGAAATAGTTAGCGCTGATAGTAAGAAAACAGCTCATCTTGGAGTACAAGGTGGAGTTAGTGCTTATGGAACATACACACCTTCTACGGTGGGTGGAGGTGGACTAAATGGAACTATAATTCCTTATAGTACTGCTATTGCTTCTGACCCTCAAAATGAAGGAACTAAAATAGCTAGTGCTAGTTCTATCTATAAACTTCATAGTAGAATATCTAATATTGAAACTAATGGGGCTACAAACATATCTGTTAGTGGTTCAGGTAACGCTATAACTAGTGTCAGTAAGAATGGTAATTCTATCGCTTTTACTAAAGGTGCAACTTTCTTAACTAGTCATCAGAGTCTTGCTAACTATTATACCAAAAGTAGTGTAGATTCACTTCTTAGTGGTAAGTCGGCAACTAGTCATACACATAGCGTGAAGATTAATGGTGTCACGAAGACCATAGCAGCTAGTGGTGGAACTGCTGTAGATTTAGGAACTTATCTTACTTCTCATCAAAGTTTAGCAAACTATGTTACTATTCATGATAGTAGACTTACTGATAGTCGTTATCCTAAATTTGATAATAAAACTTGGTATTTAGTAGGAGATGATGCTTATATTGGTGACCATAATATAGGTGGTACATTTTGTATTAAATCTGCTAATGACGATATTGTTGCCGGTATTGCATTATATAATAAAGCCGAAAACAAATACGCTAGGTTATGGTTTGATAATAAAAATATAAACCTTGACCATCAACTTGTTATGAATAATAATCGTATTTGGATACAAGGGGTTGGCACAGCTGGAGGTAATAATAATAGACTTACTCTTGTATCAGGTATGCCTAGCGGATTAGCATTTAATACTTTATGCCGTGGAACGATTCTTTATTCTAACGGTATAGCATTTGCTGACCCATATAATGGTAATTCAAATAGTGATAGTGGATGGATTAGACATTTAGAAACTACTAATAATGTTGGAACTTTAGAAATAGCAGTAGGCGATGATAACTTAAATGAAGAAATTCATTTTAGATGGTATGATACTAGTTCAACTTCAGAACATATAGGAAATGATATAACTGTTCCTAGAGCTACAGGTACTCTAGCTTTAACTAGTCAGATACCTACTACTCTTCCTGCTAATGGAGGTAATTCTGATACAGTAGACGGTTATCATGCAAGTGGTCTTCTCACAGCTCTATCTAATTCTGATAAGGGAATTAGTATAACAGTTGGTGGAACAACTAAAAGTGTTTCAAATATTAGTGTTAATTATGCTAGTAGTGCTGGAAATGCAGATACTGTAGATGATGAACATGCGTCTGCTTTTACTAGGATTGTGGGTAGACATTCTATCTATACTTCAGGTACAGAACCTTATAATTACATTTATTTATTTAGAATAGCATGTTCATCAGGTTATTCTACTATTGATTGTGAAATAGATTTTAGGACGAGGTATCATAGTGCTAAAATAGAAATTAGAATTACTACAGCTGAACATCCTTATAATAATGGAGGAAGTTCAATTTCAATAACAAAGAAAGTTGTAAGTGGTAGAACTTGTGATTTTTGGGTTTTACCTACAGTACAATCATCTAACTATAATTATTATGATGTGTATTATAAATCAGGAGCTTGGAACTCAGGTTCTTATGGAATAATATCAAAAGGTAGTAATGGTACTCTTGTTTTTGAACATAAAGGTACAAATCTTACAAGTTTACCAGATAACGTTACTCCTGTTAGTAATAACGTTGCTACTTCTGCAACTAAACTTCAAACTCCTAGAACTATTTGGGGTCAAAGTTTTGATGGTACTGCTAATGTTAATGGAACAATATACATAAATAATAGTGATTCTGAAAACGGAGCTATAATATTAAATAATAATATAAATGCTAACGCTCGTATATCAGCTATAAAAAACCAAGTAATATTTAATACTGGTGGTGAGATTCGTTTTGGTGAAACTAGTTGGGATTGGAATAAATGGGCTGGTCTTAAATATACTCATTCTAATAAAACTATTTATCTTGGTATAGCTGATGAATCTGTGTTTACTGCTAATAGTGCACAAAGTAATGGTACACTTAAATTTCCAGGTATTACAACTATAACTCCTGATGGTGGAGCTAGAATTGGAGGTAGTGGTGGTGATTTATATTTAGGTAATGCTAATAATAGTAATTGGGTGAAAGTTCAAAATATATGTAGTCATAATGGTTCTAATTATTGGTATATACATCAAAACGGTAATGCTCATTTTAATAATATTGATTTAACTAATGCTACTATCAATGGTAATGCTACTATCAATGATAATTTATCAGTTACTGGTTTAATAAATAATAAAGGTATATTACCTACAAATTATGAAGTTAATAATAAAGGAACTAGTTGTTATGTTTCAGCTGATGCTTTATGTTCTGGAATTACTGCTATTACTGATAGTATACAAGTTAATCAAGTAACTGTACAATATTCTAACGATAGCGGTAATAGTTGGACTAATTATTCTATGAATAATGATGCTAAATTTAATCTATATGCTAGTAATGGAGGTTTAAATCAAGTTTACTTAGGTTGTAATGTTATCACTGGTAATAATAATGCTGAGAAATTAGCTCAAATAAAAAAGAACGAATTGATAGTTTCATTTTATATTTCTAATAGTTGTTATTCTCAAGTTTATTTTGCTAGTGTTGATATTTCAAACGGTATTAGTACTATTTGTACTGTAGAATATTTAAATAGTAATGGTGTTGCAACTAACACTTTTACTAAAGTTATGAATGGATGGAATCAAATTAATTATATAAATCTATCTAATGGTAACGAAGGTTTTCCTGTAGGAAACGATAATAGAAGATATATTAGATTTAGGTTTAAACATGACCAAAATACTACTGCTTTACGTAATACTTCAATAAATAAAATACGAATATTTTCTTTTACTAAATATTCATTTCCTACTGATAGAATTATGGGTCATACAGGTCATATATATAATTTCGATTATAATATGAATACTTACTTCCCTAATAGCATTCTTGCTAAAGGTGGAGTTACAGCTTATCAATCTTCTGACATTCGTCTTAAAACTAATATTACTAAACTTAATTGTTTAAATGTTATTAAAAGTATTGGAGGTACGTATGAATTTGATTATGTTCGTGACCATAAACATAGTATTGGTTTTATTGCTCAAAATGTCAATAATCCATTACTTAAAGATATAGTTGCTAAAGATGATAATGGTTATCTAAAGATTAACTATTGGAATCCTAAACTTATTAGTCTTGCTTTTGGTGCTTTAACTGAAATAGATAATGAAGTTGATAAACTTAAAGCTAGAGTTAGAGAATTAGAAAATGAAGTTGAATATTTAAAAAATAAAGATTATGCCTTACAATAGTAATACTGGAGTTATTAGTGCTCCTGTTAGTATTGATGATGTTAAACAAGCTCTTGGAGAGAGTAGCAATGACCTTGCTACTCTTTGTAAGAGTGAAAATATAAATATGTGGGCAAAATACAAACCAACATGTTACCCTTCACCATTTCCCGATAATTGGTATAAGGCTCGGGACGGAAACTATGGAATTTCTGTTCCAAACTATAGCAATCTAGAGACTTTGTATAATGCCTATTTTATAGATGGTGACAAAAATCACGATAACGGATATTCGTATGAGAGACCTTCAGGAGGAAGCGCAGAACCTTATCGCTTGGGTGATTTTAGAGGATACAATAATAAAGCTACTAGTCCAATTTATGAATTTCTTGTGACAGAAAGAGCTACATCAAATAGTGGTGTGTCGGGGTCTTGTGGATTTCGGGTTAATTCTCCCACAGGTGAAGATAATAGAGTTAACCTTGGAGATATTGGTATAACGAAAGATTGTTATTTCGGTTTCGCTCTGTTCAAAGAAGGGAAACCTGTTTATTTTAGGACGGAATCAAACCCAGTAAGCAATGGTAATTTTCAGGTGCAAATCGGTGGAAATGGTTCTAGTTTAGCTACAGGAACTTACGTTGCTATTCCTTTTCTTTCCACGGCTAAGTATGACAATAGTGATATACCTAATTTTGTAGTAGGAAGTTGGTATCCAATTCCTACTACAGCACCAAACGAAGTGATAATAGAAACAACTCAGGGTTCTTACTTGCGAGACTTGAAGTTAAGTTATTACCCATCAACCAAAGAGGTTAAATTGAAGAATGTTGGTTCTAAGACATATAAAAAAATCTATATTGATATTAGGTTCTCTACAAGTACTCAAACGACTGCTTTCCAATATGGCGAGTATAGGGCTGTAGATAACAAAAATATTGCACCTAATGAGATTATTACAGTTGATATAGATAGATATGCCTTACTAGAAGAGAAAAGTTATAAAGCCATGCTTTACGCAGAAAGTACGTTTGTTGACCAGATATTCTTTCCATCTAATTAGGGAATGTTAGGCTAAGGTGTTAGGTAGATGGAAACAAGTTCCTCCAGGAGGTAGTTACATTATGCATTAAAACGTAGATGTTCTTAATATAATAAATATGCTAGAAACGATATTAAATTTATTTGTCAAATAAGTATAACTATTTAATAATACAATTATGGAAATTAAAGTAACTAAAATTGTAAGTATGACTTCTAATGTAGAAGCTACTGTAAATGAACTTAGTATTAACGCTAATGTTCGAGTTCGTAACAATGATACTATCGAAAGTGTAGATAGTGGCAATGTAAATGATAGTACTGGTAATCAACTAGCTAGCTTTAATTATTACGGAAGTAATAATCTTAATATTAACTATAATAATATTGAGAATGGCAATGTTGCTACTGTTAGTACTGCTGTTAATGATTTCATTAAAGAACTAGAGAAAAATCCTGCTCTTGTAAGTATTGCAAATACTAGTGAAATCTAAAGTAGTTACTTTGTAAATATATTAAAATATAT
>ERZ791919.897-NODE-897-length-28881-cov-6.895476_pt1 | contig 28881 bp, 27 predicted proteins | sample MGYA00510137_ERZ791919 | MGnify/ENA primary metagenome ERZ791919 (study PRJEB30046, sample SAMN00792059) | human gut metagenome | study: EMG produced TPA metagenomics assembly of the A metagenome-wide association study of gut microbiota in type 2...
GCGGATTTTTTGCAAGCCATACACAATTTGGCGGAGCGCTACGGCATTACCGACGAGATGACCAAGAATTTTCTTGTATACAATTTTCAAAAGGAGAAAACTCAAAATGGCAAAAAATGTTGAACGATTACAGGCGCGCGAAGCCAAAGAACTTATCCGCCGCGAAAAGCAGTTGGGCGCAAGAAGCAGCAAGTTTTATCTGATTTACTTGTTTATGATTTTGGCGCTCATCTACATAACGGACGAAATGGCGTCTACCATATCCATTCAGTTTCAGGCGAATATAGTTACGGAATTCTTTGTAAAAAATATGGGTATGGAATACGGCGCGGGATTATCGCTCTTTTCCGCCATAGGTTTTATTTCCTATCCGGTAACGTTGCTTATTATTTTCTACCGTCCCCTTGCGGACAAATTCGGGCGTAAGCCGTTTTTGGTTATTAACACGTTATGTATGGGGTTAGGGCTGTTCCTTGTGTATTTATCTAGGGATATCTACGTTTACATGATAGGCAGCACGTTGATGAGTTTTATGGTGTCGCACGATATGCAATGTGTGTACATATTGGAATGCTCCGACGAAAAGTCCCGCGCCCGTAACTACGCAATCGTAAAAGCGGTGGCGATACTGGGTACGTTGCTTGTTCCGTTGCTCAGGGCTACGCTTATGCAAAATGTAAGCGAGCGTTGGCACGTTGTATATTTAGTTCCGGCAATTATCGGTTTTGTAATGGCGTTATTCGCGTTGCTTTTTGCAAAGGAAACAAACGCGTTTTTAACAAAAAGAATAGAGTACTTAAAAACTCCCATCGAAGAACGCGAACAACGCAGTAAGGAAGAGCGCGAGCAAAACGCTCAAGGTGGAATTCTGACCGCTGTTAAATTCGCATTCAAACACAGGCAATTACGCTTTTTGATCATCGCCTGCTGTTGTTTCTATCTTGCTTCGTTAGGTACGGCAACGTACAGTACGGTTATGGCAAGGTCTGCTTTGATGACGGAAGAAGAAATAACTCTTGCTCTATTCTTGTATCCCGTAGGCAACGCGCTGTTTACGTTGATATCGGGTTTTGTGTCGGACAAATTCGGGCGCAAAATAACGATAATTGCGATGTCTTGTTCGGCGTTGGCGTGCTATTTGCTGTTTATTTTAAGCGGTATGTTCAAGGGGACTCCGTATTTGACAGGCTTTGCAATCGGCGGATTTATGGGCAGTTACTGGGGCGCGGGCGATACGATCGGCGGAATAATGTTCTCCGAGTCTTCTCCTACAAACTTGCGTTCGTCCGTAACTGTAATCAACACGTTGCTTAACGGAGTTATGGGCGGACTTGCAACGGTTATCTCTATGATACTGCTTCCTGTCATTCCGGAAAAGATGTTCGGCTATATGTACTTGGGTTTGACTGTGCCGGGGCTTGTGGGCGCAATCGTAATAATGTGGCTGTTTGTCGGCGAAACTCGCGGACTGGATCTTAAAACGGTAACGGGTACGGAATGGGATAAGCCTAAAAAAATGAAAGAAGAAACACAGGACGGTGAATAAAAATGGATAACAAATTTTTTGAACTCGGCGCAAACGAACAGCCGTTGGATATTATCAAGGAAACGTGCGGTTTTGCAGGCGTATTCAAACAAATAGGAGTGATCGGGGATTCTTTGGCGTCGGGTGAGTTCGAAAGCCACGACGAAAACGGCAGCATAGTTTATACCGATATGTACGGGTATTCGTGGCCCGCTGTTTTGGAGCGCATTACGGGGACGAAGTACAACAATTATTCTCGCGGCGGAATGACCGCACGCGAGTATATGCAAAGTTGGGCGGATGCAAACGGATTTTGGCAATGGAATCAAGCGTATATCATTGCGCTGGGCAACAACGATTCGTTTGTCTTCGGACATCCGTTGGGAAGCGTCAAGGACGTTCACGCAGAATGTCCGCAGGATAACGCCGATACGTTCTTCGGCAATATGGGCAAAATCGTTTGCAAACTTAAAACGATCGAGCCAAATGCGCGTATTTTTGTCGTTACTCCGCAACTTCGCGGTGATGCCTGCGATAAAGATATTCGTTATATCGCAAGCGAACTTGCCAAATTGTGCGATATGTTTGACTTTACGTACTTGCTGGATATGACTGCGCATGCGCCCGTATACGATGCCGAAATGCGTAAGTCGTTCGGGCTGGGCTTCCATCCGAACCCGATGGGGTACTATGCTTACGCATTGATGGTGGCTAATTATATCGATTACGTTATACGCAGTAACCCTCGGGAATTTGCAACGATACCGTTTGTCGGTACGTCACTCAAAAACAAAGATTACAAATAGTATGTATTTGCTGAAATGCACAATTAACGAAACTTGTAGATGTTTTCATTGCAAGTTTACAACAATTTATACGAAATATATAACCGCTTTGGGGACGAAGGCATTTGAGCCTTCGTCCTTTCTGTTATGATTGACAAAGAAAATGCGATTTGTATGATAATTTAATGTCTACTGAACATCCCTCAGTTTTTCGCGCGGGTGCAAAAAGCCGAGCAGCCAATCCAGAAATTGTAAAAAAGCGTACTGAATCTTTCGCAGATTCAGCAGCAGAATGGACAGAGCAACCACATGCGCAGCTGTATCTTCCAGCTTCGCCATCACCAGACCTATTCCACATTTCCACTTTCCCAGGCTGAATTTGCGCTCTACTTCTACCTGCTCGCATTCGTCCTGGTATGGACTTTGTCCCGTCTTTCAGTTTAACATCCGGGTTTTGCCGCACAATGATATACCTGACGAGATTTGTAGAAAATACAAAACAGACGAATTTTTTACGCGGCAAACTGCACAAATTTTGAGCATGAAATATAGCGCATTTCATAAAACAATAGTTATTTATTAAAAAATGCCCGGAAAACGTGGACTTTAAAAAACGGCAGTGATATAATACTGCCCGAAAGGTTTTGTTGTGTATTTGTGCGGCCGCGTAAAAGATTCCTACAAGATTGGTTTGTTTTCAGGAGTTCGCACAAAGCAAAGTGTTCTGAAAGATCCAGTGACCATGAGAAAGAGGAGAAGCTTATGACAGAAAAGGAACTGCGCAGACTCAGCCGCAGGGAATTGCTTGAAATGCTGATCACACGGACAATAGAGAACGAAAGGCTGACAGAGGAATTGCAGCAGGCCCGGAAGGAATTGTCAGATCGGAAGCTCATTCAGGAGCGTGCCGGTTCCATGGCAGAGGCGGCCCTGCAGCTGAACGGCGTATTTGAGGCGGCAGACAGAGCAGCCAGGGAGTATCTGGAAAATATTCGCCGCAGGGCAGAGGAGAGCAGAAGCGCAAAATGAAACCTATTCGGAAAGAGCCGGTGGATTATCCCAGCGTGGAGCAGCTTGCAGCAGAGTTGAAGCGGGTAAAGTACCGTTCGCGGTACCGCGCTGTTCTGCGCAGCACCCTTTACATGCTGATTGTCGTGGCGGCGGTTGCCGTTCTTGTCGCTACGATCTGGATGCCGGTTCTGCAAATATACGGAGGGTCCATGACGCCGACGTTGAACGAAGGAGATATTGTTGTTTCGGTGAAAGGCTCCGATTTTGAACCGGGGGATCTGGTGGCCTTTTATCTGGGAAACAAAATCCTGGTAAAGCGCTGCATTGCCGGGCCCGGTCAGTGGGTGGATATGGATGAAAGCGGAAACGTCTATGTGGACGGCAAACTGCTGGAGGAGCCCTATCTGACGGAGAAATCCCTTGGCGGCAGCAATATTGAGCTTCCCTATCAGGTGCCGGATAATCGGTACTTCTGTATGGGAGACCATCGATCCACCTCTGTGGATTCCCGGCATACGGAGATCGGCTGTGTGTCGGAGGAACAGATTGTCGGAAAAATTGTATTCCGGGTTTTCCCCTTGCGCGAATTCGGAAAACTGAAATAGGATGGAGGGAGTTGTCGGATGGATAAATTGCTCCTGCAGGATGCTGAGCCATATGCCAGTGCCCATAGGCGCAAGCGGTGTTGGTATCAGGTTATGACCTGTCTGGCGGCAGCGGTTGTGTTCTGCACGACCTATGCTCTGATCCTGCCAGCCATTACGCTGGAAAAGCAGTGCGCTCTTCCGGAGCACACACATACAGAGGCCTGCTATACCTCGGTGCAGGGAGACCTGATCTGCACCCAGTCCACAGAGCCTCAGCATACCCATACCGAAGAATGCTATCAGGAAACCCAGGATCTGGTGTGCGGTATGTCGGAAAGCACCGGCCATACACACGGAGCAGAATGCTATGACCAGGAGGGCAATCTGATCTGCGGTCAGGAGGAGTCTGAAGGGCATGTCCATGGGGAGGCGTGCTACGGAGTATCCCGGCAGCTGATCTGCGGTCAGACAGAAGAACCGGCCCATCAGCACACGGAGGCGTGTTATTCCTGGAATCAGGTTCTGACCTGCGGGATGGAGGAGCATACCCACAGCGAGGCTTGCACCGCCACCGAGCCGGAGAAGGCGGTATTCTGCGGGAAAGAATCCCATACCCATGGGGAAAGCTGCCGGGACGAACAGGGAGAACTGACCTGCGGGATGGAGGAGCATACCCACAGCGAGGCTTGCACCGCCACCGAGCCGGAGAAAGCGGTATTCTGCGGGAAAGAACCCCATACCCATGGGGAAAGCTGCCGGAACGAACAGGGAGAACTGACCTGCACCCTGGAGGAGCATACCCACAGCCTGGCCTGTTACGCAGACCCTGGGGCGGATGTGGAGACGGCGGAAATCTGGGAGCAGACCTTTGGGGATGTGACCCTCACCGGGGACTGGCGGCTGGATGCCCTGGCCATTGCCAGAAGCCAGCTGGGCTATGCCGAGAGTACAAGAAACTATGCCGTGGCAGAAGACGGGCAGACCCTCATGGGCTATACCCGCTACGGCGCCTGGAAGGGCGATCCCTACGGCGACTGGAACGCCCTGTTTGCGGCCTTCTGCCTGCACTACGGGGGCGCAGAGAATATCCCCACGGACAAAGACTGCGGCAGCTGGGCCGCGGCGCTGGCAGATGCGTTTTTACCGGCCCAGTCCCACGAGGCGGCTCCCGGAGAACTGGTGTTCTTTGACCGGGACGGAGACGGCACTGCGGACTGGGTGGCCATTGTGGCAGAGGTCACGGCAGGAGAGGAGGGCGCGCCCTCCGGCATCACCGTCATTGCGGGAGATGCCGATAACGCCGTTCAGCAGCGCTCCTACGCTCTAGAGGATCCCACGATCCTCGGCTACTATGGCAGCCTGCCGGAGCAAGCGAAGACATTCACCCTGACGGCCCAGACCGAATCCGGCATCACCGTGACCGTTACCGGCGACAGCGCCTCCCTGCTCTTCCCGGTCAGTGAGATCACGCTGACTGCGGCAGAGGTGGCGGAGGAACAGGGCAAGGCCATCCGGGAGCAGCTTCCGGCAGAGGAAGGCGCCGAGCCGGAGCAGCGCTTCCTGCTGGACATTGCCCTGTGGCACGGCGAGGAGGAGATCGAGCCGGTGGGCCCGGTGACCGTGACCTTCAGCGGCCTGGATACCCAGGGGCTTTACCCCAAGGTTTACCATATCGATACGGAGGCCCAGGAAGTCACCGACATGGAGGCGGAGAAAACCGAAACCGGCGACGTGGCTATGGTTACGGAGCATTTCTCTACATATGCGATTTCGCTTGTGGCCGCCAGAGACCTATCGGGTACGATCCTGGCAGATACTTTCCAAGCCGGTGGTGAGTATACACTGGCCGGTGATGTTCAGACGGCCGAGAATATTGGCCAGGTGACCATTACAAAGGACACCACCATTGACTTGAATGGGCATACCCTGACCATCAGCAAGGACCATCAGTGCTTTGTCGTGCAATACGGTGCAAAGCTCACCATTATGGACTCGCAAGCCCCTTCGGAGGAGACCGTGGACCTGGGCGGCAGCAACCCTTACGGCAATACGGCAAGCCTGAGTGAAGACGGTTCTACCCTGACCTATTACATCACAGAATCCACGGCCAATGGCACCGGTACCACGGAAACCCTGATAAAGCATAAAGTCCCCCTCGCCAACGCAGGAAAGATCCTGTGTAAGGAGGGTTCTGATCAGGTAATCAAGGTTGAGAACGGCGGTACATTGGAACTAAAGAGCGGTGTACTCCAAGGCACCGGCGTCAAACATATTGTCTATGTGGAGGACGGTACGCTGAACGTAAGTGGCGGCTATATTGTGGGCGGCGGCAGTGACGACATGCCCGGCGGCGGTATCTACGTCGGCAGCGGTGCGGTGAAAGGTACGGTGAATATCCAGGGCGGTGTTGTTGCGGCCAACTGTGGCAATTTCGGCGGCGGTATCTACGTCGTAGGCGGAGAGCTGACCATCTCCGGCGGTGCGGTGACGGGCAATGGGGTCTTCAATGGACACGACGACGATGGTGCCGGTATCTATGTCAACAGCGGCACGCTGAAACTGTCCGGCAACGGTTATGTGACCAACAACTCTAAGAGTTGTGATTGTACAGGTTGCCCGATCGATACGAACAACACCCACGGCGGCGGCGGTATTGCTCTGGCGAACGGTTCTACCATGGAGATGTCCGGCGGCTATGTGACCGGCAACTTTTCCACTCTGGCAGGGGGCGGCATTTATGCGGGCTACTATGCAGGGGATGGTGGAGTCAATTTTAAGATGACCGGCGGCACCATTGCCGCTAACTGCGCCCAATATGGCGAGGGCGGCGGCCTTCGTATCGGCGGCGGTGACAACGGCGGTACCTACGGCGTGATTCGAACAGAGGGAAAAGTATATATTACCAATAACAAAACGCTTACCACAGATGACTGGGGCGGCGGCGGTATTTTCGTGCAGGAAGGTGGCCATCTGTCAGTCATGGATGCGCTGATCACGAACAATAAAGCGGGCGGCTTTGGCGGCGGTGTGGGTGCCTGCCCTACGGGCAAGACCCTGATCGTCAATGAAGACGGTGCGGCCATTTACGGGAATGAGGCTTCCGGCACACAAATGTCTATCGGTGGTAACGGCAAAGATTATGATCGCTCTTTGGCACAAAAAAGTCCAGTCTTTATGATGAACAATGGCTACCAGGATTACTTCTGTGTCCGTAATAGCAATGGTGCAAACGAGCCTATTTCTCTTGTCACCGGTCTGATGGCTGGCGGCGGGGCGGCGAACTGGAAGGGAAGCTGTGACGAAAAGCCTGTTACCATCGGCAGGACCGGCTATGCGGCTGCAAAGTATCTGTTCGGTTTAACTGCAAACCCAGATGACACCGCCAAGGGCCAAGCAGTCAGTGCCGCGAGGGTCATTATCACCGGCAACAGTTCCGGCGTTCATGGCGGCGGCATTATGACCAACGGCGGCCTGATTCTGGGCGACCCGAAGGGAAAGGTTGTAACGGCCACACCGGAACTGGACATTACCGGCACCAAGGCATTGGTCAAGGACGGCGTACGGCAGGAGGGGCTGAAGGGCTTCCAGTTCCGGTTCCAGCTGAAAGACAGCGATGGCAAGGTTGTCGGAGAGGCAACAGCCGATGATACCACCGGTGAATTTACGTTTCAAGACATAGAGTTTTCTCAGGTCGGAGTCTATACCTACACGCTCAGCGAGGTCAAGGGTGACCGTACGGATGTCACCTATGATCCAACGGTACATAAGATTCAGGTGACAATTGCGGAGAAAACCATTTCCCTTTTGGGCGTGGAGTTCAAAAGCTACTATGTATCCTCCGTTGCTGTCGATGGCGAAGTAGTCGGCGGTTCCTCCGGCTCCGGCTCCGGAACAGGTTCCCAGACGGGGACGTTCAGGGTTCGCTTTAAGAAGGAGGAAGGCTGGGAAAACCTGCACATGCACGTATGGGCCGATCCGAATAATCCGCTTACACAATGGCCGGGAATACAGATGAACAAGGATGATACGGACGGCTCTTACTATTACGACCTTCCTGTTACCGGAAGGGGTATATACAATTATGTTTTCAACATTGGTTCTGATGCGAAGAAAACAAAGGATATTACAAATGTCCCCTATGCACCGGGAAAAGAAGCTCTGTTCGACGCTGACGGTAATGTCCTGTCGAACACCGCCGCCGACACCGGCTCCACGGAGACCGGGGACGCGGTTGGGCATGGGAGCAATTCGGATGGGTCTTATTCCCTGGTGCTGGAGGGAGACACCTTTACCAACATCATGACCACCCAGCTGAATCTGCAAATCACGAAGACGGACAGCGTGGACGCTTCGAAGCTGCTGGAAGGCGCAAAGTTCACCCTGAAAGAACAGGGGCAAGAGACCTCCGTGGAGGTCCCCACCGATAAAGACGGCATTGCAACCTTTACCGGCATCCAGCGGGGAGCGACTTACGAACTCCGTGAGACACAGGCACCCTCCAATTACATGACGGCAGGGCCCTGGATTCTGGAGGTCGGGAGTGAGGACGCGACGCTTTACCCGGCCACGGAGAACCCGGACGGAACGCTGACACAAACCGGGGAAACCGGAACGCCCCTGACCGTCAGCGGCACCGGCCCGAAGGTGCTTTCGGTCACCGTCCGCGACATTCCCTGGGGCTACGAACTGCCCGACACCGGCGGGGCCGGGACAACCTCTTATACCGCAGGCGGCCTGGCGCTGATCTTCGGCGCGGCGACCCTGATGTATGTCCATTGCAAGCGCCGAAAGGAGGATGAAGCATCTTCCTGATACGCGGAAAGCCACCATTCAAATTCAAAATGATGATGAAAGAAGGAGCACGAAAAATGAAGCACGCAAGAAAACTGACCAGCCTCCTGCTGGCCCTGGTCATGGTCTTCGCCCTGGCCGTCACAGTTGCCGCCGATGATACAGGCAGCATTACCGTGAATAATCCTGTGGCAAATCAGGAGTACAAAGCCTACAAGATTTTTGATGTGGTCTATGATACGGCTAAAAAACACTATTCTTACACCATTGATGGCGGTGACAGCAAAAGCCCATGGTACGACACTGTCAGTGCCTATGCCACCACTGAAGCGAATGGCCTGAAACTGACCCAGGTTGAGGGCACGAATACTTATGTTGTTACCACCACCAGTGATTTCAGCCCCGCCGACTTTGCTGTGGCTTTGAAAGCGGCTGTTGGCGAAAAGGCCGGCACTGAGCTGACTGCGCAGGCCGATGGTACTGCCAGTGTTTCCGGCCTCCCCCTGGGCTACTACTTCGTCACCAGCACCAGCGGCGCACTGTGCAACCTGACCACCACTGATCCTAACGCCAAGATCTACGATAAGACCGACGTGCCCTTTAAGAAGGAAGCCAACAAAACCAACGATGATGTGGGCCAGACCGTTACCTACACCATCACCGGCAATGTGCCTGACTACACGGGATTTGACACATATACCTACCTGATCACTGATACCATGAGCGAGGGATTGACCTATACCAAGGGTAGTGTCACAGTAATGGTTGGTGACGCAGATGCGAAGTCTGCCTGCACAATTGCTGAGAACGTTGATAGTAACGCAAATAAGTTTACTGTCTCTATTCCTGTCAAGGACTATCCCATCGGCGCAAAAATCGTAGTTACCTATACCGCTACCATCAACGAGAAAGCAGTAGTAAAAATCTCCAATAACGAAGCAACGCTGACCTACAGCGATGATCCCACCCATTTGGAGCACAAGACCACCACGCCCCCGCAAAAGGTAGACGTCTACAGCTCCAAGATCGCCATCGTCAAGGTTGAGAAACTTGCCGATGGTGCTACGGAAACGCCAAAGAAGCTGAAAGACGCAAAGTTTGTCCTGTACAAGGAAGTGCCCACCGAAGGCGTTGCCGAGGCCACAAAGATGTACTACAAGTGGAATGATACCGACAAAAAGGTTGACTGGGTTGCAGACAAGAGTCAGGCCGACGTCAAAGCAACCGATGTAAACGGCGAAGCCTCCTTTGACGGCCTTGCCGACGGCACCTACTACCTGGTAGAAACCAAGGCCCCCGCCGGTTACAATCAGCTGGATAAGCCTGTTAAAGTTGAGGTTCATGTTGGCGAAAATGCTGGCGCAGTAACCAGCGACACCCAGCTTACTGTTACCACCACGGTCAAGAACCAGGCCGGTACCCTCCTTCCCTCCACCGGCGGCATGGGCACCACCATCTTCTATGTCCTGGGCGCTGTCCTGGTCGTGGGGGCCGGAGTGCTGCTGGTCACCAAGAAGCGCATGAGCCAGAGCGAGATCTAACCGGGGCACTGCCGCGGAGCCGTTCTGCGATACCCTCAAAACCCGTGCCGGGGAGCGTTCCTCCCCGGCACGCAGCCACAAGGAGAACCCTGTATGCGAAAACATCTGTCAACCATTGTTTTGCTTTTCATATTGCTGATAGGGCTGTCCTTGTTGCTGTACCCCACCGTCAGTGACTACTGGAACGCACTCCACCAGACCAAGGCCATTACCACCTACGCCGAAAACGTGGCCGCTCTCGACAACGCCAGCTATGATGCCATCTGGGACGCCGCCAGGGCCTATAACCGGAACCTGCTCAACCGCAGCAACAGCTTCCTCCTTTCCCAGGAGCAGAAGGCCGAATACGAAAGCCTGCTGGACATCTCCGGTCAGGGGATCATGGGCTATATCGAGATTCCCGAAATTGACGTGAGCCTGCCCATTTACCACGGCACGGAGGACACCGTTTTGCAGGTGGCCGTGGGCCATCTGGAGTGGACCAGCCTGCCGGTGGGCGGGGAGAGCACCCACTGCGTCCTCTCCGGTCACCGGGGTCTGCCCAGCGCCAAGCTGTTCACCAACCTGGACAAGCTCCGGGAGGGGAACATCTTTCTCCTGCGGGTGCTGGATGAGATCCTGACCTACGAGGTAGACCAGATCCTCATCGTAGAGCCCCAGGATACCGCCGCACTGGAAATTGTAGAAGGCCAGGACTACTGCACCCTGGTGACCTGCACCCCCTACGGCATCAATACCCACCGGCTGCTGGTTCGCGGACACCGCATCGACAATATCGAGGAAGTCAAAACCGTGCGGGTCACCGCCGACGCTGTCCAGATAGAGCCCATGCTGGTGGCTCCCATCGTCGCCATTCCCATATTGCTTGTGCTGCTTTTGCTGCTGCTGCTGCCCCGGCGCAGAAAGAAATAGGAGGTTTGTGATGAAAAAACATCTGAAAAGTCTGCTTTCGCTGCTGCTCCTGGCCTGTCTGCCCCTGTCTGCCGCCGCCCACCCGGTGCCCGATGAACAAAAAGACGGCCATTGCAGCATCACTGTGACCATGACCTATCAGGGAAAAGCCCTCCCAGGGGGCACTCTGGCCCTTTACAAAGTGGGGGATGTGGCAGAGGAAGACGGCAACTATTCCTTTGTCCCCGTAGAGGCCATCCGGGAAGACTTTGCCCAGTTTGGAGACATCCAGTCCCCGGAACTGGCAGGGGAGCTTCTCAAGCTGGAAAGCAAGCTGACCCCGGTGACTGCCCTCCCCCAGAAGGTGGGGGAAGACGGCAAGGTGACCTTTTCTTCCCTGCCCTTTGGCCTGTATCTGGCGGTGCAGAAAACCGCCCCTGTCGGGTACGGCAAAACCGAGCCTTTTCTTGTGAGCCTTCCCTACCTCTATGAGGGGGAATACCAATATGACGTGGCCAGTCAGCCGAAAACCGACCTGGAACGGGAGGTGCCCACCAAGCCCACCAGCCCTGCAACGAACCCCACCTTCCCCGGCGGCAAGAAGCTGCCCCAGACCGGCCAGCTGTGGTGGCCGGTGCCGGTGCTGGCCTGCGGCGGGCTGGGCTGCATCGTGGTGGGGCTGTTCCGCCGCAGGAGGGCCGGGGATGAAGACTGACCCAGGAAGAATTTGGATCAATACGGGGCTGCTGCTGCTGGCAGCGGCCCTGTTTCTATGGGCCTATAACGGCCAGGAGTCCCGCAGAGCCGGAGACGCTGCCCAGCAGGTCATCACGGAGCTGACCCAGTCCCTGCCCCAGCAGCCCCCAACGGAGGCCGGGGTTGACCTGGAGCGCTCAGATGCCCCGGCGGTAAAGCTGCCGGAATACCTGCTGGATGCCCAGCGGGAGATGCCGGAAAAAACCGTGAACGGCCGGGACTATATTGGCGTACTGAGCATCCCATCTCTGAATTTGGAATTGCCGGTGCTGAGCCAGTGGAGCTACCCCAATCTCAAAGTGGCCCCCTGCCGCTATTCCGGCTCCCTATACCAGAATGATCTCATCCTCTGCGCCCACAACTACGCTTCCCATTTCGGCAAGCTCAAAACCCTCCAACCCGGGGATACCCTGCTCTTTACGGATATGGACGACCAGGTGGTCTCCTTTCAAATGGTAGAGCAGGAGATCCTGGAGCCGGACGACGAAGAAGCCATGACCACCGGCGACTGGGATCTGACCCTGTTCACCTGCACCCCCGGCGGCCAGACCCGCGTCACCGTCCGCTTCCAGCGGGCAGACCCGGGCCGCAGCCAGGAGTGAGACATGCCGAAATGCCCAATTGGCAGGAAATGAAAAGGGCAAGGGCGGTTTCTTTTTGCAAATTTTTTTCCGAAGCTATCTCAAAAAAGTCTGCTGTTTTTCCATTCTCCCCCACCTTTCCCTCAAAAATCCACACATTTCCCGCCCGTTTCGGCGCAACCTATGACTGCGGACAAAAGCCGCAAAAAGAAACGGAAAAGGAGAGATTTACGATGGCAAGCAAGAACAGCAACCAGATCAACGTTCCCCAGGCCCGGGAGGCTATGGACAAGTTCAAGATGCAGGCAGCCCAGGAAATGGGCGTCAACCTGAAGCAGGGCTACAATGGCGACCTCACCTCCCGCGAGGCCGGCTCTGTGGGCGGACAGATGGTCAAGAAGATGTGTCCCGTACGAAGTGCGAATTATCCCCGTCTAGCCCGTACCGCAATCGGGCATGAAGTCAATGTGCGGTACATAGCTTCCATTACGATTTAGGAGGATTATGGACATGAAAATGCTGATTTACAATGCACCGCTGGAATATGCGCAGCTGGTATTGGGCGGTGGATTAGAAGAGTATTTGAACGGCACGCCGGAGCATCGGTTGAGGGACTAAGGCAAATAAATATGGCACAGCCCACCAGTCTGCAAGGATTGGTGGGCTGTATCTTTTCAATATTATCTTACACACAGGATGTCACCCGTGCTTATTGGATACTCAAATTCCAGAGGATTCTAAGTATGCGACATTTTCCATTAGCTTTAGCCATACTTTTTGCATTGTACACACATATTCTTGATTTTGTCAGTTAGAAGATGCCGTTCTTTTTTTGCCAAAACTTTTTCCTCCTGCATTCTAATGAATCCACGCGAGGTGCTTTCTTCATCGCTTTACGATTCCAGCTGCTGCCCTCTGCCACGCCCGATTCTTCTGTAATCATCTCAGAGGGAAAGATAAATATTTTCCAGCTGTTCGCACAGCAGAAGATTATCGATGTCATCAGACATCGTCTCCCCCTGCCGGATTCCGTTTATGAACGATTGCATATCCGTCTTCAGCTGTTTCGGCAGAGCGATCCGCTCCTTTGGCGGGACCAACATCAGAAGATGGTATACATCACGGTAGTGTTTTCGGATATGGCGGGAATTTCCTTCCTCGCCACCTTTTTGGCGAGCGGATAGTTCACACCAGGCTTTTGCTTTGAATGGAATCAGGTATTTCTCGTCCAGGACGCTAAGCCCATCGACAATTCTCCTGCCTTGCAGAAGGAACCGGTAGTAGTCGTCATTCAACAAAATGGCCGAGAGGCTGGAAACATCATCCGCAATGGGGACAGGTGTCAGATGCGTTTCCGGCAGGAGGGGAATGTCCGGCGTTCTGGAAAACAGTTCAATCATTTTAGGGTATGACGCATCTGCTGGATTCCGAAATCGGTAAAATTGGCGCTGTGTTTCTCCGGTTTCAATTCCGTTGTAGTTTGCTTCCTTGATGAATTCCCAGAATGCCTGACCGAATTCTTTGCTGATGTTCTCAACAACCAGCACAACATCCAGGTCCTTCGTTGCACGAAAATTTTCACCGACTTCATCGAATAAAATCGAACAGGCGGTGCCACCAATCAACACATAATTATCTGTATACTTTTGAAAAAAGTCCCTGAACTTATATAATCCTTGAATGTTTACCATAGGATTTCATTCACCAAACCTTCTATTTCTATTTGCACTCGCTCATCCTTGCTGTCTTTGAACTGGGCATAAAGGGAGCATACATCAACATAGTTCCCACTTGCCAGCATTTTCGGGTCATACCGAAAGATTTCTATAACACAATAATCCCTGTCAAATACGTCATACATATTGAGAATTTTTGCTTTTTCAATTTTTTGAAAGTCCTGTGCAGAGGCGGCATAAGAATGGATACTGGTCCCGTTCAGAAAAGAAAGCCGAAACAGCGCCAGATCTCCCGACATCAGGAATCCCGGATTGTCAAACTTCATTGCAACATAGTGGCGGGTTTTCACCGGATCAAACAAATACTGTTTTCCCTTTTCCCAAAATTCCCTTCCGCTGGAAATGGTGTACTGTTTTCTGGTGCTGCTGCCTTCCGTACGCAGTAGTTCACGGAAAGATAGTTCTTTCAAAGCTCGATTGACGGAAGCTACAGAATATGGGAGCCATTCGCTAAGTTGATGGGCATTTGTTTTTTTGATTTTGTTTAGCAGCAAATAGATAAAAACCACTTGCGTTGCGACAGCAAACTGTTCCCCATATTCCTGAGCAACGGATTCGGTCTCCGTCAAATTCATTGCGCAATGCGGGATATATAGCTGTTTCTCCGGAACGAGAAAGGCGATTCCCGATTGCACCAGCGCATTTCTCTGGTTCAGCCGCAGATTCTCCAGCAGTAGGACCGGCAAAAGGTTTGTATATTTTTGAATTTGCTTCAGCTGCTTCTTTAGCGTTTCCATTCTTAAATCCATCGCAGTCTTGGACTTAACCAATAGATACCGCTCTTCACCAATTTGCAAAGAAAACAACTGATAGTTTTCGGTAAGATACAGCGGTAAGTTGTCGTATCTATGGTAGTTTTCCAAAAACAACTGCGGGCCAAACATCGTCCGCAGGTAGCTGATCAACTGCTCCATTTTCGCTCACCTCTCTGCTAAATATTTTGCATTAGTATTATATCATTTATTGTGAGATAATACAACATTTATGATACAATTATTTTTAAGCTTTCGGCATAATCTATCCCCCCGGATAATGTTGCGAAAGAAACGGAAAAGGGATAGCAAGGGGTTACGGCCCAACATAGGGTAGAAATCCAGTACATGGCACAGCTGACAGTGTGAAATGCCCCCAGGAGGTGACGTGCAAATCATCTCCCGGGGGCTTCTTCTAGAGCTTTACGATTTCAGTTTATCATCATTGTAATCATTCTTGTCATTTCTGAATCACAATGTGAAAAGGAAATACTTGGGATGCCGCTTTTTGCCGCGTCAATTTCAATGCGGAAGCTTCCCGGGTTGGACATGGTGATTGGTAGCCTTTTCCGGAATTGTCAGCTTTAGCCCTCCCTCATCCGGCAATGGCATCAAATACCGTGCCGCAAAGCTTTTCACGGCTTATATCCGCAGTACTCTGCTATTTCTTTTTTCTCCTGGGTACATTGCAAAAGGCAAGTACAGTTTCTTTCACCTTGTCTTGTGGAGCAGTTACATTTTCACAAGTTCCCCCAGCGCTCCATGTATTTCATGCGGTGAAATAGATCCGCAATAACCGGATTTCTCCAGGCGAATAAATCTTCAGCTAATTGCGGAACCTTTTTCTATTTTACGATTTCAGTCTATAGATTCGATTTCGATTTCCGCCTTCCGTCGATACCGCTCCGTCCTCTACCATTTCACAAAGAAGCTGTCTGGCCCTTGCACTCTTTACACCAAGCATTGCGGAAATATCTGCACACTTTGCAAAAGCATGGTCTGTTAGATATTCCAATATTGCTGCCTTTTGACTTGCTGTTTTCACGTTTTTGATTTTCTCGCCGCCTTTTATCGCTGCTTTTTTATCGCCATTTTGAGCTTTTGCCAGCGATAACGATAATACGGTTCGATCCGGCTCTGCGGATTCCGCAATGACAGGTTCTTCCCACCCCTGCTCTCGCCAAACCCGGAAAATATTGGGGATGCCGCTGCCGGCGCGTTCACCAATATCAATCAGGTTAAACATTTTCAGCATAGTCCCGTTTCTGGGGTCGGATACACCACCGCTTTTCGCCGCGTCAATTTCAATTCGGAAGCTTCCCGGATTGGACATAGTGATTTGATTTTTTCGCTTGATAATCACAAGCCCCTGCCGTCCGTAATAATCCGCATTGACCAGGCAATTCGCCAGCGCCTCCCGGAGTGCCTGATGAACAGCCGTATCGTCCACCCGAACGCCGCCCTCCATTCTGAACGGCACCTTGATGTCCTGCGTCAGTTTGTTGTATACCCGGAAATAAAAATCATACACATTGCCGCTCCAATCTCCGGAAGAGGAAATGATTCGGTCTGTCCACCGGGCATCGGAATCGTATTGTTCCTGATAATCCAGGAAATACGTATTAAACTCCCGTACAATGTCATATTCGTTCCCGAACATCAGAAGCCCCGCAGAGGTGGGATGCTTTTTCCCGTCAGAGCCAATCCCAATAGCACCCAATTTCAGCAGGAAATCCTCATCTTCCAAAGCTTCCCAGACGTGCCCCGGACGGGACAGGCGCATTCTTTGCCGGTAGCTTCGGATGCTTTCACTGTTGAAAACGGTCATATCCATTTCGTTCAGCACCAGCATATCCTGAGTCTTCACGGAAGCATCCCGGACCATGGCCTGAAATTCTTCCTTGGTGCAGCGGTAATCTCCCTCGCCGTTCCGGCGATAGGTGCATAGAGGGTTTCCATCTACATAAACCGGCCGGTAAGAGCGCTCTGCCCGCGGCACGTTGATGACAACAATATGATTTCCTTCAATCTCTTGCACAAAAACATCCTTCGAGGACAGCACATTCACACTCGTCTTATTCGGGTTATTGGCAATGTTCCAGAACTCTTTTATGAGCTTGTCCGGGTCAGGCAAGTCGATTGCATGAAAGGATTTGTCAGGCATTTCTTCCACACCCAGCAAAATGATTCCACCGTAGGTATTTGCAAACGCAGAGTAAGTCTCCCAAATGCTCTTTGGCAGACCGCCCAGCGCTTTCTTCGCCTCAATACGGTTGTTCTCCCGGTACTGCTCTAATTTGGAAAAGTCAATCATGGTTGTCCCCCTTTGGTCTTCCACAGAAATCTGCGCTCTGTCCAGAATCGTTTTTCTAATTAACCATATCATACCATACGGCGGCATTCGTATGCAATGGATTTTTCAAATATAGCAAATTCGGTCAGCGTCGAAAAAGGTTTTGTTTTGGGCCGACAGAGAAGCGTTTTACAAATGCGCAGCCAGAACGGAGTTCTGATCTTGGGGATTGGGGATTTTGCCCCAACAAGCGAATTGCGTCCGGGTAGCACCCGGACACTGCTTGCCGGTAGGAATGCCCGGCAGATAATACGTGCTCCATTGGGCTTTATAAGTAAAACATGGCATTCGCATCCAGCGTTTTTTTTCGTTCCTTCCAGTCCGGCATCAGCATAGAAAGAAAGTCATAGAAGTTTTTGGAGTGATTTGGATGAATAAAATGACAAAACTCATGCATTACGACATATTCAATACAGTTTCGGGGGGCTTCCAAGAGCCGTTTGTTCAGCGTAATGATCCCTTCCTTCGGCAAGCAAGACCCCCATCGTGTATCCATGCTTCGAATCCGCAGGGTAGGTGCTATGACTCCGTATTTTTGGAATACCGGGTAAATTGCGTCAACAATTTCTCTAAAAACGATTTTGCATTCCCGGTCAAAAAATCTCATAACCATCCGCTCTTTTTGGGAAAAATCCTGCGGATCTTTGACCTCAAGGAATAAGTAGACCCCATCCGAATACACCTGGTTCTTACTTGCCTGCAGCACTTTCAGGCGCAGGGCTCTGCCCTGAAGATAAAAGGTCTCACCGCTGACATATTGCTTTGGCTGTAGTTTATACTGTTCCTGCAACGCAAATTTCTTTTGCGCGTTTAGAATAAACGCCGCTTTGCTTACCAGAAACGCATCTATCTTTTCCGCCGGAACCGCCACATTGGCAGATACATATACGCTTCCGTTTTTTCGCACATGAAGGTTGATATTTTTGACATTTTTTCGTTCCAATGAATATCTCAGCGTTTTTTCACCTATCTGGATTGCCCTGAAGGTAATATCTTCCGGCATGATTAAAACCTCCGCAGGGCAACGGTTTTCACATTCTCAATGACCTTATCGATCAAATCAAATGACAATACCAGTCCCCGGCTCTTTTCATACGCATAGAACAGATCGTCAATATCCTGGGAAATCCGATTGTGGATTGTCTGGTTATTGGTCCAGTCTACGCAGCTGTGCTTCGCAATAATCGCCGTAATTTCTTCAGCAATCTCTGCCGCAAAATCAGGGGTCATTCCCTCGACTTGCGCATCATCGAACAACGCCGTTATTACACCATAAAAAGCCTGCGCGTGAACATTGTGCTTAATCCGTTCCGGATAGCTGACAGAGCTCTTTCCGGAACGGTAATCTTCCAGAATGCTCCGCATCTTTGCCAAATACTCCGCCTCGCTGATAACCTTTTCCTTGTATTGATCCAGTGCATCCTTAATCCGCTTGGAGAAGCTATCATAATATGCAGGATTCTCCTCGTACTTTGCGCTGATGCTTTTCGACAGCCTACTGGTGATTGCATCCGCCTTCGCATGCAAAGAGCCCAATTCTTCCAATTCCTGTTCAAAATCATCCTTATTCAGAATGTCAACTGGACTGGTAATCTGCTTCAGACCGGCAACAGACAAATGCGTGTCCAAAAGGTTCTGCATCAGAGGCTCGTACTCACTGTTGTCGATGGCATCGCAATAGCGAATTTTTACACTGCGCCGCACCTTGGAGAAAAACACAAAACAATCCTGGTACTTTTTGCGTTCTTCTCCTGGAAGTGCGGCATAGACCTGTTCTGAATTCAGCGCAAGGTTTAGTGCTCTGCCAAAAGCACACAGAAGGTTATAGAACTGTTCGCGCCTCTTTTCGTCTGCCAGAGCAACTTCCACTGCTTCTGTATCGTCCAGATTCTTAATATCTGTAAATATGTCTATGAGATTGGTATAGGCCGTTCTCAACTGTCCCAGCGCTTCCAGAACATCGATGACAACGCCCCTCAGGTCTCCACTCTCAAAGTTTTCCAGTCCGGCACCGCTGTACATATCCATAGCGGCATCCAATTTCTGAATCAAGCCGCGATAGTCCACAATCAGACCGTACTCTTTTCCATCGTGAAGCCGATTGGTCCTGGCAATCGCCTGCAGCAGGCCATGCTCTTTGAGTTCCTTATCGATGTACAGCACCTGACAAATAGGCGCGTCAAACCCGGTCAACAGCTTACTGCACACAATGAGAATATCAATCTCACCGTCGCAAAATTTGTTCTTCATGGCTTCTTCGTAAGTGTCAGCATCGCCATACTGTTTCATCATCTTTTCCCAGTATTCGATAACCTCATGATCGGTGCCTTCATCGATGTCATCCACACTTTCCCGCATATCCGGGGGAGAAATGACAACCGCACAATTCAGGTCACCAAACTGCTCAAAGCATTTCAGATAGCGAATGGCATCCCGCTTATAGTTGGTAGCCAGCATGGCCTTGAAGCCTGTATCCTTGAAGCCAAGGATAAAATGATTGTTGATATCCAGCGCAATACGCTTGATTCTGGCATCTGTGGAAGTTAGCCTGCGGATACTGCTCCATTTCTGGCGCAAATCCTCTTTCTGCGGATCGGTCAGGCGTTTTGTGGTCTGCCGGAACCACATATCGATATTTTCTTCATCTACCTTCTGTTCTACAAATCGTCCTTCATAAATCAGGGGAACAATCGCGCCATCTTCCACGCCGTCCTGAATAGTATATTTGTGGATGAGCTTGCCGAATTTGGTCAGAGTGTTCTTTTCCCGCTTCATAAGCGGTGTCCCCGTGAAGCCGATATAGCAGGCATTGGGGAATACGGTACGCATTTTGGCAGCCATGGAGCCGTAGTTGGAGCGATGGCTTTCGTCAATGAGAACGAATACGTCCCTGGAAGTATTTCTCGCCGCCAGACGTTCTGCTGTGTTGAATTTATTGATAATGGTGGTGACCACATCCGCTTTTCCGCTCGTCACCAGTTCCACCAGATGCCGCCCGCTGGTTGCCCGGGCAGGATTCAGCCGGGTATGGGAAAAGGTTGCCGCGATCTGACCATCCAGCTCTTTTCGATCGGTCACAATGACCACACGGGGATTACAATCAGCAAGCACCATCAGAATGTATTTGGCCAGCATCACCATGGTCAGGCTCTTGCCACTGCCCTGGGTGTGCCAAATCACGCCGCTCTGTCGGTTTCCACGGCTATCCTGCTGCGCAACGGTTTTCATGATCTCCCGAATGGCAAAATACTGTTGATAGCGGCAGATTTTCTTCACGTTGGCATCGAACAGAACAAAGTAACGAGTCAGCTCCATCAAGCGCTCCTGGCGAAACAGGGAGATGATATTCCGGTCTTGTTCCATAGGGACTCTGTCTGCCACAAACTGCGCCAATCCGGAATCCAGGAATGCAGCGTCCTGCTCTTTCCATACGCTCCAGAACTTTTTGGGAGTACCTGCCGTAGCGTATTTTACGGTATTTTTGTTGGTTGCCATAACGATTTGGGCATACTTGAACAGCTGGGGAATATAGTCCGCTTGCTGGTTGCGGATCATCTGCTCCACGGCCTGCTCCACGGGAATATGGGGTGCTTTGCACTCAATGACCGCAAAAGGGATGCCGTTGATAAACAGCACAATATCCGGGCGGGCATTGTGCTGCTTGTCCAGGCTGTCCACCGCGAATTCTTCCGTCACGTGGAACAGGTTGTTCTCCGGGTGCTCCCAGTCAATGTATTTCAAATTAAAGCTGAGGGACTTTCCGCCGCCCACAGTTTCCGGATAGCTTTTGCCCAGCAGCAGGGCATCGTAGATCTTCTCGCTGGTGCGCACCAGCCCGTCAGTCAATGGCTCGTCCAGCTCCTCCATGGCCCGCTCAATGTTGGCGGCAGAGAATTCGTTTTCCGCGCCGGCATAGCTGTAACGGTTCAGCTTGCGCAGCTGGCCCCGGAGGATGTCTTTCAGCAGCACATGATATCTGCTGCCCCGCTGCCTTTCACAGTCCTTGGGGGAAATGTAGGTATAGCCCATGGATCGGAGAAGTTCAATAGCCGGTTTTTGGCTGGCGCTGACTTCGAGATATAAATCCTTGTTCACAGCCACCTCCTTTCCTCCTTACTTCTTCGTGTTGTCAAAAAATGCCGCACCAAAAATAGCTTCGCCCATTTTTCGCTCCGTCATTTTTTGGCGAAATGTAAACTTCTTTCCTGCTATGTCCCGTATCCGGATCGTGACTCTAGGAACAAACACCTTTTTATTGAGGTAGGGATGCCTTACGCCCGTAATTCTCAATTCATTCTTGTCTAGTCTTATCTTTTTCGAACTATTCGGGTTTATTATATATTTCCCGTACGAATCAGATTTGAAATCCTCTAAGGCATCGTTCTTAAAGAATTCGCGACCTTGATATGATAGTTGAATCGTCCTGATTGCAATCGGGACATTTCCGATATTAAAAAGAAATAAAACAGGCTCATAATGTTCAATTGCGTCCCAAATTAGCATAGCTTCTATACGCTTTATATGTTCGCGGCGCGCAAGCCACAGGGCGATAACACTTGCTAAAATTGAGCCAATTGCAGATAACGCATTCCAAAATTCGTTGCAGGAAAGAAATGCTACTATCCTTGTCACGTTCTATCCTCCTAAATATGTGTATGAAGCAACCATCTTCTAGAGAAATCTGTTGCAGCATAGTTGCTAAATGTTATAACTATCCCAAACAGTACAGTCAGGCATCACCGGACTTTTTCCAAAGTACATGACAATGAAATGAATATTTGAAAATTACACTCTCACAATACCTGTCAGCAGAAGCTGCATCAGGGCTTTCTTCTTTTTCTTTTCTTCTTCCAGCTTACGCTGATGAAGGGTGATAAGGTCGTCGATTTTTGAAAAATACGAACCGATAACTTGCTGTTCTTCTAAACAAGGTGCGGAAATATCAATTTCGTTGATTGCTGTTTTAGATAAACTTGGAACACCTGTTGACTCGTCTTTTTTCTTCCAATCAATGTTTTGAAAAATATCAAACACAAAATCCAAATCGGAGTTTTGGCTCGGAACGGCGTAAAACAAGGTATCTACCGTCCAAAATGGTGCTTTAAGAATGTACGGTTTATCTATCGTTCCTTTTCTTCCAATGCCGATAGCATCTTCATTGTAGGACAACGCCTGATTGACACTAAGCAAATATCCGCCCGTTCCATAAACGGGAATGTTGCCCTCTGGAAGATGCTTATAGTCTTTGCCACTTCGTACATCGACTACATCCCCCAGCTTACGCTGTTCCCAAGGGCCAGCAAATCCCTTGAAGCGAATTTCCGGCACAGTCTTACCTTTCTTTGGAAACATTTTTTCAAGGAAAAATCGCTTTACTTTCATGATTTCTGCGATTTCTTGTTGCTCTAGTTCAATAACCTTGTCCTGCGCAGAAAGAATTTCGGCAATTTTTTGCTGCTCTCTAATAGGAGGGAGATATAAGATGTATTTATAGACAATTTTTGCACTAATTACCGGAACCAGTCCTGAGTTGCACCAGCTTTCGAGCCTCATATTTTGAAGTGCATAATAGATAAACTCATTGACACAGATATTTGCATCAGTAACGCTCAATACCAAGACATTATCATCAACAATACTGTCTTGCGCTAATATTTTTTTGTTGTTGTTCAGTAAAGCAGCACCAACTCGAGGAAAAACAATGCTGCCAGCCTTAAACGGTACACATCCAATTTGATGCATAGTATCTTCACTAATAGTGTTGAGTGCCTTAGTCAGATATCTGCTGTTCAAATTCAAACCAATGTCGGCCACCTTGAAATAGTTCCATTCATCATTGCTATTTCCTTGAAAGTCTCGGCTAAATGTAAAGCCTTGATTGATCGTTGCAAAATCGCTGATCTTATATGTAGACCATTCAGCAGGAACAAGTGCATCCTTGATTCGCTTATACCCCTCTGGGACGATTCCGTTCCGAATTTGGTCTATTCTTTCTTTTATTTCCGGTGTCATTTCGTCACCTCAACAATTTTATACCCTTTATTTTCTTGCGTTCTTCATGGCTTGCTTGATATCATTTACAAAAAAGGCCAAAAGATTACCTTTCTTAACTTTCCTTAAGCCTAAGTCTTTCCTCATTTCATTCATTATCTCTTCCATTAGAAATAGGTTTTTCTTACCATCGTCCGGATTTGCACCATTTTCACGAAACTGAACCCATTTGTTGACCACATTGGGAGAACCCCACAGTGTTATTTCTTTTGAAAATTTTGAAAGATCTGCCAGCATTTCTTTTTCTGAGTAGGAATTTTTGTTCTTTGTGTTTGTCTGAATCTTATAAACCATGTCCACAAATTGTCCATACGGGGCTTCGCGTTTCTGAGCTAAGTAGGCTTGCCGATTCTTTTTATAGTCAATTATCTTTGCAACAATCGAACTAATAATAACACCAACAATAGAAACTGCACCAGTGATCAACGCAACAATAACCACTGCATCAAGGTTATTAACCACCTTAGTTAATAAATGAATGAACTCGTCGGCTGCTCTGTTAATCAGGGCCAGAAGTGTATCAATAGCCAGAACTGCCAATGCACCCATACCAAATAATAATAGCAATCCATAGAAAATACTCAGTTTGGGATGCCGTTCAGAGAATGGCCGGTTATCTTTTTCTTTCTTCTTTTTCGCCATATGTCCCTCCTATGATTGCTGAAACCTTTTAGTTCTCAGCCTAAATACTATTTCTTAGTCAATTATTTGCGTTATGCGTTCCATCCACCCACCGGCAAACCCGTTTTGCCAACTCCTTTTCGCCTTCCCGCAGAAGAACGTATGCGGGAATATGTCGGCTCACATATTGGAGCTGTATCCGGATCTCCAGATCCGTAATTTGCTCCAGTGGTACGCCATTTACCACGCGCACCCCATCGCCCCAGATACCGAAGGCATCGATCTGGCTTCCGTATTCCCGAATCATGTCCTGCAGGCAGGCCATGGCCTGTCCCCGTTCAAAATTGCGCAAGGCATTTTCACAGCGGGTGATATTGCCGCAGTCTTCCGCAAACTCCACTGCGGTCTTTACCTGCTCCAGGGCTTTCTCATATTCGCTTTGATACATTCTTCCACCTCCGTTTTTATCATTGGAAACTGATTGGAATTCCCAAACAGTTCCTCATCTATGGTTTTATTTCCCCTTGAGTTTCTTGCGTTCGACCTCACGCTCAATCTGCTTTACGCTTTTCTCAGGTGTCGGCAGATCTTCCGGCATGGTACCGCCCAGTTCCTGGATGGTCTGGCGAACCTTGCGCCCCACATCATAGTGGGCCTGATTGGCGGCAGCTTTTCCCTGAATATTCTCCCGGCGCAGCTTTTCTTCTGTCTGGGTTGCGCGGAAGAGATTTGCTGCCAATTCTGTACTTCCCATATGATCCAGAATTTTCTCGCTCTTTTTCAAGCCTTTTCGGGCATGAATTTCCTTGACTCCCAGGCCGCCGTACAATCCCTGATATCCTTTGTTCTGAAAAATAGCATAGTCTTTCTGTTCAATCACACCGGCATCGTGCGCTGCATCCGCCAGAGCGATATTGTGCCGCTTCATCTCATTTCGGATAGCCAGTCGCTTCTGATCCTCGGATAGCTCTTCATAGTTTTCAATCAATTCCTGCTGCCGGGTTTTGACTGCAAAATACGCTTGTCCAAGTGCAATGACTTCTTTACGAGGATCACCGTTCATTACCACCAGATAGCATGCAAAACGGGAAAGCATATAATCTTCTACCGCACGCTCGGCACCAGAGCCAATGGGAACCATTTTGCGGACCTCCGCAAAATGGTTATCCGGGTTCAATCCGCTGTTTTCACATGCCAATCTGGCACGTTCCACAGCCTCCTTCATATATCGCCACTGGGCGTATTCCAAAACACGCTGTAATTCCCGGGCATACCAAAATTCCTGACCATCCTCATCGATATGCTTAATATCTTCAAACGTCTGATCACTGTATCTCATCAAATCCTGACTCATAAGCCCAACTCCTCCAAATACTTCGCCATCTGCGCCTGCACCTGTGCCAGCTCTGCCTCAATATTGGCAATGTTCTGCTTCACCTCGTCGATATCCACTGGCACTTCCTCCTCAAAGGTGTCCACATACCGGGGGATATTCAGGTTGTAGTCATTGTCCGCAATCTCTTTGCGGGATGCACAGTGGCTGTATTTCTCCACGTTTTCCCTGGCTTCGTAGGTATCCACGATTTTCTTGATATCGCAGGGTCGAAGAATGTTCTGATTTTTCCCCTTTTCAAAGTTACCTTCTCCGGATGCATCAATGAACAGGACATCATCCCGGGTGCGTCCGGTGCGAAACACCAGAATACAGGCGGGAATGCCCGTACCATAAAACAAATTCGCAGGCAGGCCGATCACCGCATCCAGCAGGTTGCTATCTACCAAAGCTCTTCGAATTTTTCCTTCACTGGCCCCGCGGAACAGGACTCCATGGGGCAGCACCACTGCCATTCTGCCATTGTTGCCGTCCAGACTTTTCAGCATGTGCAGCACAAAGGCATAGTCGCCCTTGGAACTGGGGGGAACACCAATGTCAAAGCGCTTATAGGCATCCATGGACGCAGTCATCTTCTCCTGCTTTTTGCCCTTGGCATCCAAGCCGGCGTTTGCAAGGAAGCCACTGTCCCATTTATCCAAGCTGAATGGAGGATTTGCCACCACTACCTGGAAACGCATCAGCTGATCGTTCTTTAGATTCTGGGGATTGGATAACGTATCACCCTGCCAAATCCGGGCATCGTCAACACCATGCAGGAACATATTCATAGTGCATAGCGCCCAGGTCTGTGCATTCAGTTCCTGACCATAAATCGCTACCTTGCCGCTGGGCACCTTCTTATACGCCTTCAGCAGCAGGCCGCCGCTGCCGCAGGTGGGGTCATAAATTCGGTCATTCTCCTGAGGCTTCACCAGGGAGGCAACCAGTTCCGATACCTGACTGGGTGTGAAAAATTCACCGCCCTTTTTACCGGCATCAGAGGCAAAGTTGGCAATCATATACTCATAGGCATCGCCGATGATATCTGCAGATCCCAACTGGCTGGGACGGAGATCCAAGTCATGAAAATCTTCCAGCAAATTGCTGAGGGTCGCTTTTTTCTCCTTCATGTCCCCGAAATCCACCTGGGAATTGAAGTCAATGGCGCGGAAAACATTGCACAGCTTTCCGCTGTTATGTTCTTCAATGTGAGACAGGGCCACGTTGATCTTCTGACCGATTTCGTTGCTGTTGCGTTCGCTGTAAAGGAAATCAAAGGTGGATTCTTTATCGATTGAGAACCGCTCCCGGCTCATAGCGCGTTCCACACGTCGTTCATCACCACCATACTGAGCCATGTAGTTTTCACGTTTTTCTTTGGTAACATCGCTCAGATATTTCACAAAAAGCATGGACAGGATGTAGTCCTTATAGCGAGAGCTGTCAATCTTTCCCCGGAAGCTGTCACAGGCCTTCCAGAGGACTCTTTCAATATCCGCACGAGTTGTCATTTCAGTTACCTCTCTTCATTTCAGTAAATAGCTGGTTAATCATTAAATCGTAGTACTTTTCTTTTTCGGCTGCCAGCTCCGCCAAAAGTCGAGTTTCCCGATGAGCAAGCTCATTTAATTCTGCCAAAACCCTTTGGTGGGAAAGCGGAAACACGTCCATCTCATAATCTGCAAAATAACGAGGCTTCACCGACCCCAATATAGTGCTCACCGCACTCTCGGAAATTTGCCTCTTGACCGACTGCGAGTTGATTAACCAGAATAGGTATTCCGGGAGCAGCAAGTTTTTGTTTGCCCGAACCACAACAAAACTGGACGGGATTACATAGCCTTCCAGCCCCTCTGTAATCAACACAGCTGTATACGGGGCGGTCAAACGAATGACAACATCCCCGGTATGCGTCAGGTATTCCGGATTCAGTGGTTCGACAGCATCAAATGTTTCACAAAGGGACGTGTCGATGCATCCGCTGGGATGAATGCTTTTTAGATTTAGCAAAGGGTAGCGGTATTCTTTTTTTTCTCGGGCTTGTTTTCTTCCAAGAACCAACCCGCTCCGAACCAGGGCCATATTTCCTAACTTCATTCTCAATTCTCCGCGTCTAGAGTGAAATTTAACACATTTCTAGGTAAAGCCACTTACGGGCTTTACTTTACTCGTAGTATACACCATTTCTCACTAATTGTCAATACATTTTCTATGTCACGTGTGTAATTTAACACCATCTTTCAATAATTGGAATTGATGACAAATAAATCCGATGGTTTGTGAAATTTAAATTTCTTTATCAAGTATGTAAAGCCGTAAACATTGGCTGAGAAAACAGCCCTTTGTCCAAAACCACTTGCGTTAAATGTGCATATTTCTTATATTTCTCCCCTTCTAACCTCCAAACCACCCCTCCGCACCAGACTCCGCCCCCCTCCACCCCATACCGCCACATTCCGCTCCATACATATTCCCCCGCCCCCAAGGGTGTCGTGAAATACGACACCCTTCCACTTTTCCCAAAGAAAAATTATCCATTTCCGACTATTTCCCGTATTTCTCTTGACAAATCACCTCCCTATCTATATAATATATGAACATACGTTCTATTTCTTTTTAGGACAGCAGCCGGGTACCCGCCACAAAAAGAGGCGTTTGCCTTTCCAGAATCGGTCTGCACCCGGCAAAAATTCAAAGGGTGTCGTGAAACGCGACTCCCTTTGCCACAAGGAGGGATTTCCAATTGCCGGTGATTCGGACAAACAAGGATAAGGATTTTACCGTCATGAGCATCCATCATCTCCGGGATACCCGGCTGTCGCTCAAGGCCATTGGGCTATTTTCCATCATACTCAGTCTCCCGCCGGAGTGGAAGTTCTCCGTTGCCGGACTGGCTGCCATTACAAAGGATGGAATCACCTCGTGACTAATGCGTCACACCCCCTATTTTCCTGTACATGACAACTGAATATCGCAAACAGATTCTATCGCAGCCTGAGCGGCCCCGGTGATACCCTCAGGTTTCTGCTTAGCGCACAGGCGCATAAAGAGCTTTCATCCCGGGAAAACTAGGAAATGCACAGGGGGCTTACTATGGCAGAAAACAATGAAAACCATCCGAAACCAAACGAACAGACCATCCAGGCCACCATTCAGCAGCTGTGGCTGACCTATTATAACGACACGCTCTACGCCAAGGGCCTGATTACGGAGGATCAGCGGAACCGTATGCGAATCAAAATCAAAAATCGGGCCGCTTCCATGGAGCGTTAGTCCCAACCCCTCAGGCGGCAATCCGGCGACGGGTTGCCGCTTTTTCCAGTCAATTTTGGGTTGTAATATTTCGCAATGTATGCTATCATAATTATAGAACATGATACAACGAACTTTAGAGGTACACCATGGATATACACAACATACGGCAGCTTCTCCGCACCAAGACCATTTATGACCTTCCTCTGCGGGTCACGTTCTATGCCCGTGTCTCCTCCGAATCTGATGAGCAGCTGAATTCCCTGGGCAATC
>ERZ791919.901-NODE-901-length-28797-cov-11.789959_pt1 | contig 28797 bp, 33 predicted proteins | sample MGYA00510137_ERZ791919 | MGnify/ENA primary metagenome ERZ791919 (study PRJEB30046, sample SAMN00792059) | human gut metagenome | study: EMG produced TPA metagenomics assembly of the A metagenome-wide association study of gut microbiota in type 2...
TAGCAGCTAAAAGCCACTACGCTTTCAAATCTAACTTTTGGGGGTCACCACATTTCTGCATGCTTTTTTGTTTCCTCAATTGTTTTTTTGTTATTATTTGCATCATCAGATGGAAGTAGTTCTTTTATATTAGAACGTTCAAAAACAGGATCGGTTTCAAGCGTAATCAATGCATTTGACAATAATTGTACTTTTCTATCTGAAGACATGCATTTTTCCAAACTTGAAACAAAGTTTCTTTTGAGAGTTCCATATAAATCATCAGATGTTAATCCAATATATCTAAATGGTGTTGCAGTACGTTTCTCGGTTAACTTTAATATTTCGTCATAGTTATCAAACGGGCTGAATGATACACACAGAATATTTGCAAAAGCTTGTGTTCTTGAAGATACCAATCTTCCCGTATTATCATTGGATGATCTCAATCGACCATATTTTTCTCGCTCGTCCGGGAAATAAATTGATTTTATAATATTCTTTATTAAATATGTTTTCCCAACATTATTCCTACCAATGATTACCTGGATATTTGTCGGCGGATTTGATTCGGGAGTAACAGAAAAAACCAATGTTGTGGGATCTTCTTCTCCGTTTTGTGGATATGTATATTCAATTTTATACTTTGTAAGTCTAGCACTACCTTTTGCAATTCTGCTGAACTGCCTTTGGATCATAAAATCAGATACATCACGCATAAGCGAAATTCGTGTAACATCTAATTTCCGTACTTTTGCGTAAAGAGAGTTGTCATAAGCAATGTCACGAAGCGCTGAAAGTATCTCAATTCTAAAATCGTCTCCACGCTGATTAAGTGCATCATAATAATAATCACTTTGACCCAAGGAAAAACAATCTACGGGCAATTGCGTAAAAGTATCAGGAATTTGCGGCGAACGCTGTCCATCGGCCATTCCTTTTTGCCCTATTTTAATATTACCTAAAGACTCATATTTACCTAAATCACTTATATACAGCAAATTAAATTTTGTTTCGAATCTAAACCAATCATCCCAGTTATCCCTAATAAGCACTATGACATTTCGCAAAGAAAGATTTTGTGGATAATAATTGTAGACATAAAAATTCATCACGACAACTCTTTTCTGCAAATTCTAACACAAGTACTATACCACATTTCGGCCCGAATATCAACAGTTTTCGGCATAATAATACTGTGATTTCAGTATTAATCTGTTCTTCTGAAAGTGCACATTCTGCTCACGTTTATAATTTCAGACATAACAAAAGGGCTGCCGTGGGCAACCCATTTGAAAGTTATTTCTTTTGCTTTTCTTTCAGTGATTTCAGGATATCCTCTATATTTGATTCCTTTGCGACCGTTGGATACTCCTTTTCAAAGCCGACCAAAATATCCTTTGACTCGTTTTCATCATTTTTGACCGAAGTATAAACAGCTTCCAAGTCTGCCGTTTTAAGCGCGTCCTCGATAAACGGTTTTGAATCTTCAGAGAAATCATCCCAACCGCCGTAAAGGTCATTCACTGCCGTATTGATCCTAGTTCTTGCCACGTTTACACAACCAACGATCAGGCGGTGCTCAAAATCATCAAGGGTTACTTTGTGCTTAACATCTTTAACTTTCATAATGCAAAATCCTCCTTTGCGTGTACATTGTACCGCAAAAGAGGATTATTGAAAAATATGCGTTTTTGAAATATGATTGTACGTTTCGGTTGCTTATTAAATCCCTTATGAACATTCGCACCAAAAATCCTCTGAAACCGAACGTTTCAGAGGATTTTTCATACCGTTCCAGCCTTTTTCTCTGTCTATTACGATACAAATTTTGTTAGGTTGAGAGTATAATAATCAGATAAAATTAGCAAAAGATAACCCCCAGAAATAATCCTTGACAAATGATATTATTGTAGTATAATATAACGATTTAACTCAGGTTAGATGGTCGGTTAGGGAGATAATATTAAGGAGAAACAATAATGCATGACTTTAGGTATGTAACCAAAAAACAAGCTCAGCCTATAAAAGATGAGCTAATCTTTACGAAAAATATAAATTATTCGACTTGCTGGAAGAGAATTTCAAAAAGATATCCTATGAGTCTAATCCCTTGCTTTACATTCTCGGAGTTTCCGACACAATAGAACCAATAAAAGTATACCAGAAACACAATAAAAGTCTCTCGGCACAAGTAATTGCCGCTGCAATTAATATAGAATATATTCTGGGGACACGGTCGTTATCTTTTTCAAGTGTCTCGAAAATAATTGATATAAGCCTCTTGTATCAAAATGCAAAAGGGTTAATGGATTGGACATCTGCCGAGTGTTCTGAATTAACAAATGGATCGTTTACCTTAAGAATTTAATTCGGCTTTTATTCAACCCTTTTTTCTTTGTCTACTGCGGTGCAAATTTTGACTGCAATTATTTTTATAAATACAGATGCTTGAGTTGCCGCATAAACAAAAATCGCTCCCAAGAATTGATCTTGGGAGCAATTTTTCACACAGTGTTTATTTATCAATCTTCTTCATTCCGGCGGCGTTCTTCTTCGGCTTCCTCCTCTTCATGGCGATACTCACTGTCGTCCCAGTTATACACATATTCGCCTTGATCGATGCTGAAACCGTCTCTTTCGATATTTTCATATTCGCCGGAATCATAGTTGAAACAATACTTCGACATACGATCCTCCCATTTACAGCTTGATGATCTCGTAATCCGTGCGTGTGCCCTTTATGCGATCTGCGCGAAACAGCTGGCTGTTTGTTTTCCAATGCGGGAATTTATCCGCTTTTTCTGCGTTGGTATCACGATGGCAAATGACGATATTTCCTGCAACATCACTGCCGCCGAGCGACAGCGGACGGATGTGGTCAAGTGTCGGATGATAGGCGCTGTGCGGATCTCCACAGGCGGACTTCCGCATTTCGCGACCGGCATAGTCGAAAACGGTTTCACGGTTCCCGAAAACCTTGTTCCATACTTTGACCGTTTTGTACTTTGACATTTTGATGCCCTCCTTTATAAGTGATATACACATTATCGCACATAAAAGAGGAGCGCACTATGAACCGTCGGTTCAAAAAACAGCATCCCTGTGGGCCCGTTCACCCGTAGGGACGCTGTTTTTTTCAAAGACTCTCGGCAATTTTTTGAAACAGCAAAAGTCTTTTGGCCGACGGCGTTCTTTGGCCGGAGCAATAATAGGCGACCGAGCGGGGCGTAACACCTAAACGCGTCGCCCACTCTTCCTGCGAAAGGCCCGATTTGTCCACTATGCTCCGAAAATAGTCTGCCATCTTATAATCGATTTTTCGATTACTCATATTCGCAAACCTCCTTTGCATAGACAACGCAGTGCTCCGAAGGTTTTTTAAATATGTAATATAAGTATAGCCTATTTCCTGAAAAAATCAATAGGGAAAAATCAATTTGCAGGAATATCGCTTTTCGACAATTCTGTAAAGTGGTGTATAATCTACTCGCGGCGTATACGGCGGATCGTTAAGCAGTTTATACTTGATTATACTGCCGAATGCACTGTCGAGTGAGGAAAAGCCCAGATATTCGTTGATCCTGTCCATAAAAAGCGCATTACAATACTGTATTTCATCGGAAGTTAGTTTCTTTATATCATAAATGTATTGATCGTTTTCCGAATAAACGCCGCTGTTTTGTTCACCTTTCGTTGCCTCATAATAATTGTGGTTTGGCTCAAAAAGACTTTCGTTGGGGATCACCGTCAGCTCCGTCAAAGGCACACACGACAACCCGGATTTCATTCCTGCATATCTGAATTTATAGAACGGATTGATGAGCACGATCATTCTCTTAGCCGAAATCGGAAACATCATGAAGTTTTCACTGAAATGTATGAGAGACTTTATTAAACTTGCAATTACATCTTTTTCTTCATCGTTTGTCGTGCGGTTTAATATGTCTGTCAGCCACGAGAGCTTTTTATCATTATGTCTTGTGATGCCGTCCCAGTCTTTTTCGTTTTCCGATGTCATACCGATATCGGTAATGACAAATTCATCCCCGCTTTCCGGCGCATCCCAGAAGGCAATATATCCGCTGTTAACAATGCTTGCCCAACGGTATGCCGGATAGGTTTTATTGGAATTTTGCAGAATAGATGCAGGTGTACCGTCGGAATTCAAAACAGTATTAACAGTCCGCATCCAATATTCATACGGCGTTTCGCCTTCGATACGGCGTTCTTTAAAGTCGGGAGCAAAAAAATTCTTCATTTGCCGTTCCTTTTGCAGCCATTCTTCATTTTGCATAGTCCGCAATTCTGAAACAAGCAGAAATTTTTTGACCTGTAATAGCTGCATACGGTTCAGAGAAACCGTATGGTCGGCTTTTAGCAGTATATTGGCAAGCAGGTTGCCGAATTGCGATTCGACTTTTGTATTCAGTGCTCTTTCAGTGTTGTGGTCATAAAGAGCGTTTTGCGCAAAGGCATGCTCGGGGGCAATATTCTCGCGCAGCTCGCCGGTTTTTATGTTGTAGGTACAAAGCCTATTACTGAACTTCCGCAAAACCAACCGCGGAACATAATGACTGGAAAAACTGCCGTTTGGCATAAACTTTCCTCCAAAACGATTTCATTGATAATATAATACACCATATTTGGTTGCTGCGCAACCGGTGGCTAATAGTCTGCACAAAATTAACTTAAACAGGCTGCTGTTCAGAGTTATAATAACCGTATAAAAAGCAATCGCCTCTCGCATGATAACGAGAGGCGTGTAGTGCGTATTATTCTGCAGAAATCCCTGTTGACCACATAACAGACCACCTACCGTTTCGGAGCACTCGGAAACAGTGGAGATAAGAGTGCCGAAGAGCACGGTTTTCCAGGCGGAAAGGGGCGGGAAAAGCTATTTTTAGCGAAAATTGCCCTTATAGGTCCGTTTGGGACCAAGATGCCGCAGGTTCAAGTCCTGTCACCTCGACCATATCGAGTGTTCATAAGGGATTTGACTTATGAACACTCTTTTTGTTTTATCATATAATTTTTATGTACGGGCAAGGGTAACACCTTGCTCTTTTTTATGCCGTGAATTGTTCGGTTATATACTCTACGGCAACACCTTTGCGTGTGTCCGCAATGTGGGTTTGTTTTGTGGCGTTCGGCAATTCGATATATCCGATAAAACGGTAATATATAACGATTCGTTGCGTTCGACTTTTGCCTGTGCCCTCTGTTTCAAAAATATCAATATGGTCAATCAGTTCTTGAAGCAGCGGCGATGTCAGATTATCCATTTGCATAAACCTGCGAATTGCCGATATGAATTTTCCATATTCCGAATTGGTGTTTTTCAACTCTTCGATTTTGTGTCGAGTATCCGCAATTTTGGCTTTTAAGTCCATACGCTCTTTTTCGTATTTATGAGATAACTCAACAAACCACTCATCACTGACTTTTCCGATAACATTATCCTCATATAGCTTTTCATAAAGTTGCGATACCGTGTTGCTGCGAGCAATCGCTTTTTGCAGTTCCGACTCCAAAAACTTTTTGTCTTTTTCTCTTTCTTCGTCATTTTTTCGCAAAAGCAATTGTGCAAAATATGACTCGTCAATTTCCAACATTTCAACAAGTCGCCTTAATTCGAGTTTTACTACTTCTTCAAGGGCGTCTGCTCTGACATAATGTCTTCCCGGACACTTTCCTCGATAATCAACTTTGTTGTCGGAACAAGTGAAATAGTGAATTTCTTTATTCGAGGTGCTTGTGTGGTATCTCATTTTACTGTGGCAATCTCCGCAATATATCAATCCGTTAAATATACTCCGTTCGCCGTTTTCTTTTTTCGGAGCCCGACGCTTTGTTTTTGAAATAAACTTCTGTACGGTTTCAAATGTTTCTCGGTCGATTATCGGCTCATTAACATCCTTAAATACAGCCCAATTTTCTTTTGAGTTTTCATATCTTGTTTTGTTTTTAAATGACTTGGAATATGTTTTGAAGTTGATAATATCTCCGCAATACTCTTGTTGAGAAAGAATTTTTTGAACCGTTGTCTTACACCATTTGTACGGATTGGTTTGTGTTTTCTTTCCGCCTCTGTTCAGTCCTTTTGACTGCCAATAAGCCATAGGTATAAGCACTTCGCTTTCCTGCAATTCTCTTGCAATGGTTTCATTGCCTTTACCGTCGAGGCACATTTTGAATATGCTTTTCACAACGGTTGCGGCTTCGGGGTCAATTATCCATTTCTTTTTGTTTTCCGGTGACTTCATATATCCGTATGGCGGTTGTGATAACGGCTCTCCCATACTGCCTCTAAGCCTGTGGGACGAACGAATCTTTTTTGAAATGTCTCTCGCATACATTTCGTTTAAGATATTCTTGAAGGGTGCAATTTCGCTTTCTCCCTCATCGCTGTCAATGGCATCGTTCACAGCAATAAAACGAACATTATGTTCGGGGAAATAGCTGTCGGTATAATTACCTACCGAAACATAATCACGGCCCAGGCGGGATAAATCTTTAACCATTACGGCAGAAACAAGCCCGATTTCAATATCGTCGATAAGCTGTTGAAATCCGGGACGGTTAAAATTTGTTCCGGTGTATCCGTCATCCACATAATATTTTGTATCCGTTAAACCCATTTCTTTTGCTTTTTGTGATAACAACTTCTTTTGATTGCCTATGGAGTTACTCTCGCTTTCCGTTCCGTCATCACGGGACAAACGACAATAAAGAGCTGTTATCCCTATTTGATTTTTGTTTTTCGACTGCATTTAATCCTCCTTTCCGACAGTCGAACAATCATATTCATCTGTCATTTTATCATTGATGCTATCAAAGGACAATTCTGCGAAATCGCCCGTGAGATATTTTTTCAATCTGTTATTCAAATGATTGCTGTCGCTATATTTTTTAATATTAAAATCCTCAAATTTACCGCAAACGATATATCTTACTCCGTTTATCATATATTCGCCTGTACCCAAGCTGAAATTTGTTATTTGCTTTTTCATATCATCTCTCCCTATCACGCTGTCGGATTAAATATTTTCTGTAATGTTCGCAAGCTTTAATTATGAAATCTTCGGTCTTTTGTTTATCCAAACCTTTTGGCAAGACATCACGCAGCTTGTCGGCAGGTATTCGCACTTGCTCTTTTTGATTTGGCTTTTCTTCATTGAGAACGGCGAAAACCGTATCGACGAAAAAGTTGCCGTCTTTACTGAATTTTCTTAATCGCTGTGCCTGCGATAATGACGGTGTTGCGTCGGTAAATTCTATTTGTTCAAGTAATATTTGTTGTTCATATTCCGACAGATATGAAAGTTCAACCGCAGGAGTAAAGGCTATCCTTTCCTCGTCAACAAGTTTAAGTAATTCGGGTATTAAGTATGTTAAGCGGATATATCGCTGAACATTTCTGCCGCTTTCGGTATCGGATATGTTATCTCTTGACTTGTGGACAACTTGTCCATAAGTTTTACCTTGATGTTTCAAAGCCTCTGATTTCATTTTGTATGCAAAAGCTTTTTCGCTCGGTAAAATATGTTCACGGTGTATGTTTGAATCCACCATTTGCACAATCGCCTCGTCTTTTGTGAGTTCTTCGATTATTGTGGGTACGCTTGTTATCCCGAGTTCCTTGCAGGCTTCAACTCGTCTGTGTCCGCTGATAATTTCATATTTACCTGCCGGAAAAGAACGAACGATTATCGGTTCAAGCAATCCGTTTTCTTTTATGCTTTCTGTTAATTCTTGTTGCTCAATTCCGCTTCTTTTCTTAAACGGATGATTTTCAAAAGGAACAAGCAAATCTATACTTATGTTTTTTATCATTTTTCTGCCTCCTTCAATATTTCAACTTTTTTGAGGGAAATACCCTTATGGTTTTTCTCATAAATCAATCTTAAATTTGTTCCGTTATCTATCTCGTAAAAGCCAAGATAACTCTGCCACCAAAATACAGGTGTGATTATTTTTCTTCCGTCACTTAGCCGAAGAAAAAGTCGCATCATATTTCGACTTGCCTCTGCTCGCATTATTAACTTTGCGAAGTATTCGCCCTCTTTGTCAATAAATTTGTAGTCGGAGGTAATGATGTGTTCTTCTCTCATTTCTTCTCTTGTGTAAACTTTGTTTTGAATCATAATATATCCCTTCTTAATAAATTCTTTTTATCGGAAAGTAAAAGCTATATATTTATTTATATATTTATACGGCTGCTCTCCGTTTTGGTTTTAATTACCGATTTATCTTTGCTTTACACCTCTTGTTTTTGTATTAAAAAGGTGTCGAAATCGGTAATTTTTTCTTTTGTATCGACATTTTATTGAAAACAAGTATCGCTATATTAAATTAACCGCTGTCATCATATTCACGGCGATTTTTAATGCTTTTTGCACCTCTTTTGGATTTGTATTTTGGACAAAAAACAACGATCGCTTTGTGACTTTGCTTGCATTTGTTTTTGCATTTTCGGCAAAGGCTGTTATATGTTCTTCTGCCTGTTTCGGGATTTATGAAAAAATCCCATTCTTGTTTTGCTTTCTTTGATAATCTCGGCATTGTAAAAACTCCTCTCACTTGTTTGAACCGGGAGAGGCATTTTGCACCCCCTATTTGCAAATAAATTTTCCCCTCTCACTTGGTAGGCAACGAAAACGGTCAAAAATTAACCCTCTGACCAATATTTTTTTATTACCCCTTCACTTGTTAGAACCGGGAACGCTTTTTTTGGGGGGTTGAAAAATTTATAAATATTTAACATTTGCCTCTCTACTCATTTGGACAAAGGGTGCCGAAATGCACACCCAAAATTGACGGTTTAATAAAAATTATTTGGGAAATTTTTTTATGCCCTCTACTTGTTTGAAACGTGAGCAAAAAAGTCAGGGTATTTCGGCGAAAAATTTGCAAAAAAATAAAGTCCCTCGTTTCTTGAAAGTTCAAAAAAACAAAGGACTGGGTATGTAAAAATATTTGATTGTAATTGCGACGCACAAATTTAGCGAGCAGACCGTTTGTATATCCAAACGGTAATTTTGCTCTTTAGGGACTTCCCTAAGACCCGTTGAAAACAGTTTATTATTACAGAAAAACATCTTCGGGTTGTTTCATATATCGGAAATTGAATAAAACTATAATTTTGAATAAATATTTAGGGCTGTAAATACAAAAAATTGGCGTTCGCAAACTTATTGTGTTGAATATTTCTGCTCCGAATGTTATAATTGATTCAAACAGGCAAGGAGGTCAATTATGAAAGTCAGCTATGACAAATTATGGAAAATATTGATTGATAAAAAAATGAAAAAATATCAATTAAGAGAACAAGCTCATATAAGCAGCAATTCTGTTGCAAAGTTAAGTAAGGGAGAATTTGTCAGTATGGAAGTACTGCTTAAAATATGCGAAACCCTTGATTGTGATATAGGCGATGTATGCGAATTTTATAAGGATGACGGAGAAACCGAAAATGCATAAAACAAAAGAACAAATATCATACAATATGCAACAGGTTAAATCCAAAGACACAAAGATAGAAGTTATGCTCAGAAAAGAACTTTGGTCAAGAGGTTTGCGTTATCAAAAGAACAGTAAAAAAGTATTCGGAAAACCCGATATTGTTTTTATCGGCAAAAAGGTTGCCGTGTTTTGCGACAGTGAATTTTGGCACGGTTATGATTGGGATAATAAGAAAAAGGAATTCAAATCACATCAAGAGTTTTGGATTCCTAAAATTGAAAAAAACATTGCTCGAGATAACTTGGTAAACGAAACACTTGAAAATTCGGGTTGGACAGTACTTAGATTTTGGGGCAATGATATAAAAAAGAATTTACAGGCGTGTGCCGATAAAATTGAGAGGACGGTAAAAAGTAAAAATGACTAAATATAAATCTATTGATTTGTTTGCGGGAATCGGTGGCATTCGTCTTGGATTTGAACGAGCCTTCGGGGATGAAATTAACACGGTTTTTGTAAGTGAGTGGGATGAATATGCACAGAAAACATACAAGGCAAATTTCAAAGATGATTTTGAAATTGCGGGAGATATAACAAAGATAAACGAAACCGATATTCCGCAATTTGATATATGTCTTGCGGGGTTTCCTTGCCAAGCATTCAGTCTTGCGGGAAAAAGACAAGGGTTTGATGATAATTATAAAGGTCTTTGCCGAGGCACTTTGTTTCTTGATGTTGCGAGAATTTGCGAAGCAGACAAACCAAAGGTTATTTTTTGTGAGAATGTCAAGGGATTAAAGATTCACGACAGAGGAAGAACATTTGAAATAATTAAAAAAACTTTTGAAGATTTGGGTTATAAAGTTTTCAGCGATGTACTTAACAGTAAAGATTTTGGAGTTCCCCAGAACAGAGAAAGAATATATATTGTGGCTTTCAGAAATGATATTGCACCCGAAAAATTTGAATTTCCAAAGGCGACGGATGATACAAAAAAGCTGATAGATATTATAGAAGAAAAGCCAGTACCGGCTAAATATTATTTAAGCGATGTCTATGTTGAAACCCTCAGAAGGCACAAAGCCCGTCACGAGGCTAAAGGCAACGGCTTCGGATACGAAATTCGTGAATGGGACGGTATTGCCGGTGCTATTGTATGCGGCGGAATGGGCAGAGAACGCAATTTGCTGATTGATAAACGACAAAAAGATTTAACACCGACAACACACATTAAAGGCGAAGTCAACAAGGAGGGTATCAGAAAAATGACTCCGAGAGAATGGGCTCGTTTGCAGGGATTTCCCGATACTTTCAATCTTCCTCTTGCCGATGTCCATCTTTATAAACAATTCGGAAACAGCGTAACTGTAAATGTTATTGAAGCTATTGCAAAACAAATTAAGGAGGTACTCGACAATGCCTAAACTTTCGGGAAATAAAGGCGAATGGAGCGAAATATATGCATTCCTCCGTTTACTTGAAATAAAGAAATTATATGCGGCAGATTCACAGCTTAATAAAAAAGACGATATGTTTTACAATATCATAAACATTATCCGTACCGAGCCTGTGGGAAAACTTGAATTCAGAATAAACAGAACGGAAGATACAATAACTGTTTTTAATACCTCCGACAGCACGGAATTATTAACGCTTCCTTGTTCCGAATTCAAAAATGCGGCAGACAGACTGTACTGCGAAATAATTGAAACAAACGCTTCTGCATTTGCTTTGCCGGATACAGAAGAATTTCTTGATACATTGAACATCGGTGTACTTAAAGCAAAGTCCACCGACAAAGCCGATATTCGGATAAAAATTCACGATATAAATACGGGTTACGAAACAGTTCAAGGCTTCAGTATAAAATCAAGACTCGGCAGTCCGTCAACTCTTGTTAATGCCGGCAAAACAACAAACTTTGTTTTTGAAGTGACAGGCAATATTGATGATGCGGTTGTGCAAGAATTTAATACCTGTTCAAAGAAATTCAAGGATAGATTTGAAGTACTTGACCGTAACGGTTGTGATATAAGTTACGATTCAATGGAAAATGATGTTTTTGAGAGCAATTTACAACTCATAGACGGCGATTTGCCGAAGATTTGCGGTTATATGCTTAAAGAATATTATTCGTCGGGAGTCAACACAGTAACAAATTCACTTGAATCTTTAAATGTACATAATCCAATCGGATATGATTTATCAAAAGGTCATCCGTTTTATGAATATAAGTTCAAAAAGTTTCTTGCAGAATGTGCGCTCGGTATGCTTCCGTCAAAAGTTTGGGACGGTACGGCAGACGCAACAGGCGGATATATTATAGTCAGAGAAGATGGTGAGATTTTGTGTTATCATCTGTTTAACAGAAACGAATTTGAAACCTATCTGATAAATAACACTAAATTTGAAACAGCAAGTACATCCCGTCACGAATTCGGAAGTATATACAAAGATAACGGAAAATATTATATCAAGCTGAATTTGCAAGTTAGATTTACAAAATGAGGTATATATATGTTAAAGAAACTTGGAATAGTAAAGACAAAGAATAAAGGATATAAAGTATTTATGGAACATATCGCTCCGGATTTTTTAGATAATACTATGATTCCCAGCGAGTATGTTAAGTTTTGTTGGAAAAAATACGAAACATCAGGTGTGTCCAGAACAAATTCTTTAAACGGTACAATTTTTGAATTAATTATAGCAACATTGTTTGTCAAAGAAGGGTTGGTACCCCTGCATTTACAAGCGCAAGTTGCATTTGTGCCTAATGTAAATTTTGATGCAATTTTATATACAAACGAAACAGGACCGATTGGTCTTAGTTTAAAAACAAGTTTGAGAGAAAGATATAAACAAGCTGACTTAGAGGCTATTGCATTGAAATATGTACACAGAAAAGCTGAGAACTATCTGTTAACTATGGATGCAACAGAAGCCGGTATGGTTTCAAATAAAATAAAAAACGGGGATGTGCTGGGACTTAATCAAGCAATACTTACAACATCCGATGAATTTAACAATTTTATTGATGAATTAAAGAAGAAAAAGTTTGTTTCTCCAGGTTCAGTTGAAATAATTAAAGCCTCAAGAACGATTACAAGTGATGACATCGCAGCAGCTTGCAAAAAATAATTATGGTTATTTGCAGTTTATTCGCAGGTATCGGCGGAATTGATTTGGCTTTTAAGCAATCGGGTTTTGAAGTGGTATGGGCAAATGAATTTGACAAAGATGCTTGTAAAACTTACAGACATAATTTCCCTGATACCTTGTTATCCGAATGTGATATAAGAAAAGTTAATGTAAAAGATATTCCCGATTTTGATATTCTTGTCGCAGGATTTCCTTGTCAGTCGTTTTCTATTTGCGGAAACAAAAAAGGCTTTGCAGATGAGCGTGGCAATCTGTTCTTTGAAATAATGAGATTTGCGGACGAAAAGAAACCAGAAGTAATTTTTCTTGAGAATGTTGCAAACCTTACGGAACACGACAACGGCAAAACTTTTAATCGTATTCACAATGAGTTGTCGGAAAGAAATTACTATATAAGATATATCATTGCAGACGCTTGCAACTACGGAATACCGCAACACAGAACGAGAACATATATCGTCGCTTTTAAGGATTTTGATATGTGTAACAAATTTCAATTTCCGAAAGAACAACCTCTTAAAAAACACATATTTGATATTATCAATCGAAGCGTGAAAGCAGACGACAGCTTTTATCTTAAAGAGAATTCCGTACAGTATCAAAAGATGAACGCTGCTATAACAGACGAAAATCAAATATACAGATTTTCGGATTACGGTATTCAAAAAAGTAAGGACAGTATTTCTTTTACGCTTAAAGCCAATATGGGGACTTGGTATAATCGTGTGCCTATTATCAAAGACAACTTCGGGATAAGAACAATAACACCGAAAGAGTGTCTTGCTTTACAGGGGTTTCCGGCAGCTTTCGATTTTCCGGATATACCGATAAAAAGTATGTATAAGCAATGTGGGAACACAGTGGTTGTGCCGGTTGTAAAAGACATTATAAGAGAATTAGTAAGATTTACTAATGACAATTAATAGTTATCTATGAAAGAAGGTTAAATATCGTGAATAAGGGTGTTATTTTTATCGCAGGAGTGTATGGTGTAGGAAAAAGTACTTTGTGTAACAAACTCAATAATCTCTTAAATATTCCTGCTTTTTCTTCGGGCGATTTAATAAGCGAAAAGAATGGTGAAAAATACGGCACAAACAAGGTCGTTAAAGATAAAGATTATAATCAACAATTATTGATTGATGCAGTTAATAAAATAATAATCAATTCACCTAGACTAATATTGGCCGGACATTTTTGCATTTTCAATTCGACCAATGGAGTTGAGATTTTGCCTGATTTTGTGTATAGAGAAATCCACTTATCGAAAATTATTTTGTTAGAAGCTAATGCCGATATAATTATTGATAATTTGCAAAGCCGTGATAATAAAAAATATTCTTTAAAAGAAATCAAGATATTATCAGATACCGAAAATCTACAAGCCAAAAAAATTGCAAAAGAATTAAACATTCCTCTTGTTACACATAAAATGAAATTTGACGAATCTGATGTTAATAAAATAATATCAGTTATATAAAGGAAGTGATTTTTAAATGAGAGCATTACTAGACACAAATATTGTTATTCATCGAGAAAATGTAAAGGCAACAAATTTATCCATAGGTCAATTGTTCCATTGGTTAGATGTTTTACATTATGAAAAGATAATCCATCCTTATACTGTTAATGAACTAAGAAAATATTCCAGCGAACAAATTCAAACATTATATGATGCAAAATTAGCAGCATATACACAAATGAAGAGCGTTGCAATACAATCTCCAGATTTCAAAAAACTGTTGGATGATACTCCAAAAACAGATAACGATATAATAGACAATCAATTATTGTTTGAATTGTATTGCGGCAGAGCCGATATTATTATAACCGAAGATCGCAAAATGCGTATAAAAGCCAAAAAGCTTGGGATTGCAGATAAAGTATTCACGATAAATGCTTTCATCACAAAAGCTACAGCAGAAAATCCTGACTTAATTGAGTATAAGTTTTTATCCGTTAGAAAAGAGGTTTTCGGAAAAATAGATGTGAAAAATGCCTTTTTTGATACATTTAGAGAAGCCTATCCCGGATTTGAAAGGTGGTTTTCAAAAAAATGCGATGAAGAAGCTTATGTTAGCCGTAATGACCGGGGAGAAATTCTGGGCTTTCTATATTTAAAAACTGAGGATGAAAATGAAAATTACAATGATATAAGCCCAGCGTTCAAACCCATGCGCCGACTCAAAGTCGGTACATTTAAGGTTGAAGCATCAGGATTCCGACTTGGTGAAAGATTTATTAAAATAATTTTTGATAATGCCATTGAACGTCATTTGCAAGAAATTTATGTAACTCTCTTTATGGATCGCCCCGAATTAAAAGCACTATATGATTTATTGGTAAGATGGGGATTTTACGAATATGGAATTAAACAAACAAATGGTAAAGAAGAAGTTGTTCTCGTAAAAAGGTTAGGAATTTATAATGACACTTTAACTCCTAAACAGAATTTTCCTAATTTAGAATATTCACATCAAAAGTTTTTCTTGCCAATTGAGGCAAAATACCACACTCCGCTTTTACCGGATTCACAATTAAAAACAGAAAACGAGGTGGATTTTCTCGGTGAACAGCCGCAAAAATATGCACTTCAAAAAGTATATATATCATTTTCCTACAAAAGGAATATGAAACCGGGAGATTTTCTTGTGTTATACAGAAAAGGCACTACTCCCGGGAGAAAAGCATATGAATCCGTTATCAGTACAATCGGCATAATTGACGAGATTGCATATGATTTCAAAAACAAGGAAGAATTCTTGAAATATTGTGAAAATAGGACAGTCTTTTCTTCAGAGGAACTCGAAGATTTTTGGCGAACAAAAAGGAATTCCTTATTAGTCATCAAGTTTATTTATGTAAAAAGTCTTTCTAAAAGATTAAATTTGTTATACCTATGGAACAGCGGTATAATTGCTCAAAATAACGGACCTCGTCCTTTTGATTTGATATCAGACAGCGATTTCGATTCAATATTAAATGATTCAAATACTGAAATATATGTTGTGAGGTAGTTGTAAATGAGTACAATTCTTTTATCAATTAAGCCTGAATATTCCAATCGAATATTCAACGGAACAAAAAAATATGAGTTTCGCAAACATCTCGCAAAAAAAAATGTCGATAAAATAATCGTTTACTCCTCCAGCCCCGAACAACAAATTATAGGAGAAGTGACTGTCACTGAAACACTATCTTTAAAGCCTTCTCCGTTATGGGAACTTACCAAAAAGGAAGCAGGCATTTCCAGAGCGAAATTCAGAGCATATTTTAAAGGGTGCAAAAATGCATACGCATATAAACTCGGTGAATTCAAGAAATATGATACCCCTAAAGCACTAATTGAATTTGGAATAAAGCAGCCACCTCAATCCTTTATATATATTGATAAGGACAGGTCTTAGGGTGTCCCTAACGAGGTGTTTGGTAATGCGGTTATCCAAACACACTGCTCGCTGTTGCAATACAACGAAGCGTAGCAACTGATTTGGACAACCTGTCCACAATTGGTCTGCTCGCTGAGATTGTGCAGAAGCGGGCAGATTACCGTTTGGTTATCCAAATGGTCTGCTTGCTAAGATTATACATTTTAATCGAACAAATGAAATCAAGGCACAGCCTACTGGATTTTTCCGTAAGTTGTGCCTGTTTTTAGTTGTATATTACTTGTTCATTAACGATTTCTGTTGCTCGGTTGCGGATGTTGTTCATCTTTTTCACCCATAACATCATATCGGTTGCTTTGAGTTCTTCGGTAACTTTTTCTTCTTTGGCACGTGATTTAACGAGTTCAGAGAACATCTTTTCTGCCTGTTCTTCGATGTCGGCAAGATATGAATTGAGCTTACCGCTTGTCAGCAAATTGTAGTAACGCACTTTATGATTTTGCTTCAAATATCGTTTGTGCCTCATTGCCCATACGCCGATATTCGATTCTTTTTCTTCCGCCGATAACGAAAGATTAGGCAATAAATAATCACCAACCTGCGTATAAGCGCCGCCGTTATTTTCAAAAATTGTTTTCATATTAAAACCTCCTTGATTTTTAGTAAGTTCATTATACGAAAAACAAACTCAAATTGCGAATGTGCGGATTATTGTTTGAATATGATGTTCGACTATCGGTAAAACTGTATTTCACCAAATCCTATATGAACATTCGCACCATAGAAAAGCCACACTATTAAGCCATTTTCAGGCTCTTTAGTGCGGTTTGTTGTTTTTGAAAATCACCGCAAAAACCCGTTAAAAATCATATAAAATTCTAAAAATGTTAGGCAAGTAAAAACTCCAGAATACGGCTTGTATCCTGGAGCTTTTTACTATAATATAAAAAATGTTACGCTTGATGAGCTTTGCAAGTAATTAAGTGCCCTTTAACTGCAAAAACAGTAGTTAAAGGGCTAATTTTATGTATTCTTATTCTTCCGATATTTCAGGCAAACCTGCAACACTTGTCAACAGCGAAAGGACTCCCGAAAGTACACTTGCCGAGGTGACCGCAATCCAATTCACATCGCTTAATACGGCAGATACACCGATAACCGAAATTGCTGTTTGAGCAACGGTTTTTACTGCTCTTACGCCTGCACATTTTGCCCACGATTTCCAATTTGTAATTTTTTTCATATTATTACCTCATTATTTTTTCTCAAGGTCTGCAATTCTGTGATTTGCAACTTTGATTTCTTCATCTGTAACGGCTGAATTTTTTTCAAGATTAAACACTCGCTCTTGCAAATGATTGTATTTATCTTGCTTTTGCTCAAGTTTATCTATACGATAAACAATAAGCGATTTTGTTTTTTCATTTTCGCTCTCTTGCTTTTTCCGATTTGAAACATTGATAATTAGCTGACAAATAATACTGCCGCAAGCAACAATGAGCGATGTAATAATTTCCGTTGCCATATTAACACCGCCCATTAAGACAGAATAAGCTGTAATCTGTCTATGTAACAGTTATATGCACCTGCGTAGCCGTCTTTGTAATCATTAATATTGTAACCGCTTTTTTTGATTGTTTCACAAAATAGTTCTGTAATCTCTGTAAGTTTTGTTTTGCCGAGTTTAACTTGCGAATTATCTTCCAAATCATAATAAATCGGCATATCAAGAGATTTGTTGTTAATGCACTCAAGAATCATCATATTTTCACTTTTTGCGTTTTTGTAATGGCTTTCAAACATACTGTCTTTCTGACTTGATTCTCTGCCATAGCCTGTCCTTATAATGACTGCTTTTATACCGTCATTCTTCATTTTGTTGAAATTAATATCTTTCTGAAATTCAGAAATGTCAACACAAGATATTTTTGTCGTATTTATGCCTCCTTAACAAAGTTTATAACTAAACTCTTTGATGTCGATAGCAGCGGTGTTCTGAATGGCATTACCGGATATATTGGTAGCCGATAGCTTTGTTATGCAAAGTAGCGGATATACGGTTATATCCTTATCCTTATATTTGCTTATGTCAAAAGCAATATTTTTTGTAATATAGCTTGTGTTAAAGATTATATTCGTTTTACCGTAGTCCAACGATGAATCTAAATATTTGTAAACAAGTTTGCCCGCTTCGTTTTTATAAGAAACCTGTACGGTAGGGAAGATTCCGAATGCTTTGTATTCACTTACTTTTGCGGTAAGTTTCAGATATAATACTTCATTTGTATTATTTTTTAAATTAATTTTGTAGCCTCGTCTGTAAGCAACTTTTGCAAAATCTATGTTATTGATATCTTTTAGGTCGTCAACGGTATATGTCGGTAATTCCGAATAATCGTTAAGATTAAGTTTTAAAATATCCGGATTTTCGGAGAGATTATCTGTTACTGTAAGGTAATTTAACCCATCGCTGTTTTTCATATAGCTGTTGATGACAGGAGAAATCATTTTTATGTCAGTCATAGATTTATCTGTTACTGTTTCGCCGTTAATTTTAATTATATTAAGCGGATTGTCATATTTCTGCTTAAGAGTGTTATACTCGTTTAAATTTGTATAATTGTAAAATTTATCTTCTTTATTTTCTTTGTTTTTGTCTGTATATGTATAAACATACGGCAAAAAACAAACATTGTACATATCCGGACCTTTGAGAGAATCACAAACAGAGACATCAATAATATTGTTAATGTTGTTTTTGCCGGCAATTCTGATAGAACTCTCTTCAAATGAGTTCCAATAATCATAGCAGCTTGTTATATTGCCTTGAATATAATTGTTGTGATTATTATCAGTTAAAAGAATACCGGCGGCATTATTTAACGGCTTTTCTCCGTTTTTAAGTCTTGAACCTGAAATAAAGTTATTGGCAAGGCTTTGAAAACCTGTAATTACACAACTTTTGCAATTAGTCATCATAAGTCCGTGTCTGCCGTTTTGCTGTACAGACACATTACTTAAATTAATACAAGAGGCATTACTTAAAGTATTATCCATATTTACGCCGTCGCCTCTGTTGCCCCATGATTTTATATTTGTGCCGTTAAAGCCGCCAATATTAATTTTAATACCGTGCTTGCGGTTCTGATGTGTATCAAGATTTACAATTTTATTTCCGTATCCTCCGTTGTACAAACCGCACTCGCCGTTTTCGTATGTACGAATATTAGAAAGATGACAGCCGATACATGTAGTTTCCAATTTTATTCCGGACAAAGGGCAATTGGAAACATTGATGTTTTCAATTGTGTTATCGGAAGAATTACTGTTGCTTATTTTAATACCGTGATATTTGTAATCATCTTCTGAAATTTTACCCTTAACTGAAAAAGAGCTTAGAGTGCAGTTTGATGAACTGGTGATATGAATTATACAATCGTCATTTTTATATTTATATTCATTCGTTTCACTGTCTTTATCATCATTGTGTTTGATTATTGTTTTGTTAATACCCGCACCAAAGATTTCAAGGTTAGTTTTTTCAATTGTTAATTTACCGACTTTTTAAATACCTGCGGGAATATATACTACCTTATTTTCTTCTATTGCTTTTTGCAGTGCGTCGGTATCGTCGTTTACTCCGTCGCCTACAGCTCCGTAGAACTGTGGAATTGAGAAATACGATGAGTATGAAAATGTTACAGCTTTTGTAGAAGTCAAATCGTTATACTTGCAAAGAGTACCGTCGGATGTCAGAATAAAGCGTATGTTATTAACAATTGTCATAATGAACGAAATTTTGTCATTTTCGCCGTTTCCTATTTCTCCCGTGTAAAGTGTGTCACTGTCAATGTAAGTCAGCAAGTCAGTTACTGAGTTTACAGTTCCTACATTGCAGTGCTTTTCGTAATTTTCAAGATTGTTGTTAGTCATATTTATACCTCCAAATAGATTATTGTATAACTTAAAAAGTTACTTTGCTTTCAAAAAATTAGCAGATAATTTATTTAAATTATCTGAATAAAGTATTATAATTATCTCGTAACTTTTCAAGTTACTTTTATTATAGCAAGCGTTTTGTAACTTGTCAAGATATTTTAAACAGTGTTGCATAAGATTTTTTCTTGACAAGTTACTTTTGCGGCTATATAATTATGGAAATGATTAATTTAAACACAAAAAGGTGATATTATGACTGTTGGTGAGCGTATAAAAAAAATCAGACAACAAAATGCGATTTCTCAAACGGAGCTTGCAAATGCCTGCAAAATAAGTAAACAAACATTATATAAATACGAAAATAATATAATAACCAATATACCGTTTGATAAAATAGAATTGATAGCCGACTGTTTATCTACATCTCCGTCTTATATAATGGGGTGGGCGGAATATGATTTAAGCAATGTAAAAAATATTGAATCTATGCCGGAAATGGTAAAAGTTCCTTTAGTTGGTACAATTGCCTGCGGTGAGCCTATACTTGCGCAGGAGAACATTGAAGACTATATAAATATGCCCGAAAAAACCAAAGGTACATTTGCACTAAGATGTAAAGGCGATAGTATGATTAATGCTCGCATATTTGACGGAGATATAGTATTTATAAGGGAACAGCCGGAGGTAGAAAACGGAGAGATAGCAGCGGTACTCATTGACGATGAGGCTACTTTAAAGCGTGTATATAAAACAGAATTCAGCATAGAACTCAGACCCGAAAATCCTACATACAAATCGCTTTATTATCAAAAAGATGAGATGAACAAAGTCCGTATTCTGGGCAAAGCAGTAGGTTTTTACAGTAATGTGTTGTAATATTTTTTATACTCGATTATATCAACAAAAATAATCGGTAATCACTGATTAAAAAAATTTATTAATTATAAGAAATAAAACCAAATACTTTGACAACAAAACGGTAAAATCAACGCAATATTGTAAAACAAAATTAATTATGCCTACACAATTCGACATACCATTTTTTGGTAATGTGATATTATAATGTCACAGGGACAAACCCCTGATGCTTAAAAGACACGGGATGGTAAGGTTGACTTTTTTATTTAACAATGATAACAAAATCACTGAAATACCAATAATAAGAATACGACCTAACAAGGCTCAGCCTCGAAAACAATTTGACGAAGCCTCTCTTACATCATTATCGCAGTCCATAACAGAAAACGGTATCTTGCAGCCGCTGACTGTCAGAAGGGCAAGTCAAAGTGAATATGAGCTGATTGCCGGTGAACGCCGTCTTCGTGCGTCGGTTATGGCAGGACTGAAAAAAGTGCCGTGCATAATCGTTAAGTGTTCTGACAAAGAGTCTGCGATCTTTGCTCTCCTTGAAAATCTACAGCGCAGCGACCTCGGCGTGTTCGAGGAAGCTCGCGGGATTTCAAGACTTATACGAAGATTCGGACTTACTCAGGAAGAGGCGGCTCAAAGGCTTGGCAAAACTCAATCTACCATAGCCAACAAACTCCGACTTTTGAGGCTTACATACGAAGAACAGGAGCTTATTATTTCGGCAGGTCTTACGGAGCGCCATGCCAGGGCATTACTCCGAATAGAAGACGAGGGCAAAAGGCGAGAAGTCCTAAGCAAGGTAATAGCTCTTAATCTTAACACTCAACAGACCGACAATCTTGTAGGCGAAGTTTTGAATGACTGCCCAAAGCATATTAAAAGTATGGGAAGCAGTAAAGCGGTGATAAAAGATGTGCGTATTTTTGTAAACACCATCAACAAAGCGGTAGATACAATGCGCCTTGCAGGTATTGATGCCAAAGCAGTCAAAAGTGAAAACAACAACTATATCGAATACACAATTAAAATTCCCAAAAAAACCGCAAGCGATAATAAATCCGCTTAAATTTACTAACAAGAGGGTGCGAAAGCATCCGTTCCACTCATACCCATTTCCTTATCTAAACCCCTTGCAAACAGCCGTACAGTGTAAAAAACTGTACGGTTGTTTGCGTTCGCAATTAATAATTTTTTGCCGTTTCGTTCAAGCCGCCGAACAGCAGGCTGTTCGGCTACAGAAAAATTTTGTTAGCAGACAGTATCGTTGGCTTTGCCCACACCCACAACTTTTGAAAGGGGCGACCAAACTTTCATAATTGTAACGGACAAGGTATGAAAATTTTGACATTATTATAAGTCGGTGTTAAAATAAAATTACATTATAATGAAAAGGAATGATTTGTATGTCTAAGGGAGATATTGCAAAGCAAAATTTTATGAACGGTTACAATTGTTCTCAAGCGGTTCTGCTTGCATTTTGCGAGGATTTTGGACTTGAAAAAGAAACAGCATTAAAAATTTCCGAACCGTTCGGCGGCGGTATGGGCAGAATGAGAGAAGTTTGCGGTACTGTTACAGGTATGTTTATGGTGATAGGTCTTGCAATGGGTAATGACAATTCTAAAGACAATACCACAAAGAAAAATGTTTATAAATCGGTTCAGGAGCTTGCCGCAAAGTTTAAAGAAGACAACGGCTCTATTATTTGCAGAGAACTTTTAGGTTTTCAGAAAAACAATAAGGAAAGTTATGTGCCGTCCGAACGCACCAACGAATACTATAAAAAGCGTCCTTGTCCGGAGCTTTGCAAGTATGCGGCAGATATTCTTGAAGAATATCTTAAGAAAGAAAACCTCATTTAAACAACTGTTATTATATAAAATATATGATTTTGTGAATTGTCAACCAAAATTCAATTGCAGGTTGACAATTCGGTAAAACCGAGTTATAATATTGTCAACTTAATAAACCAAATAGGTTGACGATAAGGAGAAAGAACAATGTTAGAGGTAAAATCAAAGGCAACATCAAAAAGCAAAGCCGCTTTGCTTGATTTAGTATTTGTGGCACTCTTTGCCGCTGTAATGACAGTTTGTGCGCAAATTCAGATTCCGTTCGGAGAAGTTCCGTTTACACTTCAAACTCTCGGTGTATTTATTGCAGCGTCATTACTCGGTTGGAAAAGAGGTACACTCAGTGTTATAGTTTATGTACTTCTCGGTCTTGCCGGTGTTCCTGTGTTTGCAGGCTTCAGCGGAGGTATAGGTGTACTTTTCGGACCGACAGGCGGATATATTATCGGCTTTATTTTTACAGCTTTAATTGTAGGTCTTATGACAGAAAAACTCGGCAAAAAACTTTGGGTTGAAATTGTTTCTATGATTTTGGGCCTTGCTGTTTGTTATGCATTCGGCACAGTATGGTTTATGTTCCAAATGAAAATGGGACTTGTTGAGTCACTTTTACTGTGCGTAGTTCCTTATCTTATTGCTGACGCACTCAAAATTGCATTTTCAGCTGTATTGGTAAATCGTCTTGACAAAGTTATCAAGCTTTAATCTGCGACCGCACCACAGCCTTTGCATACAATTTTTTGTAGGAAAAGGCTACAGCAGTGATTTTGTGCAGAATATGACAAATGTAATTGAATATCTGAATAAAGAAAATCCGCTGATTACCTTAACGGGCAGTTGTAATGATGTTCTTTGCAGTAAATGCCCGAATAATAAATCACAGCTTTGTGCCGATAATGATAAAGTGGCAAGTTTTGACAATGCTTGTCTGAAAGAATATAATTTAAAAATCGGTGACGAAATCGAGTGGCTTGCGCTTAAAGATATGGCAAAAAGCAGGATAATTTCACAAGGAAAACTTAGTGAAGTCTGCAAAAATTGTCAGTGGAAATGTTACGATATTTAATAAGCTTACAACATCCCCATATAAAAAATCCCTGTTCAGCGCTGAACAGGGATTTTTGCTGTCTGTTAATTTTTGTTGAGTTGAGAGTAAAAGATTATTGTTTAGAAGAATGCTTTGCCAATCAATTATAAAAGTTTGGTCAACCTTTTCAAAAATAAATAATTCTGTTTTAATGGCTGTCGCCTGTTTTTTCAAACTAAGTGCAAGCACGCAAACAGCGTGGCTGTTTGCGCCTGATAAATTGCAATATCGGAAGATATTATGGGCGCTGCCCAAACCCGCAAGCCTTTAAAAAGGCTTGACCTAAATTTTATTAAACCGTCTTTTTATTAGCTTTTGCGGTAAGTTTTTCAATTTCTATCACAAAAACATCTGTGCGTTCAAATGCGCCTTTTATATGGTTTTCACCGTCTTCCGTAAATTCGGGAGAGTATTTTTGCACCAGAAGCCGCAGTGCTTTTTCTTTTTCGGTAACCGTTTTTGACGCATAGCCAAAGGCAATGGCACTTTCATAACCTGTTGTGAATTTTTCGGAAATAACATCTGATTTTGTAACGACAGTAAACGAAACTTTGCCCGAAAATCTTAGGTTATCCTGTTTGTGACCGACATTTTTGGCACAGTGAAAGTAGATTTTGCCGTCATCGTAAGCGTAGTTTACGGGTACACCGTACGGATAGCCGTCTGCGCCGATGGTAGAAAGCACACCGAAGCTGCCCAATTTCAGAATTTCTAAGGCGACATTTTCGTCAACTGCTCTGTCTTTTCTGCGGATTTCATAGTCTTTCATATTAATCAACTCCAAGATTGTTCATTACCATACCTGTAATCATTTTTGGATAGAAATATGTGGATTTCTGCGGCATTTTTTCTCCTGCGGCGGCAACATCACGAATTTCGGTAACTCTTGTAGGGTTGAGTACAAATGAGCATTGGAACTCGCCTTTGTCAACTCCGTCAATTGCCTCTGTAAAGAATTTTGTGTATGTAAGGTTAATCTGTTTTGCCATATTTTCCTTGTCAATTCCAAAGATTTTTTCAAGAATAAGTGTATGGAGAACAGAAACATCAAGCGACTGTGACGCCTTGCTTACATTGGGGAGCATTTGGCTCATAATGTCGATATTTTTGAGTGTCAGCAAGAACCATTCGCCCTTGCCGCAATAGAAACCGAATGCTTTTTTGCCCTCGTCATAGAGTTTTTTCAAATCTTCCTCCATGGTGTCCGTGCCTTCTTTTTCGTCTATGTAGAAGAATTCAGAGCACTTTTCGAGTACCGCCTCTTTGTCGAAGTTCGGTAAATCTCTCACAAGGCGGTGGGTAGGAAATACCACAAGTCCCGGATGCTCCATATCTACGAGGTAAATCATCTGGAAGTCCTGCGGATCGCCCGGCTTTGAAATGCCGTTTTCTCTGCAATAATTTCTGTAATTGAGAGCGGTTTCGTATCTGTGGTGACCGTCGGCAATATATAGTTTTCTGTCTGCAAAATCGGCAACAAGTTTCGCAATGATTTCTTCGTCGGTTTCAATCCAAAGGCGATGTGTAACACCTGTTTCGTCTGTAAATTCAAGGTCGGCTTTTGCCTTTGACTGCTCATCAATGGTAGCGAGAGTTGTATGTCTTTCGTCCATATAGAGAGCGTAAATCTGACTGAAATTGCAGTTTGTTGCTTTCATAAGATTTAAACGGTCTTCTTTAGCCTTTGAAAGGGTAAATTCGTGCGGTAAGATAATGCCTTTTGAAAATTCTTCAAGCTGAACTCTCGCAATAATGCCCTTTATGCTTTTCTGTGTGTTGCCAACGGAAAATTCTTCCTCGTAAATATAGATAGCAGGCTTATCTTCAATTTTCAAAATGCCTTTATCCTGCCACATTTTTAAAATATCGCTTGCGCAAGCGTAAGGATTTTCACCCTCTTTTGGCAATTCAAGACGAATAATGTTGTATTCGTTTTCTTTAATAAAAGCAAGTCTTTCTTGCTCGCTGATTATGTCGTACGGAGGACAGCAAAGAGAGGAAATTTCGCCTGCCTTTGCGGTGTTGTATCTCATACCTTTGAATGCTTTAATAACTGCCATAGCCGTTACCTCCAATTGAATTAATAAAATTCCCGAACAAGGAATATAAAATTATAAGAATTATAAGAATTATAAGTAAAAATAATACTAAATATAGTCCTGAAAGTATTGAAATATTTAATAAAATAAGTGGTGATATTAAATGATAAGATCTTGTTTACTTCAGATATTATCATTATGTTATTTATTATTATTACTTTCTGTATTTACTAAAAAAAGAAAAGAAAAAAGTTTAGAAAATAAAAACTTTGAAATATTTTCTATATTAACATTTATGGTATTATTATTTGATGGAGTAAAAAACTATTTATTATTTTTTCAAGATAAATATGAACTATTAAATATAATAGTTTGCAAAGGTTTTCTTATAAGCACTATTATATGGAGTACGTGGTTAATTATATATATAAGTAGTCTTAAAAAAGAACATAAAACTTTAAAAGAGTTATTTAAAAGTAATCCTTTTTATATAATTTTAATAATAATAAGTTTAATATTATGTGGGGTGAGTATTTACTTAAAACCAAATTACTTTGTTGATATTGATAAATTAATTGCTTATCAAAATGGAAAAGATTTATATTTTACTTATATAGTTAATATCGTTTACAGTGGGCTTTTAGTAATATATATGATTTATAAAAAAGAAAAACTTGATTTTAGTAAGAAAATGATAGTATTTTCTTTTGCATTTTTAAGTCTTATTGGAATAGTAATTAGTTGGGTAAATCCAAGTGTTTCAATTAATAGCTCGATAATGGGACTTGTTATGGCTCTTATTTATTTTACAATGGAAAATCCAGATTTAAAAATAATAAATGAACTTGAAAAAGATAAAGAGGAGGCTAATGAAGCCTCAAAAGCAAAAACTGATTTTTTATCAAATATGAGTCATGATATTAGAACACCAATGAATGCTATAATAGGTTTTTCTGAAAGTCTTCTTACAGAAAATATGCCAATTAATCAAAAAAGTGAAGTTCAAAGTATTTATGATGCAGCATCAACATTATTAGGAATTATTAATAATATTTTAGATGTTTCAAGAATTGAAAGTGGTAAAGAGGAAAAGAAAGAAACTACTTATGAAATGCGTAAGATTGTTATGCAACTTTCTTCGGTGATAACTGCAAAACTTGATCAAAACAAAGTAAAACTTAATATAAATATATCTTCGGATGTACCTAAATTTATGATAGGTGATGAACTTAAAATATATCAAATACTTATGAATATATTATCAAATGCTGCTAAATATACAAATGAAGGTCATATAGATTTTAATATAAGTAGTGAAAATGTTGGTGATATGGCTACAGTTAAATTTTCTGTAGCAGATACAGGAATAGGCATTAAAGAAAGTGATTATGATAAATTATTTGTTAAATTTTCAAGAATTCATAATCAAGAAAATTATAATGAAGTTGAGGGTACTGGACTTGGTCTTGTTATAACAAAGAAGTTGGTTGAACTTTTAGGAGGTACAATATCATTTACCTCAAAATATAAAGTTGGAACAACATTTACTGTAGTACTTCCACAGAAAATAGATTTTAATGCTATTGAGAAAGAAGAAGTTAATACTCAAACTAAAGTAAGTACCTCAAATGTACATTTTGATGGATCACTATATGACATATTAATTGTTGATGATAAAATGTTAAACTTAAAAGTTGCTCAAAGAATATTATCTGATTATAAATTTAATATAACATGTCTTCAAAGTGGAGCTGAGGCTATTGAAAAAATTAAAGGTGGAGCAAGATATGATTTAATATTTTTAGATCATATGATGCCACTTATGGATGGTATTCAAACTTTAAAAACACTTAAAAATTTAGAGGGTGTTAAAGTTCCTCCGGTAATTGCTCTTACTGCTAATGCAATGGTAGGAATGAAAGAGTTTTATTTAAAAGAGGGCTTTGATGGCTATATTTCAAAACCTATTAATAGAGAAGAACTTCAAGTGCTTTTAAATAATATATTTTGTAAAAGATAAATAAAAAATACTGATTTTTATAACCAGTATTTTATTTTTGTTTATTAATTGTTCTTGCTTCTCTTGCAGAAATAATAACTTTTTCTCCATTAATAACTTTTTTTTGAAGATTTGGTTTTTGAACTCTTTTTGTTGCATTTAATGCATGAGATCTATTATTTCCTGATAAAGGTTTTTTATTAGTTATTTTAGTAGCCATTATTAGTTTCCTCCTTTTTTCATTACTTTTAAATTTTACTATAAATATGGGGAAAAGTCAACAAATTTTACATTTCATATACTAGATTGGTGTGGTATAATACAATTAAGAAAGGTATTAGTTAAGTGGCAATTTAAAAATAGATTGAACGTTGATTGCTACGAAAGATATAAAGATTAATATGAGAGTAGTTAGTATTGGAGATTTAGTTTTAGATTATTACTATAAAAATGGAAAATTAATTGGTGTTGATGGAGGAATGAGTAGTCATAATATTATTGCAAATTTAGCGAAAAAGAAGATTTCTACAGCAGTATATGGAGTTTCTGGTAATGATATACAAGGCAAAATTGCTAATTTAAGTTTAAAAAAATTAAATGTTGATGTAAGCAAAGTATTAATTAAAGATAATATTAAGACAAGATGCTTTCATGTTTCTTATGATGAAGAAGGTTTTATTTCTAAAAAAAGATGTCCAAAATGTAATGAAAAAAAATGGTATGAAGAAAGTCAAATTGATATAGAATATATAACTAAAAATATACAAAATGATGATATTTTAGTCTTTGATAATCTGAATGATAAAAATATTGAAATCATAAAAAACGTTTCTAATAAAAAAATAATTGATATAGGCCAGTATTTTGAATTTGAAAATTTATCAAAAGAGGACATTATAAATAAATTAAATAATGGTTTTGAAATAATTAATTTTAATGAAAGAGTGTCAAACTATTTACTTGATAAATTAAATTTAAAAAATAATATTGAATTATATAATTTACTAAAGGCAAA
>ERZ791919.941-NODE-941-length-28024-cov-3.613215_pt1 | contig 28024 bp, 19 predicted proteins | sample MGYA00510137_ERZ791919 | MGnify/ENA primary metagenome ERZ791919 (study PRJEB30046, sample SAMN00792059) | human gut metagenome | study: EMG produced TPA metagenomics assembly of the A metagenome-wide association study of gut microbiota in type 2...
CTTATGCCATCAGTTATTTTTCATTATTATCATCTGTTGTTTTTGCCACAATGTATCGTGGTCTCATTTTTACTTCCTCATAAATCTTTGAAATATAGAAACCAATTACACCTAAACTCATCATCAAAATACTACCTATAATAAGTAAAAGTAAAATAACTGTTGTAAATCCTTCTAATGATTTTCCACTAAAATATTTCACTAATGAAAAAATTCCGAAAATAATAGAGAACACAAATAAAAACATCCCACAACCAGTAACTATCTGCATAGGTGCAACTGTAAATGACGTAATATTGTTAATTGCATATTTAAAAAGAGATTTAAATGACCATTTTGATACTCCGGCTTCTCTTTCCTGGACATCGAATTCCACATATGTAGTTTTAAATCCAACCCATGATGACAATGCTCTGAAAAATACCTGTCTTTCAGGTAAAGCAATAAACGCATCTACAACCTGTCTGTCTAACAGTTTAAAATCTGATGCCCTTGACATATCAATCTTTGTTGCATCACTTATAATTTTATAAAATGTCTTTGCAAATAATTTATGAATTGCACTTTCTTTTCCTCTTGTCGCCTTTACTCCTTCAACAACCTGAAATCCCTGTTTCCAAAGTTTATACATTTCCACTAAAGTTTCAGGTGGATGCTGCAAATCGCAATCCATAACTGCGCAACAATCACCATGAGCAAATTCAAGCCCCGCAAATACTGCTCCTTCTTTTCCAAAATTTCTTGAGAAGCAAATTCCTTTAACTTTTGGATTAGCCTTACTTGCTATTTCAATTTCTTCCCATGTATTATCTTTTGAGCCATCATTTACAAATACTATTTCATAATCTATATTATTTTCCTCTAAAATAGTTGATACAACATTTGCTGTTTTATGAAGCATCGCTCCCTCATTGTATGCCGGAATTACCACCGATAAAATACTCATTTTTTTAGTTTCTCCTTGTAGTCCAATTATTTTTAATACTGCATTAGTAAATACTTATCATCTTAATTGCTTTATTATTTATTTTAAATCTTCATATAGTCAGAAAACTTTCGTTTTTAACTTATTCTTCACTATAGAAAATGGCACATTTGACAGCTTTATGCCACCCTTTCACCATTCTTTCTACCTTTTTTTTATCCATAGCAGGCTCAAATGTTTTTTCAATTCCCATATTGGCTTTTATTTCTTCCTTGCTTGCCCAATACCCTGTTGCAAGGCCTGCAAGATATGCTGCACCTAAACCTGTAGTTTCAATTACATTTGGGCGTGCTACATTTGTCTGCAATATATTTGACTGGAATTGCATAAGAAGGTTATTTGCGCAAGCTCCTCCGTCTACTTTTAACGAATTAATTGAAGTATCTGAATCACTTTCCATTGCCTTTACCAAATCATATGTCTGATATGCCAATGACTCAAGTGTTGCCCTTACAAAATGTTCTCTGCTTGTTCCTCTTGTAAGTCCTACAACCATTCCACGGGCATTCTGCTTCCAATATGGAGCGCCCAAACCTGTAAAAGCAGGTACAACATAAACTCCATTTGTATCTTCAACTTTAGAAGCCATATCCTCACTCTCCGGTGCACTTTCCACAAGTTTCATTTCATCACGAAGCCACTGAATCGCTGCTCCCGCTACAAAAACACTACCTTCAAGTGCATACTCAACTTTTGCATCGGTTGATGCTGCTATTGTTGTAATAAGCCCATTTTGCGATTCAACAGGTGTGTTTCCTGTATTCATCAATAAAAAGCATCCTGTTCCATATGTATTTTTAACATCGCCTTTTTCAAAACATCCCTGTCCAAACAGCGCTGCCTGCTGGTCTCCTGCCACTCCTGTAATCGGAATATTATTTCCAAGTATATCCTTACTTGCATAACCAAATATTCCGCTTGAAGGTTTAACCTCTGGAAGCATTTGCTTTGGTATGTTTAACAATTCAAGCAATTCATTATCCCATTTCAATTCCTTAATGTTAAATAACATTGTTCTTGAAGCATTTGTATAATCTGTTACATGAACACTTCCACCACTTAATTTCCATATAAGCCATGTATCAATAGTTCCAAATACAAGTTCTCCCGCTTCCGCTCTCTTTCTCACTCCGGGAACATTGTCTAAAATCCATTTAATCTTTGTCCCTGAGAAATAAGCATCGGGAATCAATCCTGTCTTTTTCTTTATCAAATCACTCTTTCCCTGTTTTTCCAAATCATCAATAATATCAGCAGTTCTTCTACACTGCCATACAATCGCATTATACACCGGTTTTCCTGTATTCCTGTCCCACACAATTGTAGTTTCCCGCTGATTAGTGATTCCTATTGCTTCTATATTATTGCCACTAACTCCAGCCATATTCATTACTTTTCTTATTGAAAGTAACTGTGTCAGCCAAATTTCTTCCGGATCATGTTCAACCCAGCCGGGTTTTGGGAATATTTGTGTAAATTCCTGATTTGCCTGAGCTATTATTTCACCTTTTTTATTAAACAAAATGCATCTTGAACTTGTAGTTCCCTGATCAAGTGCCATAATGTATTTTTCCATATGTAATTTCGCGTAACCACAAATACTCATCGCACAGAAATATCTGAATTACGCTCCTCCTTCATTATTTATCACGTTCTAAAACTTATATATAATTGTACCATATTTTATTAAGATGAAATATTAATATTTTCTTTTTATATTGTAAATTTATTCTTTATAAATGCAAGAATTCATGCTTGCATTGCAAATGATTTTTTGTCTTTCATTTACTACGTTTCCTCCATTTTTCAATTCACAATTGTTAAATGTTTTATTATAACAGAGTCAAAATGTCTAAATCCACATGAACATAAGTTGGCAAAAATTCTTAGGCACGTCCCGATACGCTCATTAAAGGCGATTGCTTTTTACCCCGATGTCATATTTCCCTAACATAATAGCTAAATATTTTATCATATTTTTAAAAATAAGTGTTGACAAATTAGGATTCATTAGGTATTATAATATCAGTAATCGTTACTATTATTGTTATGGAGGATAGCAAATGATCAAGTATAGCAAGCAACGTGAGTTGATTAGAGAAAACTTATTAAGCCGATATGATCATCCTACAGCAGACGATGTGTATGCAAGTGTTAAACTAATACTTCCTAACATTAGTCTTGGAACTGTATATCGCAATCTTTCATTTCTGGTTGAACAGGGTGAAGTCCTTTCATTAAAATTAGGCGATGGCAAGGAACATTTTGACGGTCACACAGACCCTCACTACCACTTCATCTGCACAGAATGCGGTAAGGTTGAAGATATATTTATGGAAGAGTTACAGATAAATAAGATAGCTCAAGATCATTTTGACGGAATAATAAAAGGTCACCAAACTTACTACTACGGCATTTGTCCTAAGTGCAATAAGAAAGATTAGTAAGTCACTAAAAAATAATTATATATAATGGAGGAATTAAAAATGGCAAAATTTGTATGTTCAGTATGTGGTTATGTACACGAAGGAGATTCAGCACCTGAAAAGTGTCCAGTATGTGGAGTAGGTGCAGATAAGTTTAACAAAATTGAAGAAGGCGAAAAAGAATGGGCTGCAGAACACGTTGTAGGCGTAGCTCAGGGAGTAAGCGAAGATATTCTTGCTGACTTAAGAGCAAACTTTGAAGGTGAATGCTCAGAAGTTGGAATGTACCTTGCAATGGCAAGAGTTGCTCATAGAGAAGGATATCCTGAAATCGGTTTATACTGGGAAAAAGCTGCTTATGAAGAAGCTGAACACGCTGCTAAATTCGCAGAATTACTCGGTGAAGTTGTAACAGACAGCACAAAGAAAAACCTTGAAATGAGAGTTGAAGCTGAACACGGTGCAACAGCTGGAAAATTTGACCTCGCAAAGAGAGCAAAAGCTGCAAACCTCGATGCAATCCATGACACAGTACATGAAATGGCAAGAGACGAAGCAAGACACGGCAAAGCATTCGAAGGCTTATTAAAGAGATACTTTGGCTAATTACGAGCAACGTTAAAATAAATAGCTTACACCTGGGAGTTTACTCACAAAGGTGTAAGCTATTTTATTTTAATGTTGTGACAATCTCCAGCGAGAAGTAGTGAAGCGGATTCGAGCTGGAGGTTGCTCGTAACTACAAGCTACAATGCCTTTAAACAAAGGATATTTTAAGAATTATCAAGAGGATGGATGTTAAGTCTGTCCTCTTTTTTCAACCTTAAATGTTGTCCTTTTGTTGTCCTTTTTGACTTTTAAAAATTAATTTTTGTTAAAAGTTGTCCTTTTTACACCCCGATAACTACCACCAAAACACATCTATTGACTCATTGCATTCTTCCGTTCCAACAACTGCTGCTGCATTTCCAAATCTTTTTGTAATTGTAATAACCTTTGCTGCAAAATCAACCTTGTAACCATTTGTTTTTTTCATTTTAAATACCTCTTTTCTTTCTTATTTTTTAGTAACATTTCTTTTGTTATCTTATGTATATATTGTACTATTTAAGGTGTGCAAAAAAATGTACTTTGATAAAAGTTTTTTAAATTTATTTTTGCCTTTTAAACGTTTATAAAAGCATACAATTACGAACTATAAAAACCATGTGCATTTTGCGTTCGCAATTGTATCAAAAACATTTTACAAACGTTCGTATATTTTTCTTTACTTTTGCGAACGTTTATGATATACTTAACTTATCAAAACAAAGGAGTGAAAAGATTATGATTTATGGTTATCACAGAACAAGTACAACAGACCAACATTTGGATAGAGGTATCAAAGAAATAGAAACTTTCTGCCAAAACAATAATATCGCTTTAGAAAGAATATACACAGACCAACAGACAGGAAAAAATTTCAACAGACCCAGATACCAAGTCCTAAAGGAAGATATTCTTAGAAGCGGAGACACTCTCATAGTCACAGAACTTGACCGACTAGGAAGAAACAAGCAGGACACATTAAAAGAACTTCAATATTTTAAAGATAAAGGAGTTCGGGTAATGATTTTAGAAATCCCTACTACTACTCAAGATTTATCTTCTCTTGATAATTCCATGGCAAAAATGATTATGGAAACAATAAATAATATGCTGATTGAACTTTATGCCACAATGGCACAGGCAGAAATTGAAAAGAAAGAAAAGCGGCAGCAAGAGGGGATCGCCGCCAAAAAGGCAAGAGGTGAATGGGCTGATTATGGCAGACCTAAAGCACAAAAGCCTAGTAATTGGGATGAAGTTATTAACCTATGGAAAAATGGCGAAATCACCGCCGTAAAAGCCATGGAACTTACAGGGCTAAAGAAAACCACCTTTTACAAATTATTAAAGCAGCAGGACTAAACCTGCTGCTTTTGTTTTATTGTGCTATGAACATTATAAAATTTTCGAGTTTTAACTTGTCATTTTATTTTATATACTCGTTTATTTAATAACTCCGAACCACTTCGTTTACCAGGCATGAGTCGGCGGCTCCCCTTCTTCAATAGTTGCCCCCTCTGGATATTTTATATTTAGCAAATTGCTACAACCCTCAAATGCTTTTATATGCATACTCACTAAACTATTCGGAATTATGATATTTCTTAAACTTGTGCAATTTCTAAATGCATATCCTTCTATTTTTTCCACTCCATCAGGAATATTCACTTCTGTAAGACTTATACAATCACTGAAAGCTCCTACCCCTATTGTTTTAACACCTCTAGGAATAACTACACTCATAAGACTACTACAGCCATGAAACACATTTTCATTCACAATTGTTATACTCGAAGGAAGTTCTATATTTGATAATTTTTTACAATATTTAAATGCACCATATCCTATATTTGTTACACTATTTGGTATCGTAATATTCGTCAAATTATTACAATCTCCAAACGCTCCGTTTCCTATACTTGTTACACCATTTGAAATTGTTATATTTTCCAAATTATAACATCCATAAAACGCACCATTTCCTATACTCGTTACACTACTTGGAATTGTTACGCTTGTCAGACCTCCACATCTAGAAAATACATAAGTTCCTATACTTGTTACACTGTTTGGGATTGTTATGTTTGTTAAACTACTGCAATTATAAAATGCAGAATCTCCTATACTCATTACACTGTTTGGAATTGTTACATTTGTCAGACCGCTACATCCTTCAAATGCACCATTTCCTATACTCGTTACACTACTTGGAATTGTTACACTTGCGAGACTGTTACATCCAGAAAATGCACCATCTCCTATGCTTGTTACACCATTTGAAATTGTTACACTTGTAATTTTCTCATTTCCCTCAAATGCGCTATTTTCAATACCTACAACTGTTTTTCCTTGTATCTTACCAGGAATTACAATATTCATTTCTGTTCCAACATATTCTTGTATCCAACATTTATTCGATGTGCTTTTTACTATCCAATCCTCTCCACTATCGCCTAAATCTTCCGTTGTAGGTTCCTCTGTTTTAGGTTGCTCTGTTGGCTTCGTTGTAGGTTGCTCCACTGGTTTTGTTGTAGGTTGTTCTACTGGTTTTGTCGTTTGAGGAACTGTTGGTGTAACCTTTGCTTTTACAGTAACCTTACACTTATATTTTTTCTTTCCCACCTTTGCGGTAATAGTAGCCTTACCTGCTTTCTTACCTTTGACTTTTCCTTTACTGCTAACTGTTGCAACTTTCTTGTTGGAAGAACTCCATTTCACTTTTTTCTTGTTGTTTTTTAGTTTCAAAGTTGTTGTTTTTCCCACATTAATTGTTACAGATTTCTTATTCAGTTTTACTTTTGCTGCCGCATTTGCATTTATTAATGGAATCATTGATATAGATAACACCAATACAAGCACAACCGCCAGCGTTTCTTTTAATAATTTCATATTTCTTCTCTCCTTTAAAATAGGAATTTTCCGTATCTACTTTCCACTTCTAATTGGTTTAGGACATTCTGCATTTTTAGGAATTATCCAACGATTGTTGATTTTTTCTGCCTTTATTGTAAAGCAAATTTTTTCGTTCCTACACCATTCTTGAATTTGCCTTTGAGAATAACCCCACTTTTCCGCTGCCTCTTTTGTTCCCATAAATTGAATTTCTTTTGTTTGCTCCATATTTTCTGCTCCTTTCAGACTTTCAAAATCTATAATAAAAGTATAGTTTAAAGATTTTTAAAAGTCAAACTAACCCAACACTTTATCAACCTATTGTTTACAAGTTATATAGTACACTTATACAAAAGGAGGTTTTGAAATGGTTGACTTTGGAAACACGTTAAAAACATTAAGAATCAAGAATGATATGACACAATCTCAACTCTCCCAAAAGTTAGGTTTAACCAAATCCGTTATCAGTGCTTATGAAAATGGTTTGAGAATGCCCTCATATGATGTTTTAATTGCAATAGCAAAACTTTTTAAAGTCACAACAGATTACCTATTGGGAATTGAACATAAAAGAGAGATTGACTTGTCTGGATTACCAAAAGAAGAAGTTGACGCATTACTAAATCTTATTAATGCTATGAAAAACAGAAAATAACACTACCCATTCTTTGTGAACCAGGTAGTGTTATTTTCATATTACACCATTTCCAAATTCTTCAACAGTTTCTCAACCCCCTGCTCTGAAATAGCTATATAATATTTATGTGTTACTGCACTGCTGCTATGCCCCATTTGATTGCAAAGTAAATATTCCGGGGTATTGAGTGCCGCAAGATTTGTTCCGTAAGTATGTCTTAAATAATGATATTTGAAATTAATATGATGTTCCCCCTGTAAAGTCCTAGAATGATATTTCATTGAATTTACTGTCTGTATCTTTCCGTTTGGCAAAGAATTTACCAATTCAAAAGAAGAAATCATATTCCCTTTAATATCTTGTATAAACGTCTGATTCTGTTGCCTCTGTGCTTTTAATTCTTTCTTGTATTTCTCCTGCTGCTGCATTAAATTTCTAAAATAGTCTTTCAATTTATTGCACATATAAATTTTTCTTTTTGCGTTTCTCGTTTTGAGTGGCACTAATTTTATCAATCCCTCTTGATATTGCATTTGTCTATCAATAGTGATAATGCCATTTTCCATGTCTATCTTATCCCATTTCAGACCATAACACTCATTGATTCTCACTCCGCAATATTTCCCCAGCATATAAGCGGTTTCCGCATTTGTCCCTTGAAAATAATTATCTAACTGCTGCATTTGTGTTCTATTCAAATACACTATATCGGTTTCTTCATCTATCTTTAATTTTGGCATATGTATTTTGGTATCTTTATTAATGCACAATTTGTTGTAAGTATCTATATCCAAATAATTTCTTGAATATGCCTGTCCGAAAATCAGATAGAACATTTTCAAAAATGATTCTGTATAAGAATATGCCCGATTCTCTATATAGTAAAGTTCCGCCAAATAGTCTTGTATTTCCGCTACTGTTATATCATCAATGTACCTTTTTCCAAACCGCTCTTTCAAATGATTTTTCCATAGACTATCTTGTTTCTTGATTGTCGCATATGCTTTTCCGCTCCTGCCATGTTCACAGTATTCGCCAAAAACTTCTTCTACAGTTTTTCTTGCGATTTTCTTTTGCGGCTCTTTCAATACTTGGGCTTTTGCAATAGCAATGTTTCTTGCTTTTAATGCCTGTTTTTCCGTCTTAAATGGTTTTCCTTCTTCATCTTTTACTCTCTTTTGTGCTTTCTTCTTACCATTGACAGTAATTACAAATCTGTAACCCCAATAGCCATTCTCCAACTGAAATACACCTACGTTGTTATTAGTTGTTTTGTTCATGTTAATACCTCCTAAAAGTTGTCCTTTTGTTGTCCTAACTTTTATAAAGTTGTATTAACTTATAACAAAAAGTGTCCTTTAAGTTGTCCTTTGAAATTTTCCTCAATCCCTTTATTTATCGTATCTTGCAAAGGCACAGAATCTGGATGCAATCCATGACACAGTACATGAAATGGCAAGAGATGAAGCAAGACAGGGTAAGGCATTTGAGCTGGAGATTACTCGTAATTTCTCCTACTCCTCTATCTCCTCGAACTTTAATCCATATTCTATGGCATAGGCCTCTACAAGAGAACCTTTAACTCCAATAATTGTACATTCAAGAGGTATTGGCTCTTCATCCCTAGAATAATTAGGATTTTTAATCCATACATCATTTAGTATATCTACTTCTCCAGCATAAATAGTTACACTATCTAACGAAGTACATCCGGCAAAAACTCTCATCCCCATTCTTTCTAAAGTTTCCGGCAAAACAATATTTTTTAAACTTGAGCAATTTTCAAATGCACAAAATCCAATTGATTTAGTTTTCTTTCCTAAAGTTATACTTTCTAATTTCTTACAATTCATAAATATTTTAGATGGAATTGCTGTAATTTTATCAGGAATAACTATATCCGTAATTCCACTTCCATTAAATGCACTGCTATCAATTTCTTCTAAATCATCAGGTAACTGTATACTAGTTAAGGAACTGCAACCCATAAATGTCTCTTCACCTATAGTTTCTACACCTGATGGCACATTAACACTATCTAGCTCATAACAATTTTTAAATGCTCTATCACCTATTCCTGTAACACTTTCCGGTAAAACAACTGCCTTTAAATTATCACATCCTTCAAAAGCTGATCTTCTGACAATCTGAATACCATATGAAACTACGACTTTCTCTACATCCATATTGTCCATAAATGCGTCAGAATCAATCAACCACACTTTCACGCCATTAAGTTCATTAGGAACAGTTATTTCTTTATCACTTCCATGATAACCTTCTATTGCATATCTTCCATCTAAATCCATCACTATCCATTTCCCTATGGTAATGTTATTGTTCGTTTCTTCTTCATTATCTGTCCCGTTATCAGATGGCCTTTTCGTTGTGACTTCTTCTTTTACCGCTTCTTTAGTAATAGATTCTTTAGTAGTAGTCTCATTTACAATTGTATCTTTATTATCATTCTTAATAACATCTTTATTTGTCACCTTTTCATTAACTATAATCTTGCATTTTAATACTTTCTTCCCAAATTTAGCATAAATTACAGTTCTACCTTTCTTTACTGCCTTAACCTTTCCTTTTTTAGTAACTACGGCTACCTTTTTATTCTTACTGCTCCACTTAATCTTAGACTTTGTTCCCTTAACCTTTAAAAATATGCTGTCACCTTCATACATAGCTACACTTTTCTTAGTAAGCTTTACCTTAGTGGCTGCGTCAACAGTTACAAATACTGCACATAAGCTAATAATCATTGCAGTTAAAACAACTAAAATTTTTTTCTTGTTCATATACCCTCCATTAATTAATACATTTTTAGTTTCGATTAATTTTAACATAACAATATCGTCTTTGCAACATTTAGTATGTGTGACATTTCTTATTTATATTGCAACTTTTATTTTCCTGATAACTTGACTAAATTTAATTTATTTTTCTTGTATCATTATCTAAAAGCATTTATAATTTTATTGGGGTAAGAAATAGGTTCAATAGAACCATAATAAAAGTATTGGAGGTAGTACATATGTACAAATTTTTGCGTGCAACATTATGGACTGTTGTCTTAATGTTGTTTGGCTCTACAGTGGCTTTCTGTGCCACTACAGACTTTGGCAATGTAGGTGAACCATCTTATAAACTTGTTCACACTCTAGATTCGTCAGAGGTATTCGTGGCAACATATGATGTAACCGATTACGGTGCCGTTGCCGACGGACAGACAGATAACACAAATGTTTTTCAAAAACTTCTAAACAAAGTTGGAGATTTAGGAGGCGGTATTGTATATGTTCCAAGCGGGCGTTATGCAATAAAAGGCGCTCTTTCCATTCCTAAAGGAGTTACACTTCGTGGTGACTGGCAAAAGCCTAGTCGAAATAACAGTGCTCCAATTGGGACATTACTTATGGCCTATACAGGACGAAATGGAAATGAACGCACAACACCATTTGTTGAAATGGCTCCTGAAACAGGAATTATGGATTTAACAATATGGTATCCTGAACAGGACCCGAATAACATTACTCCATATTCACCAACTATTCGTTATGGATTCAACAATTATTTTGGAAATGAATATTGTAATACAAAAAATGTCACTTTATTAAACTCATATATTGGCGTTTTATTTAACTATGATAACGGTGGTGCTTCACCGGTAGTTAACGGACTTTATGGAACTACATTATGTAAAGCTATAGAAATTGATAAAATAGCCGATGTTGGAAGAATTGAAAATGTAAACTTATCACCTGACTACTGGAAGAATTCAGGTGTTGCAAATGCCCCAACTACAACTTCTTTCAACGATTACATGTACAACAATTCAATCGGTATCGTAATGAGACGTAACGATTGGTCATACACATGTAACATTAATATTAATGGTTATAATATCGGATACGATACAGAAAAAACTTTATCAACTGATGACAATGCTACACCAAACGGCCATCACTATAACTTTGATTTATCCGAATGTAAAACAGGTATTCAGATTAATGCAACTAACTCTGTAGGTATTTTATTTGACGAGATAAATATTCATAATTGTGAAAACGGAATCGTGCTTGGCGAAAACACATCAGATGCAGCACAATTTACAAAAACAACAGTAGACGTATCTAAATATGCTATACAAATCCCTGATACTTCAAGTACAAAACTTACATTTAATTCATCAAAAGTATCAAGAGGTCGTGTTGCAATTAACAGTGGAACATTTGTTGCAAATAATACAACATTTAGCAACAGTACTCCGCAGATTTATTATGGTACTTCAGGTCGTGGAAACATAACAGAATGTGCATTTACTAAAGGTCGAAAAATCACAAATAAATCTGTTTATGAATCTACTTTAAGCGATAGTACGGTAGTAACCGGTGAAGTTTCAGATTTCACTAAAGTAGAATATGACCCACATACACCTGCAAGAACAGTTTTATATAACGCCACTGTTTCGCCATATAATGCCACTACAGATTCAAATGATAATACTTCTGCTATTCAGAAAGCATTAAATCAGGCTTCTAATGATGGTGGTGGAATCGTATTTTTACCTAGTGGCAAATACAAAGTTCGTGGACATTTGACAATTCCATCAAATGTTGAGCTTCGCGGTGCCGTTGATTTATGGAGCGTTCCTCATGGCTCAGGTACTATACTTGAAGCTTATGAAAATAGAAACAATCCAAACGGAGATTCTTTTATTCAGTTAAAAGCTGACAGTGGAATTCGTGGCATTGTAGTCGACTACCCTGAACAGGTATTTTCCGGAAGTGCAGACTGGCTTCCGGCAAAGTACCCTTACACAATTCAGGGACAGGGAGCTAATGTTTATGTAATTGATTCAGGCGTTCGAGCTGCTTATAAAGCATTAGACTTATTTACATATAAATGCGACAACCACTATGTTGATTTTTTAGGTGGTCACGCCTTTGATACAGGTGTGAGAGTAGGTGGAAATTCAGTTGACGGAAAACTTTATAACCTTATGTTTAACGTAATTGTTTATGCCTGCGGAAATGAAAGTAAATTTGGAAGCTTTAGCAATATGCCAAATGGCGTTTCTAACGCACCTTTGTATTCATATGGGCTTGAGCATTTGGATTTCCTTATTTTAGGTGACTGTGATAACGAAACATTATACAATGATTTCCATTATGGTTCATACCGTGGAACTTTATTACAAAATGATGGTAATGGCGGTCCTTCCGGTCGTAGTATGGGATTAGGTGTAGACGGTTCTACAAGAGCTGTCTATTGGACTTCAGGTTTAACTAAGAGTTTTGACTTTGACAATTCCCAGATTGTTTCTATTGGAGACAACAATCCAAAAACAGCTTATTTTTATTCAGAGGAAAATAGCAATTTTAAATCAACATTTAATAATTGCGATTTTTGGGGACAACCACAACGCGGACTAATTTTAAACTCAGGTAATTTGACATTATACGGCGCTCATTTTAATAATCCGGGACAGCAGACATTAGCAAGTGTATCAAATGCATCTTTAAATATTCTTGCCAGTGCTTCTAACCAAAATGGTAGTGCATTTGTTGATTCGGGAAGTGAAAAAAATATTTCAATATCAGGTTCTATTCTTAATAATAGGAATAATAATGCAGGCTCATTTAAAGCATTTGACAGCAATATGGGACTCGGTTCAACAGTATCTTCATCAGGTGCTCTTGCTCAGGTTTCAGGACGTGATTCATGGAAAGCTACTGCTTGTAACAATAACAACAATGCTAAAAATGCTTTAGATGGAAACGCAGCAACAAGATGGGATACAAGTGGTTCCCAGACCCCCGGTCAATGGTTTATGGTTGACTTCGGAAAAACATTAACATACAACACCATTATTTGTGATGTTGGCTTAAGTACTTCAAGCGATGCTCCTGCTGCTTATGAAATCTATGTATCTTCTAATGGTACAAATTGGGGAAATGCAATAGCAAGTGGTACAACTACTAACGGAATTATTAAAGTAAATGTTCAAAATTCAAGATATGTCAGAGTTGTTCAGACCGGTTCAAAATCTAACTACTGGTCAATTCATGAATTTTATGTATTAAATGCTGCCGCAAATAATGACCTTATTTCAGATGAAGATGAGAGTAAAACACCAGAAGAAACTACTACAGAAGAGACTACTAAACCTCAGGAAACTACTACTGTAGAACCAACTACTAAGCCTGAAGAAACTACTACTGTTGAACCAACTACTAAGCCTGAGGAAACTACTACCGTAGAACTAAAAGGCGAATTCATTAGTAGCGATGTAAAAGTTATAGGCTATCAGATTAGTGCTGTACTTAGAGGTTCAAGAGTACTTTATTCATCTGAATCTACTATAAAAGGGCAAGAAGTTGTTTCATCCGGTTTAATTTATGGATTTGCTAATGGACCAATAACTAAAGATGATGTTGTTCTTAATTCAAGCAACAAATACATAGCTTCATATGAAGCTACATCAAAGGGTATCATCGCTAATTATAATGGCGATTCAGCAACTGCAATTTACTATGCCCGCACAATGACACATAACGGCTATGGTGCTGCAAGATATAATGCAAAATATTATGTACGTGCATACTCAGTTCTTGAAAACGGAGCTATTGCTTACAGCGAAGTGTATGACTTCTCATTATATAGCATTGCTGATACATTATACCAGAATAACTTAATGCCTACTTATGACGGACATCAATATTTATTCTACAATATATTGACTGTTGTAGACCCTGATTATAAAGAAATTCCTTATAAATGGAATAACACTATCAGCAAATAATTAATATATAAATATTTTATGTATGTAATACCACATCTTATAGTGGCAAATAAAAAAGTGTGTAGATTATAATTTACCAATTTTAATCATTAGATTTATTAATCTAAATTTAAGATTTGAACTTAAAACCTACACACTTTTTATTATGTTATATTCAAATAGCTAAAATCACAATTTACTCGCACAGAAGCGTTTTTCGATGTATAATTCCATTCCCGCCATAATATAAAATAAATCATTGTATTAATTTAACGATATGTAATATCATAGCACTAAGCATTTTTCTTTTTATACAAAGCATATGAATACGCTGCCGGTACACATACCATTATGATTATAAGTGCAATCATTAACCCTTCTCCAACTTTTCCTAAAAAAGCGCTTACTGAAAAAAGTATTCCACATATTATCCACAACACACCTGCCATTCTATGAGTTTTATTCCAGTTATCTACATCATTCAAAGTCCATGGCAATTTTATTCCAACAGTATAATTCTGTCTGCATTTAGGAAGATAATTTCCTAATACTATAATTAAAATTCCTACTAAAAATATCCAGGTTTTTGTCTCTGGAAGTACTACCCCTAATGATGGAGCAAAACTTACTATTGATATAATAATAGATGTAACAGGTGCTGTCCATTTTCCAATACCTACAGCAATTTTATTTGTTCCTTCACTTTTGGGGTCATTATTTATTCCTATATGTACAAATAAATTAATTATCAGCATAATTATAGGTAATCCAAAACAAACAAAAGCTTTAGAACTATAATCATCTACATTTCCTTTCATATCAAAATGTGTTGGAAGCTGCTCCGGTAATCTACTATATAAAATTGCTCCAACAATCATTGGTAAAACACATACTATAGATGTAATTATTAATTGTTTTTTGTTCTTTGTCATCTTTAATTTCCTCCTGAATAATATATATTGCCCGCCCTTTAGTCGGTAGCTAATTGACGGAAACATTTAAAAAAAATGAACTTCGTTCATTTTGTTTCCTCCTGAATAATATATCTTGCCCGCCCTTTAGTCGGTAGCTAATTAACGGAAACATTTATATAAAATAAACTTTATTCTTTTTGTTTTTTATCCTTTTTAGCTTCCTCACTTTTAGATTCCGCTCCTCCAAATTGTGAAAGCCACAATATCATCTCTTCCATAACTGAAGTGTTAAGCTGATAATATACAAAGTTCTTTTCTTTCATCTCAAATACTAATCCCGCTTTTTTCAACTGATTCAAATGATAAGACATTGTTGCTCCGGTCAAATCAAAATATTCTCCTATCTCTCCTGCCGACATAGTTTTATCTCTTAACAGAACAAGGATGTCTCTTCTAACCGGGTCTGACAAAGCCTTAAATGTTTCATGAAATCCCATTTATTCTGCCCCTTTCTTATTCTATTTAGATAAAATTCTAATTAGAACTTTATCTAAATAGAATGTATCACTAAACATATAAAAAAGCAATATCTATTTAGATTTTTTTCTAAATAGATATTGCTTAGAATAAAGAACCTTACAGTTCTAATCTATTTAAAGCAACAGGCTGCTAAAGTTATTGAACGATTGCTCGTCGTAAAAAAGCCTTATTGCTTGTTGTAAATAGATTACCAATGCCAACACATTTAACACTTATTACAATGTATGCAAATCTCTTCTGTTTGTGATTTAACCAGAAATTATTTTTTGATTTTACACCTAATATTTCTATGCCCACATATTACAACATATACGATGCTTCAAATTAAATTAATCCTGATAATCCATATATTTGAGAGGGTCTTTTGGTTTATTTTTCTTTGTTACCTGGAAATATAAATTATCTCCTTCTTTTTCATAACTTGATGTTGGTTTATTTACATAGCCTATTACACTACCTGCTTCTACAGTCTGTCCAACCTCATACTGTGGGTTTATTATCTGTCCATAAGTTGCAAAATAGTCATTTCCCATAGCAACTTTCATATAAACTCCATATTCATCATTTTGTCCTAATTCAGTTACCACACCCTTTGCCGCTGCTTTTACTTCGGCACCTTCTTTACTTTGGATGGCTATCGCAGGACTGCATTTGTACTCATCAAGAGTTGAAAAGTAAACTGTATTTTCCATATTATATTCAAGTAAAATATTTCCTTCTACAGGCCAGAGCAATTTACTGTTTTTATTGAATTTTAAATTGCTTACAACTGCTGCTGCCTCTGAAGAAAGTCCATACATATTATCTTTTTCATCCATATTTGATGCTGTATTTTCCTCTACAACCTTAGCAGTTGTAGGTTCTTCATTTACAACTTTAGTTTCTCCTTCATAACTTGAAGCTTCTTCCTCTGCCATACTTATTCTGTCGCCTTCTGTTGTAACTTCTTTGCCTAAAGCATTCTGAGCAGCTTCAATATTTTCTGAATCTACTGTTGTCTCAACCTTTGCAATTTTTTTTACATTAATTGTCTTTTCGTCTTTTTTCTGACCAATATAATAAGTACCCGCCGCAACCATGGTAAGTGCAACAAAGCACACCACTAATGAGGCCATAAATTTTTTGTCCATAAAACTATCGCATGTCATATTTTATAAAATAATCCATGCTCTCCTTTCTTTAACTTTGTTATAGTTAAAGTATGGACCAAAATATTATTTTCTATTCAGCTATCGTCACATCATAAAATTTTTTTAATATTTCTTCGTATCCCATTCCCTGCTCTCCATATTTTTCAGCCTGATTCATGCTTAATCCAAATCCATGCCCTTTTCCTTTAGTAGTTATTTTCATTTTGTCATCTATATACTCTAACGTGATATTTGAACTATCTACATTTAAAGCATTCGCAAAATCTTCACCCGATATACCGGTTTCAAATATTTTTACAGACACAGCATATTCACTACTATCCTTTGCTATATTCGTATTTTCTATCATTTCATTTACCGTTATGTTTTTTAAATCGATTTCATTCTTTTCATTATCGTAAATTATAATTTTAGCTTTTTCCATTTTATCCGCTAATTCAGCCATTGTAAAATAACGTTCCATTTTGTAATCACTATTGTTATAGTCATCCTGACATACACCTGCTAACAAATAGCCATATTTTTCTCCTAATACTTCTAATCCGTTTCTTGTCATTCCTCCACTTATTTCATGATATAACGGAAGAATTATTTCTCCCTTATTTTTCATTACCATCAGTGCTGTTTCATTCATTACTTTATCAATTATCTGCATTTTACTTTTAAATTGCTCATTATTACTACTTCCCACAATATTTTTCACTACATCTAATGCACTTTTTTTACCTTTTAATTTTTTTTCATCTTTGCACACTTTAATCATTTTTTCATATGACATATAAGGAAGTCCTAATTCATCCGCTTCAATTTCCTTCTTATTTTTCATCATGTAAGCTATATACGTTCTGTCTACAACTGCCTGCGCTTTAATTGTTTCTATATTATTTTCCAAACTCATTTGTGCAAATAAGACACAGGGAATAAATTGTTCCACATCCATTTTTGTTTTATAACCATTTCCATCTATAACAATATATTTATTAAATTTTTTGCCATCATCCTGTTTTGTTCCTGTCCCCTTTATATAAATCAATAATCCTATCAAAGTTATTAATACAAATATAGCTCCAACAAATTTTTTATTAACTTTCATATATACTTTCAACCAAAGTTATTATTATATTGTATGCCTGTTTAACTTTTATATTTCAAAAAAAAAGATGCCATTACATTCTGATACTCAAAATGTAACAACATCTTTATATATATTATAATTTACCCTTTAGACAATTGTAATTGTCTTCTATTTTTTCATATAAGCATAAAATCATAAAACTTTACACTTTCATATTTTATATACATAAGATATATGTAAATGTAAATCTATATTTACATCATATCCTACATATCTACTTTCCCTTTTTCAAGATGCCAGATATCATCTACATATTCCTGAATTGTTCTGTCAGATGTAAATTTACCAACATGAGCAACGTTAAGCATTGCCTTCTTAACCCAGCCTTCCTGATCTTTATAAGCTTCTTCTACTCTCTTCTGAGCTTCAGCATAAGATCTGAAATCCTTTAAGATGAAATATCTGTCTGCTTTATCTGTTGACTGTGTATTCAACAATGAATTGTAAATATCTCTAAATCTTTCAGGATCATCAGGTGAATAGAATCCATTGATTAACTGCATTAATACTTTTCTGATATCCATATCTTCATTGAATATCTGCATTGGATCATAACCACCATTATTTTCATAATTGATTACTTCATCACTTGATAAACCAAATATAAATGCATTATCAATTCCAACCTCTTCAACGATTTCAACATTAGCACCATCCATTGTTCCAAGAGTTAAAGCACCATTTAACATAAATTTCATATTACCTGTTCCTGATGCTTCCTTAGATGCTGTAGAAATCTGTTCTGAAACATCTGCTGCCGCAAAAATAATTTCTGCATTTGATACACGATAATTTTCAATAAATACAACCTTAATCTTACCATTAATTGATGCATCGTTGTTAATTACATCAGCAACGCTATTGATTAACTTAATTGTAAGTTTAGCAATCTTATAACCTGCAGCTGCCTTTGCACCAAATATAAATGTTCTTGGATAGAAATCCATATCCGGATGTTCTTTAATCTGGTTATATAAGTACATAACATGTAAAATATTAAGTAACTGACGTTTATATTCATGAAGTCTCTTAACCTGAACGTCAAATATTGAACGTGGGTCTACATCAATACCATTATGTTCTTTAATGTATTTAGCAAGACGAACCTTGTTCTGATATTTAATATTTGCAAATTCAGCCTGAGCTTTCTTATCATCTGCATAAACTTCAATTCCCTGAATCTTAGGTAAATCAGTAATCCAGTCATCTCCTACTTTTCCTGTTACCCATTCTGCTAACAATGGATTTCCGTGAAGCAAGAATCTTCTCTGTGTGATGCCATTTGTCTTGTTGTTAAACTTCTCTGGGAACATTTCATAGAAATCTCTAAGTTCCTGTTTTTCAAGAATTTCTGTATGAAGTTTTGCAACACCGTTAACTGAAAATCCTGCACAAATAGCTAAGTTAGCCATCTTAACCTGACCATCATAAATAATAGCCATCTTTTCAATCTTTCTATGATCTCCAGGGTATTTATTTTCAATGTCTATAATGAATCTTCTGTTGATTTCTTCAATAATCTGATAACATCTTGGAAGTAATCTTGAGAATAATTCAATTGGCCATTTTTCAAGTGCTTCACTCATAATTGTATGGTTAGTGTAAGCGCAGCACTTAGATGTAATTGCCCATGCTTCATCCCATTCTAATAAATATTCATCCATTAATAATCTCATAAGTTCTGCAACTGTAAGTGTAGGATGAGTATCGTTCATCTGGAATACTACCTTTTCTGGAAGCTTGCTTAAATCATCATGTTTTGTCAAATATTTCTTGATTGCTGTCTGTAAGCTTGCTGAAATAAAGAAATACTGCTGTTTTAATCTTAATTCTTTACCTGCATAATGATTATCATTTGGATAAAGAACTTCAGTGATTGTCTTAGCAAGATTTTCCTGTTCAACAGCTGCCATATATGCACCTTTGTCAAATTCATCTAAATTAAAATGTACAATTGGTTCTGCATCCCAGATTCTAAGTGTATTAACTACGTTGTTTCCATAACCTACGATAGGCATATCATAAGGGATTGCACGAACTGCCTGATATCCCTCCTGGATAAAGTAGTTTCTTCCGTCTCTGTGTTCAACTCTTACGAATCCGCCAAATTTTACTTCGCAGGCATATTCTTCTCTCTTTATTTCTAATGGATTAACATGTCTTAACCAATCTTCAGGGATTTCCTTCTGATATCCATTTTCAATCTTCTGCTGGAACATACCATATTTGTATCTTATACCACAACCGTAAGCCGGATATCCTAATGTAGATAAACTGTCAAGGAAGCAGGCTGCAAGACGACCAAGACCACCATTTCCAAGTGCTGCATCAGGTTCCTGATCTTCAATTACGTTTAAGTCTAAACCAAGTTCTTCGATAGCTTCTTTGATTTCATTTCTACTTGATAAATTGATAATCATATTTCCCAATGCTCTTCCCATAAGGAATTCCATTGATAAATAATATACTGTTTTAGCATCAGCCTTTTCATATGCTTTCTGTGTAGCAATCCACTGATCAATAACGATATCTTTTACTGCATATGCAACTGCTACAAACTTATGTCTGTCTGACACTTCTTCCAGAGTTTTTCTGTAAAGCATCTTAGCTTCATCACGGACTTTTTTCTTAAATTCTTCTTTAAAGATTTCAGCCTCTGTCTTCACTGTTTTTGCCATTTAGTTTTCCTCCATAATTATTTACGGTACTTTTCTTATCTTAAGTATTAAGTGACGAATAGAATATTATCCGTCACTTTACAAAGCTATCTGTTAGTATATTTATTCGGGTTAAGTATTACTGCACTTTTTCTACACCAAGAGTAACTTTCTCACCGTTAATATTCCACTCTTTCGAGTACCCTTCGATTTTATCAAAAACGATTTCATTTGCCAACACTTCAGCCTTAATTTCGTCTAAATTGTCAGTAACTACTTTAATAATTGAATCGTTTTTAGAAACATTAACTACGATTTTATCCATGACCTCAAATCCGGCTTCTTTTCTCATAGTCTGAATCTTACTGATTATTTCTCTTACAAAACCTTCTTCAATTAATTCAGGTGATAAATTAGTGTCTAACACTACAGTAATATTGTTGTCACTTTCTGATACATATCCTTCAACCTGAGCTGTATCAATTAATAAATCATCTTTTTCAAGAACAACTTCTGTTCCATCGAAATCAAATTTTAATGCGCCTTCAGCATTTAACTGTGCCATTGCTTTATTTCCATCTAATTCAGCAAGTGCAGCCTTAATCTTTCCTAATACTTTTCCATATTTAGGTCCAACTGTCTTAAGCTGTGGTTTAAATGAATATGAAGTAAATGCACTTACATCATCTGTAAATTCAACAGTCTTAACATTTAATTCATCTTCAATGATTTCTTTGTAGAATTCAGATAAATCAAATTCTGCCTTAACCATCATCTTTCCGATAGGCTGTCTGTTCTTAATACCTGATGCATTTCTACATGCTCTACCCATTACTACAACTTCAAGAACATTTTCCATGTTTTCTTCTAATTCTTTATCAATGAAAGCTTCATTAACTTCAGGGAAGTCACATAAATGAATACTTTCAGGTGCTGTTGCATCTACATTCTTAACGATATTCTGATAAATATCTTCTGTCATAAATGGAATCATAGGTGCTGCTGCCTTTGATACAGTTACAAGTGCTGTATATAATGTCATGTATGCATTAATCTTATCCTGTGGCATATCTTTCGCCCAGAAACGTTCTCTTGAACGTCTTACATACCAGTTACTCATATCATCTACAAAATCATCTAATGCTCTTGCAGCTTCAGGGATTCTGTAATTTGCAAGATTATCATCAACTGATTTAACCATAGTGTTAAGTTTTGATAATAACCATTTATCCATAACACTTAACTTATCATAATTAAGTGTGTATTTTGTTGGGTCAAACTGGTCAATTTCAGCATATAAAACATAGAAAGCATATGTGTTCCAAAGTGTTCCCATGAATTTACGCTGTCCTTCCTGAACTGCTTTTCCATGGAAACGGTTTGGAAGCCATGGTGCTGAGTTAGTATAGAAATACCATCTTATTGCATCTGCTCCATACTGTCCTAATGCTTCGAATGGATCAACCGCATTACCCTTTGACTTACTCATCTTCTGACCATTTTCATCCTGTACATGACCAAGTACAATAACATTCTTATATGGTGCTTTGTCAAATAATAATGTTGATTCAGCCATTAATGAATAGAACCATCCTCTTGTCTGGTCTACAGCTTCTGAAATAAAATCTGCCGGGAACTGCTGTTCAAATAAGTCCTTATTTTCAAATGGATAATGATGCTGTGCAAATGGCATTGCTCCTGAATCGAACCAGCAGTCAATAACTTCCGGTACTCTCTTCATTGTGCCACCACATTTTTTACATTTGAATGTAACTTCATCAATATATGGTCTGTGTAATTCTACTTTTGCATCATCAGGATTTCCACTTCTTTCTGCTAATTCTGCACGGCTGCCAATTGATTCCTGACATCCGCAATCGCAGCATTCCCAGATATTAAGCGGTGTACCCCAATAACGGTTTCTTGAAATACCCCAATCCTGTACATTTTCAAGCCAGTTTCCAAAACGTCCTTCACCTATTGATTTTGGAATCCAGTTTACTGTATTGTTATTTGCAACAAGCTTATCCTTAACTTCTGTCATCTTGATAAACCATGATTCTCTTGCATAGTAAATTAATGGTGTATCACATCTCCAGCAGTGTGGATAATCATGTTCAAACTTAGGTGCGTCGAATAACTGTCCTCTCTTATCAAGGTCAACTAATACCTTAGGGTCAGCATCCTTAACAAATAATCCTGCATAAGGTGTATCGTCTGTAAGCTGTCCTTTATCATTTACAAGCTGTACAAATGGAAGGTCATATTTACGTCCTACATTAGCATCGTCTTCACCAAATGCCGGTGCGATATGAACGATACCTGTACCATCGCTCATAGTAACGTATGTGTCACATGTTACAAAGAAACCTTTCTTTCTCTGCTTATCAGCAATAGCTTTTGCACAATCATATAATGGTTCATATTCTTTATTTTCAAGGTCTGCACCCTTCATTGTTTCTAATACTTCATAAGCCTTTTCATCTTCTGTAGCAAGCTTACCTAATACTGTGTCTAGTAATGCTTCTGCCATATAGTAAGTATATCCGTCAGCAGCCTTTACTTTACAATATGTGTCGTTAGGGTTAACACAAAGAGCTACGTTTGATGGAAGAGTCCAAGGTGTTGTTGTCCATGCAAGGAAATAAGCATCTTCTCCAACAACCTTAAATCTAACGATTGCTGAACGCTCTTTTACTGACTTATATCCCTGTGCAACTTCCTGTGATGAAAGAGGTGTTCCACATCTAGGGCAATAAGGTACAATCTTAAATCCTTTGTATAATAACTTCTTATCCCAAATATTCTTAAGAGCCCACCATTCAGATTCAATGAAATTGTCATCATAAGTTACATATGGGTTATCCATATCAGCCCAGAAACCAACTGTTCCTGAGAAATCTTCCCACATTCCTTTATATTTCCATACAGATTCCTTACATTTCTTGATGAAAGGTTCCATACCATATTCTTCAATCTGTTCTTTTCCATTTAATCCTAATAACTTTTCTACTTCAAGTTCTACAGGAAGTCCATGAGTATCCCATCCTGCTTTTCTTGGAACCATATATCCCTTCATTGTTCTGTATCTTGGGATCATATCTTTAATAACACGTGTTAAAACGTGTCCGATATGTGGCTTTCCATTAGCTGTTGGAGGTCCGTCATAAAAAGTATATGTTGGTCCCTGCTTTCTGCTTTCCATACTTTTTTCAAAAATGTCATTGTCTTTCCAGAATTTTTCTGTTTTCTTTTCTCTTTCTACAAAGTCGAGATTTGGTGATACTTTGTTGTACATATTTTTTACTCCTTTACTAAGTATTAAATAAGTTTCTTAAAAATTTGCTGTAATAAAAAGAAAAGACATCCGCCCATAAAGGACGAATGTCTGTTATTCGTTTAACCACCTTTACAGCATACTTAAGTTTCCTTGCATATGTGTTCCCTGTAACGGAGGAAATCCGTCAACTCCTACTTAAATAACTTCCGTCAAATTAAGTCAGTCGTTATTCAGTCATTCATTCGGGTTGAAACTCCGGAGTGATATTCATATACCAGTTACTTGTATCCGGCTTCCACCATCCCGGACTCTCTATTACTTTTACTACTATATTACTGTCTCCATCAAAGTCTTTATCATATTGCGAACAAATTCGCTTTCTATGTCTCTTGACACTTACATTATATTATAGTATCGCATTTATTAATTTGTCAATTATAAAATTATTGATATCAAGTTAACTACTTAAATTTATTTAGCACTAAATATAATCATTTTAAATTTATCACATTTATATTTTATCATAACTTTAATTTGCCTGCGATGGCTTAACTATTCCGTTTCCCCATCCATATTCAACTTCCTTATAATTGTTATTTACAATCTTTAAAATTTTGTTGAACAAATAGTTGTGTGCTATAACTGTATTCATCTTAGAACCCTGATATAAATCATCTGCTATATTATACATAGAGAAAGATTTTATGTCACCATAAGCTATTGTTCCATCTTCTAAAATTGCATAAGGTCTTACATAATATGTCATACTATATCCCTGTGCTGAAAAATCAGATATATTCATTGTTCTTGCATAATATGATGCTGTCTGTGAATCTCCATAAACCTTGTCTAATTTGCCCTTTGCAGTTGCTGCACAATTATATACATATTTATTATCGCTGTTTATAATCATATCATTTACAGAAATAGGATTTTTTTCTGTAACTACTCCATAAATAACTCCGACTTCACTTACTTTAATATTCTCAATTGCATTCTCTACAGAATAAATACTTCTAATACCTATTGCACCATCAACGCCACCAAAACATGTACTCATCTGATTTCCTTCAATCTTTAAGGAATCTGTTAATATTGGAGCCTTAATATTATATACGGCAACTTCATATATAGAATATCCATATGTTAAGTTTCTGGCTGTTCCCGTAATTCGTATGTATCTTGCTGTCTTTCCATTATTAAATACAATCTCATCCAAACGATTATTTTCTGAAGCAGCATCTCTTATGTCAGCAGCTGTAGTATAATTGTTGCCATCTGTAGAAAGTTCAATAATGTAATCCCTTGCATTAGCTGCTTCCCAATTAATTGCTACTTTTTTCAAGCCGGAATATACCTGACCTAAATCAACAACTATGTTCTGAGGATCTTTATATTCACTTCCCCATCTTGTCCCCATATTTCCATCAACAATATTTTTAGCTGAATTCTGTCCTGATGACGCAACGACATTTTCATTTCCTGTTATGATATTCTTATATGCAACCGAATCTATTTTAATATCAGTGTCGTACTTATAATTTCCATTAACCTGAGTGCTTGAATATTCATAATCCTTTTCACCAAGATAATACTCTTTAGACCATTTTACTTTTAACCATTCAACACGATTTTCAAGCCAATCTCTTAAATAATTAACAGCTGCATCAAATGATGCCCATCCGATATTTGCATAACTATATCCGTCTGCTGAATCTTTTACTGTTTCACTCCATCCGGCTCCGCCATTTTCAACGGCAGTGTAATTTCTTCTGTAAGAATTTCCATATTCTTTAAGAAGTGTATTTATCTCACTATTATCCCCACTATATAATGCAGTGATATCATCCATTTTTTCATAAAATCTATTTACTACTTTTAATTTAAATTCTTTTATGGATGTTAATTTATCAAACCATTTCATATCAGTTGCTTTCCAATATTTATAGTCTGTAGCTGCATCTCCATAGTAATGAGGGGCTACATTTCCACTTGAGAGGTCAAAATCCCATGCCGGGCCTGCGTATATTTTATACTTTTCATCACCTGTCTTTTTTGTAATGTAAAATCTTGTTGAGCTATATGCAATATCCTGATTTTTAAATATTTCACTTACAAGATAAAAATTAACAAATGACTCTACATCAATATATTTTTCTACTTTTGAAAAATCACCTGTTGCAAGGGCATCTTCAAAACCATTGAGTATTTTTAAAGTGCTTTCTTTCTTTTTTTGTATTGCCGCAGTGTCTTCCGGTGTATCGGAATCAAACATATCTCCTCTTTCAGGGGAACCTATGTTAAATCTCTGTTCATATCTTGTTGTAATAAGATAATCTACACCTTCTTCATCTTTTTCATTGTTCTCTAACTCAATTAAAATATCATCACTTTCCGGATTTTCCGAATCAATATTAACTCTGTCCGTACCGGCTTCAACGGATTCAACTAAAAGATAATTTCCCATATATCGGCCGTTTAAATATAAGTCAACAAATCTTGACTGTGATGTAAATGGAATTCCAAATGCTGTATTTAAATCCAGTGCAAGTTTGTTTCTTATTAAAGATTTATCAAATGCATTTGCAAGAAGGCTCCATTTCTTTGCTCCTGCTCCGGTACCGTCAAATGCAGAGCTTAAGCCGAACAAATCTTTCTTTTTGATAAATGTAATATTATATGCTTTTTTGTCTGCTAACGCAGTTGAATTTCCACGCACCTTAATTGTTGTTTTATTTGTAGCATCAACAATATCTTTATACTTTCCCTGATTATCTATTGCTGTAATTGATGCTGTCAATTTTCCCATGTCTTTATTAATTTTTAAGGCGTCTACATTTTTATCCGTTTCAATATAAATCTGGGCAATATCATCATCTCCTGATGAGTTTTCTTTATCAACTATAACTCCTTCTGATTTGTCAGATTCCGTACCATCTGCGTAAACAGCTGTAAGGTAAAATGTATGCTCACCATTTGAATATTTGCTCAATTGCTTATTTGTTAAATATTCACCACTGCTCTTTACAGATTTCACAACAGTTGCCTCATTATCAATATACACGTTATATGATGTTGCATTTTCTACTGAATCGAATTTCAGCACATAAATTCCCGTATACTTTCCATAATTAATAACCTTAAAGTTTGTTGGAGCCTTGGTTGATGTTGACTCCTCAGTTTCATCTGCCCTGGCAATGTAATTGAAATTAACTCCCGATATCATCATAACCATTGCAAGAACTATTGCGAATACCTTTCTTAATTTTTTTTGATTCATAAAATCTGTTATCTCCTTAAATAATTCCCTTTTTCATCAAATCTCTTACTAAATATTTTATCTAATAAAAATGTTTTTCACAATAATAAGCTCATATGGGAAATAATTTTTATAGAGTTATTTTATCTCTGTGAATCATTGCACACAAAAAGCACATTACATTAGCGGCTTCTTTACACTAACGCAACATGCTTTTTTTATATCATAGTTATTTTTCTAATATTCTGATTTTAATTATTTAGTCTTAACTGATGTTTTTCCTGACCATTTTCCATATACCTTTTCATCATTTGAAACAGCATACCCTCTTACTCTTATATAATATTTTTTGTTACTCTTTAATTTTTTCAAAACAACTGTTGTCTTTGCTACATTAATTGTCTTTGTTGTCTTTTTTGTAAACTTCTTACTTGTTGAATACTGAACAATATATCCTTTGGCATTTGTTACTCTTTTTAAGGTTATCTTAATTTTCTTTTTTAATGATTTCTTTTTAGTAATCTTTGCCTTTCCAACAGTTAAAATATTTTTATCAGCTGTCGGTTGTATAGTTGACTGATTTGCTCCGTCATTATTTGTTGCTTCTGTAACTTTTATTGTCTGTTCCTGTTTATTAGTAGTCTGCTCAGGCTTCTTTGTAGTTGTTTCTGCAATCTTAGTTGTTGTCTCAGGCGTTTTTGTTGTCTGTTCCTGTTTATTTGTAGTCTGCTCAGGCTTCTTTGTAGTTGTTTCTGCAATCTTAGTTGTTGTCTCAG
>ERZ791919.952-NODE-952-length-27888-cov-16.953832_pt1 | contig 27888 bp, 24 predicted proteins | sample MGYA00510137_ERZ791919 | MGnify/ENA primary metagenome ERZ791919 (study PRJEB30046, sample SAMN00792059) | human gut metagenome | study: EMG produced TPA metagenomics assembly of the A metagenome-wide association study of gut microbiota in type 2...
ACTGTGCTGGCCATGGTCATGGCTCTGGCACTGTGCACCACCGCTTTCGCGGCGGCTCAGCAGTACGATGCCTTTGACGCCGAGACCGGCGCCACCGAGACCGAGGATGCCTATCTGATGTATGTGAAGGCAACCAAGACCTCTATCGCCTTCTATTGGCTTGCCGAGAACGAAAGTGACACCTTTGACAGAACCACTGACACTATGTATGTCAAGGTCACTAAGACTGCTGATGCTGACATCGTTCTGAAGTATGCCGACAAGAACACTGTCGCTATGTACTTGGCAAAGGTTGATGCGGTTGATTATGCTGGCACTGGCGTGGCTTTCACCGAGATCGGTTCCAAGTGCGGTCAGTACAAGCTGGCTGCTGGTGAGACCGTGAACGACAAGTTCTATACCGCTACCGCCGCTGCCGATCAGAAGGTTCACCTGTTCAAGGCTGTTGACACCGCAAGCGGTAGCACCGTGAACCTGCTGGTTGATGGCAAGGTTGTCATTACCAGCGATCTGGGTACTCTGGCCGCCAACACTGTTGGTCACACTTGGGTTGTCGACGTTGAGAAGGGCGCTGCCAAGTGCTCCAACTGCGGCGCTACCGGTAAGGTCTACAAGACCTTCGTGGAAGTTCCCAATGGTGCTGACGCTGATCAGGTCGCTGGCGTGTGGGTCGTCGCTGACGCTTCCAACACTCCCACCGACACCAAGACTGATGGCAACAAGTCCCCCAAGACCTTTGACGCTGGTATCGCTATGTACGTCGGTATGGCTCTGACCTCCGTCGCCGGCTCCGCCGTCGTCATCGGCAAGAAAAAGGAGTTCTAATTAAACTCAAAAAAGAGAAAGGCCCATTGGGCCTTTCTTTTTTTGTGCTTATTTATCCCTGGCCTAACGGCCGGGGATAGATAATATCTCACCCCTGACGGGGTGAGATAAATATATATCCCTCCCGCTGCCGCGGGAGGGATAGTAAATGCTACTTTCCTACGGGGCCTTTCTTTTTTGCCTTTAATTATCCCACCCCCTGACGGGGGTGGGGTGAATAGAGATTGCTTGCCCGCTGGGCCTTTCTTTTTTGCGCTTAATCAGCCCGCGCCTGTCGGCGCGGACGAAATAAATATCCCCCGCTGCCGCGGGGGATAAATATATATACCTCCTGCTAACGCGGGAGGGTTATAAGAGCTTCTTTTTACCCCTCATCCGTCAGCTTCGCTGACACCTCCCCCCCAAGGGGAAGGCTTGAGGGACTGCCCCGCGCCACCTGTCTCCCTGCGGGTCGGTCGGTCCACGGGTCTGACACGCCACCGGCGTGTCATTCAACACCGCGGACCCCTCGAGGGGAAGGCTAACGAGGGGGCGCCCCCAGGGGGAAGGCTTGGGGACGTTTTTATTGTGCTTTACACAGTGGGGCGAAAAGTGGTATAATACCGACAGAAATCAACACAAACGAGGAGGTCTTGTGATGAGATTGCTGTTCAAGGGCGGTACCGTGGTCACCGGCAAGGGCCCCCGCCGGGCCGATATCCTGGTGGAGGGCGAGAAGATCCTCGATGTCTGCCGCGATATTCCCGCCATCGGCGCACAGGTGGTGGACGTGACCGGGATGCTGCTGTTCCCCGGCTTTATCGATGCCCACACCCACTTCGATCTGGACGTGTGCAACACCACCACGGCGGATGACTTTGCCAGCGGCTCCCGGGCGGCGCTGCGGGGTGGCACCACCACCATCATCGACTTTGCCTGCCCCAACAAGGGCGAGACGCTGCACGACGGCCTGCGCCTGTGGCACAAGAAGGCCGACGGTAAGTGTGCCTGCGACTACGGCTTCCACATGACCATCGACGACTGGAACGAGACCATCGAGCGCGAGATCGACGATATGTACGCCGAGGGTATCTCCTCCTTCAAGATGTACATGACCTATCCGGCCATGATGATCGGTGACGAGGCCATGTACAAGGCGCTGAAAAAGCTGAAGGAAAAGGGCGGCATCTGCGGCGTCCACTGCGAAAACGCCGGGGTCATCGACGCGCTGATCGCCGAAAAGAAGGCCGCCGGCGAGAACGGCGTCCACTGCCATCCGGAGACCCGGCCCGACATCATGGAGGCCGAGGCCGTGGGCCGTCTGCTCCGCATCGCCGAGCAGGTAGACGTCCCCGTGGTCATCGTCCACACCACCAACATCGAGGCGCTGGACGAGATCGCCAACGCCCGCTGGCGGGGCCAGAAGGTCTTTGTGGAGACGTGCCCCCAGTATCTGGTATTGGACGACAGCGTGTATTATAACGAGGACTGGCTGCAGGCAGCCAAATACGTCTGCTCGCCTCCTATTCGGAAAGCGGCTGACCGTGAGGCCCTGTGGCGCGCCATCCGCCGGGGTGAGGTGCAGACCGTGTCCACCGACCACTGCAGCTTCACTACCCAGCAGAAGCTGGCGGGCCGCGACGATTTCACCGCTATTCCCGGCGGCATCCCCGGCGTGGAGACCCGCGGCGAGCTGATCTACACCTTCGGCGTGGCCAAGAAGAAGATCGGTCTGGGCGCCATGTGCCGCGTGCTGGCAGAGAACCCCGCCAAGCTGTACGGCCTGTTCCCGCGCAAAGGCGTGCTGGCCCCCGGCTCCGACGCCGATATCGTGGTCTACGACCCCAACGCCGACCACGTCATCCGCGCCGAGGATATGGTGGGCGCGGCGGACTACAACCCCTATGAGGGCGTGGTCACCAAGGGCTCCATCCGCCAGGTGTGGCTCCGCGGCAAGCCCGCGGTGTCCTCCGGCAAGGTGCTGGCCGGGCCGGACGGCAAATACCTGCCCCGGGGCAAGTGCCAGCTGTAAGGAGACGAGGCCATGTTGGACAAGACATTGGGCTATATCCTCTGCTGCCAGTCCCCGGCGCTGTTTCTGGCCGCGCTGGCGCTGCTGGTGGCGTATCTGGCCGGGCGCAAGCACAAGGTCCGGGCCTTCTTCCGCCTGCTGCTGTGCATTTTGTGTGCCGCCGGCGGCGTGGCGCTGTATTTCCTGGGGATCTACAAGGAGTATTTCACCATCCGGGACTTTTTCCTGATCCGCACTGCGGGCTGGATCGGCCTGGCCATCGCGGCATTCTTTGTGCTGCTGGCTCTGGTGCGGGCGTTCTTCGCTGCCGCTGATGCCCGCCGCGAGCAGAAGGCCGCCATCCGTGAGGAAAACGAGCGCCTGGCCCAGGAGGCCGCTGAAGCCGCGCAGGTGGAACCGGCCCTGCAAGTCCCTGCTGTGCCAGAGGCTTCCCCGCAGGAGCCGGTACCCGAGGCGGTTCCGGAGCCCGCTGCCGATTCCACCGTCGAGACTCCGGTGCCAGAAAGTGAGCAGCCGCAGGGCTAAGTTGACAATAATATAAATTATGGTAAACCCATCGGCCGCACAAAAATGCGGCCGATGGGTTTTTTGTAGGCAAAGCAAGGCTCCCGGGAAACAGATGATCTGTCTCCCGGGAGCTCCCCTCCTGTCGCGCGAGGCCTGTACCTCACGCCCCCTACATTGTTTTATGGTAGCACTCTATGATTGTAGTTTCAAGAAAATCGGTGATTTCTTAACGCAGTTTTAACGGAACGCTAACAGGGGTGCGAAAAAGCCCTCCCCCTGGGGGAAGGTTTTTGCCCATTTTTATGGGCTTTATCGTCATTCTGCACAACAATCCCCCTTAAATTTCTGCCTATTGCGAATTGAATTGTTCGGTGACCGGTGATAAATTTAGGTTGGTATTTACCGAAAAGTGGTGAAACGGAGGGGTTTTTAAGATGAAACGATGGTTTTCCGGGCTTTTAGCGGCGGTTATGGTGCTGCTTTTGCTGCCGGCGTCTGCCAGCGGCACAGAGAGCTTTTACGCTTATCTGTATAGCAATCCAACCACCGCAGTCGGAGAAACCGCATTGGTTGGACTATACTTAGGTCAAAATTCCACATCGCGGGAGTACAACACCTATTTCTTCCAAATCGACTATGATGCGGAAAAACTCATATTCGCAAGCGCAACCATCGGCAGCAAAGTTCCTGATGTCATTGATCACTCTGTTCCTGGTCGTTTGACCATAGGCGGCTACGGAGAACCGCGCTCCGACAGTTCTATCATGCTGAATTTCACCGTAAAGGCTGCCGGTGAGGCCACTGTGAAATTGGTCAAGGCACAGATGGACGTCCGCGCCAACGTGGCAAAGGACGCCCAAACTGCCAGTGTACCGGCCGGCCAAAGCAACACGGTGACGATCCTGTGTGGCGGCTTCCCTGTTGTGCTTCCGGATTGTGCCACCGGCGCCGCTTATGTGACTGAAAACGGCGACTACACCTTCACCGCCGATCCCGGCTATAACTACGACTTTTCGGCCACTGTGAATAATGAAAAAGTTGACATCATCAACAACGACGACGGCAGCTATACGATCGAAAATGTCACCGGCAAGCTGGTCATCAAAGCCAACAGCGCACCCACTGTCAAAACATACGCGGTGACCGTCAAGGGCGACGGCTCCGGCGACGTCAGCGCCCCCACTTCCGCAACGCATGGGCAGAATTATACCTTTACGGTCACGCAGGCCGCCAACTACGACTACGCGGTGGCCGTAACGGTGAACGGCCAGCCGGTGACGTGCACTGTCAGCAACAGCGGCAGCAACGCCTATACCTACACGATCCCGGCAAAGTCCGTCACCGGCCCGGTGGTCATTACGGTGAAGAAAACTCTTCCATCCGGTACGACTATGATCACCTTCAACGGCAATGGTACCAGCGATGAATGGCAAAAGGGTGTATCGCGAGTAATAAGTAATGGATCCGACTTTGACTTTTACACCGATCAACATGATGGCTTTGATTACAGTATTAGTGCGGCTGGACAAAGTGGCATCATTCCCGTTTCCGAGACAGGCAAGACCGGGGAAATCGGTGTAAAATACACCATTCCTGGTCAATATATTACCGGTGGCATTATCACGATAACGATCACCAAAGCACAGCACTTTGATTGGAACGTAATCGTTTCCCCTTATGTGAATACTGACGGATCCACCATTTGGCTGATTACTGCCTCCCCTGATCCGAAGCCCGAGGAGACCAAGTCCCTCTATTACGGGGGAAAACCTATGCTTTGGTCAGAGAAATACAAATCTTACGCCTGGCTGTTGCCGAGCAGCAAATCGCAGGATACTGTGAAGGCTGATGCAGAAGCCGCCATCACTATCAAAGAAAACGCCGTCACATCTATCGAATACAGCGGCGACGTCAATGGCACGGGCCGTATCGATATCAACGACGCCCAGTATATCTACGACCTATATAACACCAAGCATTCCGCACTTGACATGGAGAAGTTTCTCCGCTGCGATGTCAACGGCAACCGCGAAGTAAGCGTCGATGACGTTCAGGCTGTTGTCAGCCTGCTGCTGCACTGATAAGTCAAAAGAGAAGCGCCCTTCAGGCGCTTCTCTTTTTCAGGCCAGTCAAAAAACTTGCGAAAGCCGTTATGCAAGGCTCTGCGGTGAAAGCCGCGGGGCCTTTTGTCAGGACTCCATGTGCTTGCCCAAAAAGGATGCCACGGTCTGGGCCAGCTTACACTCCGTCTCCCCTGCCGGCTTGCCGTCGGGAGAGAGAAAGAGCACCGCGCCCAGCACGTCGCCGCCGCAGAGAATAGGTGCCGCCACAGCGGCCCGGAACTGCTCGTTCTCATCGCTGATGGCCACACCCTCGCCGCAGTAGAGGCCACGCTGGTCCATGACCTGCTCCAGCGCAGGGGAGACAGGCTTGCCCAGCAGTTCCTTCTTCCCCGCCCCGGCGATGGCGATGACCGCATCGCGGTCGGTAACAGCGGCTGAAAAGTCCGTGCTGCGGCTGAGGGTATCGCAGAACTGCGCGGCGAACTCCTCCAACCCGCCGATAAGGGAATACTTCTTGAAAATAACCTCGCCGTCACGGGTAGTGTATATCTCCAACGGGTCGCCCTCGCGGATACGCATGGTGCGGCGGATCTCCTTGGGGATGACCACGCGGCCCAGGTCGTCGATGCGGCGCACGATGCCTGTTGCTTTCATATATGAAATTCCTCCAGTCAAAGCAGATTTTACATCCGTAGTCTTTGTCCGGTGTCGGAGGAATATACATCCGCCGCATATGGTGCTTCATTACACAGAACAGCCCGCTTTGCAAAAAACAGACCCGCCCTCAGGCGGATCTGTTTTTTACCGTGTGCCGCACAGCGCTGACACAGCTGTTCAGCAAAATTTCACGGCAGCTCGCGTCGGACGCTATTCCGGCTCGGACTGCGTCGGGAACGCCCGGTCTTCTCCCTCGATCCTGTCGATGAGCCGCTGGATATAGGGGGACAGGCGGCGGGACGTTTGATACAGTATCACATCGCAACCCTGGATTGGCTCCGCGCCGCAGGGGCGCTCCACCAGACCGTAAGCATCCTTCAGCGCCTGGGCGGTGGGCGTGGTCCAGATGTAGCTGCCATGCACGTTGGACAGCATCTCCATCAGCGTGCCCCGGTCATAGATGAAAATCACGTTTTTCCGGCGGTCCGCCGTCCGGCCGCCGGTATAGCGGTAGTCGGAATAGGGATAGATGGGCATATCGTAGTCAGCGTGGACCACCTCGGTGTAGGGTGCCAGCTGCTCCGGCATGATATGCGCCGCCCCGGCCAGCGGATGACTGCCGGACAGCAGCAGCACATAAGGCTGCGGCCTGAGCTTCACGGCGGTCAGCCCGCGCAGCTGCGCCGTGTGCAGATAGTAGTCCGCGGTCATATAGTTGGGCTTGAGGATGCCGATATCCGCGTTGCCGGCGGCCACATCCTCGATGACCTGCATATTGGTGGCCTCGCAGATACGCGCCCGGAACGGTACGCCGCTTTCCGCAAAGTCATTGAGGTACCGGGCGATACGGTCCGAAATGGCAGAGGACCGCGCGGTGGTAACGGATAGGGAGACGCTGTCGTCCCGGCTGTGATAGGCAGACTCCAGCGCGTCGAACTGCGCCACGATATCTGCCGCCTGCCGCAAAAACTGTTCACCGGCGTGGGTGACCTCCACTCCCTGTGAACTGCGCTTGAATAGGGTGATACCGATCTCTGCTTCCAGCTCCCGAATGGTGCTGCTAAGATTCGGCTGCGCCATAAACAGGTTCTGCGCCGCCCGATTGATGGAGCCCGCCCGGCCGACCTCCAGGGCACATATCAGCTGCTGTCGTGTCATAACCGCCTCCATGTCCGTGATCTGCGTCCATCATACCACGTCTCGTCCGTTTTTGGAAGCCGAAGTTATATGTTTTTCCATATAGCTTCATATAAAATATATATTTTACGCTCTGCTTTTACCGGAGTATGCTATATGTATTCCTATATAATCATGGTGAGATATACTATGAATTTCGACCTTACTGAAGAAGCGAAGAAACAGCTGGACTACATGATCGCCCGGCGCCGCTATCTGCACCGGCACCCCTGCGTGTCCTTCCATGAGGAGGACGCCCGGGACTATCTGGCCACGGAGATTGCGGCACTCGGTCCGGACACGCTGCGGCCTTGCGGGAAGAACGGTCTGGTGGCCGACCTGCACGGCTATACCGGCGGGAAAACCATCGCTTTTCGCGCGGACATGGACGCCCTACCGATCTAGGAGGAAACGGGCCTGCCCTTTGCCTCGGAAAACCCCGGCGTCATGCACGCCTGCGGCCACGACTGCCACACGGCAGCCCTGCTGGGCCTGCTGCGATCTATGACGCAGCACCGTGCAGCACTGAAATACAACGTGCGATTTATCTTTCAATACGCCGAGGAGCCGGATCCCGGCGGCGCCATCGATATGATCGCCAACGGCTGTCTGGCCGGTGTAGACCGCATTTACGGTCTGCACGTGGACAACCAACTATCTGTGGGCACCATCGGCATCAAGGACGGCCCCTACATGGCCGGCTCCGGCCGCTTTGACGTGACTATCCGCGGCCAGGGCGGCCACGGTGCGCTGCCCCACCTGACCACCGATGTGCTGGGCGCTGTCTGTCACACCGTCTCTGCCATCGACGCCATCCCCGGCAAGCTGCTGGGCCCCGGCGAGGAGGGCATTATCAGCGTGTGCTATATCAATGGGCAGAGTGCCTTTAACGTGCTGCCGGCCGAGGCCAACTTCGGCGGACTGATCCGTGCTTTCAATGATGAGACGTTCGAAAAGATCGAGACACTGCTGCGGCGGGAGCTGCACGGCATCTGCGACGCCTACGGCGCGGCCTTTGACTTCCGGTACAGCCGGGGCTATCCGGTGCTGGTGAATCACACCGATCAGGTGAATACAGTCCGTGCCGCAGCGCAGGCGCTGCACCTCCCCTGTCGGGACCTGCTGCACACCTTTATCACCGAAGATTTTTCCCGGTATCTGGAGAAGTGCCCCGGCGCCTACTTCCGTCTGGGCACGGGCAACCCGGAAAAGGGCGCCATATACCCGCTGCACAGCAGTCATTTTACTGTGGACGAGGACGCCCTGGCCTATGCGCTGATGATGTATTGGCAGATCTATCAAAATGAGAGCAAATAAAACAGAGAACAACGGAACAGGAGGAACGAAACATGGCAAGAAACTATCATCTGACAGGCCTGGAGCCGGCCAGTGTATGGGAAAACTTCTACGCGATCTCCCAAATCCCCGGGAGACCGGCAACCCGGAGGGAATCACCTTGTACCTGCTGGATTTCTGCAAGGCCCACGGCATCGAGGCCTACCGCGATGAAGCGTATAACGTCATCGCCCGGGTGCCGGCCACCCCGGGCTATGAAAATGCCTCACCCGTCATTCTCCACTCCCACAGCGACATGGTCTGCATCAAGGACGAGGGCGTGGACCACGACTTCGCCAAGGACCCCATCCGCGTCTATGCCGAGGGCGACGTGGTCACGGCGGAGGGCACCACTCTGGGCGGTGATGACGGCATCGGCGTGGCTTTTATGATGGCCTACATGACGGACAAGCAGGCCAAGCATCCGGCTTTGGAGTGCGTGTTCACCGCAGACGAGGAGACCACCATGAACGGCGGCATCCATCTGGACTACAGCCAGTTCAAAGCAAAATATTATGTCAATCTTGACGGATTTGGCTTCGCCGTAGGCAGCGCCGGAGAGATCGACGCCCGCGTTCTCATGCCCCGCGGCCACGAGCCGGTCCGCCCGGGCTGGCAGGCCCTGTGTCTCAAGATAGAGGGGCTGCACGGCGGCCACAGCGGCAATCAGGCTCTGCTGGAGCGCGCTAACGCCATCATTCTGCTGGACCGTCTGCTGCTGGATCTGGAGGAACAGTCCACTTTCCAGCTCATCACCGCCAAGGGCGGCCGTGAAGGCGGCTGCATGGCCACGGCTATCGCCGCCACAGCTTCGGCCATCATCGCCGTACCGGACACCAAGGCCGCGGAGACGGTACTGGCCGCCAGCGCGGAAAAGCTGAAAAAGGAGTATTCCGTCCGGGAGCCCAATATGAGCATCGCTGTCTCCCCCTGCGAGGTGGAAACAGGCGCTATGACCGACGGCGACCGCGAGATGCTGCTGGACCTGATGACACTGCTGCCGGACGGCCTGCGCTCCACCCACCAGACCTTCGAGCACACCCTGGGCAGCACCTCCAATGTGGGCGTACTGGAGACGCGGCAGGATGAGGTCGAGCTGGCCGTGACCATCCGCAGCACGGACACCAAGCGTTTTTACAACTACCAGCAGCTCAAGCGGCTGTGTGCGCGGCTGGGCGTAAAAACTGAGCTGATCTGTGAACTGCCGGAGTGGGAGTACAGCGTCAGCGATGAGTGGATGGAAATGCTCCGCAAGATGTACCCGGAGTATCCCCCCTACTACCTGGGCGGCACCGGTGAGATCGGCTTTTTCACCACACGCATTCCGGGCCTTAACGCCGTCTCCCTGACGCCCAACGCCTTCAACTGCCACTCCACTCAGGAGTACCTGAGCATCCGCGAATGTCGGTACTTCTACGACAAGATGGCAGAGCTGCTGGAAAAATGAAGGATATGTGATATGCAGAGGACGGCGCCCCACGGGGCGCCGTCCTCTTTTCTTCTTTATCCGCGGCAGGCAGCCAACTGCGCCCGTACACCGGCGATCAGCATCGTGGCATCCAGTCCGATAGCCACGCCGTCGAAGCCCTGGGCCAGCCGTGCACCGGCGGCCGCACCGTCCCCGGCAAATATCAGGCAGGGTTTGCCCGCCTGGCGGCAGGCCTGTTGTATCCGCGTCAGGGCCGCCTTGAAGCGCTGCTCCTCAAAGGCCCCCGGCAGCCCCATAGAAATAGACAGATCGAAAGGACCGATAAAGATGCCGTCCACACCCTCCATCGCTGCGATATTCTCAATATCCGCCAGCGCCTCTGTCGTCTCACACTGGGGGATCACCAGCGTCTCACCGTTGAAGTGCGCCATTGTCTCCAGTACGCCGGCCGGCGTATCGGTGCCCCAACCATCCTTCCGGGACGGGCAGAACCCCCTCTGCCCCACCGGGGCGTACTTGGCGTAATCCACCACGCGCTTCACCTCCGCCGCACTGTGCACATCTGGAATAATGATCCCCTGCACGCCAACGTCCAGCAGCTTCAAGATCGCCGGGCGGCTGATCTCCCGCACCCGGGCCAGGGGCGTGATGTTCCGCCTTTCCGCGGCGCACACCAGCCGGGCGGTTGTCTCCGCCTCGATGGGGCTGTGCTCATTGTCCAGGATAGCAAAATCCAGCCCCGCACAGCCCAGACATTCCACCACGGCAGCACTGCCGGTACCCACGAATGTGCCCAGCGGCTTCTCGCCTCTGGCCAGCTTTTCCTTCAATATGTTCCGCATCTCTTGTTCTCCTGTGTTGTTTTCTATTTGTCAACTGCGGCAGCTCAATAATCCACGTTCAGCCAGGGCTTCTGGACACAGTACAGCAGCTGCGCCAACTGCCGCGCCTTTTCGGCTTCATCTGCGGACGCCGCACCCAGCCGCAGCAGCGCCGTCAGACCGCAGGACCCCATCAGCAGCGCCGCCAGATCCCCCTGCCGGCAGATCACCGTCACGTCCGCCGCTCCCTCTGTCACGGCCCAGCGGCCATCGGCAAAGACAATACGCAGTTCCTCCTCCCGGTCCGCCATCTCATCCCGATAGCGGAAGGCCGCCGTCAGCGTCCCCGCCGGGAAATTCCGATAGCCGGTCCGCCGCACGAAGTCCGCCCCGTCCGTCAGCTTGAACATGGTCCCCACGGCGGAAACATTGGTCTGCAAAAAGCCGTAGTCGATGTAGTTTCCGGACACGTCCTGCGGATCGTCCAGCAGATGGTGGAAATCCTCCTCCCCTGTCCGCAGTATCACTGTCTGGGCCAGATCCTCCTGCATCCGCAGGCCGCCCAGCAGCGCCCGCAGCACTGTGCCGTTCTCATACACCAGTTCCTCCACGCTGAGCCGGTTTTGGGTATAGTTGCGCGCACTGGCGCTTTCAAACCGATAGGCCGCGTAGCCTAACAGGCGTCCACCGTCGTAATAACCCATACGGCGCACCTGAATATCCCCCCGGGCTCCGCGCAGCTCCTCGTCGAACTTCTCCACCATGCCATGGTTTCGGGCGGCAAAGCGCCGCTGGCAGTCCATCGCCTGGTCAAACTCCTCCGGCTGCAGCAGGCGCAGGTGCGCCCGCACCTCTCCGTCCAACCGCGGCAGTGCCCCGGTTGGCAGATGGTATTCATATAACTTCCCGCCAAAGCCGTAGCCCATCCGTCGGTAAAAGCCGATGTTGAACGGCAGCAGCATGGTCAGCAGCGCGCCGTTTTCCCGTGCATAGCGCTCGGCATACCGTATCATATACAGCGCCGCGCCCTTCTTCTTGTGCAGGGGATGTACCTCCAGCGCCATCACACCGCAGGCAGGCTGCATGACCCCAAAGAAGTTCATGGAGAACAGGATCAGCTTCATGGTGGCGATCAGTGTGCCGCCCTCAAACAGGCCCATCGTCCGAGTCTGGGTGTCCTCCCGCAGCTCCGTAAGATGCTTGCTCCGGTAGTGTGCCCGGCATTCCTCGTCCAGCGTCTTGTACGCCGGATAGGAATTGAGATAGATGTCCAGATACGCCTCTATCTCCGCCTCCGTCACCGGATGGACATCCCATGCGCGGTCCGCTGTCACATTACCCATAGGTTTCTCCTTTCTCGCCGTTCCGCAGTATGTTCTCCTTAGATTATACCTTTCCCCGGCCCGTTTCGCAACAGGCAGTTGAAAGCCCTCCGGCAGCTGCCGGAGGGCTCATTTCGTTGTCCGTATACACGTATCCCTCAGATACTCTTTTACAGCAGGGTCAGAAAGTGCCCGGCGTGTACGCCTGGTCCACGGCCGCCGGCCTTATACCAACTTTTCCAGGGCGTCCAGATCGCCGGCCTGCAGCAGCGGGATAGCCCGCCGCACCTGCGCCTCCGGCCAGTCCCACCACCGCAGCTTCTCCAGCCGCGCGGCGGTCTCCTCGTCATACCGCCTGCGGATGGGCTTGGCCGGCAGACCGCCCACGATGGTGTAGGGCGGCACATCCTTTGTCACCACGGCGCGGCTGCCGATGATGGCGCCGTCGCCGATGGTAACGCCCGCCAGGATCACGGCCTCATAGCCGATCCATACGTCATTGCCCACCACGATATCCCCGTGGTTATCCCAAGCGGCGGCAATGTCCTCACACGCCGTCCCCAGGTCCCACTCCTCGAACATGATGGGGAACGGGTAAGTAGACAGGCTGTTCAGCGTATGGTTGGCCGCATTGAAGATAAACTTCGCCCCGCAGGCGATGGAGCTGTACTTTCCGATGATCAGCCGGTCATGGTTGCACTCGGGATAGTGGTACAGCACGTTGTTCCGCTGGAAGTCCCGGGGGTCATTGACAAAATCGTCATAGATGGTGTACGCCCCCACCTGTATGGCGGGATCTGTGACCACGTTCTGCAGGTACACGGTACTGTGTCCCTGAGAGCGGGGATATATTTTCCATTCGGGTATCATAGACTCTCCTTTATTTTACAAAAGCTTCTCCCAGCGGGGCGTTCCCCATCCGGCGGTATCGAAACACTCCCGCACAGCGCGGCACATCCACGTCAGCTTCTGCCGTATGGCGTCTGACTGGATCAGCAGCCCCGCCTCGTCCTCATGTACCATGAAATACTCCATGATCCGCGCCCGGTCCTCCTGTGCCGCCAGCTTGGCGTAGCTGTCCACAAAGTACACGCCCTCGCCGTTGTCGAACATGGTCCAGCGGGCGTCGTACCGGTCATAGTCACCGCTGTCGTTCCAATAGGTAAAGCCCGCCGGGTTCAGCGCATTCCAGTCATCCCAGTTGAAGGCGGTGTAATCGCGTGAGAGTATCTCGTTCTCCGTAGCGTGCCAGATCTCGTGGCAGACAGTGCCCTCCCGCATATAATCCGCCTGCACATCCAGTGCGATATACTGCCAGTCCGCCGAATCGTAGGTGCATCCTACCACGCCATAGTCGCTGTCGATGTGAGCCACCAATAGGAAGCACAGCCCGCCCTCACCGGCGCGGTTGCGGAACTGCGCCAGAAAGCCCTCCGGATACAGGGCAAAGCTGCGGTCCATTGCCGCCAGCACGGCGCGGACGCCGTTCAGCTCTGCTTCCGTGTCCATGGTGTCCGACAAGGTGATAGGATAGCTGCTCAGCGCCGCTGCCTCCCGGCACTGGGAGGACAGCAGTATCCGCACGCCGTATCGCTGCTCCAACACATCCGCCTGCTGCCGCGCCTCCTGTAAGCTCTCTGCCACCGGCAGGCCGTTCAGGGCACCCCAATAGGCCTGCAGCAGTGTCTCATCCACCGTCAGCGGCGACGGGACGGACACAGCTGACGCTACCGGCTCGAAGGTCAGCTGCGCCGGGTCTATAACGTACAGCCGGAAGGCGCCGTTTTCATACATGCCGCCCACCAGCAGGCCTGCCTCCGGCAGAACGCAGCAGTCGTACATCTCTCCGGCGATACCGTTAGCCGTCAGGTCGCAGGCCGTGATGCTCTCCCCCACGTTATACAGCGTCGTGCGGCCCGTTCCCACACCGATCAGCTCCTCCGCATCGCCGACGGCGTACAGCGCGCCTCCCGCGTACAGAAACAGCGGAGCATCGGCGAACCAGAACGTATCGCCGCTGCCGCACAGGGCGGAATATCCCATTTTATCGTTGTCAAAGGCCAGCAGGCTCATGCCGCCCGCCGGTGCCAACATCACCTGATACCGCTGCTCCTGCAGCAGGCTGATCGCCCCCGTCTCCGTGTCAAAGACCGCCGTACCGCAGACGCTGCCGTAGGGTGACAGGAGGAACAGGGCCGCCATCCGCCCGCTTGCCGCATCATAGGCCGTCAATTCCGCGAACCGCAGCTGTGACAGCGCCGTTACCGGTTGTGCCTCTCCTCCGGCTACGTTCTGACAATGCAGCACCCCGTCCCGCAGGAAGTAATAGCTCTCCCCGCCATATGAGAAAAAGCCATCCACGTTCTCCGCATCAAAGCTGCCTGTCTCCGTCAGCACATCGTCCAGGAGCTTCCAACGATTCGTCTCCCGGTCGCACAGCGCAAATCCATGCGCCAGGGCCTGCCGCTTCGTATCCCAAACCCCATCCAGCGTGACCTCACGCTTCACGGTGTCCGCTTCCGCATCCACCAGCTGCACAGTGGTCCTGCCGCTCTCATAGTCCGCCCAGCTGATCAGCACCGTGCTGCCGCCCGCCGGATACAGCCCGGACAGGGATGCCGGTCGGGTACATTTCAGTGTCTGCACCGGCTCGCGATCCACCTTCTCCCCTAGGCTGCACCCGGGCAGCAGCACCAAAAAACACAGCACTGCCAGCAGAGCCGCCGTATACGACAGCAGACTCATCAGGCTCAGCAGACACAGCTTCTGTGCCAATGTCTTATTTGTTTTCACTTCAACACCTTCTTTCCACCGGAGGAGTATACCGCCATTATCCCATGGCAGCCATTGCTTTTCCTTACATTTCCTGCGATTTTCTTACAATTTTGCAAGACGGCCTCTTAGTGGAATAATTGATGCACTGCATTCTCCCTCTTTGCAAATTCCGGCAGCTTCTTCGGCGGACCGTAATACGCCGCCAGTGCACGGAACTCCCGTCGAAAGGCTGCCCGAAGCTCCGTCTCTGTCAGCGCCAGATGCCCGGTGTTGGCGAGGATGGCCAGTCCGTAGGAATAATACGTCATATCCCGGTGAAAGGCCCGGGCCGTGACCTCGTCATAGCCGAATTCGTCCATAACGGTCCGGATGATCTCCGGCTCCAGCACGTCCTCCTGATGGCGGCCCGGCTGGTTGTCCTCCAGGTACAGCCAGCGGAACAGCTGCTTTTCCTGGGCCGCGAACTGCACAAAGCCCATGCCGTAGCTGCTGTACCGACTATCGCACCCCTCATGCGCCCGCAGAGATTCCCGTACCCGCTGGGTATGCTGCTCGATGGCCCGCTGGGTCAGCGCGGACTTCAACTCCTCCATATTACGGAAGGACAGATAGATAGGCTGGGTGGAGCACCCCAGCGCCTTTGCCACACTGCGGGCGTTGATCGCCTCAAACCCGCCGGTGCGGAGCACCGCCGCCGCGGCATCGATGATGGCCTCTTTGGATATTCGTTTTGCTGCCGGCATTACGCTCACCTCAACAATCACTATGTGTTATCAATAACAATGCGTTATTATATGCCGCTGCGCTTCCCTTGTCAAGCACAAAAACAGCACCCCGCACACACGCGAGGCGCTGTCATCCTTCTAATCCGGTTTGTTCAGCAGTACAGACACGCTGAAGCGCCCGTTTTTCGCCAGTGTCTGCAGGCATAAACACGCATGATCTGACCGCCCTCCGACGATACCGGAGGGCGGTTTTACGCCGCTTGGGCTGTACAGCTATTTGTGAGAAAACGGTTGAGTTTTCCGTTAAAAACGTGCTATACTGAGCACACTACGCACAAAGGAGACCACACCATGCGAAAGCTTGAATGCCGCCGAGAGGCGCTGTTTCAATACCGGGGCCTGCCACCTGTTGGCATGGCCGTATCCATGGCGCTGCAGCACCTGGTGGCTATGATCGTGGGCTGCGTGACCCCAGCCATCATCATTGCCAACGTGGCCGGACTGGCGCATGACCAGCGGGTCCTGCTGATACAGGCATCGCTGGTCATGTCCGCCGTTACCACGCTGCTGCAGCTGTTCCCCATCGGTGGGCGCTTCGGCGCGGGGCTGCCGGTGATCTTCGGCGTCAGCTTCGCTTATCTGCCCAGTATGCAGGCCATCGTCTCCGGCAGCGGCGGGTTGGCCGCTGTGTCGGGCGCTATGATCGTGGGCGGCGCGGTGGCAGCACTGGTGGGTATCTTCATCAAGCCTATCCGCAGGCTGTTCCCGCCGGTCATTACCGGTACGGTAGTGTTCACCATCGGTCTGTCTCTGTACCCCACGGCCATCAACTATATGGCCGGCGGCACCGGCAACACATATGAAAGCGTTGTGGTGCAGCGGGGCCTGCCGGAAGCGCTGGTGTACGGATCCTGGCAGAACTGGGCTATTGCGGCATTTACACTAGCGGTGGTGCTGGTGCTGACCAATCGCGGCAGGGGCATTTTTAAGCTGGCGTCCATTTTACTGGGTATTCTGGCGGGCTACGCCGTCGCTTTTGGGGCCGGGATGGTGGATCTGTCCGGCATCGCGGGGGCCGGGTGGTTCTCTCTGCCGGAATTTCTGCCCTTTGGCGTAACATTTGAACCCTCGGCGTGCGTCGCACTGGGGCTGTTGTTCGCCATCAACGCCATTCAGGCTATCGGTGACCTGACAGCCACCACCGTGGGCGGCATGGATCGGGAGCCCACCACGCAGGAGCTGCGGGGCGGCATCGCAGCCTATGGCGTCAGCAACATTCTGACAGCGCTGCTGGGCGGTCTTCCCACGGCGACATACTCCCAAAATGTGGGAATTGTAGCCACAAATAAAGTTGTAAATCGCAACGTTTTTGCGTTGACCGGCGCGTTTTTACTGCTGTCTGGTATCATTCCGAAATTTTCCGCCGTACTCACCACCATCCCGCAATGCGTGCTGGGCGGGGCCACGGCGGCGGTGTTTTCCACCATCGCCATGACCGGCATGAAGCTCATCGCCGCCGAGGGGCTGACCGCCCGAAACACCACGATCGTCGGGCTTTCCGCCGCACTGGGTGTGGGCATTTCCCAGGCGGCAGAGGCCCTGGCACAGTTCCCGGAGGCGGTGACGACCATCTTCGGAAAGTCCCCGGTGGTGGTGGCCACACTGATGGCCGTACTGCTCAATCTGGTGCTGCCGCGGGAGGAAAAAAGCGAGAAATAGTGCTTTCTTTTGATACATTTGCTTTACTTTTTCTGTACCCGCCCTGTACTCTTTGGTTCCCTTTTTGTGCTTTTTTTGTAAGCAAAATGCAGTGAAAATGAAGTGACGGCCCCCGGCGTCAGCCGGGGGCCGCTGAATGCCTTTTTCGTTCGCTCGATCATCCTCCCCGGCTGGTGCCGGGGCCGTCACCTCCACCGTCTGGTCGGCATCGGCTGACGCCGGGGCGGAATTCTGTACGGGGTCATTGGCGGATCAGCTGCACGGCGGAGATGTCCGCCGGCAGGGCGGCGGCAAAGGCCGCGCCGTCCGTCCTCTCCCCCACGATACAGCCGTAGTGGGTGGGGACGGCGATCTGCGGGCGGAGGGCGGCCGCCAGACCGGCGGCCTGGGCGGCGGTCATGGTGTAGGTGCCGCCCACCGGCAGGAAGGCGACGTCACACGACACGGCCCGGGCGTCGGGTGTATCGTCGGTATCGCCGGCCACATAGACCCGCCGGCCCTCCAGCGTGACCACATAGCCCACCCAGCGGTTCTCGCGGGGGTGGAAGGGTTTGCCGAGGTTATAGGCGGGCACGGCGGTGAAGGGCAGGTCCTTCACGGTGTACGCCTCTCCGGGGCGCACCGGCAGCAGCTGCGCCGGTGTAAAGCCGGCCTGCAGCGCCGCCGCCACACACGTCTCCGGCAGCACCAGCACCGCGTCGGGCTTCATCACCCGGCGGATATCCTCCGGGGAGAAGTGGTCATAGTGGTCGTGGGTGACGAATACCACGTCCGCATCGCAGGGCGCGTCCGCCACGCGGAAGGGGTCGAACCACACCGTCATCGCGCCGGCATAGCGGATGCTGCTGTGGCAGTTGATGGAAAAACGGCTCAAAATGTCATCCATGGAGCACCTCCCTTTTCTGTATCGCTTTCAGTATAGCACAGGCAGCGGAAAAGGGCAAGAAAGCCGGGGCGAACCCTTGCGTTTCCGGCCAAAATATGGTAAGGTAACAGCCGTTGAGTCGTATCGTGCGGAGGTGCATACATACATGAAAGTTCTCCAGTGGTGCCGCGCCAACGCCATGCCGGTGATCGCGGTGCTGGCGGCGGCCGTCACCGCCGTATTCGTGCCGCCGGACAGCGCCTATCTCGGGTACTACGACGTGAAGACGCTCTCATGCCTGTTCTGCATACTGGCGGTGGTGTGCGCCCTGCGGGGCGCGGGACTGTTCCCCCTGCTGGCGCAGCGGCTGGTGCGGGCGTTTCACACGGCCCACAGCGCCGTGACGGCGCTGGTTGTCGTTACGCTGATCGGCTCCATGCTGCTGACCAACGACACGGCGCTGCTGACGTTTCTGCCCCTGAGCTGGTTCGTGCTGGAGGGCACGGGGCAGACGAAGCACACGGCGCTGACGTTCATATTGCAGAACTGCGCCGCCAATCTGGGCGGGATGCTGACGCCCTTCGGCAATCCGCAGAACCTATACCTATTTAATCATTATACGATCCCCAATGGGGAGTTCCTGACCATCATGCTGCCGCCGTTCCTGCTGTCCACGGCGCTGATCCTGGCGTGCTGCCTGCTGATTCCCCGGGAGACGCTGACGGTACCGGCGCAGGAGACGCCGGTGGACAAGCGCCGGTGCATCGTGTACGGCGTACTGTTCTGCACGGCTGCGGCCATGGTGCTGCGCGGCATACCGTATTGGCTGGGGCTGGCCGCCATCACGGCGGCGCTGCTGGTGCTGGACCGCCGGGCGCTGCTGGGCGTGGACTGGGGGCTGCTGGTGACGTTCGCGGCGTTTTTCACCTTCTCGGGCAATATGGCCCGGATAGAGCCTGTGCGGACACTGTTCCGGCAGCTGCTGGCCCACGGGGCCATGCCGGTGGCGGCGCTGACCAGTCAGGTCATCAGCAATGTGCCCGCGGCCATACTGCTCAGCCAGTTTACCGACGATTACCCGGCGCTGCTGGTGGGGGTGAACATCGGCGGGGCGGGGACGCTGGTGGCGTCGCTGGCCAGCCTGATCACCTTCCGGGAGTATACGAAGCACGTCAAGGGACAGACCGGACGGTTCCTGGCACTGTTCTCCGCCGTCAGCTTCGGCTTTTTGGCCGTGCTGCTGGCAGCCATGACGTTTTTGACGCAATAGACCGTGCGCCGGGGCCGCACGGGGAAAGGAGGCCGATGGGTCATGCTCAGCAATCTGCAAATCTGCTTTAACGCCGTGATGCCCCTGTTTCTTATTATGGGACTGGGCTACGGAGTCAAGTGTCTGGGCGGTATCCGGGTGGAGGACGTGCCCGGATTGAACAAGATGGCGTTCCGGTTCTTCATGCCGGTGATGCTGTTCTGGAACCTGTACACCTCCTCCATCGACCAGGCGTTACAGCCGAAGCTGCTGCTGTTCGCCGTGGGAGCCACGCTGGTGATGTACGGCCTGTCCCTGGCCATCGTACTGCCCACGGAGAAGGACTACGAGAAGCAGGGCGTGAAGATACAGGGTATGTACCGCAGCAACCTGGCCATTATCGGCCTGCCGCTGGCCACGGTGCTGGTGCCCGGGGCGGACATGGGACCGGTGGCCATGCTGGCGGCCATCATCGTACCGCTGTTCAACGTGCTGGCGGTCATCACCCTGACGGCATTCCGGGGCGAAAGACTGCCCGCCGGAAGGCTCATCAAAATGGTGGCCACCAATCCGCTGATCCTGGGTTCCGCCGTGGGGCTGGTGTTCCTGGGTACCGGCTGGAGGCTGCCTACGGCGCTGGAGTCGGCGGTGCACCAGGTGGCCGCCATGACCAGCCCGTTCATGCTGTTCCTGCTGGGGGCCTTCTTCCGGTTCAGCGGCCTGCGCCGGTACCGGAGAGACCTGATCGAGGTGTGTCTGGTGCGGCTGTTCCTGATGCCGGCGCTGCTGCTGACGGCGGCGTTTCTGATCGGCATACGGGGCGTGGGCTTCGCGGGGCTGATCAGCGTGTTCGCCAGCGCCACGGCCATCGCCTCCTTCACCATGACACAGCAGATGGGCGGCGACGCGGAGCTGGCCGGGGACATCGTGGTGTCCACCAGCGCGCTGTGCATCGTGACCATGTTCGCCTGGTCGGTGCTGTTCAAGGCGCTGGGCGCGTTCTGAGGCTGAAAAAGATACAAGACCGACGGCTGAGCCGTCGGTCTTTCAGTCTGTCAAAGCGCCTGCCCGGTCACAGATATCGGAGGGAAGGATTTTGTTGGCGGCTCAGCCGTCGGTCTTTGTGTTATCCGGTTTTTGTCCGTGCCGACGGCAGACGGCGCGGTAGATCACATAGCCCACACCCGCCACAGCGAGGGCGAGAGCGAAGGCAATGACCGCCGTCCGGTAGTTCTGCTCCCCCAGGGCGCTGCCGCCCACGGTGGAGGTGACGATGGAGGGCAGGCGGCCCACTGTGGCGATCAGCAGCCAGGTCCCCCACGGCAGGTCCGTCAGGCCCGCGAAGTAACACAGCAGGTCCTTGGGCGTACCGGGAACGGTGAAGATCAGCCAGAACAGGGCGGTGCGCTTGGGGGAGGTATGGAGGAGAAAATGGAGCTTTTCCAGCTTGTCCGCCGGGAAGAACACCTCCACCAGACCGCGGCCCCAGCGGCGGACCAGGGCAAAGACGGTCACGCTGCCCAGCACGGCACCGAGCAGGCACAGGGCCGTGCCCGCCCAGGCGCCGAAGGCGTAGCCCCCGGCGATCTCCAGCGGCTCGCCGGGGGTAATGGCCACCAGCACCTGTAAAAACACCATGGCAGCGTAGGCCAGCGGGCCCCAGGCGCCGTGGCCGTCTACCCAGGCGCGGAACTGTTCCGGCTGGCGGGCAAAGCGGACCATGGGCCGCCCCACGAACCAGGCCAGCGCCGCCGACAGCAGAACGAATATGACGATGGCCAGTACGGACAGCGTTTTTTTCTGTTGTTCGGTCAGCGTGCGCTTCACGGGCGATACCTCTTTTTCTTGTACTACCCGCAGGATACCACGATTTTCGGAAAATCATGTGAACGAAACGTTAAGATTTGCTTATAAAATGTCAGCCCCCGGGTTCCCGGGGGCTGCATTTTACTCATGAGTATGCACATTGATAAACTCCGCCTTCAGCTTGGAGTAGAGGATGGTCTGGCTGCTGTAGAGCCCGCAATAGCCGGAGAGCAGGTAGCTGAGGGCGCAGGCGGCGGCGAAATAGACCAGACCGCCGGAGCCGAAGAGCTCAATGCTGAGGATGACGGAGGCGATGGGGCAGTTCACCGCGCCGCAGAACACGGACACCAGGCCGATGGCGGCGGCAAAGGCGGGCGGCAGGCCCAGCAGTCCGCCGAACACGCAGCCGAAGGTCGCGCCCACGAAGAACGAGGGCACCACCTCGCCGCCCTTGAAGCCGCAGCCGATGGTGACGGCGGTGAAGGCCAGCTTCAACAGCCAGGCCCAGGGGTCTGCCTGGCCGGACAGGGCGCGCGCCACCACATCCATGCCCGCGCCGTTATAGTCTGTGGTGCCCAGCAGCAGCGTGGCGGCTACGATCACGCAGCCGCCCGCGGCGGCACGGAGGAAGGGATCCTTCAGGACACGGGCGGCCAGGTGCTCGGTAATGTGCAGGCCGCGGCAGAAGAGGATACTCACCAGAGCGCAGCCCACAGCCAGCACCGCCACAAGGCCCAGAGTGGGCCAGGCCAGCGCCGGCATGGCCACGGTGAAGCGGGTGGGCTCCACGCCCATGAGGAGGGCGATGTAGTAGCCGGTCAGAGAGGCGGTGATACAGGGCAGCAGCCCGGCGTAGTACAGCACGCCCACGCTGATGACCTCCAGAGCGAAAATGGTGGCCGTCAGGGGTGTGCCGAAGAGGGCGGAGAACCCGCCCGCCATGCCGCAGAGGGTGGCCAGGGGCAGGTCCTTCTCCCCCAGGCGCAGCAGCGTGCCGGTGCGGTAGCCGATGCCGCCGCCGATCTGGAGCGCCGCGCCCTCACGGCCGGCGCTGCCGCCGCACAGGTGGGTGATGACCGTGGAGACGAAGATCAGCGGCACCAGAAGGGTGGGTATTTTTTTGCCGAAGTGGACGGACTCGATGACGGCGTTGGTGCCCGCGCCCTCCAGCCGGCACAGCCTGTACAGCAGGGCGATGACCACGCCGCCCAGGGGCAGCAGGTACAAAATCCAAGGGTGGGCCAGGCGGACGTTGGTGGCACAGTCGACGCCCAGGTGGAACAGCGCGCCCACGAAGCCGCCCACGCCGCCCACCAGTGCGCCCACCGCCAGCCATTTCAGCAGGGCAGTGACGTACAGACTGTAGTGTGTGATGCGCTCCTTTACCTTCTCCATGGCCGTGCCGCCTCCTGTAACGTTCTCTTTGCAGACGATTATTCTACCATCTATGCGGGAGTGTGTCAAACCCTGTCGGATAAACTTTCAGCAGGGCTGAAAAATTTTCAGTTTATCTGACTTTTTTTCATTTTCCCTGTTGATTATGCCGCGGTGTTGCCGTATACTATATATTACCAAACGCAAAAGGCACAAGGAAGACCCAACAATATACAAATAGGAGGAAAACCACATGAAATACGGTCGTACTTTTAATTTCTCCGCCGGTCCCGCCATGATGCCGGAGCCCGTGCTGGAGGAGATCCGCGACGAGATGATGAACTACCGCGGCAGCGGTATGTGCGTCATGGAGATGAGCCATCGCTCCAAGGTGTTCCAGCAGATCATCGACGAGGCCGAGGCCGATCTGCGCGAGCTGATGAACATCCCCGACAACTACAAGGTGCTGTTCATCCAGGGCGGCGCTACCCTGCAGTTCGCCGCTGTGGCGTGGAACCTGATGAAGAACGGCAAGGCTGTGTACATCGAGACCGGCGCATGGTCCAAGAAGGCCATTGCCGAGGCTAAGAAGTACGGCGAGGTCATCGTAGCCGCCTCCTCCAAGGATAAGAATTACAGCTATATCCCCGACTGCTCCGATCTGGACATCCCCGAGGACACCGACTACGTGTACATCTGCGAGAACGAGACCATCCACGGCGTGACCTGGAACAAGCTGCCCAACACCAAGGGCCACGTCCTGGTGTCCGACCAGTCCTCCATGTTCCTGAGCAAGCCCTGCAACGTGTCCGACTACGGCATGATCTACGCCGGCGTGCAGAAGAACGTGGGCCCCGCCGGCATGGTGGTGGTCATCATCCGCGAGGATCTGATCCGCGAGGACATCGACCCCAAGATGCCCGTCTACATGAGCTACAAGACCCATGCCGACAACGGCTCCATGTACAACACCCCCAACTGCTGGGCGATCTACTGCTGCGGCAAGGTGTTCAAGTATCTCAAGAGCATCGGCGGCCTGGAGGAGATGCACAAGCGCAACATCGCCAAGGCCAAGGTCATCTATGACTTCCTGGATCAGTCCAAGATGTTCAAGGGCACCGTGGAGCCGGAGTTCCGCAGCCTGATGAATATCCCCTTCGTCACCGAAAGCGCCGAGCTGGACGCCGAGGTGGTGGCCGCCACCAAGGCCGCCGGCTACGACAACCTGAAGGGCCACAAGTCCGTGGGCGGCCTGCGCGCCAGCGTGTACAACGCCATGCCCATCGAGGGTGCCCAGGCGCTGGTGGAGTTCCTGAAGAAGTTTGAGGCCGAGCACACGAAGTAACGTACAAGGGGGATAACATCCCCCTTGTATATCCCCCTCACCAGCTGACATCGGTCACTGGTGAACGCCGCCCAAGGCGGCTGGGCCGTGGTATTTTTGCCATGTACACGCCGCGGCAAAAATGATCGCATTCCCCTCTTGGTCGGCAAATTCCGACAACAAAACGTATTTTAGAAGGAGAGTATTACCATGCGTATTCTGGTTACTGACGGTATGGATAAGACCGCGATGGCGGAGCTGCGTGAGATGGGTCACGAGGTCGTGGAGCAGTTCTATGAGCCCGATCAGCTGGGCAAGGCGCTGCGTGATTTCGACGTGGTGGTGGTCCGTTCCAAGACCAAAGTCCGCGCCAACCACATCGACGAGGCCAAGGGCAGCCAGCTGAAGCTGATCATCCGCGGCGGCGTGGGCGTGGACAACATCGACGTGGACTACGCCAAGGCCAACGGCATCGACGTGAAGAACACCCCCAAGGCCTCCTCCCAGTCCGTGGCGGAGCTGGCTATGGGCCATATGTTCTCCTGCGCCCGCTACATCTCCATCGCCGGCCACACCATGCGTGAGGACAAGTGGGAGAAGAAGGCCTACGGCAAGGGCATCGAGCTGCAGGGCAAGACCCTGGGTATCGTGGGCTTCGGCCGCATCGGCCAGCACCTGGGCGTGATGGCCAAGGCCATCGGCATGAAAGTCGTGGCGTTCGACATCTTCCACATCCCCGGCATCGAGGAGCAGCTGGGCATCCCCTATGTGGAGATGGATGAGCTGCTGGCCATGTCCGACTTCGTGTCCGTGCACGCCCCCGCTGTGGACGGCGGTGCGCTGATCTCCGCCGAGAACATCGCCAAGATGAAGGACGGCGTGGTGATCATCAACACCTCCCGCGGCACCAACGTGGATGAGGCCGCCCTGCTGGCCGCCCTGGAGTCCGGCAAGGTGCGCGCCGCCGGTCTGGATGTGTACGCCGACGAGCCCGCCACCAACAAGGCGCTGTACAGCCATCCCATGGTGTCCTGCACGCCCCACATCGGCGCTGCCACCAACGAGGCCCAGAAGCGCATCGGCGCGGAGATCGTGGACATTATCAAGGCCATGTGACCTGCTGAAAAGCATATAAAAAAGAGACTGCTTTCGCAGTCTCTTTTTTTGCGCTTTTCTTTTGGCTGGCTGTGTCTCCGGGTGGGACACAGTGTCCTTTTCTTTGTACACCCCTTAGATGCGCGCAGGGGGAAAAAGGTTCCATGGCTTTTGAAAGAATTTTTCTGTCCGTTTTTTTGGACAGTAGCCTTGCTATGATGGGGAAAACACAGCAAGGAGGACGTTTTTATGACAGCCATCACGATGATCTGCACGGTGTGCGGGGCGGCGGCGCTGAGCCGGGGCATACTGCGGCTGCTGGACGTTATCGACGGACAGGAACGCTGACGCAAGTGGACGTTGACAAGTTTTCTATCTGCCTATATAATATTTTCACCCAAAAAAGGCGATATTATCTCGCTAACTTTTTGTTAATGCTAATATTCTATATCAGATAGAGAGGTCTTGTATGGATATCTTTGAGAAGTGCTTTGCGCCGTCCCTGGCGGGGGAATTGAAGGAAAAGGGCGTGTACCCCTACTTTCACGCCCTGCAGTCCCGGCAGGATGTGGAGGTGCAGATGGAGGGCAAGCGCCGCATCATGCTGGGCTCCAACAACTATCTGGGACTGACTACGGACCCGGAGGTCATCGAGGCCGGCATCCGGGCGCTGGAGCAGTACGGCACCGGGTGCTCCGGGTCGCGGTTCCTCAACGGCACGCTGGAGATGCATCTGGAGCTGGAGGCGGAGCTGGCGAGGTTCCTGCGGAAGCCGGGGGTGGTGACCTTCGGCACCGGGTTCCAGTCCAACGTGGGCATTATCTCCGCCCTGGTGGGGCGGCACGACTACGTGATCTGTGACCGGGAGAACCACGCCAGCATCTACGCCGGGTGCCAGCTGTCCTACGGCAAAATGCTGCGCTATCGCCACAGCGACATGGCGGAGCTGGAAAAGTGCCTGCAGAAGGTGCCGGAGACGGCCGGAGCGCTGATCGTCACCGACGGTGTGTTCTCCATGGGCGGCGACATCGCCAAGCTGCCGGAGATCTGCGCCCTGGCGAAGCAGTACGGCGCACGGGTCATGGTGGACGACGCTCACGGGCTGGGCGTGCTGGGCGAGGGCGGCCGGGGCACGGCCAGCTACTTCGGCCTGGAGGACCATGTGGACGTGTACATGGGGACCTTCTCCAAGTCTCTGGCGTCGCTGGGCGGCTATATGGCCGCCAGCGCGGAGGTGGCGGATTTCGTGCGGCACGCATCGCGGCCATTCATCTTCTCGGCGTCCATCCCGCCGGCCAACTGCGCCACGGCGCTCTCGGCCCTGCGGAAGCTGGAGGCGCATCCGGAGCTGCCGGAGCGCCTGCGTGCCCTGAGTCTGTATGCCCGGAAGGGGCTGACGGACCGGGGACTGACCATCCGGCCCTCGGCGCTGGAGGCACCCACGCCTATCATCCCCATCTACACCTATGAGACGTACCGGACGCTGCGTGTGGCGGCGGAGATCTATGACCGGGGCGTATATGTGAACCCCACGCTGCCGCCGGCCACACCGGAGGGCGAGGCGCTGCTGCGGACCAGCTATATGGCCACCCACACGGAGGCCCTGCTGGACGAGGCCATGGACATCATCGGGGAGGTGATGTCCCATGAGTAAGGTCGCTGTCGTCACCGGCGGCACCTCCGGCATCGGGCGGGCTACCGCCCTGGCGCTGAAGGACGCGGGCTATACCGTGTATGAGCTGTCCCGCCGGGCGGAGGGCGTGGAGGGTCTGCACCACATCGCCGCCGATGTGACAGATCAGCAGGCCGTCAACGACGCCGTGGCGCAGATCATGGCGGCGGAGGGGCGCATCGACGTGCTGGTGAACAACGCGGGCTTCGGCATCTCCGGGGCTATCGAGTTCACGGAGACGGCGGAGGCCAAGGCGCTGTTCGACGTCAACTTCTTCGGCATGGTGAACATGAACCGGGCCGTGGTGCCCCTGATGCGGCAGGCGGGCCGGGGAAGGATCGTGAACCTGAGCTCCGTGGCCGCACCGGTGCCCATCCCCTTCCAGGCCTATTACTCCGCCACCAAGGCGGCTGTCAACGCCTACACCATGGCGCTGGCCAACGAGCTGCGGCCCTTCGGCGTAACGGTATGCGCCGTGATGCCGGGGGATATCCACACGGCCTTTACCGCCGCGCGGCGGAAGGTCAGTGCGGGAGACGACATCTATCAGGGACGCATCTCCCGGTCCGTGAAGCGCATGGAGCACGACGAGGAGACGGGCATGGACCCGGCCAAGGCCGGGGCGTACATCGCCAGTGTGGCCATGCGGGAGGGACATCACCACCCGCTGTACGCCATACGCTTCGACTACAAGTTCTTCACCTTCCTGGCCAAGGTGCTGCCGGCACGGTTTTTGAACTGGCTCATCTACTGTCTGTACGGAAAATAAGGACAAAGGCCCTTCCTGATGGGAGGGCCTTCCTTTACACGATACGCCGCCCCCGGCTGAGCCGGGGGCGGCGTGGTTCACTTCTTCAGCTGAAGGGTCTTTTCGTAGGCGGCAATGACGGCGTTCATGGCGGCGGCGCGGAGGCCCCCCTCCTCCAGCGCGCGGACACCGGCAATGGTGGTGCCGCCGGGGGAGCAGATCTCGTCCTTCATCTGCCCGAAGGGCTTGCCGCTCTCCAGGGCCAGCCGGGCCGCGCCCAGCAGCATCTGGGCCGCAAAGGTATTGGCCTTGTCACGGGGCAGGCCGCAGGTGACGGCACCGTCGGCCAAGCCCTCCATGAACAGGCAGGCAAAGGCACCGCCGCAGCCG
>ERZ791919.975-NODE-975-length-27403-cov-17.286968_pt1 | contig 27403 bp, 21 predicted proteins | sample MGYA00510137_ERZ791919 | MGnify/ENA primary metagenome ERZ791919 (study PRJEB30046, sample SAMN00792059) | human gut metagenome | study: EMG produced TPA metagenomics assembly of the A metagenome-wide association study of gut microbiota in type 2...
GAAAATGCAGAATGCCCGCCCACTCTGGCTTTTCCACAGATGGGCGGGCATCATTTATATGGTAAATGGTGATTTACGCTGACTTTCTGGGATTTACGCTGAAAATACGCTGACTTGGTATGGTTTGCGCTGAATTTACGCTGAAAACGCGTAATCGCGCGAACAAAGCGCGAATAAATCCAGCTGACCGCGAATAAACCGCGAACCAAAATCGCACGGGCGTGCAATCTTCATGCGTGGGAAGGTGCGACGTGAAAGTTGAAACTTGTAAAAATAAACTGTAATACGATTGAATTTCGGAAAAGTGGGATCGCACGCTGGAATACACGCGTGCAATGTTGCCTGAATAAAAGTCAGCGATAAAAATGCGCGCCGCGCGATTAGCGGTTTTACCGCGCGTTTTCTGTGGCTCAATCTTCCAGCCTGCCGTGGTCACATCCCAGCGACAGGTAGTGCTCCATCTCCCCTCTCAGCACCATCTGTGCATACTCCAAGGGCTTGTTGTAGAGCAGCCAGTCTAGCTCCGCCCGCTGTGCCGATGTGTTGCCGTACTCGTCCTCCACGGCGATGCAGTCAATGGCAAGGGTGGTGCCATCCTCGAACCGGGCTTCCACCCGGTTGGTGTCCATGTTGTAGTGACAGGAAAGCAATTTTGTCATAATAGTATCCTCCAAGACTTGATTTATGGTGTGCGGTCACTCGAACCAATGCCGTCAAGTCGTTGTCGGATGAAGTGGTTTTTAGTTTGTCCGGGAGTAAGTGCACGGTTTCTGCACGGTTTTTGCACGGTTTCAAAACGTGCAAAGGGTGCAAATCGTTGCAAAATCGGACAAAGGGTGCAGAAACTCGAAGTTCAAAACCTGCGATGTATCGCAAAGAAATGACGTTAAAACGTAACTTCCAAAAATTGAGGGAATCGCCCGGCGTGCGCTACGAATCAGTAGGCCGGGGGTTCGAGTCCCTTCCATCGCACCAAATAATGAAAATCCGAACCTTTTCTCAATAGGAGAAGGGTTCGGATTTTTTGTTTCTTCGGAAAGCAAAATGCCGCGTTTGCGCAGCAACAAAAGCCCCAGTGGGGCTTTTGAGCGACCGAACGGTCTTGCGTTAGCAAGATGGAGGGGCCTCCGCCCCGACAAGTGACCATAAAAGAAAAATACCGCCCACGCAGTGTAGCGATGATTTTGTCGGGTGAAGTAAGCGGCAAAATGAATCGGGTGTGTTGCGGGACGGTAAGTTCTTTCGTGGGCTTTTCCTCACGGAAGTGGTGGGTCTCACGGTGATAACCGACCACTTTCTGTGGCTGTGTTCAAAATGAACACGACCACATTTTGTGGGTGGTTTCAAACCAATCCACAAAGACGGTGGGATTTACAAGAAAAATACTACTGTATGTGGAATTCGTCAAGAGGGTTTTGGAAAACCCCTATTCTCACACTCATCCACCCTATCATGTGGGAAACCACGGGCATGATCTTGTGATCATGAGTTCTCCCAAAATGCTGACCCCAAATGAATACGATGTGTTTTTCAGCTTTCTGGAAAACACGGTGATGAAAAACGCATACTGACAGTAAAACCGCTCCGAGCGTTCTGCCCGGAGCGGTTTTGCGTCAGCAGTATTTATGCAGAAGGGTCATAGACGGAGGGAGAAGTCATGCGTCCTTGCACAGCTTGGTCAATTCTTCGATGGCGGCATCCTCGTCCGGGCCATCGGCGGCGATGGTCACGGTCTCGCCGCACTTCACGGCCAGACCCATTACGGCAAAGATCTTCTTCATGTCGGCGACTTTGCCGTTCTTAGTCATAGTGACTTTGCTCTCAAAGCCTTTGGCAGCTTTGCTCAGGATACCGGCGGGACGGGCGTGCAGACCTTCTTTGTCCTGAATGGTGATATCGATGCTCTTCATAAAAATCTCTCCTTTTTGGAATCGTTATTGTAAGTGCTCCAGCACATAGTTCATATCGGAAGTGGTCTTGAGCTGTTCCAGCGCATCCTCGTCTTCAAGGATCTCGCAGACATTGCCCAGCAGGTCGAGATGGTCGTTGCCGACACCGGCAATGCCGAACACGAGGTAGGCTTTTTCATCACCGAAGTCCACGCCCTGCGGATATTGCAGCAGAACAACGCCGGACTTTTTAACGGTGCCCTTCTTCTGGCTGGTGCCGTGGGGAATGGCTACGCCCATGCCCATATAGGTGCTCACCAGCTTTTCGCGCTCCACCATGGCATCGGCGTAACTGTCATCCACATAGCCCCGCTTTGCCAGCAGCGCACCGGCGGCACGGATGGCCTCCTCCTTGGTGACGGAGGGCAGACCCAGCTGGATGTCCTCCGCCTGGATCTTCATCACGGAATCGTTGGCTTTGGAAGCCTCGGTCACGGCAGCCGCCAGAGGGGCTACGGCTGCATTGCGCAGGTCGGATACGATCTCCTCATTGGCGGCAGCTTCGGCCTTGGCATCCAGTGCCGGGGTAGTGGAGGTCAGTGCGTTGTACAATGCGTCCAGATGCGGATCTGCAAGGAAGTTATCCAATGTAACAAGCTGTGCCTGCGGGGCGCACTTGGCGGCGCGGTCAGCCAGAACGCGCTGGCAGACCACCACGTCCGCGTCGGCGGGGATGGTATCCACGCTGGAGTTGGTCACGGTCAAGTCGGGGCGCTCCGCCTTAATGCGGTTGTGGAACTTGGTAGCACCCATGGCGCTGGAACCCATACCGGCATCGCAGGCAAAGACGATCTTGCGGATCTGGCCGACATTCACGGCAGTAGGCTCGGGGATCTCGCCCTTGGCCTGTGCCTTCATCTCCTTCATTTCGTTCTGGGCATCGGTCAGGCTCTTGGTGTGACCGGAGGTCGCTTTCAGAATGACCGAGGACAGGATAAAGGAGACTGCACCGGCGATGACAACGCCCAGCAGAACGGTGAGAATGGAATCCCGGGGAGCCATTGCCATGTAGGCGATGATGGAACCGGGAGAAGCAGGACCGGACAGACCTGCACCGGTCATAGAGTAGAACAGGATGGCACAGAAGTTGCCCACGATGGGGGCGATGATGATCACGGGGTTCATCAGGATGTAGGGGAAGTAGATCTCGTGGATGCCGCCCAGCAGGTGGATGATGACAGCACCGGGAGCGGACTGGCGGGTGGTGTCGTCCTTGCAGAAGAAGCAGTAGGCCAGCAGGACACCAAGACCGGGACCGGGGTTGGCTTCCAGCATATACATGATGGAGCGGCCGGTCTCAGCAGCCTGGCTTGCACCGATGGGGCTGAAGATGCCGTGGTTGATAGCGTTGTTCAGGAACAATACCTTTGCAGGCTCAATAAAGATGGACACCAGCGGCAGCAGGCTGTGTGCCACAAGGAAGTCCACACCGGCGGTCAGCACGGTGAGGATGGCGGTCATGAACGGGCCGATGACGTAGTAGCCGAGGATGGCCAGCAGCATACCCAGAATGCCGACGGAGAAGTTGTTGACCAGCATCTCGAAACCGGCGGGGATATGGCCTTCCACCTTCTTATCGAATTGCTTGATGACCCAGCCGGCCAGAGGACCCATGACCATAGCACCCATCAGCATGGTGTAGTCCGAGCCGCAGATGCAGCCCACCACGGCGATGGCAGCGATGACACGGCCGCGGTCGCCTGCAATCATTTTGCCGCCCTGCCCTGCAATGAGGATAGGCAGCAGGTAGGTCAGCATCGGGGATACCATGCTGGCCAGCTTTTCGTTGGGGAACCAGCCCGCTTCAATGAACAGAGCAGTGAGGAAGCCCCACGCGATGAATGCGCCGATATTCGGCATGACCATGCCGCTGAGGAACTTGCCAAAGCGGGAAACAGCGTTTTTCATTTGTAGCTCTCCTTTTTCACTTGAAAGGCAGGCGGTGCAGCTCCTGTGGCATGGGAGCTGCGGCCTGCGGACGGTTGTTCGGAGGAGCTTTCGTTTCGTTCTGGCACTATTCTAGCCGATACTGCGCCGGATTTCAATGGTGACAAGCGGTGGGGTTGTCACCGGAGGATGGTGACACCAGTGGGCTGATACGGCAACATTTCCAATGGATGCGCGGGTGATTTGTGCATATTTGCTGATGCGCCGGGATACAAGACGGGAACAAGGAAGCTTTTGTCACCGGGCAATGGTGACAAAAAACACACAACTTCTTTTCTGCGTTGGGGGCTGGCAGACGGGGTGGCACTATGCTACAATAGAAGCAATGGGTAACTTTTGGGAAAAGGAGAGAAGCAACATGGGTGCGGTGTATCGTGAGGAACTGTCGGCAAATGCACGGAAGCTGATCGAGCAGCTGCTCAGCCTTCCGCAGGGCTGGGTGACGGCGGCGGCGCTGGCTGAAAGCATCGGGGTCAGCCGCCGCACCGTGCTGCGGGAGCTGCCCGCTGTGGAGCAGTGGATGCAGGCTGCCGGGGCGCATTTTGTGCGGAATCCCGGCAAGGGTCTGCTGCTGGATGAAGCGCCGGAGCGGCGAGACGCACTGCGCACCCAGCTGAACAGCGGCGACAGGAAAGAACTTTCCCGCGCAGAGCGGCGGCAGCAGCTTTTGACAAGGCTGCTCAGCGAGCAGGAGCCCTGCAAAACAGCGGTACTGGCACGGGCGCTTGGCGTTTCGGAAAGCACGCTGTCTGCAGACTTGGATGAACTTGAGACCAAGCTACACCCCTACCGGGTGGAGATGTTCCGCCGCCCCGGCGTGGGGGTCTGGCTGCAGGGGGATGCTTCTTCCTACCGGAGGGTGGTGTCTGCCCTGCTGCGCAGCAGTATGCCGGAAAAGGAACTGGCAGAGGTGCTCTGCGGACGGATGCCGGAAAACGAGATCTTCTCGACCCTGCTGGATACAAAAACGGCCGAAAAGGTCTGGGCGGCTTTGCAGCAGTTTGAACAGGAAGAGCAGCTCCATCTGCCGGATGCAGGCTTTCTGGCGCTGGCGATCCATTGCACCCTGACCATTCAGCAGCTGCGGCAGGGCGGCGACAAGGGCAGCGCCCCCAGAGGGCTGCGCCCGGCGGGCAATCATGCTGCCCGGCTGGTGGCGGCGCTGAACCGCGCCTTCGGGCTAACCCTGCTGTCTGAGGAAGCGCAGTATCTGGAACTGTATCTCTCCGCCTATCTGGGCGCAGAGGACCCTTGGGGCAGCGCACAGGAGATGGAGTTGCGGAATCTGGAAGCCGCCCTTATCCGGGAAATGGAAAAGGCGCTGCACACAGACCTTTCCGGTTACACCTCCCTGCGGGATGACCTGTACTGCCACCTGCGCCCCATGCTGCTGCGGGTGGAGCAGAACATTCGTACCGAAAACCCCCAGCTGGACACCATCCGCACCGACTACCCCGGCCTGTGGAAAGCCACCCGCGCCGCCTGTGATGCGGTGCAGCAGCAATTCGTTCTGCCCGCCATCTCGGACGACGAAGCGGCCTACCTTGCCATGCACTTTGGCGCAGTGCTGGAACAGAATGCCATGTTCCGGCTGCGGCTGCGGGTGGTAGTGGCCTGTCCGCTGGGCATGGGTTCCAGCCGCTTTCTGGCTTCCCGGCTGGGAAACGAGTTTCCCTCTTTGCAGGTAGAGGGGTGCTGCTCGGTGCGGGAGCTGAACACTGCCGACCTGCGTCGGAGAAAAATCGACTTCATTATCTCCACCGTGCCGCTGGAACTGGATTACCCGGCGGTGTGCATCAGCCCTTCCCTGCTGGAGCCAGACCGTGCCGTGCTGAAGGACGCTATTACGCGGTACAGCCAGAACCGCGCAGAACCGGAACCGGCGGTGCAGCCCGTGCAGGATACAGCCTGTGCAGGCTCCAAGCTGCAGTATTATGCACGCTTGACCCGGTCCATGACCGGGCTGCTGGAACATCTGACCATCCAGCCCGTCAAGGCTCCCGGCAGCCGCGCTGCCCTCATCCATGCAGCGGCGCAGCTGTTCTGCCCGCAGGAAGCGGACGCCCGGCTGGTGGAGCAGCAGCTTCGCCGCCGTGAAACGCTGGGCGATACCTACATCAAACCCCTGTATGCCCTGCTGCTCCATTGCAGGACAAGTGCGGTAAAGGACTGCCGTTTGGGCTATCTGCAGGCACAGCCGCCGGTCTATGAGCCGGGGCGCATCGTGCTGGGGGCACTGGTGCTGCTGGCCCCGGATGACGGGAACGGCGTCCCGGTGGAGGTCATGCAGAATGTCAGCGGGCAGCTGATCGAAACGCCCCGGCTGATGGAGGCACTGCGCACCGGACAGCAGCAGGAAGCGGCAGACCTGTTGGAACAGGGCTTTGACCGTGGCTTTTTTGCGGACTGCAAACCGCCGCACACAAAATGAACTGAAAACGCACTCCCGGCTTTTGCCTTTTTGGGCAGAGCCGGGAGTTTTTTTGTTGTTGTAACAAGATACCTATTAGAGAACTTTTGAGCCAAAAATCATGTATCCCAGAAAGTTGGCGAAAAGCACCAAAAACACGCAGTGCGATTTGTTGAAACAACAGCTTGACATGGGCGAGAACTGTTGGTATTATAATGCCAGAGCTTTCGTTTCAACAGTTTCGAGTTTCATAACAACAATCGTGAAGGAGGCTGTTGTTCCCATGATCTACACCGTAACATTGAATCCGGCGCTGGACAAGACCGTTGAGATCCCGAACCTTGCGCTGGACACCGTAAACCGGATCACCAAGATGCGTACCGATCCCGGTGGCAAGGGCATCAACGTCAGCAAGGTGATCGCAAAGCTGGGTGGGACCAGCAAGGCCATCGGCATTCTGGCCGGTAACAGCGGCAGAGCCATTCAGGACGCACTGGACAGTGAAGGGCTTGCCCACAACTTCCGTTTCGTGCCCGGCGAGACCCGCACGAACCTGAAGGTCATCGACCCGGAAAACCACACCAACACCGACATCAACGAGCCGGGCATCGAGGTGGATGCCCCGGAGCTGACCGCCCTGCTGTACGACCTGCTGAAGGAACTGAAACGGGGGGATATCGTGGTGCTGGCAGGCAGCCTGCCGAAGGGTGCCCCCAAGGACACCTACTACACATGGGTGGAATCCTGCAAAAAGGCAGGGGCAAAGGTCTTTCTGGATGCAGACGGCGAGCTGCTGGCAGAGGGGCTGAAGGCTGCTCCCTATCTGGTCAAACCCAACAACGACGAGCTTTCCCGCATGATGGGCCGGGAGCTGAAAACGCTGGATGAACTGGCCGATGCCGGTCAGGCGCTCATCCGCAGGGGCATCGAACATGTGGTGGTGTCCATGGGCGGTCGGGGTGCGCTGTATCTCCGCAAGGACAGCGTGATCTACGCTCCGGCACTGAAGGTCAAAGTGGGCAGCACGGTGGGTGCCGGCGACAGCGTGGTCGCCGCTCTCGCCTACGCCGAAGCGGAAGGGCTTAGCGAAGAAAACACCGTTCGCCTGTCCATCGCCACAGGAGCCGCCAATGTGATGTGCAGCGGCACACAGGCCGCAGAGCGCAGCCAGATCGAAGAACTGCTGCCGCTGGTCACCTTCCAGCATCTGTAAAACTTCTTGAAAACACAACGGTAACTGTTATAATAAAAGGAGAGTTTCATTATGAAAGTCAAAGCTGTTCGTCTGCACGCCGCCAACGACCTGCGTCTGGATACTTTTGAACTGCCGGAGATCAAGGACGATGAGATCTTGGTCAAGGTCGTTTCCGATAGCATCTGCATGTCTACTTACAAGTGCGCCATCCTCGGCACTGGTCACAAGCGTGTGCATCCGGATGTAGCCGAGCACCCCGCCATCATGGGTCACGAGTTCGCCGGTGATATCGTCAAGGTGGGCAAGGCGCATCAGGACAAGTTCAAGCCCGGCATGAAGTTCACCCTGCAGCCCGCCCTGAACTACAAGGGCACCATGTGGAGCCCCGGCTACTCCTACGAGTTCTTCGGCGGCGACGCCACCTACTGCATCATCCCTGCCGAGGTCATGGAACTGGGCTGCCTGCTGGAGTACAAGGGCCGTGCTTACTACGAGGCTTCTCTGGCCGAGCCTATGAGCTGCTCCATCGGTGCTTTCAACGCCGCCTACCACACCAAGATGGGTGTGTACCATCACGATATGGGCATCAAGAAGGGTGGCAAGCTGGCGATTCTGGCCGGTGCAGGCCCCATGGGTCTGGGTGCTCTGACCTACGCACTGCACCGTGATGTGCGCCCCGGCATGGTGGTGGTCACCGATATCAACGAGGATCGTCTGGCCCGTGCGGAGTCCCTCTTCCCCCCGAAGGAGGTCAAGGAGAAGGACGGCATCGACCTGTACTTCGTCAACACCGCCAATATGGCAGACCCCGCTGCCGAGCTGCGGGAGCTGACCGGCGGTACCGGCTTTGATGATGTGTTCTGCTACGCCCCCATCGCGCCGGTGGTGGAGCTGTCCAGTGCTGTGCTGGGTCGTGACGGCTGCCTGAACTTCTTTGCAGGCCCCACCGACAAGCAGTTCAGCGCCAAGATGAACTTCTACGATGTGCACTACAATTCTACCCATGTCATGGGCACCACCGGCGGTAATACCGCCGACATGATCGAGTCGCTGGAACTGACCGCCGCTAAGCGCATCGATCCGGCTGTGATGGTCACCCACATCGGCGGTCTGAACGCCGCTGCCGAGACCACCCTCAACCTGCCCAAGATCCCCGGCGGCAAAAAGCTGATCTACACCCACCTGACCATGCCCCTCATCGCCCTGACCGATCTGCGTGCCAAGGGCGAACAGGACAACGACCTCCGCTATACCGCACTGGCTGACATCGTGGATGCCCACAACGGCCTGTGGTGCCCGGAAGCAGAGGAATATCTGCTGGCAAACTTCAACCCGGAGGACTAAGCGGAACGTGCCATGGGACAGGACAAACGCAGACAGGAGGAATCCCCCATGGAACAACGCCGCAATCAAATCGTGGAGCTGGTGAACCGCAAAGGCAGCATTAGCTTTGCCCAGCTCAAGGAAGCTTTCCCTTCCGTTTCGGAAATGACCCTGCGCACCGACCTGAAAGCACTGGATGAAGCCCGCCGTGTGGTGCGGGTGCATGGCGGTGTCAAGTCGGTGGAGCAGGTGGTAGGTACAGACGACCTGCTGAGCCGCCGTGCCGCCCGCAATGCCGAAGCAAAGCAGATCATTGCCGAAAAAGCCGCTGCTCTGCTGCGCCCCAACACCACCCTGTTTCTGGATTCCGGCAGCACCGCCACAGCAGTGGCCCGGTGCATCCCGGATCAGCCCATGCTCATCTACACCAGCGGCCTGAGCTGCGCCATGGAGCTGGCAAAGCTGGAAAAGCCCCATGTGTCCCTGCCGGGCGGCAGTCTGAACCGGTTCAGCATGAGCGTCTGCGGTGCACAGAGCATCCAGACGATGGAGGGCATCAACTTTGATCTGCTGCTGCTGGGCGTGACCAGTTACAGCCCGGAAACCGGTTTTACCTGCGGCGTGGAGGATGAAGCACGGCTCAAGCAGACCGTGCTCCGCCGCTGTGAGCAGAAAGCCGTGCTGCTGGATTCCTCCAAGATCGGACTGAAAAGCACGTTCCACATCTGCGAGCTGTCCGATATTGATATTGTGATCTCGGACGGAAAGCTGCCCGTAGAATTTTTACAGGCCTGCCGGAACGCAGGCGTAACGGTACTATAAAAGGAGTATTATTATGAAGATCATCCGCGCAAAAGATTATCAGGATATGTCCCGCAAAGCGGCCAACATCATCTCCGCACAGGTCATCATGAAGCCGGACTGTGTACTGGGTCTTGCCACCGGCGGCACCCCGGTGGGCACTTATGCCCAACTGGTGGACTGGTACAACAAAGGCGATTTGGATTTCTCCGAGGTCACTACTGTCAATCTGGATGAGTACCGCGGCCTGCCCAAGGAGCACCCCCAGAGCTACTGGTATTTCATGAATGAGAACCTGTTCAGCAAGGTGAATATCGACCCGGCCAAGACCAACCTGCCGGACGGCACCAATCTGGACACTGCCGCCGAGTGTGCCCGTTACAACGGTATCATCCACAAGCTGGGCGGCATCGACCTGCAGCTGCTGGGCATCGGCCCCAATGGTCATATCGGCTTCAATGAGCCGGGCGAAGCCTTTGAGCTGGAGACCCACTGCATCGACCTTGCTCCCACCACCATCGAAGCCAACAAGCGCTTCTTTGACGGCAACGAGAACCTTGTCCCCAAACAGGCATACACCATGGGCATCAAGACCATCATGCAGGCACGCAAGGTGCTGGTGGTAGCCAACGGTAAAGCCAAGGCACAGGCCGTCAAGGACGCCGTGACCGGCCCTGTGACCCCTGCCTGCCCCGGCAGCATCCTGCAGCTGCATCCGGACTGCATCCTTGTGGCAGACGAGGAAGCACTGAGCCTGCTGTAAACTCCCAAAGCCAACTTCTTCATTTACCATAACTTTGCTCAAGATCCAACCAAAGCACAGAAAGGGCCGGACTCGTTGCACGGGTTCGGCTCTTTCTGTCAGAAATAAGATTTATTTTGCTATCTTACGCAAAGAGCAACTCCAAAAGAGCCGTCATGGAGATGGTGGGTTCGCCTGCTGCGGGATTTACGCTGAAAATACGCTGAAAAGAGGTCACCCCGATCGGTGGCCTCTTTTTTGCTGCCGCGAACTGTCTGGCTGCGGCAGCGGATAACAGCAATGTCCATTGCGCTTTGTTTTGCCCGGATGCGCACCCGCAGAAAGCTCTCCCTCGTCAAACTGCCCAAAATACGCCCTTAAAAGTTTACTTGACGCAATTCTCAAATCAATATATAATTGGGTCAGAAACCAATCATAGAAAAGGATGATTTCCAATGGCGCGCAGATACGACAGCAAGGAAGCAAAACGGCGGATCCTGACCGCCTGTGTCCGGCTTTTTCTGGAAAAAGGCTACACGAACACCAAGGTTGCAGAAATTTTAAAGGAAGCAGATGTTTCCGCCGGGTCGTTCCAGAATATTTTCCGCACCAAGGACGGTGTGCTGACCGAGCTGATCGGCATGATGTTCAGCAGGCAGTTCGGCGCGGTAAGGCCGCTGGCGGCAAACGCCCCCTCGCCGGTGTACCTCTACGCGGTGGAGACGGCTTTGCAGCTGGCGATGACCGAGCTGAGCGAGAATCTGCGGGATATCTATGTGGAAGCGTACACCTTCCCCGCCACGGCGGAGATCATCCACCGCAGCACCACGGCCGAGCTGCAGGCGGCGTTCAGCGCGTATCTGCCCGGGTGCGCCGAGTGCGATTTCTACGAGATGGAGCTGGGCACGGCTGGCATGATGCGCGGCTACATGGCACGGCGGTGCGACCCCTACTTTACGCTGGAGCGCAAAATACGGCGGTTCCTGAGCATGAGCCTGAGTGCGCTGCAGGTCCCCGCGCAGGAGCGCGAGCAGGTCATCGCGTTTGTGGCGGAGATCGATATGCTTGCCGAGGCGCGGAAGGTGGTAGATGCCGTGCTTGCATCGCTGTCCGTGCAGTTTGATCTGAAAGGATAACAAGGTTTGATGATAAGGAGGGAGCAACATGAAAAAATGGCTGATCCGGTGTTTGACGGTGCTGGCAATGGTGTGCCTGATACCGGGGATCGTGTTAAACGCTAAAGCAGTAGCTAATGCCTTCACGTACTGCATCCAATGTAAGGCTGATAAAACCTGTGATATCCTCGGATACGTATGGCAATCAAATGCTGATCCAATCTATCATAAGATCCGTATAAAATGCAGGACCTGCCGCACGGAGAACGAGATCATTTATAAACCGTTTTCGTATCATACCGGCGGCACCGAAACCCCCACCTGCACCACAGGCAAAATCTGTCGCTTATGCTGGTCGGAATATGGCATTCTCGGTCACGACTGGGGCAAGTGGACGCCTATTAACGGCAACGGCACGCACACCCGCAGCTGCACGCGCTGCCCCGAAGTTGATACTGCAAGCTGTTTCGGCGGCACAGCAACCTGCAGCGCCAAAGCGGTCTGTGAGGCGTGTGGTGGGAAATACGGCGAAAGAGACCCAAATAATCATGATCTGGTGCATCACGAAGCAAAAGCCCCCACCTGCACCGACATTGGCTGGGATGATTACGAAGCCTGCTCCCGCTGCAACTATACCACCCGCAAAGAGCTGCCCGCGCTGAACCATGATTTGGTGCAGCACGCAGCAAAAGCCCCGACCTGTACGGAAATCGGCTGGGATGCTTACAAAACCTGCTCTCGTTGTGACTATACCACCTATGCGGAGCTGCCCGCACTGAACCATGATTATCAGGCTGTTACCGTAGAGCCTACCTGTGAAACAGACGGCTATACTGTTTTTACCTGCTCCCGCTGCAAAGACAGCTACACCGCAGACCCGACCGATCAGCTGGGACACAAGTTTGGTGCATGGTCCCCGAACGGAACCGGCTCTCAGAGCGCCGATTGTCTGCGGCAGGGCTGCGGGCACACTGGCAGCACCGATTGCCGGAAGTTTACTTTCCGCACTGCGGAAGGCAAAACGCTGACCTTCTGCCCCGTGTGCGGGCAGGCAGAAAACGCTGCGCAGCTGGAAAAGATCGAAGCCGCAACGGCGTGGGCTAACAGCGGCAGTCTTTCTGCGGAGGATGTGACCGCACGGACGAATGGGGAATACCTGAGCGTGGCCTTTGAAACCGCAGGCAGCCTGACGCAGCCCACCGGTCGGGTAAGGCTTGCGCTGCCCGCCGGACTGCTGGAAGGCAAAACGCTTGTGCGCATTGCCCCGGACGGCACACAGACGGAGATGCCTTTTGAAACAGAGCGCGGAACGATCATCCTTACGCTGGATTTTGCAAACAGCGCGCTGCCCGTAATGCTCTTCCGGCTGGTACCCCAGACCGCCGCCCTCTGAATGCTTTTACAGCGGCACGAACAATAAAATGCAAAATGCCCGCCCACCGTGGTTTTCCACAGGTGGGCGGGCATTCTTTTGTGCCTTTTGGGGCATAAAAATACCCCCAGAGGATGCAGCGTTTTTTACGCTGTCTACTCGGTGGTCATTTCCATCGTGCTGTCGCTGTTCTGGCCTGTGGTGCAGACTGGCATCAATAACTTCGGCATCTGGATCGCCAACTCTTCCGAGACTTCTCCCATTCTGGCTCCGTTCATCTATGGTACGCTGGAGCGTCTGCTGCTGCCCTTTGTTGCGGAGTGCCCCCTTGGCAAACTGGACGGGATTGCGCTATAATAGAGCCGTAACAGTTCCACAAAGGTGTGGTAATGGAGGTGTGGTCATGATCCGGGTGGCGATCGTAGAGGACGACGCGGAGGTACAGGGGGTATTGCAGGAGTATGTCCGGCGGTATACCCGGCAGTACGGGACAGAGTTTGAAGTGACGGTCTTTGCGGACGGCGTGGATATTCTGGAGGATTACCGCGCGGTCTACGACATTATTTTTCTGGATGTGGAGATGAAGCATCTGGATGGCATGACCACGGCAGAGCGCATCCGGCAGATGGATGCAGACGTCATCCTGATCTTCATTACCAATATGGCGCAGTACGCCATCCGGGGCTACTCGGTGGGAGCGCTGGACTATGTGCTGAAGCCGGTGCCCTACTTTGCCTTTTCGCAGCAGCTGCTCAAGGCGGTTGCCCGGCTGGAAAAGCGTGCAAAGCACTACCTGACCGTGCCGGTGGAGGGCGGGCTGCGCCGGCTGGACACCGCAAGCATCTATTATCTGGAAAGCGAGGGTCACCGGGTGCACTTTTACACCGACGAGGGCGATTTTTCCGCCCCCGGCGCCCTCAAGGCCTTTGAGGAAAAGCTGGCAGACTGCCCCTTTGCCCGCTGCAACAGCGGCTACCTTGTCAATCTGGCACAGGTGCGGGAGCTGCGGCAGAGCACCGTGCAGGTGGGCCCCTGCGAGCTGCAGGTCAGCCGCCCCAAGCGCAAGGCCTTTCTTGCCGCACTGACCGACTACATCGGAGGTGAAGGCTCATGACCGCGCTGCCGGATATCCCCCGGCTGTACACCGCCCTTGCCGAGTGTCTGGCGGTGCTGCTGTTCACCCCGGCGCTTGCGCCCCGCTTTTCCAGGGCGGTCACCGGGGGCATCACCCTGCTGTGGGCGGCGGTGCTGTCGGCCTTTCTGGGGCTGACGGGCAACGTGCCCGGCGGGCTCTGGATCCCCTGCATGGTAACGGCCATCGGGCTTTCCTACTTATATTTATGGGGTGTGTGGAGCATCACCCTGCTGGAAGCCGGGTATCACTGCGCCCGGGCGTTTATTCTGGCAGAGCTTGCCGCCAGCGTGGAGTGGCAGCTGCACTGCGCCCTCTGGCCCGCCCGCGGCCCATGGGAGCCGCTGCCTTTGCTGCTGCTGGCGCTGGTGTATGGGACGCTGTTCGGCATTATGTGCTATCTGCAGCACCGCCGTCCCCAGCCCGCCGGGCACTTACAGATCGGCGGCAGCGCCGCCCTGACGGCGGTCATGTTGGCGCTGACTGCCTTTGCGGTGAGCAATCTGGGCTTTCTGCCCGGCAGCGAGATCAACATGAGCATTTTTTCCATCCGCACACTGGTGGATTTTTCCGGCGTGCTGATCTTATCTGTGCAGCACGAGCAGCTGCAGGAGAACGCTTTGCACAGCGAGCTTGCCGCCATGGACGAGGTGCTGCACCGCCAGTACGAGCAGTACAAGCGCAGCAAGGAGGGCATCAACCTCATCAACCGGCGGTACCATGAACTGAAAGTCCAGCTTGCCCGCATCCGGGAGGAGCAGGACCAGACCAAGCAGAACGCCGCCATTGCCGCCATGGAGCAGAACATCCGCCAGTACGAGGCCGAGAACAAGACCGGCAACCCGGTGCTGGATACCCTGCTCACCGCCAAGACCATGGAATGCCAGCAGGAGAACATTACCATCACCAGTGTAGCGGACGGCAGGATGCTGGGCTTTCTCACGATTCGGGAGCTGTGCACCATCGTGGGCGTGGCGCTGGACAACGCCATTGCCGCTGTGCGCGCCGAGCCGGACCCCGAAAAGCGGCTCATCAAGGTGGCGGTGTACAGTCAGGGCGGCTTTGCCATGCTGCGGTTCGAGCATTATACAGAGGCCGCCCCCGCACTGGATGCGGACGGTCTGCCGCAGGGGACCGACCTGAAAAGCGTCCGCACCACCGTCGGGCAGCACGGCGGCAGCATGACGCTGCACTGGGAAAACAACTGGTGCACCCTGCGGATCTTATTTCCGCTGCCCAAAAACAAATAATTTTTACGGCAGGTATCCCCTGCCGTTTTTTTGTTGTCTGGCAGGGTGCACAAATACAATGTTGCAATATTTGTGTATTAGCACAATAAAAATTGAAAATTTATTGTAACTTTTGCAAACTGTGTATCCAAAACGACAGATTGTGCAAAAGATGATAACGATGCGCAAATATCCGTTATAATGGGTCACAGTTGGGTACGGCCCAAAAAATATAAAAGAATATGGAGGAGACAACACAATGAAGCGCGATCCGAACAACAAAAAGCCCACAAAGTTGCTGACAGCTGTTACAGCACTCTTACTGGCAGTTGGAATAGTGGCAGATGTAGCAATGTTTGGTGTGTTTCCCAGTTCTCTGGACAAGGCATTCCCTGGCCAGAATGGAGACCCGGAATTGCAAAAAACATCTTATGCAAATGGTTTGTCAGTGGCTCAGAAAATCGAGGAGGAAGGCGCAGTCCTTCTGAAAAATGACGGTGCTCTGCCGTTGGCAGGAACAAACCGAAAAATCAATCTTCTGGGCTATGCTTCCGCAAATCCGGTTTATGGCGGTACGGGTTCCGGTGGCAGCAGCTACACTGCAAACCGGACAGATTTTGTAAAAGCCTTTACGGATGCAGGTTTTGAAGTGAATCAAAATCTGGTCAATCTCTACAGACCCAAAAACAACGAAGGCGGAAATACATTCTCTGTTGATTTTTCCATCCCGGAACTGCCTGCAACCGAGGAATTGGCTAAGAACATGGGTGTGGAGTACCAGTATACTGGAGACTGCTCATTTGAAGCAATGAAGGATTTTTCGGATACTGCTGTGGTCGTGTTCTCCCGCAAGGGCGGTGAAGGCAATGACCTGCCCACTTCGATGGCTGAAAATACCTCGTATGCACCGGATCAGAGCAAGCATTATCTGGAACTGAACAGCGCGGAACAGTCTTTGCTGGAACAGGCAGAAGCGACATTTGATAATGTTATTGTTCTGATCAATTCGGGCAATGCTATGGAACTGGGCTTCCTGAATGATGAAGGCGTTGATGCAGCCCTCTGGATCGGTGATCCCGGTGATGTGGGCACGATTGGAATTGTCAACATTCTGACGGGCGCAGTCAACCCCTCTGGCCGTCTGCCGGATATCTACCCTTATGCAGTAGAAACGACCCCTTCTTACTACAACTTTGATACCTTTGAGTATACCAACTCTAAGGACTGCTTCAAAAACTTCGAAAGTCATCCTGCCTACCTTGTAGAGTATCAGGAAGGCATTTATGTGGGATATCGTTATTACGAAACCCGTGAAAGCTACGATTACACTACCCGTGAAGGAGAGAATCTGACGGGACTTTCCTACAATGATGTAGTGCAGTTCCCCTTTGGCTATGGCTTGAGCTACACAAGCTTTGACTGGGAACTGGAAAACACGATTCCGACTACCGTTACCGCACAGGATACGCTGGAGTGGAATGTCAAAGTTACCAATACTGGCAATGTGGCTGGCAAAGATGTTGTGGAACTGTATTACAGTGCGCCCTATTACAGTGCAGCTGAAGGCGGCAGCGGCTTGCAGAAGGCTGGCGAAGTACTGGGCGGCTTTGCAAAGACGAAGGAATTGCAGCCGGGCGAAACGGAAACGGTTACGATTTCTATGCCGGTAGAGCAGATGGCTTCTTATGATGCACAGAAGTACTACACTTCTACCGGTTCCTACGTGCTGGAAGCTGGCGAGTATCAGATTTCTCTGCGTACGGATTCTCATACGGTGAAAGATAATCTGACCATGACCTGCAAGGTTGCTGAGAATGAAGTGTTCCAGGACAGTGCGTTTGGCAGTGGTGTGGAAAACTGCAAGTATGTCGGCAAGCGCTCTTCGGACGAAGTGGTAGCAACAAATCAGTTTGATGATGCAGCTGGTGATGTGGCTTACCTCAACCGTGACACTTGGCAGATCGTTCCCGGTACCAGCAAGGAAGCAACTGCTGAACAGCTGGAAGCCTTCAACAATGCGCTGGTAGTGGATGATAGCTATGTGGATGCAGATGACACTGCGCCGACCTTTGGTGCAAAGAATGGCCTTACTCTGAAAGACATGGAAGGCCTTGCCTATGATGATGCACAGTGGGATAAGCTGCTGGATCAGCTGACCCTTGATGATATGTACAAACTGCTGGGCGCAGATGGCTGGGGAAGTGCAGCAGTTGATAATATCGGTAAGGGACAGACTTATGAAATGGACGGACCTGCCGCTCTGAGTTATGTGTTCGATGCCTTTATGGGTACCTGCACATATAAGACGGTTACTTATCCGGCAGAAGTTCTGCTGGCGGCTACTTGGAATGTAGACCTGGCTTCTGAATTTGGCGATGCAATCTCGCAGGAAGGAAAGGCGTGGAATATTTCCGGCTGGTATGCACCTGGTGCTAATACCCACCGCAATGCATTTGCTGGCCGTAACTTTGAGTACTATTCTGAGGATGGCTTCCTTTCTGGTTCCATGTCCGCTGCTACGGTTGGTGCGGCAGAGAAAAATGGTATGTACTGCTACATTAAGCATTTTGCACTGAATGAGCGTGAGACCTGGCGTCATTATGGTCTGTGCACCTGGGCCGATGAGCAGGCAATGCGTGAAATTTACTTCGTGCCGTTTGAAAAGGCTGTGAAGGAAGGCGGCAGCACGGCTGTGATGTCTTCCTACAATAATATTGGTACTACTTGGGCCGGTGCAAGTACTGCACTGCTGACCAATGTTCTGCGTAATGAATGGGGCTTTATTGGCACTGTGATTACGGATAACAACGAGGAGCATGGCTTTATGGATATTGAAAAAGCTGTCTTGGCAGGTGGTACCAATCTGCTGTTTGGCTGGGGCACTAAGACCTTCGATAACCTGAGCCAGACTGCTACCGGTCAGCTGAAGATGCGCGAAGCTGCACATCAGTATCTGTATACGCTGGCGAATAGCTACGGTGTAGATGTAGATGCGCCTGTGCCTATGTGGCGCACGCCTGCACTGGTAGGCAGTGTGATCGTCTATGTGTTGGTTCTGGCAGGTGTTGTGGTGATTCTTCGCCGCCGCAAGTATAATAAAACGCTGGCTAATACCAATGCAGGTGCGGATGTGAGTAAGGAATAAGTACTGACCCGTAATCAAAACTGTCTTCCTTCTAATCCCGGAACACGGCTGCACGGCAGTTACGGCCCGCAGCCGTGTTCCCTTTTGGAAACAGAATCACGCTTCTTCTCCTTATGCGTGGTCCTGTTTCCAAAGGCAATACCGTTTCTACTGAAAGGAGATTTCCCCGTGAAATATCAGGATATTATTGCAAAACTGAGTCTGGAACAGAAATGCGCCCTGCTGAGCGGCGGCACGGTGTTCACCACCCGGGCGCTGCCGGGCAAGGGCATCCCGGCCATTACCCTGTCGGACGGCCCCAACGGCGTGCGCAAGCAGGCGGGCGCAGCTGACCATCTGGGCCTGAACCCCAGTGTGCCCGCCACCTGCTTCCCCACCTCGGCTACCGTGGCCAACAGCTGGGACCCGGAGCTTGGCGAGGCTGTGGGCGCAGCCATGGGCGAAGAAGCAGCGGCACAGGGCGTGTCGGTGCTGCTGGGCCCCGGCCTGAACATCAAGCGCAGCCCCCTGTGCGGCCGCAACTTCGAGTATTTCTCGGAGGACCCCTACCTTGCCGGTAAAATGGCGGCGGCCTACGTCCGCGGCATCCAGAAAAACGGCATTGCCGCCTGCCCCAAGCACTTTGCCGTGAACAGTCAGGAGCTGCGCCGCATGGCCTCGGATTCCATCGTGGACGAGCGCACCCTGCGGGAAATTTACCTGACCGGCTTCGAGATGGTGGTCAAGGAGGCGCAGCCAAAGACCATCATGTCCGCCTATAACCTTGTCAACGGCACCTACGCCAACGAGAACGCCCACCTGCTCATGGATATCCTGCGCAGGGACTGGGGCTTTGACGGCGCGGTGGTCACCGACTGGGGCGGCAGCAACGACCACGCCCTCGGCGTAAAGAACGGCTCTACGCTGGAAATGCCCGCCCCCGGCGGGGACGCCATCCGGGAGCTGATGAAGGCGGTGCAGACCGGCAAGATCACCGAAGCGGACGTGGACGCCCGGCTGGAGGAGCTGCTGGAACTGGTGTTCACCACCAAGGCGGCGGTGGACGCCGCACCCGGCAAGTTCGATGCCGACGCCCACCACGCACTGGCACGCCGGGCTGCTGCCCAGAGCATCGTGCTGCTGAAGAACGAAAACAGCCTGCTGCCCCTTGCAAAGGGAGAAAAGGTGGCGGTCATCGGCGACTTTGCCCAGACGCCCCGCTATCAGGGTGCAGGTTCCAGCGCCGTCAACTCCATCAAGGTGGATTCCTTCTTGGACTGCCTTGCTGAAAGCGGCCTGAACAGTGTCGGCTACGCCAAGGGCTTTGACCGGCAGGGCAAGCCCGACGAGGCACTGAAGGCCGAGGCGGTGCTGCTGGCAAAGAACGCCAATGTGGTGCTGCTGTGCATGGGTCTGGACGAGATCAAGGAGAGCGAGGGCATCGACCGCGCCGACATGAAGCTGGCAGAGAATCAGCTGGAGCTGCTGGCGGCTGTGGCGGCGGCAAACCCCAACGTGGTGGTGCTGCTGAGTGCAGGCTCCTCGCTGGAAAGCGCATGGCTCAAGGACTGCAAGGCGCTGGTCTACGGCTGCCTAGGCGGTCAGGCCGGTGCGGGCGCACTGGTCGAGGTGCTCACCGGCGCGCAGAACCCCTGCGGTAAGCTGGCGGAGACTTGGGCGCGCAGCTACGCCGACACCCCCGCAAAGGCGCATTTCGGCGGTGACGGCCCCACTGTGGAGTACCGCGAGGGTCTGTATGTGGGCTACCGCTACTACGACACCGCCGGTGTGCCCACCGCCTTCCCCTTCGGCTACGGCCTGAGCTATACCAGCTTTGCGTACAGTGACCTGAAAGCAGACGAAAAGGGCGTGACCCTGACTGTCACCAACACCGGCAGCTGTGCAGGTGCCGAGGTGGTGCAGCTGTATGTGGCAAAGCCGGATGCAAAGGTTTTCCGCCCAGCCAAGGAGCTGAAGGGCTTTACCAAGGTGCAGCTGGAAGCCGGAGAGAGCAAGACCGTCACCATCCCGCTGGACGACAAGGCGTTCCGCTACTGGAACGTTGCCACCGACCGCTGGGAGGTGGAGGGCGGCAGCTATCAGCTGCTGGTGGGCGCTTCCAGCGCCGATATCCGCTTGACTGCCGCCGTCACGGTGGCGGGCACCGGCGCACCCGACCCCTATGCGGGCAAAAATCTGGAGCATTACCGCACTGCGCAGGTGCAGAACGTGCCGGACGCGGAGTTTGAAGCGCTGCTTGGCCGTCCCATCCCGGAGAATAAGGTGCATATCGACCGCAACATGACGCTGGGCGAGATGGGACACGGACGCAGCCCCATCGGCTGGCTGGCGGCTGCCGTGCTGGGCACCCTGCTGCGCCGCAGCATCAAAAAGGGCAAGCCCGACCTGAACATCCTGTTCCAGTACAATATGCCTCTGCGTGCGCTGGCAAAAATGACCAACGGCGCTATCAGCATGGGCATGGTGGACGGCATCGTGATGGAGCTGCAGGGCTTCTGGATCATCGGCCTTGTGCGGGTGATTTTTGAGGCCGTGAAGAACCTCGTGCTGAACAGCCGCATGGAAGAGCGCTTGAAAAACAGCTGAAAGGAAGCAGGCTATGAATTTCTGGAATAACTTCGCGGCAAAGCACCCCGCCGCTGCCAAGTGGGTGCGCGAGGGCGGCCTGTTCGTCATCGTGTCCAACCTCATCACCGTGTTCAAGTACCTGCTGCTGCAATTTCTGCCCAAGGCCTTTGCAAGCCTGCCAATGGTGGACTTCGGCTGGCCGGGCATTGACATTACCCTGTTCGGCGAGACCTTCAAGTGGAACATCCTCGGCTACGATGCCGCCCACGGCGGTCTGCCCTACTTCTGCGCCTACATGATCGCCATGGTCATCGGCGAGTGCATCAACTTCCCCATCCAGCGCAACTTTGTGTTCCGCAGCAAGGGCAATCTGGCAAAACAGATCGGCTGGTATGTGCTGGCCTTCTGCGTCATTACCTGCATCGTCAACTCCATCAACTGCATCTGGGTGGCGGTGGCAGGGCTGCTGGTACCGGACTTCATTTACAACATCGGCACCACCGTCCTCAACGGCGGCATCTCCATGGTCATCTTCTTCTTTGTGAATAAGATCATCTTCCCGGAGGGCGAAAAAGCCGCCAAATAATAAGACATTCTCCTTCATTTTCTTCTTTTCATCATAAACCAGAAGGGCTGCTCCGTTCTCCGGGGCAGCCCTTTTGGTTTGAAGGAGAGAACCCCCTCAGTCATCGCTGCGCGATGACTGAGGGGGTGCCTGCCGCAGCCATCTTATTTTTGTTTTTCTGCACAAAATGTTCTGCGGGCAGGGTTTTCCTCTTGACAAGCGGGCAAATGTTTCGTACTATATTTAGTAGTATGGAATCAAAGACGCTGTACGCAGGTTTCAGTGTGACCCTGTACCCGTTTCAGGCAAAGCGTGCCTGTTTGATATAAAATGGAACCGTAAAGAGAAAAGCCGTATGCTTTTGCCCGTGCCGCCGGTTTTGGGTGGTGCGTATGGTTTTGGTGTCACTTTTTGCATTGAAAGCTCTTTCTATATCATTGCCCGTGTCCTGCTGCGCAGCGTCTCCTGCTTTTAATTTTGCATTGAATTGAAACAAAGGAGAGTGAACGCAATGACCGCGATCGGAGTGATCGTGGCCTTGATCGTTGCTGTTGTCGGCGTGGCTGCGGGCTATTTTATTGGTTACAACAACCGTAAAAAGACTGCCGAAGCCCAGATCGGCAGCGCCGAGGCCGAGGCTACCCGGCTGGTGAACGAGGCGATCAAGACCGCTGACCAGAAGCGCAAGGAAGCGGTTCTGGAAGCAAAGGACGAGGCTTTCCGTCTGAAAGCCGAGGTCGATGCCCAGAAGGCAGAGGCCGACAAGGAGATCAAGCAGCGCCGTGCGGAGATCAGCCGTCAGGAGAACCGCATCGACCAGAAGGAGACAGCGCTGGACCGCAAGACCGAGGCGCTGGAAAAGAAGGAAGAAGAGCTGAAAAAGCGCGCTGCCGAGGCCGAGGAGCGTCTGGCAGAGATCGACGCTCTGCGCGCCAAGGAGATGGAGCGTCTGGAAACGCTGGCCGGTCTGAGCCAGGAGGACGCCCGCGAGGTGCTGCTGCATAAGGTGGACGAGGAGCTGACCCACGAAAAGGCCGTGCGCGTTGCCGCCTACGAGACCGACCTGAAGGAAAACTGCGATAACATCGCCCGCAACCTCATCGGACAGGCCGTCAGCCGCTGTGCTGCCGACCATTGCAGCGAGACCACCGTCAGTGTGGTGCCGCTGCCCAGCGATGAGATGAAGGGCCGCATCATCGGCCGCGAGGGCCGCAACATCCGCGCACTGGAGACCGCTACCGGCGTGGATCTGATCATCGACGATACCCCGGAGGCCATTACCCTGTCCTCCTTCGACCAGACCCGCCGCGAGGTGGCCCGCATGACGCTGGAGCGCCTGATCGGCGATGGCCGTATCCACCCTGCCCGCATCGAGGAGACGGTGGAAAAGTGCCGCCACGATCTGGAACTGCAGATGAAGCGCGAGGGCGAGCGCGCGGTGATGGAGCTGGGCATCCACGGCCTGCACCCCGACCTGATCAAGCTGATCGGCCGGTTGAAGTACCGCACCAGCTTTGGCCAGAACGCCCTGACCCACAGCATGGAAGTGGCTTGGGTGGCCGGTCTGCTGGCAGGCGAGATGGGCGTGAACGTTACCATGGCACGCCGCGCCGGTCTGCTGCATGATATCGGCAAGGCACTGGATCACGAGATCGAGGGCAGCCACGTCCAGATCGGCGTGGACATCTGCCGCAAGTACAAGGAGAACACCCAGATCATCCACGCCATTGAGGCACACCACGGCGATGTGGAGCCCAAGACCCCGCTGGCCTTCATCATTCAGGCTGCCGACGCCATCAGCGCCGCCCGCCCGGGTGCCCGCCGCGAGAACGTGGAAAGCTACGTCAAGCGTCTGGAAAATCTGGAGGAGATCTCCTCCAGCTTCGAGGGCGTGGAGCAGGCCTTTGCCGTACAGGCAGGCCGCGAGGTGCGCATTCTGGTCAAGCCCGACGTCATCAGCGACGATCAGGTCATCCTGCTGGCACGCGCTATCGCCAAAAAGATCGAGGATACGCTGGATTACCCCGGCCAGATCAAGGTCAACGTCATCCGCGAGAGCCGCGCTGTGGAGTACGCAAAATAAAGCCTTTTCCGCAGGCTGCCGTGTTTTTTGCACGGCAGCCTGTTTTTTTACGCCAAAACGATTGCATTTCCCGCTAAAAAAAGGTATCATGGATGCAGAAGAAAGCAAAAAGCAACGACCCCGGAACAGAAAGGAGCATCGTTCTATGAAAAACTGGAAGAAATTACTGGCCTGCCTGCTGGTCGGCCTGATGGCACTGACCGTGTTCACAGCCTGCGATGCCGGCGTGGGCGCACCCATGGGGCCTAAGAGCTCCACAGCCGAGGATGCAAAAGCACTGTGCGAGAGCTTTAAAGGCATGACCTACGATGAAGAGCTGAGCGAAAAGGCTTACAGCATTGCAAACTGGGTCGCCAGTACCTCGGTGTCCTGCTCCACCAATACCAATAAGACCGAGCTTTACCGCGTTGGAAATGCCAACGATGTCACCAAAACCAACCTGTTGCAGAACAACTATGCCACTGCATTTGAAAGCATGAGCATGGGCATTTATGGCGAAAATAATTTTGTTCCGGGCTTTGGCATTGATACAGATCTGGATTCCAGAAAAGACTACATCCGCTTTGTTCTGCCGAAGGACGGCACCGTGACCGAAACTATGACCAAAGCCGCAAAGGGCAAGACCAAACTTGGCGTTGCCTATGTGGTAAAGGACGGCGTAAGCTACGCCGTGGTGCTGTTTGGGTAAATTTCATTACAGCAAAAAGCAGCCGCCGCACTTTCTCGTGCAGCGGCTGCTTTGTTTGTGCTATGATGCTATCAGCCCTTCAGGAAAGCCGGCAGGGGCTTGCCCTCCTTGAGCCACTGGTGATACTCGGCGGTGGCGGCAAATTCCACGTCACCGGCAGAGTTCAGCGCAGTTTCCACCGAGTCCTGCACCACGCCGATGATGAAGCCCACGCCTACCATCTGCATGGCGATGTCGTTGGAGATGCCGAACAGCGAGCAGGCCATGGGGATCAGCAGCAGGGAGCCGCCGGCCACGCCGGAAGCGCCGCAGGCACCCAGAGCGCTCATGGCGCTCAGCACGATGGCAGCGGGCAGAGACACCTGAATGCCCAAGGTGTTAGCTGCTGCCAGCGTCATGATGGTAATGGTGATGGCGGCACCGTCCATGTTGATGGTAGCGCCCAGCGGGATGGACACGGAGTACATATCCTTGTCCAGATCCAGCTTTTCACACAGGGACATATTCACAGGGATGTTGGCGGCAGAGCTGCGGGTGAAGAAAGCGGTCAGACCGGATTCCTTCAGGCAGCGGAATACCAGCGGGTACGGGTTGCAGCGCAGGTAGATGAACATGATGAAGGGGGAAACGATCAGCGCCATGAACAGCATGGTGCCCACCAGCAGCGCCAGCAGTTTGCCGTACTGGGTAAAGATGGCAAGACCGTTGCCGGAAACGTTGGTGTACACCAGACCCATGATGCCGAAGGGGGCCAGATTGATGATCCAGCGCACGATCTGGGAAACGGCGTCGGCGGTGTTTGCCAGAAAGACCTTGGTGCTCTCTGCGCCGATGTTCTTCATGGCAATGCCGAACATACAGGCCCAGAACAGAATGCCGATGTAGTTGCCGTTCATCAGGGCGCTGACGGGGTTGGCCACAAAGTTGGTCAGCAGGGTGCTCAGCACCTCACCCAAGCCCTGCGGGATCACATCGGACTGTGCCGCATCGGCCAGTACCACCTTGACCGGGAACATAAAGCTGGTGATGACCGCAATGGCTGCCGCCAGAAAGGTGGTGAGCATATACAGCCAGATCACGGTGCCAAAGCGGCGGTCCAGCTTGGACGAGCCCTGTGCCAGCGCGCTTGCCACAATGACGAACACCAGCACCGGGGCAATGCCCTTCAGCGCACCGACGAACAGGCTGCCCAGCTCGCCGACCCAACCCGCGCCCGGCGCAACAAGCGCCAGCACCGAACCGACTGCCAGGCCGATCAGGATGCGCAGGATCAGGCTGGTCTGGTTGTATTTTGCTACAACCGCTTTCAAGGTTTTCATATCGTAACACTCCTCTTATGCTGTACGCCTAACGCGCACACTTTCCTGTTTCTTACGCGAGAACAGTTGTCATTATAGCATATACGGCAAAAAAGAGGAAGTGTTTTCAGGCATTTTGACGCCTCAAATCACGTTTTTTGTAAGCTTTTGCAAAATTGCCCTGAAAACTGTACTTGTAGAAAATACAGTTTTGCGGTTTTGACGAGGAACAGAACCCTCTCAGGGAAGTACCCCTTCGGTCTGCATCCCCGGCTCCCCTGCCATACCAAATTTATATACAATGCAACTTTTACTTGCCAAACTATTGTCTTTTACTGGAAAGTATTGTATACTCATCACGTTAGAAGCAAGTATTGCTTGCCAAAATGTTCACATATTTGAAAAGAAACACTTGTCAATACAGACGAGAAAGAGAGGACACCCCTATGAACGAGGCCGTAACCAAGCGTTTCCTGCTTTACTTCCGCCTGATGCTGCTGGTCTGGATCCTGATCGCAAATGCCGTCATCCACCTGACCGGCATGGAGTACAGCTGGCTGATCTTCCTGAGCAACATCATGATGTTCACGCTGGAGGGCGATGTGAAGGATCGCCTTGTCACCGTGGAGCTGGGCGGCCTTGTGGGTCTGGTGCTCACTGTGGCGGCGCTGCTGTCCATCAGTGCCCTGACCCCTGTTCTGGGCGATTTCCTCGGCTTTATCCTGCCGCTGGCCGTGGTGCTGTTCATCCTCATCATCCTGCACCCCTACGCACCCAAGGTGCTGAACAACGTGGGCTTTGCCTACCTGACCGTGGCCTGCATTGATATCCCCGCCCTGACCGCCCATCTGCCGCAGTTCTTTATCACCTTCATCGTGGGCTCTGTGCTCTTTAACGGCGTCTGCGTGCTGCTGATGAAGCCCGCCAAGGCGCTGGCTGTGCGCAGCGTGGAGAAGCAGGGCGCATAAAAAAGTATATTTCTGCCGCTATCCCTTGATTTTTTTGTTCCGGCGTGCTACAATCAGCGTAGTTTCATCCTGTCCAAAACATTGATGCGGACAAACTGAAGCCCCGCTTTTCATGCCGCAGAGAGGGCTGCCCCGGGTTTCCGGGTGCTGCAAGCAGCCTGCCATGACCCCGGCTTCTACCACCGCAGAGTGCAGAGGCGAACCTCTGCCGGGCGTGCCCGTTACAGCACTGCGAGGGGCGCGTTTCCCCGCCGGGGAGCGCGCAATTCGGGTGGAACCGTGGAACGCAGACATTTGATCGGCGCTTCATCCCGTGAGTTTTACGGGGTGAAGCGCTTTTTGTTTTTGTTCAACACCACATTGTCAAAGGAGAATCTACTATGAAGATCATCTACAAGGACGGTCATGTGGACGAGTGCCCGCAGGATCAGGAGCTGCACGTTATCCGTCACACCGCTGCTCACGTTATGGCACAGGCCATCAAGCGCCTGTATCCGCAGGCTGATTTTGCCTTCGGCCCTGCCACCGAGAACGGCTTCTACTACGATGTCGATCTGGGCGACCAGAAGCTGAGCGACGAGGATCTGGCCAACATCGAAAAAGAGATGCGCAAGATCGTCAAGGAGAACCTGCCCATCAAGCCCTTCATCCTGCCCCGCGCCGAGGCCGTGAAGCTGATGGAAGAGCGCAAGGAGCACTACAAGATCGAGCACATGGCAGATCTGGCTGACGAGACCGAGTTCAGCTTCTTCCAGCAGGGCGAGTACGTGGATATGTGCATCGGACCCCACCTGACCTACACCAAGGCACTGAAGGCTTTCAAGATCACCCAGCAGTCCGGCGCATACTGGAAGAACGACAAGGAAAACAAGA
>ERZ791919.999-NODE-999-length-26989-cov-9.309720_pt1 | contig 26989 bp, 24 predicted proteins | sample MGYA00510137_ERZ791919 | MGnify/ENA primary metagenome ERZ791919 (study PRJEB30046, sample SAMN00792059) | human gut metagenome | study: EMG produced TPA metagenomics assembly of the A metagenome-wide association study of gut microbiota in type 2...
CTCAATGATTTTGTTTTGAGTAGCAATGCGCTCGTCTATTAACTGTAATATAGTTGCAATTTTAATCTGTTCATCTTGCGCTGGTTTATATACTGGCATATCAAAAAACACGTCATCTTTAATACTTACCCGGTCAAATCTAACCCCGGAATCACCATGAGAATATACATATGAATGCCAGGCAGAACTCTTAAAACGATAATAAAGAAATTTGGGAAATATGTTATGTATAGAAAAACAAAGGTATAAGGGTGATATTATTCCAGCATCTTCCCCCTCATAAATATTAACTGGACCAAACGGGGCTGCGGTTGATTTCCTTGGATTGTAAACAAAGTCACCATTGCATATAACATAATACCCATCTGTATTTTCCGTATTTGCAATTTCTCTATCGAAGTAATTGCCTTGCGGAACAAGACCTAAGTTCGCTGAATTACATAAAATATTCTTAACTATATTCCCTTTGTTTTTCTTCGTAATCTTTGTGGCGAAATCACTTAATCTTAAATTTTCCCACTCCCCACTAAACTCCGGGAATCGTAAAGCCGGAACATCGCACACTATATTTCTCTAATTATAAGAACTAATTATATAAAAATCATGATTCATAAGACAGTTAGAGAAATTGCAGGAGCTTGGAAAGAGTACAAGCGTCCTTATGTGAAGCAGTCCACGATGGCTGCGTATGTGTTAATCTTGGAGAACCACGTTCTTCCATATTTCGGGGATGGTGATTCGCTCCACGAACAAGCTGTGCAGACCTTTGTCTTGCAGAAATTAGAAAGCGGATTGAGCGTTAAAACCATCAAGGACATTCTGATAGTCCTTAAAATGTTGATGAAATTCGGAGTTAAAAATGAGTGGATGAACTATTACGAATGGGATATAAAGTACCCCACGATCTCCACCAACAAAGAGCTGGAAGTGTTGTCTGTAGCCAATCACAGAAAGATTCTGAACTACATCCAAAGCCACTTCACTTTTACCGGGCTTGGTATTTACATCAGCCTTAGTACCGGGCTACGCATCGGTGAAATATGTGCTTTGAAGTGGAGCGACATCAATGTTACAGACGGTACGATAACAGTCAGTCGCACGATTGAACGCATCTATATTATTGAGGGAGAGAAAAAGCACACGGAACTTGTCATCAACACACCCAAAACCAAAAACTCCTGCCGCGAAATACCTATGAGCAAAGAGTTACTGGCTATGATAAAGCCTTTGAAAAAGGTTGTCAATGACGATTTTTATGTACTTACCAATGATGAACGTCCGACCGAACCACGCACATACCGCAACTACTACAGCGGCTTAATGGCGAAGCTCGACATTCCCAAATTGAAATATCACGGCTTGCGACATAGCTTTGCCACCCGTTGCATTGAAGCTGGATGTGACTATAAAACTGTCAGCGTATTGTTAGGTCATTCCAACATTTCAACCACGCTCAACCTTTATGTCCATCCCAATATGGAACAAAAGAAGCGGTGCATTACCAAAATGTTCAAATCATTGGGCAAGTAAAAGTGTGTAACTCATCTTTTGTATATAGCCCATAAAATTACGGCAAGATAACTAATAGCCAGTACGGCTAAAGTAAATATAAGCCAAGGAGTGGAAAGCCAAACGCCTTCATTATTTTGGAGGTGTTTGGTCATTTTGTCACTATGCTTCTCCAATAATTCTTCTTCGGCCTTAATATGTTTAACAGTGAACTGATGCACTTTCGCCAACTCATCTGTGCTGATTTTGGCACGAATAACTATATTTTGCTCCGCTTTGACAATAGAACGGCAAATGCCTGAAATAATGCTGTCGGCACTATCCGTAGCAGTTTTGAGTGCTAAAGTAGCTGCTTCCATTTTGCGAGTAGCTGCTTCCAACTCCCAACGTGCATCCTTTAGTTCTTTTATTTTCTGTTCAAATTTACTTTCTTCTTGGACTATTTTGTTTTCATTGTCGATACCTCCTATAAGACCGTCAATGTCTATCTTGTCAGATTTACCTTTTCCTATTCCCATACTTTATTTGATTTTGAGTAAAATAATTACCTGTGTAAACTTCTCCTGCGTCTGCAAAGGTGGTTGGCCATTTGAGCGCAACGCCTTGCCCATTCGTGTTCGTCCTCATCCTTGTCTTTTCCCCAACCGCTCATATCAGAACCTCCACCGCCACTGGATGTCGCCATACTCGTTGCACCGTCAAGGTATCCAGCAAAAAGAAGCAGGGCGGTTTTCTGCACAGCTTCTATGGTCGCAAAGGGATTGTCGTCCGGCATGAAACACTCCTTGCGGATGATTTCGTCCGCGTTCTCCGATATGGCTACATGGTAATGGTGATATTCATCTGTGGAAATGTCGTAGTTTCTAATAACGGGAGCCTGGCGGTTGACCTGTGGCATTTCAGGTGAAACGGTAGCTGGCCGTATTTCCTGTTCGACATTTTGGATTACCGAAGATTTCTGCTCTCCATGAAGCCCTGCCCATGTCGCTTCTATCTTTGATGGCATGAGGTGTCGGCCTTTGCCGAGAATGGAGGATTTATAACTTGAATTGCCCGACAGAACAGAATAGCCTCGTACATTTCCCTTATCATCCTCTTGCAGGTGTATGCCGTAGCCGTGCGCTTTCAGTCCGGCTTCATAGCCTGACCAACTGAATTTCGGCAAGGAGCGAAGCACGTCCATACAAGTGTCAGCTATCTCCAGTCTGCGTTTTTCGTAAATATCTTCCGGCTGTACCCATCCTCGCCGCTCATTGATAATATACGCAGCCGACATTGCCCGTTCTGCAATCAGATGGTCGTCGTTAACCTTGCCGTTCATATCCACACGATTTACATCAATGTGCAGGTGGATAATGCCACTTTTCGCATCGTGATGAAGCGCAACCACATACTGACTGTTCTTCACGTTGGTGGATTTCGCACTGGCACGTTTGGCCTTTTTCGAGAGGTCAATGGAATCGAACACTTGGATGTACTCGTTAGCCAATCTCACCCAATCGTCCAACGTCCACCCTGCAGATTCCTCTTTGGTTGGGGATATTTCCATCCTTATCACGTTACGTTTGAGCGGTCTGCCTTTGTTGATTGTACTGGCAAACTCTTTTTGTTTAAGTACCATGCGTTGGTACATGGCTTCCGCCGAAATGTCATCGGGCAAGAAGTTCACTTTCACTATCTCAGCCTTGTCCTTGTTGACCGAATAGCGGACGGCATTTCCGCCGTGACTGATGGTAGCCGCTTTTGCTATCATTTGGCTGGGTATTTATTGGGTGATGTATTCTTGAATCTCATTCCAACGGACTATAAGAGGAACGGCAGCACGCATCCATTGTTCCACGAAACGAGTGTCTGCAAAATATTGCGCTCGTTTGCTGCCCTGTATAGATTTGACGGCAGCAGCTATACGCATAAGGTCGCCTCGTGCATCGGATAGGCTACATAAGGCTTCCACTTCCTTATCGGTAAGCCGCCGTTTCGGATGCTGCCCCAAAGCACATTTACGGATGTAATCGCTCAATGTCAAGCCGCAGGTCTCAGCGAGTTCCACGGTTTTTGCGTATTCCTTTTCGGTCACTCTGGCCTCCAGCCGCTTTGTGCGCCTTATAGCCTTTTTCTTTTCATCCTTGTTTCCTTCCGTTATTGTCATATTGAATGATTTATAATAAGGTAATACAATAAAATAAAACTGGTCAGCCCGGTGCGAGCTTGCGAGTAGCTGTTACGGCTTATGGGGCATGGAAGCGCGGAGCGGTTTTGTGCGACATAGGCAATTCTTGTAACAGTCCTGACACGAACATCGGATATTGCACAACTCGTAGAGTGGACGGTTTATCCAAAGTCTTTATAAACGTCTAAAACAAACTTACTCCGCCACATTCTTTCCTCAAAAGACCGCTTCCAATAGTGTTGTAAGACTAAACCCAAGTTCCGCCACAAACCAACGCTTTTCCAAAACACTATGAATTGAAGCGTAAAAGGCCATGTCTCGCATTGCAAAAAGCCATCTTTTGAAAGCCAATATACGGCATTTCTCGTCCGTCTCGATTTCACTATGATTTACACTCCGTCTCCCCCATGAACGTTCCTGTCCGAAATAAGGGATAAAGATGGTTGCCCGTTGTCACAACAAGTGGCGGTGTCAGACTTTGTATTTTCGCCATTTGGTACATCGGTGGTAATACAGTTCTCACCACTACCATCTTCACCAATCTCACAGACATGATTGCGCCGCTTTTTCACGCTCACATAATACGGATTGAGTATTTTTTGATTGTCCGCATACCATGCCGACACACAATGCACCGTGTGTATACTTGTGCGGTTAGTCTGTTCGGATGTGATAATCCCCAACTCGGCCATTTTGTTAAGCAACCTCGAAACGGTTTTCCTGTCATAACCTAAACGGGTGGCCAATTCCACTTCCGAAAGAGCGGCTTGTCCGATATGTAGCGTAACGGCAAAGCCTTTCTTCTCGTACTTTGTTTCTTTGATTACCGCAGCGTCAATGAGGCTTTTCAATACCTTCATGCGGTCGATGCCGTATTTGCTTCCTGCCAGAAAATCAAGCTGCCTGTCGGAAAGCACTATACAATAATAAATGTCTTTTTTCATCTTCAAATCTATTTATGGTTCAACTAACTCTAACTGAAATTGGTCAACGAGCGTTTGCAAACTCGGACAACGCTTTATCATCTTTTGAAGTGTCATCATGGGAGTATCTGCCATCAGCAGAAAGTCGGCTATGTCTAATCCTTTTTCCCTTTGTTCATCCGTAGCGCATTGCTCCAGCTTATCACTGAAAACAACCTTCGGGCAAATAGCAGAAAGTAACTGTGCTTTCTCTTGCCAAACTTCCTTCGCCCCCAAGTCAGGACAAAGGATGATTGCACGGTTCTTCAACACGGCAATGGTGTCTGACTTGAAACAGCCGTGTATTCCTCCAGTCGCCAGCCATACAAAATCAGGCATGAAGTGGCTGGCCACTAAAGCAGATTTCTCGCTTTCCACAATGGCTACTGCTTTTGCTGGATAGTAAGCTAATAGATGTTCACCGAACAGACATTGCTTCATATTGAAGTGTTTTAATCCCAACTCCGTATGCACCCAACTTACATAGCTTCTCGGTTCTTTCACCCGATACCCTGTCTCCGGATTATACAGCATAATTTTTCCAGCTCGCGCTCTTCCTTGTCGGTCAATCTGCCAGAACACCGTGGAGCCTCCCCATTTCTTGGATGTCCCGACTTTATATAATTTGAATAGTCTAGATGTTTCCTTTTCACCGAATACTCCAGACAGAAAGATGAACAACGGATTCCGTTCGTAGTTGGCAAGCGAGCGGTACATAATGCTACGATCAATGTAGTCTATCGGCTTTGGCTGTACGGCCGTAGTCTGCGACCTCCACGGCTTCCGTTCTTCCAATGCAATGGGATTATTTTTGAAATAGTCCGATGGCTTGTAATGATATTGGCACGAATGTTCATGGTCACACCTGCCCACATAATCAGGAAACGCAATTTGCCCTTCCGTATCAACATACTTGACAAAACATTGCTTCTTACCACATTTAGGACAGGTCAGCTTAGAACCTCGCTTGTATTTTTGGAGCGTAAATCGGTATTCAATCATAGTTCCTCCTTTTTATAAATGCAGTTCGTGCAGTTTGCAGTTGTTGCAGTTTTGCAGATTACCAATGCCCTCTGAACTGCAAACTGCAAATACTGCAAGGTGCAAACAGTGTGGATTATTGCAGTTTTTCATATTCTCCCCTCTTGATTTTCCTGATTACTTTGTTTGCGGCAAGTTTGTTCAACACATACATCACAGTTCTTTCCGACATTCCGACTTCTTTACCAGCTTGGACGGCTTCGGCAGTAGAAAACAAATGAGGTACAATATCAAGCATTTCTTTCTTCTGTGAGTCAATGCTTTCCATCAACATAAATTTCTGAACATTGGAATAGCAATCCTCGAAATATGCACTTAGTCTGATGGCCGATTTTGTGGAATCAATATCCACAAAATCTTTATGGACTTCGCCACAAGCCCATCGAAGTATTTGGAATACTAAAGCCAACCGTGCTGCAATTATGGGTGTTTTCATTACCCGGCTATCAACCATACTATCGTCTTTGATTTGGTTTACCTTGTGGATTAAGTCATTGCGCCAGTCGGTGAAATAGGCACCAGCCTCCGTAGAAAAGTTCAGTACGCTTTGTAAAGCATATCCGTTGTTTTCTTCCGTTATGAAACAAATCTCGCAAATACGGTTGATTATATCCTCCCACAAGATAGAATATTTCTCAAATGATGAGGATGTGGAATCTTCGTCAGTCTGCCAGTCTGATATTTCCTGTGATGAGGGATAAACGAAAATTATCCTATCCAACAGGCCATTGTCCTTGTACCCTTTATCGACCAGTTCATGCACACGGGTTGTCTGCATCGTGCCAACTATATTTATAAAAGGCCGCTCAATATGGATAGGTATCGGCATACTGCACCTTGACACATCAAGAGGCTTGCCGCTAAAAGCTGTCAAAAGTTGTTCTATCAGTTGCCCTTTGCTGTATTGGTTCACGGCGTTGAACATTCCCATTATTTCATCCACATACACGGTCACACCTCTTGGATTATCGTTAAGTGCACGAATAAGAGCCTCAGGGGTAAAGTCCGAAATGATTGTTCGCTTCAAAATCGGCTTGGGCGGCAATGACGGCCTTTCATCTTTCTTGCCCTTCTGACTTTCTAGTATGGAATTGTAGTTTTCCATATCTATCTTGAATTGCTTAATGACTTTGGCATCAAGCTTTCGGATGGGGCGAAAAGCAAAGTCAAGCGGAGGTGTTTTACCCATGCCTGGCCGTCCGATCAATATCATGTATAGAATTGGACTGCTAACCCACCCGCCACGGATGCGGATGTTGACCGCATTGCCGATGGCCGTTGATGCTGCTGCAATAAGGGATGCCATTGTGTACTCAATGGAATAGTTCTCTTGCCGTGCTAATGCCAGAACCATGTCCTGTAACTTGGCAGGAAACACGTCCAAAGGTATCTTGTTCTCTATGATACCCTAGAACTCCATTCTGATGCTGTTGCACAAGTCAAGTGAATCCATTAGAACGGTCTGTTTCGTTTAGCATTAATGAATTTTGCAGCTTCTTCCGCCAGTTCCTTCTGTGATTTCCGTTTGCCGTCATGAAGCCATGCGTCAATCTCCGATTTGAGGAACATGATGCGCTTGCCTCTCTTATGAAATGGAATCTGGTGGCAGCTCGTCCATCCGTAAACGGTCTGTTCCGCCGGATGGCTGGGCAGGTATTCGCACAGTTCTTTCAGGTTCATCCACTGGTCGGCAGGTCGTATTTGCGGGATATTGTTCAGACCGTCAATCTTGGAGTCAAGTTTATTCAACTTGTCCATCATCCATGACATTGCCTTGGGCAAATCTTCAAATGTAATGTTCTTGTCTTCCATATCATTATCAGTTGATTTTGCCACAAAGTAACAGCAAATCCAAATACTGATTTATGGGTGACAAATATCACATAAAGAAACATCTGCAGGTCATAAGAATCATAAACGATATGTGTTGATTATCAGCGGATATAATGACAAATTCCATTATTATTTTTTTCGTTTATGCCTCTCGACATAAGGGAATCATCATCTAATCATAAGGTTATGAAGATAAAAATGCACAGAAACAGAAAGCCACCCACATGAAGATGCAGATGGCTATGATATAGATTGAATAAAGTCAAGTTTTATTCAGTTATTTAGAAAATGACATTGTTATTTAACATTGTCTGCTTAATATCCTTTAGACATGTTCAAATTCCTTAATTGAGTATATAAGTCGAACATTGTACCCCTATTGGAAATCCATGTTGTGATAACATTAATAAGTTCATTTATGTCTGAAATATACGCCATCCTACCATCTGCTCCACGAATACCTTTCTCATTCTTACGGTGTCCTCTAGTCAGAAATGTATTCTTCTCTTCATAGATGTAATCACGAGCTACCTTATATTCCTCTCCTTTAGGCAGATGCTTTTTCAATAATCGGTTAGCTACATTATAATACAAATTGTATTTAGCTTCCGGATCATCTATTTGTTCTAGCATCATATCTGCCAATTCATTTTTGAGTTCCACTTGACCATCCATATTGAAGTCAAATGTTTCCTCTTTTATTTCATCGGCTTTCATTAAGATTTCAGCACGTTCTGCTTCCTCTTCACGTTCTCTTTGGAGCTTTTCAAGTTCCTCTTGGGACATTTTTTTCTTCTTTTCTTCCATAATTAAATATTATATATAAGTTCTTTTATATCTTGTACGGATTCCATCAAAGATTCCCTCTCGAATGGATGGGTATTCAACAGTTCCAATGCTTCTGTCATTTTAGGGATATATTTATTATATAATGCCCATTCGTTTGTTTTATAACAATAGACTGCATAAATTATGGAGGCATGTACGCCCCATTCACTTGCCAATTTTTCAACATGAAGATGCGAAGTGATATATCCAGAAACAAACTTCAACCGTGATTCATTCAGAAGATATTCACGAGCAAAATTATCAGCACGTTCTTCATTCATGAGAAACAAATCTCCTTCATCGTTGCTAATATGATATGTTTGTAATCTAATATCATCCAAATCATATAATACATGATGTAACTCATGCAATAATGTAAACCATAAAGTCGGATAATTGTTTTGCAAGTTAGAAAGTACAATGCACGGTTTATTATTAATTACCATTGTTGCTCCACGAACTTGTATTTTTTCCAAACTAGGTTGATATATTACGGTCACTCCAACATGATACAATGCTTTCAAAACCTTGATGAGCCCTTTCTTCACATCTCTTGTATAAGGTCTTATTTTAGGCATTATTTCCACCAAATCTTTGCGATTGTATGGATTGGGGTTGTTAATACCTTTAAATTGAACATATGCCGATTGAATCCAAAAATTACGCATTAAATCGCTTGAACTTCTTTTCGAGCGACTGAATGCAGGTGTTAAGTCTTTATTGTTTGAATAATCATACAAGCTATTTAGAGAAAAAAATTTTTTTATTTTTTCTCCCATATCCTTTGATGATGAGTCAGAAGAGAAAAATTTTATTTTAGTTAATGTTGCCACATCGAAAGTTTCAACAATATAACCTGCATCTCTAGCTCGCTGTATTTCTCCAATCTGTTTTGCATCCATTTCTGGAATATATATTTTCAACAAGTCATTAACTGATATGCCTAAAAAATGAGCTAGTTTTATTATATTTATAAAACCTATATGCTTTGCTGTTCCTTTTAATATTGGATTGAGAGTATTAGAATCCATACCTAATATATGTAGGATCTGTCTATTCGACAAATGCAAGTTCTTCTTCTTTTCCATATACAAATCGTTCAAAGAAGTGACCTGCCCTATATCTATTTTAGATTTTATAGCAGCATTTATTACATTCCAAAGTTCCCTATTTTCTTTATCCATAGTGTAGAAATCTTTCTGCAAAGATACAAAATCCATCTATTATTGCATTATAATGTGATGAAAATTTTCATCACATTATAATGCAATATACTAAAAGTATATTTCCTAATACAATAAATTACTCGTTCATTGGCAGATCCAGCTTAATCGTCTTGGTTGCCTCTTCCTTTTTAGCATCAACTACCTTTGCATACACCTGCGTAGTTCGCACATTCGTATGACCAAGCATTTTGCTGACCGTATAAATATCTGTTCCTCCGGCGAGTTGCAGGGTCGCATACGAATGCCTGAAGCAATGATAGGTGATGTGCTTTGTTATCCCGGCTTCTGCAACCCATTTCTTAATTGGACGGTTAATCCATGACGGGTCGGGCAGTCCGGCAAAAACTAACTGTTCTCCGTTTTTCCGTTCACCGCAAAGCTGGAATGCCTGTTCTGATATGGGCATATACTCAACACCTTTGGTCTTTTGCTGGGTGAAATTCAGGCGGTAACCGCCATTAAATTCTTCAACCTCTGACCACTTCAATTTTTGTATGTCACAATGGCGAAGTCCAGTCAATGCAGAAAATAATGAAGCACGTTTCAACAAAGGGTCACATGGAGCTTGCGCCAAACGGTTTAGCTCATCTACTGTCAAATATTCCCTACGGCTTTCTCGCCCTTGAATACCCTTGACCTTTGCACCAATATCAACAGTCAGATAGCCATCAATAAAAGCCTGCTTCAATGCGGCCTTGAATATTGAGAAATAAGTGGATGCCGTGTTTTGAGAGAGTGTGCCGGTTTTAGTACCTCCTTGTGGAGCATTGAGAATAAATTGCCGGAACGATTCTACAAACTTCAAGTCTATATGCGAAAAAGGAATAGCATTGCCTTTTGAATAAATCTTCAGCAACTCATATACACGGTTCCAGTTGGCGATGATAGAATCAGAACTGTGCGCATGACGGGTGCGTTGCACATGGTCAAAGTATTCAATGAAATTACAACGGGAACGCTCTAACTGTTCTGCTTGTTCTGCATCTGTTTCAGAATATAAAGAAGCATTATCATATTCCTTCTGTCGCAGGCTTCTCACCTTATCAGCATAGATACACGATTCTTGGTCTAACTGTGATTTGCATTGGATGATACCGTTCAAATCACGTTTAGGCTTATAAGTAGTTTTGCCGTCCTTGTCAGTTCGGGCGTTCCGCAACTTATCCCAAATGGGAGTGGTAATGGTACGGTTCAGGTATTCACGCACTCTTTGAGGAGAGGATTTGTCTGCTTGAAAAACCGGATAGGCTTCAACGTACAGATACCATTCCTCACGGTACTCCGACTTACGGAGTTTTACCGAAACTCGTGTGTTGGCCAACGCTTTCTTCATTGCTTTATTCCTTTATATAGGTTGTCAATTTCTTTCTTGGGCGCATAAACGAAGTTACCTATCTGTCGAGTAGGGATAGAGTATTTGCGGATATGCAGATAGACCGTAGTGTCGTCCAAATGGAATTTCTTGGATATTTCGCCGATGGTATAACAGTCCTTTGGTTCCAAGCTATATAGTTTGGCAACGGGCCTTGGTTTTGTCAGAGCTTTCTTCCGCAGAGGATAGAGTTTCAGCAGTTCTTCTTTGCTGACACGGATTTGATTAGTTCCAAGATTTATGTGCGAGATAGTCCCTTTATGTATTAGACGATACAGCGTATCTTTGCTGATGCCGAACATGGCATAGGCTTCCGACACCTTAATATAATCTTGATGCTTCGGGATGCTTTTCACGATTTCATCCAATCGTTGGTTGCGCTTTTCCTCGTCCTTTCTTCGCTTGTACGCAATATTGGAACAGCGTTTGGAGCAATACCACGATTCTATGGTCTTGGCGATGAACTCCTGACCGCACACTTGGCATTTGCGCTTTATTTCGAACTTTGCTGCTGGCATAATGCTGATTTTTACTTATTTGTAATCTATCCATTCATATTTTGTCGCAGATTTCCTACTTTTTTATCGCGGCACAAATATGGTACAAATATACAATAAAAATCCGAGAAACAAGCAAATCTATCAGAAAGTGCTAAAAATAAAATAGGGCGTAACTCATTGAGCTACACCCTACTTTTCTATTGTTAGTTATCGTTGTTTACCGATACTTACTTCACTTCCTCAAAGTCAACATCGGTTACGTGATCACCGTTGTTGTCATTGTTCGGAGCTGATTGTTGCTGCTGTTGAGCGCCAGCTTGTTGCTGTGCTCCTCCTTGTTGAGCATTATACAAATCTTGGGCTGCCGATTGAAGGGCAGTGTTTAATTCGGTTGTTGCCGAATCTATGCCGACCATGTCTTGAGATTTGTGAGCTTCTTTCAATTTAGAAAGAGCACTTTCGATAGCAGACTTTTTGTCAGCCGGTATTTTATCACCCATTTCACTCAACTGTTTTTCAGTTTGAAAGATCAGAGAATCTGCGTGGTTCAATTTGTCGATACGTTCTTTTTCTTTAGCATCAGCATCGGCATTTGCTGCAGCCTCTTCTTTCATCCGTTTGATTTCTTCTTCTGTCAAACCGCTTGAAGCTTCGATACGGATGCTTTGTTCTTTACCGGTTCCTTTATCTTTTGCAGATACGTTCAATATACCGTTGGCATCGATATCGAATGTTACTTCGATTTGAGGAACACCACGCATAGCAGCGGGGATTCCATCGAGATGGAAACGTCCGATTGTTTTGTTATCTTTTGCCATAGGACGTTCACCTTGCAGTACATGTATTTCTACAGAAGGCTGATTATCTACGGCGGTAGAGAATACTTCCGATTTACGTGTCGGAATAGTCGTATTCGCATCGATTAATTTCGTCATGACGCCACCGAGAGTCTCGATACCTAAAGAAAGCGGGGTAACATCCAACAACAATACATCTTTGACATCTCCTGTCAATACAGCACCTTGAATAGCAGCACCGACAGCAACGACTTCATCGGGATTTACACCTTTTGAAGGAGCTTTGCCGAAGAATTTTTCGACGATAGCCTGTACTGCCGGAATACGAGTAGAACCACCGACAAGGATTACTTCATTTATATCAGAAGCACTTAATCCTGCATCTTTCAAAGCCTGACGACAAGGTTCGATAGTCGCTTGAATCAATTTGTCTGCCAGTTGTTCGAATTTAGCACGGGTTAGAGTTTTCACCAAGTGTTTGGGCACTCCGTTCACAGGCATAATATACGGCAAGTTTATCTCAGTAGAAGTCGTACTCGATAGTTCGATTTTCGCTTTTTCAGCAGCTTCTTTCAGACGTTGTAAAGCCATCGGATCTTTGCGTAAATCTACGCCTTCTTCTTTCTGGAATTCATCGGCAAGCCAATCGATGATAACATGGTCGAAGTCATCACCCCCAAGGTGAGTATCACCGTTTGTGGATTTTACTTCAAATACACCGTCTCCTAATTCGAGGATAGAAATATCGAATGTACCTCCACCTAAGTCGAATACGGCGATCTTCATGTCTTTATTAGCTTTATCGAGTCCGTATGCCAAAGCTGCGGCAGTCGGCTCGTTTACAATACGTCTTACGTTCAATCCGGCGATTTCTCCGGCTTCTTTAGTCGCTTGACGTTGAGCATCGTTGAAATATGCCGGAACGGTAATAACGGCTTCGTTTACTTCCTGGCCTAAATAGTCTTCGGCTGTTTTTTTCATTTTCTGAAGAATCATAGCCGAAATTTCCTGAGGAGAATAAAGACGTCCGTCAATATCGATTCTCGGAGTGTTGTTTTCGCTCTTGACAACCTTATAAGGAACACGAGCTATTTCGGAAGCTACTTGATCATAAGTTTCTCCCATGAAACGTTTAATGGAGAAAATCGTACGTGTAGGGTTGGTGATCGCCTGACGTTTTGCCGGGTCTCCGACTTTACGTTCACCTCCGTCTACGAATGCGACAATAGAAGGAGTCGTTCTACGACCTTCGCTGTTCGCAATAACAACCGGTTCTGAACCTTCCATAACGGAAACACAAGAGTTGGTTGTTCCTAAGTCTATTCCAATAATTTTTCCCATCGTAATTATTTTTTTAATTGTTTATATTCTTGATTTTAATTTGTATCGTTTGTCTGATCGGAGTATTGATTTATCCGTACCTTTTAAACGGTAACACAAGTAGTGTATCAAATCATGTGCCAGAAAAAATGAGTTTATGTTTCCATTTTTTTGTCAGTTTGTACGGCTATTTTACCAAATATTTGTCATATTTTTCTGTCGAATTGGCAGAATTTAAGTAAAAAATAAATTCTATATTCATTCTTTCATCAGGGTTGACCGGATAGATTTCTAACAAATTCGGAAAGAAATAGTTTACACCGGAACAGCCTGTTTTTTAATTTGGTATTTGTTGTGAAAATCATTTACGATATGTCGGACGGAACTGATATGGAAATGTTTTAAATCACGAGATTGAGATTAACGGATAAACGCTTTTCTGAAGTCGGTGGAATCGGAAAGAAGTCTTGGATGTATTGAAAATAAGAGAAAGTCGGTTTTGTATAGATTTGTAACCATATTTATTTATGGAAATATTTCTTTATATGGGTTTATTCTTTTATATTTGTCGGGAATGGTCCGGGATTTCGTTCTGGAAACCCGTTTTTTTTATTCTTATTTATATTGATTAAATTGACTAATTAAATTTTTATATTATGAATTTGACACATATCGAACATTTGGGGATTGCTGTGAAAAGTATTGAAGAAGCTCTTCCCTATTATGAAGGAGTTTTAGGTTTAAAATGTTATTCGGTAGAAGAGGTTGCCGATCAGAAAGTAAAAACTGCTTTTTTTAAAGTCGGCCAGACTAAAATAGAATTGTTAGAGCCTACCAGTGAAGATAGTACGATTGCGAAGTTTATCGAGAAACGAGGAGAGGGCATTCACCATATCGCATTTGCCGTAGATGGAGTAGCCGATGCTTTGGCCGAAGTGGAAAGCAAAGGTGTAAGACTTATCGATAAAGCACCCCGTAAAGGAGCTGAAGGGTTGAACATCGCATTTTTGCATCCGAAATCGACTTGCAGCGTATTGACCGAATTGTGTGAAGATCCAAATAAAAAATAAACAATAAATCCATTACCATGAGTAATCAACTTGAAAAAGTGAAAGAGCTGATCGCTTTGCGGGAACAGGCTCGTTTAGGAGGGGGAGAGAGACGCATCGAATCTCAACATAAGAAAGGTAAGTATACGGCTCGCGAACGTATTTCTATGCTACTAGACGAGGGCTCTTTTGAGGAGATAGATATGTTTGTGCGGCATAGAAGCGTGAACTTCGGAATAGACAAAGAGAGTTATTTGGGCGATGGCGTAGTGACCGGAACAGGAACGATTGCCGGACGTCTGGTGTATGTTTTTGCACAAGACTTTACTGTGTTTGGAGGTTCTCTTTCCGAAACTTTTGCTATGAAGATCTGTAAGATTATGGATCAGGCCATGAAGATGGGTGCGCCGGTAATCGGGATTAATGATTCAGGAGGAGCTCGTATTCAAGAAGGAGTTAATGCTTTGGCTGGATATGCCGAAATATTTCAACGGAATATTTTGGCATCTGGGGTCATTCCTCAAATCTCAGGTATATTCGGACCGTGTGCCGGAGGATCGGTATATTCTCCTGCTCTTACCGATTTTAATATTATGACCCGTGGTACTAGTTACATGTTTCTTACCGGACCGAAAGTCGTAAAGACTGTTACGGGTGAAGATGTGACTCAAGAACAGTTAGGCGGGGCAAGCGTGCATGCTACAAAATCGGGAGTGGCACATTTTGCGGTAGATACGGAAGAAGACGGATTGAAGTTGATCCGACATCTGATGAGTTTCTTGCCTCAGAATAATATGGAAGAGCCGCCATTGGTAGATTGTGAAGATCCGATAGATCGCCTTGAAGATTCGTTAAATGATATTATACCGGATGAGCCGAATCGTGCTTATGATATGTATGAAGTAATCGGAGCGATTATCGATAATGGCGAATTTCTTGAAGTGCATAAAGATTATGCACAAAACATTATTGTAGGTTTTGCCCATTTTAACGGCCAGTCGGTAGGTATTGTTGCTAATCAGCCCAATAAGATGGCTGGAGTACTTGATATAAATGCTTCTCGGAAGGCCGCTCGTTTTGTGCGTTTCTGCGATGCTTTCAATATACCTTTAGTAACTTTGGTAGATGTTCCGGGATTTTTGCCGGGAACGGGACAGGAGTATGGCGGAGTAATTTTACATGGTGCTAAGTTATTATATGCGTATGGTGAGGCTACCGTACCTAAAGTGACCGTTACATTACGTAAATCTTACGGAGGAGCTTACTGTGTGATGAGTTCTAAACATTTGCGGGGTGATGTCAATTATGCATGGCCGACTGCTGAAATTGCCGTTATGGGGCCGTCCGGGGCAGTAGAAGTGATATTTGCCAAGGAAGTAGCAGCTTCGGAGAATCCCGCTGCTACGGCTGCTGAAAAAGAGGCTGAATATAAAAAGGCTTTTGCTAATCCTTATAATGCAGCTCGTTACGGTTATATCGATGATGTGATCGAGCCGCGCAATACTCGTTTCCGTATTATTCGTGCTTTGCAGCAATTACAGACGAAAAAGTTGACTAATCCGGCAAAGAAACACGATAATCTGCCATTGTAGTAACTCTTAAAAATTTGAGAAGTATGGTAAAACGTAGTATAGGAGTATTGCTGCTGGTTTTGGCTTCTGTGTGTACTGTAACAGCGCAATCGACTTCAGCTTTGCGGATCAACGAGGTGTTGACGAATAATGTAAGCAATTATGTCGATCCTTTTGGTAATCGGGGAGCTTGGATTGAGATTTATAATTCTTCTGCCGGGACAGTGCAGATGGCGGGTTGTTATATTACTAATGATAAGAGTAACCCGAAAAAATACATGATCTCTAAAGGAGATCTTAAGACAAAGATAGGACCTCGTCAGCGTGTTCTTTTGTGGGCGGATAATCTGACCCATCATGGAGCATTTCATACGAATTTCGTATTAGAGCCGAATAAAGAAAATTATATCGGTCTGTTCGATGCAAGTGGTAAGAATCTGATCGATGAGGTCATTGTTCCTCCTCTAGGACCTGATGAGAGCTATGGTGCTCCGGTAGATGGGAGCAGGGAATTGAAAATACTTCCGCATCCTACACCTGATGCGGCAAACTATGTAGAAAATAGCAATCCGAAAGTAGATAAATTTGCAGAAAAAGATCCGGATGGCGTTGCTATGTCATTGACGGCGATGTCTGTTGTATTTCTCGCTTTGATACTTTTATATTTGGTATTTAAGCAGATTGGTCGTACGGCCGTTTGGATGAGCGCCAAACGGGCAATGAAAGCTAAAGGAGGAGATTTGAAGAGTGCTAAAGAAGAAGCAGATATCCCGGGAGAAGTTTTGGCTGTGATATCGTTGGCTTTATATGAGTATATGGAGGCAGAACATGATTATGAAGAAACTATTCTGACGATGAAGCATGTTACGCGCCGTTATTCTCCGTGGAACTCTAAGATCTACGGCTTGCGTGAATTACCTACAAAAAAATAACTCAGAAATTTTATACACATGAAAGATTTTAAATATAAAATAAACGGTAATCTTTATAAGGTAAGTATTAATAGTGTAGATGAGTCTGTTGCCGAAGTGGAGGTAAATGGAACTCCTTATAAAGTGCAATTGGATAAACCTGCAAAAAAACAAATAAAACCGTTGACTCGTCCGCAAGCTGCTCCTGTGACTCCTACCGGAGAGCCGGTGGTGAGCCGCCCGGTAGCTTCTACAACGGCAGGTGCTGTCCGCACTCCGCTGCCCGGTGTTATTCTCGAAATATCGGTTAAGGTTGGAGACACGGTAAAACGCGGTCAGAAAGTGGCGATTCTTGAAGCTATGAAAATGGAGAATGTCATTAATGCCGATCGGGATGGAAAAGTAACTGAAATAAAAGTAAACAAAGGAGATTCTGTACTCGAAGGTGCGGATATTCTGATTATAGGATAAGCGTATGGGTGGGGAATTTTTAACATTCTTAAGTGAGAATATTCAGGAGTTTTTCACTTATACCGGGTTTGCCAATTTTGAGATGGGAAACCTGATAATGATTCTTTGCGGTATCCTTTTTATTTATCTGGCTATTGCAAAAGAGTTTGAACCGATGTTGCTTATTCCTATCGGTTTCGGTATTTTGATCGGAAATATTCCTTTTAAAGATGCCGGATTGCAGGTGGGGATTTATGAAGAAGGCTCGGTGTTGAATATCCTTTATCAAGGAGTGGTGCAGGGATGGTATCCTCCTTTGATCTTTTTGGGAATCGGTGCAATGACCGACTTTTCGGCTTTGATATCGAATCCTAAACTTATGCTTATAGGAGCTGCTGCTCAATTCGGTATTTTCGGAGCTTATGCGATTGCGTTGATGATGGGATTTGAGCCCAATCAGGCTGGGGCGATCGGTATTATCGGCGGGGCTGATGGACCTACTGCAATTTTCTTGTCTTCAAAACTTGCTCCTAACCTTATGGGTGCTATCGCTATTTCAGCCTATTCCTATATGGCATTAGTCCCGGTGATACAGCCTCCTATTATGCGTTTGCTGACGACTAAAAAGGAAAGGCTTATCCGGATGAAACCTCCTCGTGTCGTTTCTCAGACGGAGAAGATAATTTTCCCTATTGCAGGTTTGCTGTTGACTTGTTTCTTAGTGCCTTCGGGCCTTCCTTTGTTGGGAATGCTATTCTTCGGAAATTTATTGAAAGAAAGTGGAGTGACCCGTCGTCTTGCCGAAACAGCCCGTGGACCGCTGATCGATGTCATTACGATTTTGCTGGGTGTTACGGTAGGTGCTTCGACTCAGGCATCGCAGTTCTTGACGATGGACTCTGTGAAAATATTCGCTTTAGGTGCTTTGTCATTTGTAATTGCTACGGCTGCCGGAATTTTATTTGTTAAGTTTTTTAATCTGTTTTTGAAAAAAGGAAATAAGATCAATCCGTTGATCGGAAATTCCGGAGTATCGGCTGTGCCCGATTCGGCACGTATATCTCAGGTAGTAGGGTTGGAATATGATCCGACTAACTATTTGTTGATGCATGCTATGGGACCTAATGTTGCGGGAGTTATAGGTTCTGCTGTTGCAGCCGGTATTTTGTTGGGATTTCTTGCATAAGGCATATATTGTATAGAAAAAATCAGGGATTTTACCAAAAGTAAAATCTCTGTTTTTTTTAGAGTTTGTTCAAATTTTTATCTGGAGATAAATAATGATGATTGAGACAGAGGGGGTGAGAATTGATTATAATTAGGGGAGAGAGTCAAAAAAGCATTTTATTACAAGTGGAGTGGATTGGAAAAAGAAAACATTTCCATAAAATTTAAACAAGACACTTAATTGGTAGGGTTATTCGATTATAATTCCGTATCGCTCTAATAATCCTGGAAGTCCGTTGAGGGAAAAACGAGCGCCTTTTAATCGGTTTGTTTCTGGATTGATGGAATAGTAATTTGATGTGCGAAAGTCGGCTTTCTCCAAATTTGCGTGATCGAATATTGCCCTGTATAAGTTGCACTCCTGAAAAGATGCGTTGGTTAAATCTGTTTCGGTGAAATCGGTTTCTTGCAGATCACATTTATTGAAACAAGCTTCTTTTAACTTGAGATTATAAAAAACAGATAGTCGCAATGAACAGTTTTCGAATCTGAACGAAAGGAGAAAACGACGGCACTCATTGAATTGAACTCCCAGAATCTTACATCCGAGAAAGTCTATTTCGCTTAAAGTCGTATTGTTCATTTTAGATAAGCTGAGGTCGCAGCTTTCGAATTTGCATTCTCTGAAAATTTTATGGGATAGGTCACAATTATGAAATATGCAATTCTTAAAAATGCATTGTTCATATTCGTTGCAGAGAGGAGTTTCATTAAAGTTGATTCCGGAAATCAGTTGACCAAAGATATATGACTCCATAGATTGAGAATTTTATATTTTTATCATATATGAGAATAATCAGATCAAAAGTAAGAATTTTATAAAAAGAGTTCTTTGTTATGGATAAAAAGAATAGGTAATGTTTGTGGAGTTTAGAAAATATTGATGGTTATTTATTATTTGATTATATTTGTTTATCCGAAAAAAAGATGAATTTATGAGAAAACCTGACGTTGCAGTTATAATTCCTGTTTATAATACAGAAAGGTATTTATCACGTTGTGTTGATAGTGTAATTGCTCAGACATTGGAAAATATTGAAATTATACTTGTCGATGATGGTTCTTCTGATAATTCCGGTCAGATTGCAGATGCATATACACATAAAGATTCCCGAATAAGAGTTTTTCATCAAAAAAATATGGGAGCTGCTGAAGCACGACGTACAGGAATAAGGATTTCTATTGCAAACTATTTGTTTTTTGTGGATTCTGATGACGAAATACTTTCGACGGCTGTAGAAACATTGTATCATCATTGTATAGATAACAATCTCGATATTGCTTATGGTGCTTATATGAGGATTTTATCTCAAAAGCAATATCCGGTTTACCATCCTTTTGAAAAGATTCTGTCGGGAGAAGAGTTTTTATCCTATATTTTGGATTTAAGATCTATATGCGGTTGTTTCTCTATGACTCGTCGCGATATTTGGCATGATGATGTGTTTACTGATAGCAATATTAAACTTCCGAGTGAAGATGTATTGATGAATATCAAACTTTCGAAATATGTAAATCAGGCCGGAATATTTAATGATATTGTTTATAAATATTATTGTATCGATACATCGTTGTCGATAACAGGAAAGCTTAGTAATCAGATTCTTTGGAAACAATATTTTGAAATTATTCGAACCGATTTAGAGAATAGAGGTCTATATGAGAAGTATGAGAAATCGGTCCGTATTATGGAGATCGACAGATTAGCATTTTATTTATCACGTGTCGATAAAAATGATGATTGGGTAAAGCAAGTTCTTCATTGTGATTCTTCGGATTTTCCTGTTAAGACACGAGTATTAAAGATGTTGCTTCGTTATCCGGTATTTTGTACTTTTTTTATTAAAGCAAATCGCTTTGTTAAAACTAAAATAAAAGCTATCTCTAATGTATAATTCTACAGGCAGGTTATGTGAAGTGATGTAGTTTCTGAGATATTTTGTTTAGAAGTTTTTTAGGAATAGCTATAATTAATAGAGATAACATGATTGTAACATAAATAATATCTTGCCACCATATATTGCATATATGGAAAGCAATTGAGCTTATTACGGTTATGAAAATCGGAATCCATGTCAGTCGATATAATTTTAGCTTAAAGTAGCGTCTCATGTCGTGAAGACGATATGCTAAAAGTACTCCGTATGTTACTATCGATGTTGTTATTACTCCATATATGCCGAATTTTTGTACCATGAAGTAATTCATAACAACATTTACAATTGACGCTAATATGATAGCAGGTAGTGTGCGTGCTGTATCACGTGCACATTGGTAGCCCATATCAAGAAATGCCGCTATTGCGAAAAGCATGGTTGAAACCCCCATGAGATATATGTAGTTCACACTCTCTTGATAACTTTTGTCGATAAGCCAGAAATAGTTTAGTTTAAGACCAAATGAGTAAAGTAGTAAGATGATCGAAAGTATATATATATAGCCATTGAACATGTCGGAAAAGAATTTATTCCGATCTTTGCTTTCATATTGACGGATAGCGGTTTCTTGCCATGCTTGATAGAAAATTGTTACTAAAGTTTGCAATATAGACGTGAAACGCAGTGCTACTGCATATATTCCGTTATAACTTAATCCTAAATAGTGTTCGATAAAAAAACGGTCGCTGCTTCCGGTAAGCCACCAGCATATCACTCCGGGTAATAACGGAAGAGAATATTTCAGTATATCACGTTTCAACGCACGGTTTTTTATGTTAAAATGAAAATAGTTTGCTATAATCTTTATTCTCATCTCTATATAAATAAGGGCTACTATACGTGCAAGAATATTGGCGAGAAATATTCCTGTGATTCCCATGTTTAGTAATATGACAAATAGGATACTGAAAATTCCTATGCAAAAGGATGAGATAATTCCGGTAGTAACAAAAACTTTTGTGTATCCTAATCCTCGTGTTACTTGTGTAATTACCTCATAAAAAGACATTACACATAGCAATAATAAAGAATACCATAAATATTCGACTTTTATGAAAAATGAAATGATTAAAGCTATTATTGCGGAGATCGATATGGATGTGATTAGCGTGTGATATACGAAGGATACTATTTGAGCTTTGTCTCTTTTTGTATTGCAATCAAGAAGGAATCGGAAAGCGCCGTCCCTTAATTGCAATGTCACGAACGGGATAAAAAGAAAGATTACGGTAAGGCAAATATCATAATATCCGAATTCATCTGTATTCGTAATATAGTGTGTATATAGCGGCACAAGCATAAATGTGATCAGCTTTGATCCTAAATTGCCTATCGCATAAATGCCTATATCCTTTAAGAATTTATCTATCCGGTTTTGGGTATTGCCTTTCAATATCGTTTCGATGGTTTGTTTACAAAAATATTGATTTTTTGTTTAGTTGAGAAATATTGAATGTCGTTTTAATACAAAAGCCTGTAAATTGAATTTACAGGCTTTTGTATGGCGGAAGGAGGGGGATTCGAACCCCCGGTACCCTTACGAGTACGACAGTTTAGCAAACTGTTGGTTTCAGCCACTCACCCATCCTTCCTTAAGCAGCATGAGTTGCTTTCGTAATGCTGTGCAAAGGTAGCACTAATTCTTAAATCTCAAAATTATTTCAGACAAATTTTATTTTCAGATGTTGTTACTTTTCCTTTGATAAAAGAGCTTTTTATCTGTATATGAGTTTCTTGTAATTTGTTTAAAATTTTGTTCATGATATTGAGGAACTGTCTAAATTTTGTTAACGGATCAGTAGTACTCTGTATTGAGTATTTTTTTATTTCACATTCTTTGCCGACAAAACGGATAAATTATTCAGGAAAAACGATTGAGATTAGTTTTTAATATATTTATCGATGGCGAGTTTATTGTAAGGAATGATTGTTTGAAAATGTAGAGGACAGACTTTTCAATAAAAATCCCTGTCAGATTCAGCCAATGAGAAACCCCTGATACCGTGAGGAAAACTCTCTCACTTAGACATTGCTTGCGGGATTCCGGATTAGAAGACGTTTGACAGGGAATATGAAAAAAGAGTTTCTTATTTCTTTTCACGTTGAGGGCCGAACTCTATCAATGCTTCGGCTTCGGGTGTTGTGGCATATTGCACAAAGTTGTCGGCATATTTATTGGCCAGAGATTGTGCTTTTTTACTCCATTCTTCGACATTAGAGTAAGTATCTCTCGGATCGAGGATTCCGGAGTTTACACCCGGCAGTTCGGTCGGTATGGTCAAATTGAGAATAGGAATATGCTTGGTCGGGGCTTTTTCAATATCACCCGAAAGTATTGCATCGATAATAGCGCGGGTTTCCTTGATCGAAATACGTTTTCCCGTTCCATTCCAACCGGTGTTTACAAGATATGCCTTGCAATGATGATCTTTCATTTTTCTGGCTAATACAGCAGCGTACATCATTGGATGCACGGTTAGGAACGCTTCTCCGAATGCAGGGGAAAAAGAGGGTTCTGGTTCGGTAATACCTCGTTCTGTCCCGGCAAGTTTTGATGTATATCCGCTGATAAAATGATATTGTGCCTGTTTTTCATCAAGTATCGATACCGGAGGCAATACACCGTATGCATCTGCCGATAAATAAATAATTTTGGAAGCATGCCCGGCTTTCGATGGCTCTACGATGTTGTCTATATGATAAATGGGGTAACTGACACGAGTATTTTCCGTAATTGACTTATCTGCATAATCGATACTTCCGTCGGCGTGTACGGTAACATTTTCCAATAAAGCATCTCTTCGTATTGCGCTCCAGATTTCCGGTTCGTTTTCTTGACTTAGGTTGATTACTTTGGCGTAGCATCCTCCTTCAAAATTGAATACTCCGTTATCGTCCCACCCATGTTCGTCATCTCCTATCAATAGACGCTTCGGGTCGGTTGATAAGGTCGTTTTCCCAGTACCGGATAATCCGAAAAAGAGAGCGGCATCTCCGTTTAATCCGACATTTGCAGAGCAGTGCATAGAGGCTATTCCTTTTAACGGCAGATAATAGTTCATCATGCTGAACATCCCTTTTTTCATTTCACCGCCATACCATGTTCCCCCAATGATCTGCATACGTTCTGTCAGATTGAAAACAACGAAGACTTCGGAGTTTAATCCTTGTTCTTTCCATTTGGGATTGGTAACTTTAGAACCGTTGAGTACGATAAAATCCGGTTCTCCGAACTCTTTTAACTCTTCTTCGGTCGGACGTATGAACATGTTCTTCACAAAATGTGCCTGCCATGCAACTTCCATAATGAAACGGACTTTTAACCGAGTGTCTTTATTTGCTCCGCAATATGCATCTACGACATATAGTTTTTTCTTATCGGATAGTTCCTTAATTACGAGCTGTTTCAACTCATTCCATATTTCAGTGGAGATCGGCTTGTTGATTTTTCCGTCCCACCACATGGTATTTTCTGTCGTTTTATCTTTAACCGTATATTTGTCTTTAGGTGATCTTCCCGTAAACTTTCCTGTTTTTACTGCGACAGCACCGGTGTTGGTTACTATGCCTTTTTCATAACCGGTGAGTGACGGATCGGTTTCTGCTTTGAAAAGTTCATCGTATGAGGGATTATAGATGATTTTTTCTACATTCGTAATTCCGTATTTACTTAAATCTATTTTTACCATATTCCTGATATTTTTTAGTTTTTATTCTTTTGTGCAATTAAAACATCTGTTTGAGGATATTTGTTTTGTAAGTATATGGTAATAAATATCAAATAAATACATAGGGGGATATTATAAATAAAAAAATCCCGGCAGATTCCGGGATTTTTTATCGGGTAAAAACCTTGTATATTTTTATAATTCAATCGGTTTGTATTTCGGTACGAGAGTTTTCATAACGATCCAGCCGATCAAATATGCTACGGCGCAGATGCAGAAAATAATGAAATATCCAGCCGGTTTACCTATAAATCCCATGAATTCCATTTGTATTTCATCTGCATATACAAATAGGTTACCCGCACATTTCTGTAAGATCATAGATCCTACACCTCCTGCCATACCGCCGATACCGGTGATAGTAGCAATTGCACTTTTAGGGAACATATCGCCTACGGTGGAGAAGATATTGGCAGACCATGACTGATGTGCTGCACCTCCGATTCCGATCATAATTACAGGGAACCAAGGAGAAATTGTACCTAAGGGCTGTGCCAATAATACGAGTAATGGGAAAAATGCAAAAATGAGCATAGCTTTCATACGAGCAGCATAAGGATTCATCCCGGTTTTATTGATAAATATGGTCGGTAATTTACCACCGTAAATAGATAACATCGTGATGGCGTAAAGTGTAAAAATCAAGGCCATCCCTAATCCTTCGGATGTTTTAATTCCGAACTGAGTATTTAAATAAGATGGTGTCCAGAAAAGGAAAAACCACCAAACTCCGTCTGTCATGAATTTTCCGAAAGCAAAAGCCCATGTCTGTTTATAAGAAAAACATTCCAAAAAGCTCATTTTGCGGGCTTCCTTCAGTTCTTCGACGGGAGTTACATCTTGATCTTTATCCTGTTCGATATATTCTAATTCTGCTTTATTTACAAATTTACTTTTAGAAGGAGCGCTGTACATAAATACCCAGAATCCCATCCATACGAATCCGAGAGCACCGATGATAATAAAAGACATTTCCCATCCCCAGATTTTCGCCAATACGGGAATGCTTAGCGGTGCAATCAATGCTCCGATCGAAGCACCTGCATTAAAAATAGATGTTGCATAAGCGCGGTCTTTTTTAGGGAAATATTCTGCTGTTACTTTAATCGCTGCAGGGAAGTTTCCGGCTTCACCTAATGCCAATACGCATCTGGCGGCAAGAAAGCAATACATGCTTATCGTTGCGATAATAACTGCGACATCTCCAGTTGCGCTCATTAGCTCGGCGGCACTATGCAATCCTACGTATGATTCGGTGATGATACCGCATACAGCATGGAGACATGCTCCGGCCGACCATACACCGATAGACCATAAATATCCTTTTTTTGTTCCCATCCAATCGATAAATCGACCTGCGAATAACATGCATATCGCATATACGATTGAAAATACGGATGTGATAGTTCCGTAGTGTGATTCATCCCAATGGAATTCGGGCTTTATGAACTCATCCCACGTTAATGATAATACTTGTCTGTCGAGATAATTGACAGTTGTTGCGAAAAATAACATGGCGCAGATCGCCCATCTGTAATTTGTCATTTTCGCGGCGTTTTCTTGTAATCTACTCATTATTTGTTCTGTTTTTGTGTTTTTCAAATGAAAAAATACTTTTCCGATAAAAGAATCGGAAAAGTATTTTTATATGTGTTTATCTGTATTTCTTAATAAATGCCAGTGCCTCTTTGCATTTATTTGTGATGGCAGCCCAGTCTTTTGCTTTTATGATGTCTGCAGGGAAGAGGTTCGAGCCCATACCTACGCATGTAACTCCGGCTTTGACCCATGCCGAAAGATTTTCTTCGGTAGGTTCTACAGCTCCGGTAACCATAAGCATAGACCAAGGCATAGGAGCTTTTACATTTTTTACGAATGATGGACCTCCGACGTTTCCTGCAGGGAATACTTTACAGAGATCACAACCGACTTCCTGTGCAAATCCGATTTCAGATACCGATCCGCATCCCGGAGTATAAGGGATAAGACGACGGTTACAAACTTTTGCTATTTCAGGATTAAATAACGGACCGACAACAAAGTTTGCTCCCAATTGTATATATAAAGATGCTGTTCCCGGATCGACGATAGAGCCGATTCCTAAGATCATTTCAGGACATTCTTTTGCTGCAAATTTTACTAATTCCGCAAAAACATCTTGGGCGAAGTCTCCGCGATTAGTAAATTCGAAAGCTCTTACTCCGCCTTCGTAACATGCTTTTACTACGCTTTTTGCAATCTCAACGTCTTTATTGTAGAACACAGGTACCATACCTGTAGAGGCCATAGCGTTGAGTACCTCTATTTTTGAAAATCTTGCCATATTATTTTTGTATAAAACGAAATAATAATTGAGAAGTGATTTGGTAAAGGACTTCTCTATATTATAAAAATGGAAACCTGTTTAGATAATCTTTTATCGGAAAATTTAGACAGGTTTTAAGTAATCGCATTTTATCTCGACACTCTACCCGAAGCATCACCGCTCATCAGTTTCTCGACTTCTTCTACCGTTACCAAATTGAAGTCTCCGTAAATGGTATGTTTCAGACATGATG
>ERZ791919.1013-NODE-1013-length-26704-cov-6.392285_pt1 | contig 26704 bp, 22 predicted proteins | sample MGYA00510137_ERZ791919 | MGnify/ENA primary metagenome ERZ791919 (study PRJEB30046, sample SAMN00792059) | human gut metagenome | study: EMG produced TPA metagenomics assembly of the A metagenome-wide association study of gut microbiota in type 2...
GTCATCTCCTTTGCGGTTTCCGGCGCCCGGACGGGCACCGTGCGGCGGCGCGCGCCGCGGCCCTTTCCGTGCGTTTCGCTGCCGTCTGTGCGCTGAAGGGTTATGCGGTCACGAAACTCCGTCGGCGTCATTTCCTTGAAGCGGTAGAAATTCATGTTGAACGTTTTGATGTTGCTGTAGCCGACGGCGACGGCAATGTCGATCACGAGATAGTCCGTCGATACGAGCATTTCGCACGCTTTATTGATGCGCGTGGAGTTGAGCAGCGTATCGAAGTTCATCTCGTTATAATAGAGAAGCAGACGGTTCATTTCCGGCACCGACACGCCGAATTCGGCGGCGACGCTTGCGGCGGTGAGCCGTTCGGTCTCATAATTTTTGTAGATGTAGTCCGTCAGCGCAAAGGCGATCGCCTTGTCGGAGATGTTGAACTTGGTGACGGCCTTGGAATAGATCTTGCGGTATTGCATCGGCGTGATGCCGACGCGCTGCGCAAAATGCTTGGACACGTGCGAGGCGTCCACAAAGCCGCAGAGCCCCGCGATCTCGTCGAGCGTGAGATCCGTATAGATGAGATAGTCCGACGCCTTCTCCACGCGGATGCTGCTCAGGAGCTTCGAGAACGTTGTGCCGGTCATGCCGGCAATCTGCTTGGAGAGCGCCGATTCCGAAAGAAAGAACGCCTCCGCGACCTGCGAGAGCGTGAGCTTTTCCGCGGAATGGGCGTAAATGTAGCTCAGGACCGACTGATCCTTGACGGTCTCCTTCCGCCCGGAGTCCAGCTCGCCGCGGTGCGACATGATATACCGGCGGTAAACGACCATCAGATCGATGAGCTTGTTGACCGTATAGAGCTGCGAAAACGGCTTGTCCGGCGGCTTGACGCGCGTGGATTCCACGCCGAGCTCCGCCTTGAGATGCTCCATGATGCCGTCCACATACTCCGCCTGTATGCTGTCGAGATAGGCGACCGGCTCCACGGTGAGAAAGCGCAGGGGCTCGGCGGAAGCATCGCCCGAGCCGAGAACGCTCTTGAATACAGAGTTGAGATAGGAATAGTCGTATATGACCTTGATGAACTGGAGCGTTTCCGTCACTTCTACCGTGTCGGTGATCTTCCACGGCGTGATGGCGACGAGCGTGTTGGGCTGGAGAACGTACTCCTCGCCGTCAATGACGAGCTTTCCGCGGCCGCGCTTTACGTAAAGAAAGCGTGCCGCCTGATGGATGATCGCGCGGGTGGGCTTGTCGATCGCCTCGTAATCGAACGAGCAGATCACGGCGGGGTCGGACGCGGAGGCGCGGGCATCCTGGAGCATGGCTCGTCTGGGCATAATCTGCACCGTCCTTTTTTACAAATGACTGAAAAGTCTCGCAAATGTGCGGGCAAAGCGGGTGCGCTGCGGCGAGCCGCAGCCCTTCTCAAACAAGAGCAGGCGAAGCGGCTCTCGTTTGAAGAATACCGGTTGTACGCCATGAGGCGTACAACCGGTATTTTACCATTAGATCATGCGATAACTCAAGCGGAAATTCAGCTCAGCACCGCCATCGCGATCGTAAGGACGACGCCGACGACGACGAACAGCGTGAGGAGCAGCTTCCACGCCCACTTCAGCCAGCTCTCGTAGGGGACGCGCGCGAGCGCGAGACCGCCCATGATGAAGCCGCAGGTCGGGGTGAAGAGGTTGACGAAGCCGTTGGCGGCAACGTTGATCATGATGGAGGTCTCTACGCTCCAGCCAAGCTGGGAGACGATCGGGGAGACGATCGGGGCGGACAGGCCGGCGAGACCGGAGGAACTCGGAACAAGGAAGCTGAGACCGACGTGGAGTATGTAGTCAAGCAGACCGAACACGCCGGCGGAAACGCCGGACTGGCTGAGCGCGGTGACGGAGGCTTCGACCAGCCAGGTGCCGAGACCGGTAGTGCTCATGATAACGCTGGTGGCACGAGCCATCGCGATAACGAGGTTGACGGAGACCATGTCGCCGAAGCCGTTGGCGACGAGCTTCATGAGCTGGCTCTTGTCCTCGAGACCGACGATGCCGATGATGATGCCCATGAGCAGGAACCAGGTGGCGGCGTCATAGAACCACCAGTCGCCGAGGCCGGCGCCGGTGAGCCAGGTGGTGGTGTGAGAGAAGAAGCCGTAAGCACCGGCGTCTTCGTAGCCGACGAATTCACCCCAGGGGATGAAGCCGAGGATCATCACGACGAAGGAGAGAGCGAACAGCCACAGCACGGCCTTCTGGCGGCCGGTGAGCTTCGCGGTGGTGACGTCCTTGCCGCCGTAAGCCTTCTGGCACTCGTCGAGCTGCGCGGCGGTGAGAATGGAGCCCTTGTTGGCGCGGACCTTCTTCGCGTAAGCGGTGACAAACAGCACGGAGAGAAGGTAGGCGGAGAGCCAGAGAATGATGCCGATGACATAGGTGGTGCCCATGTTCACTTCGACACCGACGGAGGTCGCGGCGGCGACGGCAGCGCCGGTCGCGAACGGGTTGATGGTGGAGCCGAGAACGCCGGTGCCGGCGCCGAGCAGGACGGTGGCCGCGCCGACGATCGGGTCAAAGCCGGCGGCCATCATCGTGGCGGCGAGCAGGATGTAGAAGCCAACGGTCTCTTCGCCCATGCCGTAGGTCGTGCCGCCGACGGAGAACAGGAACATGAGGATCCAAACGAGCACGAGCTCTTTGCCGTGCAGCTTGCGGACGAGCGTGTGGATGCCGGTCTCAAGAGCGCCGGTGGCGTTCACGATGGCAAGGAACGCGCCGAGGCAGAACACGAACGTGATAACGTCGGCTGCGTCTGCCCAACCGTTGACGGGAGCCATGAAGATGTCGCTGGAGGTGGCGCCGACGACTTCGGCGATCTCGCCGTTCTCACCGGTGTAGGTCTTGCCCGCTGCGATCCACGTGACGATCGACACAAGGAGCATAACGGCGAGCAGGATCGCAAATGTGCTGATGGATCTTTTGGTCTTCTTAGACATGATTTGAACCCCTCTCTTAAAATTTTGTTCGGACTTCGCTGGGAGATGCGAAACGGGACAAAAATTTGCTTACCGGGTAATGACCGTGCCGGTCTTGCCTTCAAGAGCGTCGGCGGCACGGGCCAGGGAAGTGATGAGCGCGGTTCCGCCATGGTCGTTGTTCTTCACGAACTCCATGCAGGACTCGACCTTCGGCAGCATGCTTCCGGGGGCGAACTGGCCTTCGGCGATATACTTCTCGCACTCGGCGATCGTCATGGAGGAGAGCTCCTTCTGGCCGGGCTTATTGTAATTGACGCACACGGCGTCCACAGCGGTGAGGATGATGAGACGGTCGGCGCGCACATCCTGCGCGAGCAGGGAGCTGGCGCGGTCCTTGTCGATGACAGCCGCGACGCCGCGCAGACCGTCCTCGGTCTCAACGACGGGGATGCCGCCGCCGCCGACGGTGATGACGATATCACCGGCGCGCACGAGCTGATCGACAACGTTCAGCTCCACGATGCGCTTGGGGATCGGGGAGGGGACGACACGGCGGTAGCCGCGTCCAGCGTCCTCGACGAAGATGAAGCCCTTTTCCTCGGCGATCTTCTCGGCCTCTTCCTTTGTATAGAAGCTGCCGACAGGCTTCGTCGGGTGCTGGAAGCCGGGGTCCTTCTCGTCAACGACGACCTGCGTCACGACGGTGGCGCATTCCTTCTCCATGCCGCGGCTCTTCAGCTCCTGCTGAATGGCCTGCTGCAGGTGGTAGCCGATATAGCCCTGCGTCATGGCGCCGCACTCGGGGAACGGCATGAACGGCGTTCCGCCGCCCTTGTTGGCGGAAAACTCCATTGCCAGGTTGATCATGCCGACCTGCGGGCCGTTGCCGTGGCCGATGATGACTTCGTAGCCCTTCTCGACGAGATCAACGATCGGGCGGGCGGTGTTGCGGACAAGTTCGAGCTGCTGCTCGGGGGTCTTGCCAAGAGCATTTCCCCCGAGAGCGACAACAATTCTTTCAGCCATTGTTTCGATTCCTTACTTCAGCGTGGCGTACATCACAGCCTTGATGGTGTGCATACGGTTTTCGGCTTCCTGGAACTGGCGGGCCTGGTGGCCGAGGAACACGTCGTCGGTGACTTCCATCGCCTCAAGGCCGAACTTCTGGTAGATATCCTCGCCCACGGTCGTCTCACGGTCGTGGAAGGAGGGCAGGCAGTGCTCGAAGATCGCGGTGGGCTTCGCCATCGCCATGAGTTCCTTGTTGACCTGGTAGGGACGGAGCAGCTTGATGCGCTTCTCCCAGAGCTCGGCGGGCTCGCCCATGGAGAGCCAGATGTCGGTGTAGAGAACATCGCAGTCCTTCGCGCCCTGCGCGACGTCGTCGGTGAACTCAAGCACCGCGCCGGTCTCGGCGGCAACGGCCTGGCACTTCTCGATCAGCCACTCCTCGGGCATGAGCTCCTTCGGGCCGCAGGCGCAGAAGTGCATGCCGAGCTTCGCGCTGACGACCATGAGGGAGTTGGCAACGTTGTTGCGGGCGTCGCCGAAGAAGGTGAGCTTGCGGCCGCGCATATCGCCGAACTCTTCGCGGGCGGTCATGATGTCGGCGAGCATCTGCGTGGGGTGGAACTGGTCGGTCAGGCCGTTCCACACGGGAACGCCGGAGTACTTCGCGAGATCTTCCACGACGGACTGCTTGAAGCCGCGGTACTCGATGCCGTCAAACATGCGGCCGAGGACCTTCGCGGTGTCGGCGAGAGATTCCTTCTTGCCCATCTGGGAAGAGCCGGAATCGAGGAACGTGACGCCCATGCCGAGATCACGCGCGCCGACTTCAAAGGCGCAGCGGGTGCGGGTGGAGGTCTTCTCAAAGAGCAGAACGATCTGCTTGTCGGAGAGCCACTTGTGCTCCACACCGTTGTTCTTCAGACGCTTGAACTCAACGGCGAGGTCGATGAGGTAGTTGATCTCTTCCGGGGTGAAGTCAAGAAGAGTGAGGAAGCTTCTGCCACGAATGTTGAGACCCATAATATTTTACCCTCCTATAGGAAATGATTGTAATGTGTGTTATATGAATGGGTTTATTCAGCGAATGAAAATTATTCGGCGCGGATGATCGGCATGGACATGCAGCGCGGGCCGCCGCGGCCGCGGGAAAGCTCGGCGGACGGCATTTCGAGGACCTGGATGCCCTCGTCGCGGAGAATGGCGTTGGTCACGTCGTTGCGCTCGTAAACAACGATCTTGCCCGGCGCGATGCACAGCGTGTTGGAGCCGTCGTTCCACTGCTCACGGGCCGAGGCGATGAGATCGTCGCCGCCGCAGTTGATGAGCTGGACGTGGTCGGTGCGGGTGTACTTTGCGAGAATGTCCTCCAGCTTGGAGTCGATGCGGCGGATGTGGAGATCGGTCGGATCGCTCACGCCCGGGGTGATCTCGTAAACGGTGAGAGGCCCGAGGATCGCCGGATGGATCGTGTACTTGTCGTAGTCGATCTGGGTGAACACGGTGTCGAGATGCATGAACGCGCGGCAGCTCGGGATGTCGAACGCGAGCACGGTGCGGATCTTCGCTTCGGGATCGGCGAAGAGATTGCGGGACGCTTCCTCGATGGCGTCCGGAGAGGTACGCTGGGAGATGCCGATCGCGAGCGTGTCCTCAGTGAGGTTGAGCACGTCGCCGCCCTCGATGTTGGCGTGGCCGTCGCGATCGTAATAGCGCTTGACCAGACCTTCAAAATCGGGGTGGAAGCGGAAAATGTAGTCGGCGTAAATGGTCTCGCGGCAGCGGGTCGGGAAGCGCATCTTATGCAGGAACACACCGGTGCCGACAGACGCGAACGGGTCGCGGGTGAAGTAGAGGTTGGGCATCGGATCGACGATCAGATCATCCGCCGGAGCGATCAGATCCTGCAGGGAATAAGCGGAAGCGCCGCCCATTTCCTTGAGCGTGATGCCTTCCATCGTCTTTTCGACGAGCGCCTTGCCTTCGAAATTGCCGATGAGGTACTCATAGAGCTTGTCCTGCCAGCGGCGGGTCTTGATGTTGCCCTCGGAGAGCCACTGATAAAGGAAGGGCTTCGTCTGCTCGGGATGGAGTTTGAGGACTTCCGCCATCAGGTCTTCGAGATACACGACCTCGGCGCCGTTGCTGCGCAGGATCTGCGCGAAGGCATCGTGCTCCTGCTGGGCGACCTTGAGGAACGGGATATCGTCAAAGAGAAGCTCCGGAAGACGGTCCGGCGTCAGATGAAGAAGTTCACGGCCGGGACGGTGAAGAAGTACTTTTTTCAGCGGCTTAATCTCGCTGCGAACGCAAATACCTTTCATGATTTAAATCTCCTACATAGTGTTCATAGTGTTTTTGGCTGCACCGGTCCGTAGCGCTTCCGCACCGGCACAGTGATTTACTATCCTTATCATATCCGACGAAAACTGAAATATTGGAAGAACGGTGCGGGATAAATTGTATATTTCTGCACTTATCGTTGTACAGAAAATCAACAGTTTTGCGCTTTTTCGGCAGTCATTTTCCGCGCTTTAGTTTCGTAAAAGAACGAAAAAACCCGCCGGAAAAATCCGGCGGGAATGAAAAAAATAATGAATACTGGGGAATACGCCCAAAAACAGTCCGAAAAATTGGAAATATCGTTGGCGAAAGTCCCGGAACGCAAGAGAAAAGCCGCCTTTCGGCGGCTTTTCTCTTTTTCGTTTCGTATCAGCCGCCAAGTCGGCGGTTGTACGGTTTGATTTTTTGTGAATTGTATATTTTTTGTATTTTGTGCAGTTTGTGAAAATTCACGGGCTGGAAATCACATGGTCTCCGGGGCGGAAACGCCGATGAGCTGGAGCGCGTTTTTGAGCGTGATCATCGTCGCCTTGATGAGACCGAGACGCTGGTTGGTGAGCTCGGGATCGTCGGGATTGTTGACCTTCGTGGAGTTATAATAGCTGTGGAACACCTTGACGAGCGAGATGATATACTCGGTCATCTTGTTCGGCTTGCGGTTGAGCGCGTCGGCGGCGACCTCCTTCGGGAACTCGCTGATCATCTTGAGCAGCTGCAGCTCTTTCTCGTCGGTCAGACGGTCATAGGAATCGACCGGCTTGAACTCGGGGATCTGGGGATTTTTGAGGATCGAGCACATGCGCGAGTAGGCATACTGGGCGTAATACACGGGGTTGTTGTTGTCCTTGGAGCGGGCGAGCTTGAGATCGAGATCCATGTGCGTCGCAACGTCCTTGGAGACGAAGAACCAGCGCGCGGCGTCTACGCCGATATCCTCGCACAGCTCGCGGATGGTGATCGCGTTGCCGGTGCGCTTGGACATTTTGACTTCCTTGCCGTCTTCGACCATGCGGACCATCTGGATAAGGTCGACAGAGAGCGTGCCCTCCGGATAGCCGAGCGCGGTGAGGGCGTTCTGCATACGGGTGACGTAGGAGTGGTGGTCGGCGCCCCAGAGATTGACGAGCAGCGGGTAGCCGCGCTCGATTTTATAGACGTGGTTGGCGATATCGGGCGTCAGGTAGGAGAAAGTGCCGTCGCTCTTGCGGAGGACGCGGTCCTTGTCGTCACCGTAGTCGGTGCTCTTAAACCAGAGCGCGCCGTCCTTTTCGTAGGTGAGACCCATATCCGCCATGTGCTGCAGGCAGTCGTTGATGCGCTTGGCGTTGTTCTCATAGAAGAACGTCTCGTGCATCCAGCTCTGCATCGTGACGCGGTAGGCCTTGAGATCGCGGTCGATTTTTTCGAGCTCCTTCTTCTTGCCGTAGTCCATGAAGTGCGCGAGGCGCTCCTTCGGATCGGCGGTGAGCCACTTGTCGCCCTCTTCCTCAGCGAGCTGCGCGGCGATGCCCTTGATGTCGTCGGCGTGGTAGCCGCCCTCGGGCAGGGGGTATTCCTTGCCGAAGTGCTCAAAATAGCGGGCGGTGAGCGATTCGCCGAGCATGACGATCTGGTTGCCGGCGTCGTTGACATAGAACTCACGCAGCACGTCCCAGCCGCTGGCCTCCATCATGCGGGCGATGCAGTCGCCCCAGGCGGCGTTGCGGGCATGGCCGCAGTGCAGATCGCCGGTCGGGTTGGCGGAGACCCACTCGAGCAGCAGGTGCTTGCCCTTGCCGGAATCGTTCTTGCCGTAATCGTCGCCGGCGGCGATGACATCGTTGATAACGGCGGTGAGTGCGCTCGCCTTGAGCTTGAAGTTGATGAAGCCGGGGCGGGCGACGGTGATGGATTCACACTCGGGCAGAAGCTCCGCGAGCTTGGCAACGAGCGGCTCGGCGATCTCCATCGGGTTGCGTCGGAGAGTGCGCGACAGCTTCATCGCAATGCTGGTGGAATAGTCACCCAGCTTGGTGTCCTGCGGCGTCTCAACGACGAGCTGGCCTTCCACCACGTCCAGATCATAGACCTCTTTTACGGCCTTCTGCGCGGCGGCGTAAATCTTGCTTCCAAAGTCGTTCATTCAAATACTCTCCTTACACTTATATACTGCCGTAGAATGAATGCGAGTATACATACATCTCATTACTATATCATAAAATGCCCTTTATGCAACCCCTTTCTGCCGAAAATCGTTGTACAGCGGCGTTTTTCGATTGACAGTACGGGGGATTTGTGGTAACTTTTTTGAGCATACAGCCGTTCGGCGCGCCATGGGGAATTACCAAAGCGGACATAACGGGGCAGTCTTGAAAACGGGAGAGTATTTTGGAAGCCGTTTTTCAATTTTCCCTGTGTTTTCAACGGGTCGCGGCTATAAGAAATTAAGAAAAAATCGGGACTTCTCTCCAAGTTTCTCTCCTTTTTCCGAGAAACGTTGGAGCGGAAATACATTTGGAGATGTACCCAAGCGGTTGAAGGGACCGGTCTTGAAAACCGGGAGGTCGGCGTAGAAAACCGGCGCGGGGGTTCAAATCCCTCCATCTCCGCCAGTCAGAGCAAAGTTCGCTTTGCTCTGATTTTTTTATTTGCCGTATCAGGAAATCACATTCAAAGCGCCCTGCAAACCGTTTGTCATAGCCGCTGCCGAGAGCCGTTTGGAATTGCATTCCAGATGCGCATAGACATTGGCTGTGGTGGAAAAGTCGCTGTGACCGAGCCATTCCTGGATCTGCTTCATGGGGACGCCGTTGGCCAGCAGTAAACTGGCACAGCTATGACGAAGATCGTGATAGCGAATTTTCCGCAGGCCATGCTTCTTCAGCAGCTTTGCAAAGGCTTCGGTGAGATAATGCGGGGAGAGCAGCCTTCCCATTTCATCCACACAGATGTAACCCAGATAGTCCTTGTTATAGCTTTTGCCGCACATACGCTGAAATTCGTTCTGCTGTTGCTTTTTATGCTGCAAAAGCTCCTTGAAAGCCGGGATCAGGGGCAGCGTTCTCATGCTGGATTTCGTTTTGGTTATGTCCTGAGCCTTCTGCACTCGCTTTCCGTCAATGTAACAGGATACAACCGTATGCCGGATGGTTATCGTGTCATTCTGGAAGTCGATGGCGTCCCATTTCAGGCCGATGGCCTCGCTTCTGCGCAGACCATAAAACGCTCCGAGAAAGATGGGGATTTCAAGCTTACTCCCTTTTGCGGCTTCAAAGAGTTTCTGGACTTCGGCACTATCGTAAAAGCTGCCGACAAACGGGGCGGCTTTGGGGCGATCCACCTTTGCTTCAAATAGAATGCATGAATGTCGATGGCTTTCAGTTCGGCGAGCGGGATCGCCTTCTTCTCAAAATAGGGAACAACAATTTTCTGTACAATGGACGAGTAAGAAGCATATGATCTGCGAGTTCCCAGCCGTGGTAATTCTCGTCTGACCACATTTTCCAGAACCGGAACTCCTCCTCAGACGAAAACTGCTCGGGCGTGAGCGGATGATCCTGCTCAAAGGCGTCCGGGCAGAGGATGGCGCAGCTGTTCCGCTTGTTTCGTGAATACAGGCTTTTCCTATCGTGCATTGTATGTACCTCCGATTGTTTTTGGCGGGGAAACAATCGGGGAGGGGCTACGGGTATGCAGCGATCCAGCATTGCCAGCGCGAGATAAACCAAAAGCACCCTTTCCGTGATATGTACCCCCAATACTGGGTGTCCAGTATTGGGGGTACATATCAAGACAGCCGCAACGTTTTGTCTTTCCGGCTTGTGGCAGGGGTTGCCCTACAATGGTTTCCTTGCCGCAGTCGCACCGGCATTTCCAATATCGTCACCATTTTATATTGCGCCCCTGTGTTCTTCCGGCGCAGACCGGGCAGCCGGTTCCCTGCGCTCGGCTATGGACGGACGCCTGCCACTCGTGGCCCTGCGCGCATTTCCACCAGACCTTTCTATGGGTATGCGGTGTGACGTCTGCGGGCGTTAACGGTGCGTTTTTTACGGCATCCCATTGCTTTGCCAATTCCGGATAAACGGAGGCAAGGTCGTTGCCGCCGGACTCGACCGCTTTCCCAGCGCAATAGGGGCACCCTGCTCCCGCGGAGCGGTTATATACCGCGGCCTGCCAGGAATGTCCCTTCCTGCAGTGTCACCAGAGTTTCTTTTTGCTGCCGTAGCTTACGGTTTTCGGGGTCAGCGGCGCATTCCGTTCATCCCATTGTCCCAGCAGCTCTGTATTTCCCGTATGGACGCAGCGGTCATAGAACAATTCTCGCACGTGGGTTAATTCCTTTTCGTTGGTTACGTAAATTGGTTTTTCGCATCACAGGATCTGGGGAGAGTAGGAGACGGCCAGCCGTCCGTCCCTATCCCGGGACACATGAATCTCTACCGGATTATTTCCGGCCCATTCCGGATTCTTCGCAGCGCTTTCCTTCCACTTTTGGATAAACGCCGCCGTTTCTCCGAAAAGCAGCGCCTCCGCGCTCTTTCTGGCTGCCGCAGCTTCCTCAATGCTGTCGTATGTGCCGAGAAAATACTGCTTTTTCTGAAATACGATCTTCGCCAGATACTTGCCCCGTACCAGATAAACGCCTTTATAGCCGGTGGTGTTGTCGCGGGGGAGCTTTTGACTTTGGATCATCTCCAGGCTTGTCCCGCCTACATGGGTCAGAAGAGTACCAAGCTCCTGATCGTGCTCCTTCTTCCGGCAGCCGCAGCTCTGCTGGCCGCAATACATCAGGTTGTTGTAGGAAACATCCGGCTCGTTGCCGCAATCACAGCGGCAATGCCAGATCACGAAGCCTTTTGCGTCACGCTTTTTCGTTGGGTACATCGCGGTCAGCCGGCCAAAGCGCCGCCCGGTAATATTGGAAGTAGCATAGCTCCTCACACTTTTGCAGCCGCAATGGGTCTTGCGCCCGGACACGAGCTCCGCTGCCGTGGCCTCGCAGGTGTAGCCGCAGCTGCACAGGCACGTCCAGTACGCCCCCATCTTGGTACGCTTTCTGCTGCGGCCGATCACACGCAATTCGCCGAAGGTCTGCCCAAGTAAATTGTAAGCCGTTGCCTGGTAAGCCCGTTCTTTGCGCAGACAGCCGCAGCTCTGGGAGCCGCCATATTTCAATGAACGCTCCAGTACATACCTTTCCGTACCGCAGTCGCAGCGGCAAAGATATTTCTTTTCGCCCCGCGCTGAAAAAACATATCTGTCCAGAATGGTCCAGCGTCCGAAACGCTGTCCGGGATTAAATCCGTACTCTATTTTCTTCATACCAAGTATTCACACCTCCCCGTTGGCGCGCTCACAGAAGACGGTGACGCGCTCCGTCGTGTCCCAGTTGCAGGTGTAGAGCGTAAGTGCGTAACCTCTGTTCATCACGGCGTCCGAATCGTCCGGGGAAACGCTTGTCAGTTCCCGCACGGTATAGGTAAATGCGTTCCCGTCCACATCCGTAAATGTTACGATGTCGCCCAGTTGAAGCTCGAACAGAACACCAAAATGCGTATTGTAGTTATGCCCCGCCACAACGAGATTATCATTGTACACGCTGCCGGCGTGGCGACAGGGGGAGATCTCCAAGGCAGGAAAGCTCCACGTTGCCGCGACGGGCATCGTGAGACCGTAGCCCGGAAAATCGAGATAGCCGATGTAGTCGTAGGCGCCGGAGCGCACCGTCGGCATATCGAGCGCCGGAGGCGCGGGCAGGCCGTTCGAGCCGCTCCCCGTTCCGGCGGGGGACGGCATTCCGGGAGACGACGAGACGTCAGGTGCGGGGGTCGCATCGGTCTCATCCTTTGCTTCGCGCTCAGTCATGGCGTCTTCCAGCTGTTGAAGCGTCTTTTTCGCGTTTTCCCCAGCCTTTTTATCTTCTATACGGTTATGAGAAAAAAGGAGTAGTGCGGCAAGCACCAGCACTACTCCCGCTGTCAATAAGAAGAGCCCTGTTTTGTCAAGCTTTTTCATTCTTCTTTTTCTTGGAAATGACTACGAGACCGCAAACAATCAACGCCGCTCCCAACGCGCCGAAAACGGCGACCGGCCAGTTGAGTTGACCAGTAGAAATCAAAGGATCCTTGTTGTTGAAGCCCTCCACGGTGAACAGCCAGTCCACTTCACCAACACGGTAGGCGTACTCGTTGCCGAGCTCCGCGGGAACATGAAGCACCGCTTCAAGCTTCGCGCTCTTGCCCTTGGCGAAGGTGCCGAGAAGGACACTATCGGTGAGCTGCGCGCTCTTATCGGGCGAAGCGGAGAAAATGCTCTGCTTCGTGCCGTCCGCATTCACGAGATAAATTTCCATCGAGAGCTCGGAGAGAAAGTTCGCCATGGTGGCGACGGTCTCGTCGCGCTCACCGTCTACGTTCTGCCGATCCTTGCCGTCCTCGTTTTCAAACTTCTCGTCGTAGGTGAGCGGGTTGCCCTGCTCATCGTGCGGCACGGCGCGGATGTAGAGCTTCACATAGTCAAAGCCGTTGACACTGTTTTTGATCGTGATGGTCTCGGTGCGCTCGTCACCGGGCATGACGTCTTTAAAATTATTAAAGAGGTCTGTGTCCGTGTAGCCGCTGCCGATGGTCTCGATCACGAGTCCGCTGGTACCGTCGCGCCGGACGACCGCATCGGCGGCAAGAACCGGAATAGTCAGCACTGCAACGGCTATGAGAACCAGTCCGAGAGAAAGGAGCCTGTTTGTCATTTTTTTCACGTTCCAGCTCCTCCTTAGTTTCCGAGGGAGGGTGTTAACTTGCCATCGATGATAGTCGCACCCCATGCCTGCTGAACGGCTTCGGCGGGTTCGCTCTGGATAGCTTCTGCCAAAACTTCAACGGAAAGCGTATATTCCGGATTTTCCGGGTATGTAACCGCACAGTCCAGAGGACGCTCTTCTGTTGAACTGCCGGGGGAAACCGGCAGCGAATAGTAGAAATATCCGTCCGCGCCTTTATTCCAGTAGTTGCCCAAATTTTCTGTCAGAGTGTAGGAGTAGCCACCGGGAACAGAGACGGCAACCTTTCCGTACGCATCGCGCCACGTTACAACATAGGTGGCACGGATATAGGCGGCAGTATTGCCGGTGTTTTTGATCTGCACATTTTCCTTCGAGCCTGTTACCTCACAGGAAACCTTGGCGTACTCGAACGTGCTTTTCATCGGCTCCGTACGGGCGACCAGAAAGGCAACGGTCGTACCAACTGCTATGCCGATCAGAAGAATCATGGATAAGAGCAAAACTGCTGCTTTGTTCGTGGGGAATCGGGGCTTGCTGTCTTTTCTGCTATGTGCTCCCGGATACATAATCGCCGTCTCCTTTCTCGATTTTCAGAGCACGCTGTACGCATTTCCGCTCAGCCATTTGGAATTGCTGACGGTGTTTGTAAATCTGACCTCATTGGTCTGCGCACCCTGCAAGGTTATACTCTGAGAGCCGCCGGTTGTGCCGCACCGCCAGTTCCAATTGGTTTCTTCTGTGACAGTATAGGAGCCGATTTTCAAATTCCTTATTGTCACAGAGCTGTTTCCTTTAACCGCTACTTTTATCCCGCTTTCCGGCAAGTCTCCGCCGGTAACAACATAGATGAATGTCTGATTCTCATCCGCAATCCCGCCGACCTGCTTGATGGTGAGATCAGCCACGGCGTAGTCAAACTTGGCGTAGTACGTCGCGGCTTCATAGCCCATGACGGGGGATTCTGCCGTGCCGTAATTCTTGGTCTTGCCCGGTGTCAGCTTATTGTCAGTGACCCAGCTTGGATCCACGGCTTCAGTGCAGGCTTCATCTTTGTACCAGCCGACGAACTTGAAGCCAGGATTGGCGGTGGGAGTGGAGCCGACCGCTGTGCCGCTCTTTTCCATCACGGTTTCGCTCGCCGGGTCAACGGAGCCGAAGTTCGTCGCACCCGCAGGGCCGACAGGCGCATAGTTGATATTCACTGTCTCTTTAGTCGGTTCTTCCGTAGTCGGTTCTTCCGTAGTCGGTTCTTCCGTAGTCGGTTCTTCCGTCGACGCGGTCTTCTTCACATACAGATCAAACTCAACATATGCGCCGACGTTCTCCTGCCCATCGCCATCCAGGATTCCGCTTGTGAAGGTAAAGTCATCATAGTAAACATTCTCATCACACACCGTAGCTATCTGGGTTACGTTAGTCCCTTCTTTCCAGTTTCGGATTGTCTTGGACACATCATTCAACTCATACCCACTATTTTCGGCAGGCACAATTGCGAAACGAATAGGATACCCCGGACCATCTGCTTTACGCTGAAGAATGACATGGTTATTATCACGACTGTCGCCCAGATATGCAGTGTCATACGCATTATCATTCGGATCCTTTACAACAGTGTACGGCTCGTCAAAATACACGACGCCGCTCGTGTCCGATGTTCCTCTGAACATAGTCAGTCCATTATTCCACTCGGGTAATGGCTCGTTTACGCCGTAATACGGAGGGTGAAGCTCCCGCCGCACCTCAACAGGCACATCCGGCTGCAGTGTTGCGTTATTGTTATCGTCTACGCAAAAGACGTTGATTTTAATGCGGATATGTCCCGCCGCAGACTCTGTGACAGGGCTGTCGGTTCCCACCGCCGCCGCAGCAGTTCCCATAACCGACGTATAGAAAGGACAGCCCTCCCCGTGTGGCTCGCCCTCGGCGGGCTTTGGGTCGCAGGTGCAGCCCTTTTCTTCCACAGAGTTTTCCGGCGTGGGGACCGGGGGATCTTCCGCGAGTGTCAAATTTTCATTCGCGGCAGGCGGATCGCCGGAAAACGCCAGCGTGCCGGGAAGTGCCATGCTGATAATCAGGGTCAGGCAAATGATTAGTGCGACTCCTTTTTTGCGCGTCATATAGCTCCCCCCTTACACTTTCGGCCAGCCCTGCGCGTCCATGGCAGTATTCCCGTTGTTGGCGCTCTGCGTGGCCTGTGCGAAAATATCAATCGTTGCCGTTGCATTCTGATACGCGTTGCTCATATCGGCATGAAAGCTCACGGCAGTGCAAACCGGCGCTGTGACCTCTCCGGGCTTTAAGACTTTGTTGTAATAATAGTAGCCGTCCTTCTCCGTCCAGTCGGCAGTGTTGCACGCCAGCTCCACCAGAGAAGCATCCGGTGTGATGCTCCCGGTCGGAAGAACGATCTTCTTATCCACCATCACCCGCACCCACGCGTCGGATACGCCGGTGTTTTTGATCTCCACGATTTTGGTAACGGTGGTTTCGGGCATCACGCCGGTCACATCTTCAAAGGGCATTGTTCTCTCCTCGTCCGCCCATTCCTGTACCGCAATCTGCACACCGCCGGTTGTGATGACGTTGTGCGCCTTGCTGTCCGCGGTGAAGTACGCAATGGTTTCGGCGGCAAACAGGGAGAAACAGAGGGCCAGCACCGACAGAATCAAAAATTTTCGCTTCACAGTTCTTCTCCTATCAAGCTATAATTGGGAAGACCTTCCCCGGATCAAAAACAAAACCGCATGGCCGAGTCAGACCATATGAGAACACCCGCGTTCCCCGGGCGCTCTCATATGGTCTGTACCCCTCGGGGTACAGACCACAGAGATAGGGAGTTGGCGCAGCTCATCGAAGAAGCCGCGCAAAGGAGGAATTATTTAAAGGCAGCCCACGCAGCGGCGGCATTGGCAAAGCCCTCGGCCTGGATGGCGTCGGCCTCGACCAAAACGGGGAATACACCGTTGGGATAGGGACCATTCTCACCGAAGAGCGCTTCGCTCTGGGCGCTGGTAACAGTGGTATCCATGTGAATGGTGCCCCAGACGTTCCAGTAGGTCATCTCGCCGGGAGCCAGAGGATCGATGCGGGTGAAGGTGTAGACGTTGTACTTGACGCCGTTACGATCTACGGTGCCAGACTGATCAATTGCCATGGTGAATTCTTTTTTATCCATGGCGCTGGAGGTATACATGCTGCTGTTCAGAACTGCGGTGTCCAGATTGGTGGGGATCATAACGCGGATGCGGATGTAAGCATCGTTGGCGCCGACGTTCTTAACATAGGGCATCTTGTGATAGGAACGGCCGGGGATGAGCTGAACTTTTTCACACTTGTACTCTGCTGCGTTCGCTTCGATCTGCGCATCGGTATAGAAGGTATCTCCGGCCTTATATTTGCTGGTGTTGCCGCTGCCTTCCTTGGCTACATCAGACCACAGTTCAGAAGTAGAGGTTGCGCCGTTGGCGACGCCGGCGTTTTCACGGTGCAGGCTGGACTCCAACAGGTCGATCTTGACATTTCCCACGGTAAACGTATTGGTGGCAGTCTTCGTGTCGGTGAAGTAAGCGAGGGATGCGCCCACTACGGCGACCGCCAGCAGGGCGACGCAGAGGCACAATGCGGTGATTTTCTTTTTCATGTGCTTGTTTCTCCTTTTATGTATTATTCTTGCGCCCGTGCACAGGTGGGTACTCATTGACGCAGCTCTTTGGAAAGACCGCGTGACCTACAGGACTATTACGCCTGCGCGTCGAATGCGGCGAAGGCCGCCTTGGCATCCGCAAAACCCTCGGCCTGGATAGCGTCGGCCTGCACCAGAACGTTTACGGTCATCGTGCCGTCCTCCAATACCTTAATAAAGCCCTTCTCAACGGCAGTCTGGATGTCAGCGCTGGTTACGTTCTTGCCAATACCGACATAGTTGATAACATTCCATTCGGTCATCGCGCCAGCCTTGAGAGGCTCAATGCGGGTGAAGGTAAGGACGTCATACTTCAAGCCATCCTTATCGGTGTAGCCGTTCTCTTCAATGACAGGCCAGTTCACCCCGTTTGCTCCGTGCTGGAACTCACCGGAATTCGTGGCGGAAGAGCAGAACATAGCACTGATGAAGCCACGATAGCTGCCCTCATAATCGTGAGGAGCCATCACACGGATGCGGACATAAGCATCATTTGCGCCGGTATTAACCACATAGGGGCACTTGGCAAAGTTGCGGCCGGGAACCATGTTTTTGCCGCGCTCGCCGATGTATTCGGAGTATTTCTCGGCGTCTGCCTTGATCTCGTCATCGGTGAACGCCTTGTGGCCGTCGGTGACATACTTCATGCCGCTTGCGGTCTGGGTTGGATCGGGGATGGAAGTATCGCCGGAGTTGTCGTTGCCTTCACGGTGGAACCTGGACTCGATCAGATCAATCTTGACGTTTCCCACGGTAAACGTATTGGTGGCAGACTTGGTGTCGGTGAAGTAAGCAAGAGATGCGCCCACGACAGCGACCGCCAGCAGGGCGACGCAGAGGCAAAGCGCGGTGACTTTCTTTTTCATGTGCTGTTACTCCTTTTGTGTATTATGTTTTCTACGTACATGCGCAGAAAAATGCTTGAAAATCAGAGCGAGGGTTAGCTATTGCTTATGCGGCACACCTTTGCCGAACCATATGAGAGCGCCCGTGTTTGCTGGGTGCTCTCATATGGTCTGTAACCCGAAGGGTACAGACCACAGAGGTAGGGAGATTGGCGCAGCTCATTGAAAAAGCCGCGCTGGAAAGATTTACTTATCAAATTCAGCGAAAGCCGCCGTAGCATCGGCAAAGCCCTCGGCCTGGATAGCGTCGGCCTGCACCAAAACGTTTACGGTCATCGTGCCGTCCTCCGATACAAGGATAGCTCCCTTATCGACAGCCTTCTGGATGTTTGCGCTGGTAGCTTCATCCGCAATACCGATGTAGTTCCAGACGTTCCATTCGGTCATCTCACCGGGCTTCAGGGGCTCGGTGCGGATGAAGGTGTAAACGTCGTAGCCTACGCCGTTCTCATCGATATAGCCCTTGCCGCTGGCATCAATAATCGGATAGTCAGTTCTTTTACCGTGCATAAACTCGCCGCTTGTGATGGCAGTAGTGCAGAACTGGCTTTCGATCACGCCGCCGCTGCGAGCCTGCCAGTAATCACGGTTCGCATCGGAGGGGATCATCACACGGATGCGGATGTAGGCGTCATTCGCACCGGTGTTGATGACATAAGGGGACTTGGCAATGTTCTTTCCGGGAACCATGTTTTTACCGCGCTCGCCGATGTAGGCGGAGTAATTCGCAGCATCCGTCTTGATCTCTTCATCAGTGAAAATCGTGGAGCCGTTTGCGACATAGTCCATGCCGCTCGCGGTCTGGGTGGGGGCGGGGATAGAGGTATCGCCGGAGCTGCCGGAGCCCTGACGGTGATATCTGGACTCGATCAGGTCGATCTTGACATTTCCCACGGTAAACGTATTGGTGGCAGACTTCGTGTCGGTGAAATAAGCGAGGGATGCGCCTACAACGGCGACCGCCAAAAGGGCGACGCAGAGGCACAGCGCAGTGAGTTTCTTTTTCATGTGCTTTACTCCTTCTATTTTCATTTTTTGCGCTGCATGTAAGGAAATGCTCAGGGGTTATTCGCCGCTGCCCATGCGGTAGCAGCATCGTCAATACCGAGGCGCTGGACAGCGTAGGCCGTGAACGACAGCTGGGGCTGGGTTCCAGAAGCAATGCTGTTAATCTCTGCCTTGGTCAGCATCTGGCTGACCGTGACATTACAGTTCACATCGTACTCCACACCAGTTTTGGCATCCTCCGCGCTGACTTCGCGATAGTAAACGCCGGGATGGTCGTTGAGAGCTATCCAGCCTTTTTGGACGTCGACAGAGTAGAAAACCTTCGCCGTACCGTTCGCGTCCGGGAAGCGCGACCAGTTCGTTTCCTCTACCTTCACAAACAGCCAGCAGGCTTCGGAGTTCGGCTCGACCGTCACCTTCAGGGATCTCGTGATTTCAACGCCGGGGATGATTTTGAGCGGCTGACTCTCCGATTCAGCCTCGGTCAATTTGATATTGATGTCTCCGAGGGTGAATGTACTGACAGAAGACTCCGACTCGCTGACGAGCCAAGCAACCGTTCCGTCTACAGCACAGCCGACCACCATCGTCAATGCCAGCATTACGAAAACGGACAGTATCGCAATGAACTTTTTGTTGCTCATGCGGCGGCGGTTTGCACGGTGTTTCATTTTTCTTTTTCCTCCTTCCCTCGGTTATTTGCGGTTGGTTTTATTTCAACAGGCAAAACGTTTCCATTGGGAGCGTCTGCCTGCTGCAATTCTGTTTGCGGCAAGATTAATCCGTCCGGTTTTCGCCGATCGTTTTCTCCGATGCTGCTTTGGAGGCCGCGGCTTTGTATTCTGCCGTATGTCTGCCTTTGCCGGGCCGGGAGAGCTTTATTTCCTCGTCCCGGTCATCCGGAAACATGTCGGGGAGGAACATCAGCAGCAGAAGTATCGCGCCTGCGGAAATCGCAACGTACATTCCGGGCGGGTGCTGGATGTAATTTGTCGCATAGCCCAGATATGGGATGGAGAAAACCGGCGTACCAATGACGTTTTTATAATGAACAAGCCGAGCGTCTTCTGCTTCGTTTGCGTCGCCCTTGGTGCGGAAGCGGATCACGGTGGGGTCTTCCTCGTCGGGGACAATGCCCACAACGCGGTGCGTGGCCACGGTGTTTTCATCCAGCATAAACGTGATGGGCTGCCCCTCCTGAATGGCGGAAGGGTCTATCTTTTTTACATAGATCAGCGAGCCTGTATGATAGGTTGGCTCCATGGAGCCGGACAGCACGGTGAACACCTGCAATCCGGCGACTCTTGCGCCCACCAGCAGAAGCGCCAGAATCACCACCAGCGCAACCAGAATGCTGCTGACCACATTCCATACCCTTTTGAGAGATTTGCTCATATAGTTTCTTTCTGATTCCTTAATGCTTCCGCTTATTTAGACATAATTCGCATTATGTCGGGAGCAAATGGCATATACATACAAAGTTTGCATCAATCCTTGATTTTTTTATAGCACTTACCGCTTGAAAAATCAAGTTCCGATGCAGAAAGAGTTCACAAAAAAGCAAAAAAAATTTAACCGCTGTACATATTGTCGAAAACGAGTAGTACAACAACACCCCCTGCGGCGTTTTTTTTAAAAACGTGGAAGGGGGTGTGCTTTTGTGCGCCCAAAATGGAACATCGTTTTCGGGTCGAACGCCCGCCGCTGCTGCTCCTTTGGACATAATTGGACATAATGCGAATTATGTCGGGCTTTTTTCTATACGACCAGCCCCAACCGTTCGAGCTTCTGGCGGTGCTCCGTGCCGGAGGTCATGATATAGATGCGGGTCGTATCTACGCTGCTGTGCCCTAAAATATCCGCCAGCTTTGCAATGTCCTTTTCGATGCCGTAAAAGGTTCTGGCAAAGAGTTTCCGCAGGTTATGCGGAAAGACCTTGCCCGGCTTTACCCCGGCGGCTTTACACAGCCCTTTCATCTGCGCCCATATGGCTTTCCGGTCCAGAGGTTTTCCGCGCCCCGTGAGAAAGATCACGCCGGAGCGGATTTTCCATTTTCCAGCATAATCCAGCAGCCGCCGTCTCAGCTTGCCGGGAAGCAGGATCGTCCGGGTCTTGGCCTTGCAGCGCACAATAACCTCCCCGCGCCTCGCCGCTTCCGCCGTAAAATATTTCAGTTCGGACACGCGGATGCCGGTGGAGCAAATGGTCTCCATCACCAGCCGAAGCTGCTCATTCTTCCCTGCCGCTTTTAAAAGCCGCTCGTACTCTGCCTTTGTCAGCTCCTTTTCCTCCGCACAATAAACCTGACGCTGCACTTTGAGGGATTTCACCTTGCAGTCCGGCCAATCCATAAAAATCAGGAAGCTGTTCACGCTGGCCAGCATGGAATTGATAGACCGCACCGCATAGCTTTCTTCCAGCAGATGGTTTTTGTAATGGATAACCAGCTCCTTCTCTACTGGCGTTTCTCCGATAAAGGCTTGAAAAGCACGGATGTCCCGGAGGTATTTCTCCACGGTGACCGCGCTCTTTTCGTCCCGGATCAGATATTGGCGAAAGGCCTGTATCGCTTCTTCGGTAATTCTTTTTTGTTCCATTGGTAATTTCGCCTACCTTCCTTCTTGGTCTGCACATATTGTAATCATGTTTCGGACAAAGGGAGAAGCAGAGAAACAACTTTAATAAAATCGTAGGTTCAGCACGATATGCGCAGGATAAGAAAAAGCACCTGTCCAGCGGATTTACTGAACGGGTGCTTTTGGCAGGCTGCAAAAGAGCCAACGGGAATTTTCCGTTGGCTCTTTTCCGTTATTCTCCGGCAGCTCCGGAAATTTTGCGTCCTGCACGGCGTAGGGGGCTTCTTCCGCCGCGGTGGGCAGGAGCTTGGCTGCGACCACGAGGCGCTGATCGCCGGTCTCATTCTTACCGTACAGTGTGCAGCACATCGAGAGCGTCAGAAGCTTATCCCCGTCCTCGGTGGCCGCGCCGTCGATGGCGAAGAGATTCTTCCGCGCCACCGTTTCAAGATACTCCGTCCGCTCCTTTTTCGTCTCAAACTCGGGGCGGACGTAGTCGAACTCCGTATCCGTCACAAACACCGCGACGATCTGGAAGATCATATGCTATCCCAGAGCGAGATTATAACTGCAATTACTGACAGAACTATCGGAGAAAATACCACTAAATAATCTATTAGACTTTTTTCAATGAAATTTTTATTAACACAATTGTATCTTCCATATTGTCATCCGCTTTCTATCTAAGCCAAACTAAATCAAAAACCGAATCTGATTCTGAGTGAGATACCAATCTACCATTTTAACCGACTCCTGTCATAAAATAGCACGGTAATGATCCTCTTCATCAAAGACAGATAACCATATAAGGCGGGATGCAGAGAACATCGTCTTTTTCTATGAGGTTTCTCGGATGCACAATATAACTGCCGCCGATTCGATTTTTGAATTTTCCCCGAAACCGGTGCAACGACTCTGTGGTATAGCGCATACCGGATTTCACTTCAATGGGATAGATTTTATATTTCGTTTTGCTGTTGTTGGAGATAATGAAGTCAATCTCAATGTCGTTTCGTTTCTTCTCTTCATTGTATTGCGTATAGAAAAACAACCGATGCCCGTTGGCAGTAAGCATCTGCGCAACGGCATTCTCAAACAGCATGCCTTCGTTGATTCCAAGCTTCCCAGCAAGAATCTGTTTATAGACTTCGTCCTCCAAAAGTTCGTTCTCGTCAAAAGCGTGGCTGACCAGCAATCCCGTATCACCCAAGTAGCACTTGATATAGGCATCCGATTCGCTGAGCGAAAAACCAACATTCGGATCATTTGCTCTGCGGCATTCATTGGCCACCATGGAATCCGCCAACCAGAAAAATGTTTCCTCATACTGATCGGCCGTGGATCCTGCGGCAATGCGATTGAAAACAACGCGCTTTTCGTGCCGCGAAAGAAGCCCCGGAATCTGGTCAAATATGGCCAACACCTTGGAACGATACTGTGCACGGATCTTCATGATATCGTTCCGATAAAGCTCCAGAATATCCCGCTTTTCCTGATCGGCTTTTCCGAAGTCCTTATGTCCTTCCAGAAAGGCAACCACACTCATTGGCATGCCGCCGACCAGCAGATACTGCCCCCACAGAAGCATCGCTTTGTTGTGCAGGCTTCTTTCGAGCGGCTCCCTCTTATCAAAGCAGGAACGGATATAGCCTACCAGCGGCTCTTCTTGTAGAGCCCAACAGAATTCCTCAAAGTCCAGCGGATACATCTTGATATGCCGCTCCTCGGATGGAATGACAATATCCTTTACATTCTCCTTAATGGAGATCAGCGAACCGGTTTCGATATAATCGTAGCGCCCGTCCGCGACCAGGTATTTTATCGCTTCCCGCGCTTTCGGAAACATCTGGACTTCATCAAAGACAATGATACTCTCCCGCGGGTAGAGCGTAACGCCGTATTCTACCGACAACAGCATGAAGAATGTGTCCAAATCATTCAGATGCTCCAGAAAATATTCCTTAACTGTCTCGGTCGCGCGAGCAAAGTCGATCAGGATATAGCTCCTGTACTCATTTTTGGCAAACTCTTCTACCACGGTAGATTTGCCGATTCGGCGTGCGCCTTCTACCAGCAGAGCCTTCTTGCCGCCGGTTTCCTTTTTCCATGTAAGAAACTTATCATAAATCTTCCGCCGGAAAAGCATAGTCGATCACCTCTATTGCTACTATACAGCGGTAATCAATAAAACGCAAGATAAATAGCTCGTCAATTTCCTACAATACGCAGGTTTGTAATGCTGCCGATTTCTGAAAGAACGCGTTAAAATATGTGCAACGGCGATTTTTAAGCACAATATAAATATAAGAATCCACATAGTTTGTTTGCGTCCTTTTAATATATACGTTGAATGTACAGAGGAGTTGTGCTACAATTTTTATATAATATGCACGAAAGGAATGAGCTTGTGGAGCGAGTCTATGCATTTACTGACGAGTCTGGAGCTTTCGGATGGGACATTGAAAACCCTAACGTTTCGACGCATTTTATTATCACAGCAATTATTGTCAAGGGGCCTGATCTTGAGGGTTTTACGCAGAAAGCCGAAGCATTAAGAAAAAAGCATTTTCAAACAGGTGAAATTAAATCAAGCAATATTGGCGGCAATCATGCACGCCGACTTCGCGTATTAGCAGATCTTCAGGGTATCCCATTCAGCATTTTCTCGGTCTGTGTTGACAAAAAGAAATGCATTGAAAATATGAGCATGAAGGGACTCCAGTATAAGAAGACCTTCTATAAATTTATGAATAACATTGTCCATCGGGAGCTGCGCCGTGCATTTGAGAAAATAACTATAGTGGCTGACGAGATAGGCGGCAATGAGTATATGCAGAGTTTCTGCCAATATGTGACCAGCCACCAAGATATGCCGAACCTTTTTGGCGATGCCAAGTTCAGCTTTGAAAACAGTAAAAACGATGTGCGCATACAAATGGCAGATTTTATTAGCGGAACGCTTGCGTATGTTTTCGACCGGCACAAAAAATCGGACGATGCCCCGGATTATCTAAAAATACTTAATAAAAAGATTATCCGTGTTGAGTTGTATCCCAAGACATATGATACCTATGTTCTTGAAAACAGCGCAATTGCAGAAGACTACGATATGAATATTGCAAAGCTCTGTTTTGCTCAGGCAGTCAAGTTTGTAGAGCATAACGCCGATGATCCGGATCCCGAGGTCAAAGCGCAAGTAAGTGTTTTACAGTATTTGTTGTTCCGCTTTATGAACAATGATTGTCGTGGATATATTTGCACCCGAGAACTGAAAGAACAGCTCAGTAACACCGAATTGCGAGGGATTTCCGATACGGCATTCAGAGCGCGTATTATCGGAAAACTCCGAGATAAGGACGTAATAATCGCAAGCTCTCAAAAAGGTTATAAAATTCCATCCAAACGGGCAGAGCTATATGATTTTATCAACCATGACGCGAAGATCGTTATTCTGATGCTGGCGAGACTGAAGAAATGCCGCGACCTCGTCAAGCTCGGAACGGCAAATGATCTCGACTTATTAGACCGTGCTGAATATGCACAGTTACGCGCCTATTTTGACATCATTCCAACGTCTGGTGATGAGACAGGCATGAGCGATTAAAGATATTCCTTTCGGAATGCCAATCTTATAATCGCTCTTTATCTCTCACTTTATATTTCTTACAGAAAGAAGGAAACAAAAATGAAATCAAGTGAATTGCTGCCATCCTATGATAATTTGCGGAAAACGTTCGTTAACGACACCATCGGGAGAAGCGCGGATGTAATCCGATTTGCCAATATGCTGAATGTTATTGACAGCAGTTTTTCGATTGCACTTGACAGCAGCTGGGGCAGCGGAAAAACGTTTTTCGTAAAACAGGTTAAAATGTTCTTGGATGCAAACAATGACCATGTTCATGCGGTCCCAGATCCAGATAAATCGCTTTTTCAAAGTAAATGGTCTGATTTTTCCCGAAAACCGATGCCTGACTTTCAGCCGCAAGTTTGCGTGTATTATGATGCATGGGCGAATGACGGCGATGAGGATCCGGTTTTATCACTGGTATATGAAATCATCAATGATGTTGAGTCAGACTACTCCCTTCCCAAAGACGGCGACTGCATAAAAATAGCATCTACTGTTCTGGATTTGTTTACAGAAAAAAACTGGACAGCGGTAGTTGATGCGCTCCGAGGCGAAGATCCCCTTGCGGAAATAAAAAAGGCAAAAAGCATTGAGGATGAGATAAAAAACTTTCTTGATTCGCTTCTCTATGAAAGGGGAAACCGTCTCGTTGTTTTTGTGGATGAGCTTGATCGCTGCAGACCAAGTTTCGCTGTAAAACTTTTGGAGAGAATCAAGCACTATTTTGCGAATGACAGAATCACATTCGTTTTTTCCATAAATGCAGAGGAACTGCAGCATACGATTCGACAGCACTATGGAAGCGGTTTCGATGCCTGTCGGTATTTGGAGCGGTTCTTTGATTTGAGAGTGTCTCTTCCACCGGCGGATATGGCAAAATTCTATAGAAGCATTGGATATAATGGAAGTTCTTTCGTATACGACAAAGTATGCGAAGCGGTAATCAAAAAATACCAGTTTTCGCTGCGGGAGACTGCAAAGTACTTTGTACTTACTCGAGTGACTACAGATAACCATACACACGGAAACTGCTGGACAGAAGAGAACGATTTCTGTAATTTGATTGTAGTCCCAATCATGCTAGGGCTCCGGATAAAAGATCTGAACAGGTATACCCGCTTTTCCAAGGGGGAGGATTGTTCTCCTTTGCTGGAAATGGTAGAGGATGTGAATATACAGGACAGCCTAGAGAGGCTTCTTTTCTCCCAAAGTGAAACAATGGATATCGATACCGGCAAAAAAACAACTGTATTGTTAGAAGAAAGAGTGAAAAAAGCCTATAATGCCATTTTTGTGCAAGAGTATTCCGGTCGGAGTTACAAAACAGATATTGGACGGAGTATGTTTTACAAAGAGACAAAGAATTCTCTGCTCCGTCGGGTGAGTTTGCTGTTTGAAACGGCAAACTATGGTTGATTTATAAATAAGTTTACTGCATGAAACAGGAGAACCCAAGTCGGGCTCTCCTGTTTTTTGTATACCCGAAAACCACGCGTTAAACGCGTGGTTTTCGGGTATACAATAAGGGGCGGTACGGCTACCGCCGTATCACGGCAGAGCTGCGTAACTGCAATTTACCCTTAAATCATAAGACTGTGTAGCGACTCATGAAGGAGTCAGGACTGATCTGCCGTGCCAGAATGAAGAAGTATCGTTCTTACAAGGGAGAAACAGGTAAAATCGCACCGAATCTGCTGAATCGGGATTTTCACGCGGAAAAGCCGAATCAGAAGTGGGTCACGGAGGTAACAGAGTTCAGCTTGTTTGGGGAGAAACTGTATCTGTCCCCGATTCTCGATCTGCACAGCAGCGATCT